>Ga0187855_10003401_pt1 | contig 11702 bp, 14 predicted proteins | sample June2016WEW_8_10_2_FD_132969 | JGI IMG/M metagenome (GOLD analysis project Ga0187855, IMG submission 132969) | Peatland microbial communities from SPRUCE experiment site at the Marcell Experimental Forest, Minnesota, USA - June2016WEW_8_10 | ecosystem: Environmental > Terrestrial > Soil >...
AGCCAGGTCAGCACGGTCTGCTCGGTCGGCCGAAAGCCGTGGCGGCGGTAGACGGCCAGGGCAGCGGGGTTGTCGGGGCGGGTCCAGACCGTCACGAAGGTCGCCTCGCGCTTGCGGAAGAGGCGCATCGCCTCCCCGACCAGCGCCGTGGCCACCCCGCCGCCCCGCGCCGCGGGCAGGACGTAGAGCTCGGCGACCTCGCCCTCCAGCCCGTTGCCGGGGTCGAAGAGGACGCACCAGCACAGGCCGATGGCGTGGCCGGCCCGGTCACGGGCCACGAAGACCACGTTCTCTCCCCGGAAGTGGGGCGCCAGCGGCCCGGTGCGGGCGGCGATCTCCTCCCTGGTCTCCTGGGGGTGGTCGTAGCGCTCCTGTTCGTCCAGGCCCAGCTCGACGAGCAGGGCGAGGACCTCGGGGTCGTCGGGGCGCTGGAGGGTCTCGATCCGGAGGGGGGACGGTGCCACCCCGCGATCCAATCACACCGGACGCGGGGGGTGTGCGGGGGCGGGAACCGTGTCACCCGCCGAGAGTTCAGGAGGCGAGCGCGGGTCCGGCGAAGACGGGCCAGGCCTGGTAGGGGCCGGGACCCATGGGCACGGCCACCGTGAACCGCGCTCCCAGATTCGCCCAGCCGGAGGAGGGGCTCCAGATGTCCACGTCGAAGGGCTGCTCCCCGCCGGGGGCATAGGTCCGCGCCGACATCAGCAGCAGTCCACCCCCCGGGAGGGGGGCCACGCTCCCGACCGCGTAGGTCGTGCCCACGCTCTTGAGCAGCACCTGCCCGACACCCGGTCCGGTCAGCAGCACGAGATCGCCGGTCGGGGTGACGATCAGGGGATCGCCGGCGGCATCGAACCCCGCCAGGGTGATCACGCGCGAGCTCGTGGTCGAGGTGTCCGCCGATGGAAGAGGCCAGGAGCTCAGGGTGCCGCTGCCGAGGTCGTAGCGCACCAGCCCGGCCCTGTCATCCGCCTCCTCCCACAGGGAGTCGCCGTTGGCGGCGAACGCGTCGGTGGTCGCGATGTAGGTCTCGGTCCCGGTACCCGGGTCGACAAGGAAGTCGCGGAAGCTTGCGGCAACCGCCGTCGCCAGGAAGGCGCCGGAGTCGGCACCGGCGGCGGTCGTGCCGCCCGTCGACCGGATCCGGGCCACGACGATGCCCTGATCGGTCCAGCCGAGGACCCGGTCCATCTCCCCGGACGGGGTGATCGTCCGATCGCCGGAGGCGTCGGTGACATGGACGCTGCCGGCCGTGGGCACGCCCGCGCACGGCGCGCAGGAGTCGTCGCCGTAGGCGAACTCCTGGCCGCTCGGTGACCAGCCGCAGTCCACCATCGGGACCACCTGGCTGCAGCCGGCGAGTCCGGTCGCCGTCTGGGTCCACCCCTCCGACGGGATGTCGACGAGGTCGTGGTCGCCGGGGCCGAGGCTGGGAGCGGTGGGATCGACGGTGAAGTGGCCGGTCCGACAGTCGACGAAGCCCGCGGTCACGGACGGCACCCAGTTGTTCGCGGAATCCGCCGGTGGCGTGCCTTGGCCGTACTCCACGGCGGGGACACGGCAGGCTGCGGTGCTGGCGGTGGGAGTGGGCGTGGAGGTCAGCGTCGCGCCGCTGCGGCCGGCCTCGGCGGTGCGCAGCACCACGAATGTGCCGACGGCGACCGCGGCCGCGGCCGCAAGGATGAGGCAGACGCGGAGCGCGCGCTTCCCGCGGAGAGGCTCGTCATCCATCCCCTGTACAACGCGCGAGCCGCCACAAGGTCACGCCGTTTCCCCGGCGACGACAGCCGTCAGCTCGCCGCCGTCGGGCTTGAAGTGATCGTCGAGCTCGCAGAAACCGCGGGCGAGGCCACCGGCGGCATCGGGGGGACGGCCCCGCTGGACACCGGCTCGACCGAACCGGGGGGTGCGGGCGTGGCCGATGCCGTCGGTGTGGGGGCGCTGGCGCCCCGCAGGGTCCAGGTGGCGCCGTCCCAGGTCCAGGTGTCACCCATCACCTCACCTGCGGCTGCCGTCGAGCCGAGGAGTTCCCCACCGAAGAGCACGACCTGCCCGGTGGAGCCGTCGTACGCCACGGCGAAACCGGAGCGCGGCGACGGGGAGGTGGCCGGTGACGCCTTCACCCAGCCGCTCTCCGGGTCGGTCGAGGTCCAGGTCGCGCCGGTGGTGTCGAGGCCGACGAGATCACCCGCGGCGGTGTCACCGACCGGCGGCGTCTCGAAGTAGGGTGCCGCGGCGCTCGCCTGCAGGTCCTGCACGGGCGTCCAGCCGCTGCCGGTCCACTGCCAGTCCTCGGCAGCCGGGATCAGCGGGCACGGGGCACCGGAGGGGCAGGGGATCGCCGGCCCTCCGGCCACAGCATCCAGGTCGGCACCAAGGTCGACCAGGAGCCCCGGGGCCGGGAACCAGGCGAGCTCGCCGCCCGCTGCGGGCGAGTCGCCCGCGGACGAGTCGGCCAGCTGGAAGGTGCTGCCGTCGAACACCCAGGTGAGCGTCGCGGCCGTGACGGGGCAGGGCGTCTCCAGGGGGCAGTTGGAGCAGATGACCTCCGAACCGGTCGTGGAACCGGAGGCCGCGGGGCTCTCCGGGCAGATCCCGCACCAGGAGGCGATCGCCGGGGTCACGACTCCGGGTTCGGGGCTGGCCGTCATCGGGCAGATCGCGCAGGCGATGGCCGGGTTGGCGACGGCCGGACCGGGGCTCGCCTCGACCGGGCAGACGGGGCAGGCGATCATGGCGGTGGCACAGGAGATCGGGCAGGCGATCGTGGACTGCGCCACCGGTGGGACGGGGCAGGCGCGAGTGACGCAGCCCCCGTCAAGCGGGCACGCGGTCTGTGGAGGAGAGATTCCGGCAGTCGCCGACGGCAGCGCAACGGGGGATCCACACGGCCCACCCCCGACGCCGATGCAGACGCCCGCGCCGCTCCCGGTCGCGCCAGAGGCGCTGCCACGCGCAACGCCCGCGCTGGCCACGGGCGGGGTCGCGGCGGAGGCGCCCCCGGAGCTGTAGATGGCGGGGAGCGGGACGGGGCCGGAGGCGGACGAGTCGGCGGTGACCAGGACGAGCTTCCCGCTGGTCTGGTCGGTGGCCATGGAGGCCCCTGCCAGGGTGTAGTCACCGAGCTGGCCGGTGCCCTGGCCGAGTGCCAGCTGGGTCCAGTCGCTCCCATCCCAGGCCCAGGCGTCCTGGAGCTGGCTGCAGCCTCCGATGCTGCTCACGGTGCCGGTCGAGCCGTACCCCATCGAGCAGCCGTTCCCACCCGTGCCACCGAGCAGGATGACCCGCTGGCTCTCGGGGTCCCACGCCATCTGGGCGCCGTACCGGGCCGGCGGGCTGTCCGACGGCGCCGCCTCCGACCAGGCGAAGCCGTCGTAGAGCCAGGTGTCAGCGAGTGCCTGTCCATCGGCCCCGGCGCCGCCGAACATGACCACGTCACCGGTCGAGGGGTCGTAGGCCATCGCCGCCGCGGTCCGGGCCGCGGGACCGCCCCCGTCGCCGGACGCGGCGTCGTGGCGGAGGCCGAAGTAGCCGGCCGTCACCGCGGCGACCACGGCCAGAGAGATCACCAGGGCACCCGCCACGCTGCGCAGGCGGCCGGCACGTCTCGGGGTCACTTCCATACCTCCCCTACGCGGATGCCCCGCGCCAGGTTCCCAACGCGTCAGGCGGGATGGGGACGAGCCGCTCGGCCGGATGTCCGAACCTCGGGCCAGTCCATCCGGAGCGCCCGGACACAGGCCGGATCGCACGTGTCCGACTGCATTCCCCCAATCAGGACGATCCTGGTGCTCGGCGTCACCGGGGTGAGGAAGAAGTCGAGGGTGACAGCGACCCAGAGGGCGACCAGGTAGAAGCCGACCCTCCGGGCTATGAAGCGTGCAGTCGACATCGGTGCCACCTCGTGAGTGACGGCCCAGCTCTGGAGCTGCTCCCACCTTCACTACGACCGGCCAAACCCGCGCGTAACGGGGAGGTTGAGCTCAGGGCACCGTACGGGACACGCGGGCCGGATAGACTCGCCCGACGATGGCCGAGAGCGCGGGCAAGCCCGCCAATCCCGAGCGGCTGAGCCCCGAGGAGCTGACCCGCCTCCAACCCGGGCTGGCCCGGCTGATGCCGGAGATCGCCAACCGCCTCTGGCGCGCCGTCTACGCCGCCCGGGCGGGTAACTGGCGGCTCGCCCGCTGGCAGCTCTCCGAGATGCGCAAGCTGTTCCTTCTCTGCACGATCACCCGGCCCAAGTACGCGGACGACATCGCCGAGTTCCTCCACGACGACGTCGAGCCGCTCCTTGCCGCCGTGGCCGCCGAGGACCTCGAGACGTTCGAGCGCCGGGTGCGCGAGGCGGTGGACGCGACCAACGAATTCCACCGGCGCTGGGAGAAGGGGTTCATCGTCTGGAAGCTGCCGGAGAGTGCGCCGCCCGACCTCGATCTGACCCCTCGCTGAGCCTCCCGCCGGCGACGGGAGGGCTGCGGCGCGGCTATGCTGACCGCATGATCGTCACCACCACCGAAAACATCCCCGGCACCCGGGTCATCCAGACATTCGGGCAGGTCTTCGGTCTCACCGTCCGCACCCGCGGCCTCGGCGGCAACATCGCCGCCGGCTTCCGCAGCATCGTCGGCGGGGAGGTCGGCTCCTACGTGAAGCTCCTCGAGGACGCCCGTCGCCAGGCGGTCGACCGCATGGTGCAGAACGCCACCGCCATGGGCGCCAACGCCGTGACCATGATGCGGTTCGACTCCTCCGAGATCGGCAACAACATGAGCGAGATCGTCGCCTACGGCACCGCCCAGGCGGTCGAGGCGGTGACGGGAGCGGCCGCCGGCTGATCGCGCGGCGCTGAGGAGGCGTCTGGCATGGCAACGGGGGCCGTGGTGCTCGTCGAGCTGGTGCTGGGCTTTGCCGTCCTGGCCCTCATCATCGTGGGCGCCGCGGTCGGCTGGGAGCGGTACCGGGGCGGTGGCGCGCGCGGCCGCGGTCCGGGGGTCATGGGAGCTCAGCCGACGGCGGAGATCTTCATCGACCCCGAGACGGGACGGCGGATGCGGGTCTGGTTCGACCCGCAGACGGGACGGCGGGACTACCGGCCGGAGTAGCGGTGCATCCCGCCCGCGGACCCGGCGGCGTGGCAGCCGGGCGCGTCCGAGTGGTACCACGAGGGCGTGCACACCGCCACGGAGATGATCGAGCGGCTCCGCGCCGGCGGGGTTCGGGACGAAGGTGTGCTCGCCGCGATGGCGGCCGTGCCTCGAGAGGAGTACGTGCTGCCCGCTGACCGCGAGGACGCCTACGCGGACCGGGCCCTCCCGATCGGCTCCGGTCAGACCATCTCCCAGCCGCTGATGGTGGCGATCATCCTCGAGGCCCTCCAGCTGCGGGCGGGCGAGATCGCCCTCGACATCGGCACCGGGAGCGGCTACCAGGCGGCGGTCATGGCGGCGTGCGGCGCCCGGGTCATCAGCGTGGAGCGCATCCCGGAGCTCGCCAACCAGGCTGCCCAGCGCCTCGACCGTCTCGGCGTGGACGTGGAGGTCGTGGCCGCCGACGGCAGCATCGGCCTTCCCGACCGCGCTCCCTTCGACGCCATCGCGGTCGGGGCGGCCGCCCCCCGCCTGCCGGTGGCGCTGGCCCGCCAGCTGCGCGAGGGCGGCCGTCTGGTCGTGCCCATCCGCTCGGGACCCGAGGGCGAGGAGCTGACCCGGGTCCGGATGAGCGGCGGCCAATGGACGTCCGAGAATCTCGGTCCCTGCCGCTTCGTGCCCCTGATCGGAGCCGACGGCTTCCGGGATGAAGGTCCGCCCTCGTACCGCCTCGGCGTTTAGCATGAGCGGGCGCCGAGGTACACGGGGAAGTGACCGGCGCGAAGTCGGCTGAGAGGCCGCTTCCCGGATCAGCGCAGATTCGACAACTTCTGGAGGGTCCCAACCCATGGCCAAGACCGTCGGCATCGATCTCGGTACCACCAACAGCGTGGTGGCAGTGATGGAGGGCGGAGAGCCCACCGTCATCGCCAATGCCGAAGGCGGTCGCACCACCCCCTCCGTCGTCGCATTCACCCGCGGCGGGGAGCGCCTGGTCGGGACACTGGCCCGGCGCCAGGCGGCGGTGAACCCCAGCAACACGATCTACTCCATCAAACGATTCATGGGCCGGCTCCTCAGCGAGGTCGGCACCGAGGCCAAGCAGGTCCCGTACAAGGTCATCGCCGGCAAGGACGGACGGGTCGAGGTGGACGTCGCCGGCGAGCGCCACACCCCCGAGCAGATCTCGGCGATGGTGCTGCAGAAGCTCAAGACGGACGCGGAGGCCTACCTCGGCGAGAAGGTGACCGATGCGGTCATCACCGTACCCGCCTACTTCAACGACGCCCAGCGCCAGGCGACCAAGAACGCCGGCCAGATCGCGGGCCTCAACGTGCTCCGCATCATCAACGAGCCGACCGCGGCCGCGCTCGCCTACGGGCTGGAGAACAAGGAGAACGAGAAGATCCTCGTATTCGACCTGGGCGGCGGCACCTTCGACGTCTCCATTCTCGAGGTCGGTGAGGGAGTCTTCGAGGTCAAGTCCACCAACGGTGACACCCACTTGGGCGGTGACGACTACGACCGGCGGATCGTGGACTGGCTCGCGGACGAATTCAAGCGTGACCAGGGGATCGACCTGCGCGGCGACGCTCAGGCCCTGCAGCGTCTGACCGAGGCCGCCGAGAAGGCCAAGATCGAGCTGTCTCAGCGCCCCGAGACTCAGGTCAACCTCCCCTTCATCACGGCCGACGCCTCAGGGCCCAAGCACCTGGACATCACGCTGTCGCGGCCGAAGTTCGAGCAGCTGACCGAGGACCTGACCGCGCGCTGCCGCAAGCCCTTCGCGGACGCGCTGGCCGACGCGCACATGAGCGTCAAGGACCTCGACGAGGTGATCCTGGTCGGCGGATCGACCCGGATGCCGGTGATCCAGGCTCTGGTCAAGGAGCTCAGCGGCAAGGACGCCAACCGAGGGGTCAACCCGGACGAGGTGGTCGCCATCGGTGCGGCCATCCAGGCCGGCGTCCTCAAGGGCGAGGTCAAGGATGTCCTGCTCCTCGACGTCACCCCGCTCTCGCTCGGGATCATGACCGAGGGAGAGGTCAACACCAAGCTCATCGAGCGCAACACCACCATCCCGACCGCCAAGTCGCAGGTCTTCTCCACTGCCTCGGACGCGCAGCCGAGCGTGGAGATCGTGGTCCTGCAGGGCGAGCGGCCGCTGGCGCGGGACAACCGCATCCTGGGGACATTCACCCTGGATGGGATCCCGCCGTCGCCGCGCGGAGTGCCGCAGATCGAGGTCACCTTCGACATCGACGCCAACGGCATCCTCAACGTCACCGCCCATGACCGCGGCACCGGCAAGCAGAACAAGGTGACCATCACCGGCTCGACCACGCTCCAGAAGACCGAGGTGGAGCGGATGGTCAAGGAGGCCGAGGCGCACGCCGAGGAGGACCGCCAGAAGACCGAGGCGATCGAGGTCAAGAACCGGTCGGAGCACCTGGCCTACCAGGCCGAGAAGGCCCTCAAAGACGCGGGCGACAAGCTCCCCGCCGACCTCAAGGCCGACATCGAGGCCAAGGTCGCGGCGGTCCGCGACGCCATCGCCAAGAACGACGACGCGGCGCTCAAGACCGCGCACGACGCACTCCAGGCGGAGATCCAGAAGATCGGCGAGGCGGTCTACGCATCGTCGGGGAGTGGGTCGTCCAGCGGACCGTCCGGATCGACACCGGAGCCCGAGGGTGGCAGCGCGCCGCCGGAAGGCGGTGCCGGCGGTTCGTCCGGCTCCGATGGCTCGGGCGGCGACGACGTGGTCGATGCCGAGTTCAAGGAGGTCTGAGCCGGAAGGCCTCCGGGCGGGCCGGGCGGAGCGAAGGTGGCTGCTCCGCTCGGCACGCACGTCCGGCGCCTGTCGGCGCCGGCATGCTCGTGCTCGGCAGCATTGCAGCTGCTGCCTGCGCAAGGCCTCGCTTCTCAGCGCACCTCCGCCCCGCCGGCCGCTGCGATTCCAACTCCGCGGAGCGAGGGGAGCGCTCGGCGGCGTGTGCCATGCTGAAGTCCATGGCGGATGAGCCGGAAACTGGTCAGGCGCCGGCGAAGCCGGGCGGCGTCGCCGGGCCAGCCATGGTGGTCGAGCGTGCCGCGCCGTTCTTCCCGGACGGCTCCCTGCGCGCCGCTTTGCTCGCATACCCGAATGCGGGCCAGTGGATGCGCACGGGAGCCTTTGTCAAGTATCAGTCAACTGGTGGGAAGCCGCCCAGGACGATGGTCGTGGCCCTCACCGACTCCGAGCTCGTGTTGCTCGATGCCCACGTGCGCCGCGGCCAGACGTCACTCGGACGCCGATTCTCCCGCTGGGCAGCTTGGCCACTGCGGTCGCTGAAGGTCGACGTGGGCCACGCCCGCAGTATCCCCGCGCTGAGTATCGCCGTGGTCGACACCGGGGAGACCTTTGACTTCAGCTTCGGCACGGGCATGGCCGTCCGAGGTAACCGCGCGGCCGCCGATCTCATCGAGACTGCGATCGAGCCGCTGTTCCCGCCACCGCGCGAGGAGGACAGCTGCCTGCCTCCCGTGCACTACGACCCCAAGGATCGCGTGCTGCTCTGACGCGACGTTGCTCGCCGTCATCCCGTTCAGGGTCGGAGGTCACGAAGGCGTCAGGCCGAGCCCGCCGGCACGGCGCCGGCGGGCTCGCCAGGTCAATCGATCAGGGCTTGGTGCTGTAGCCGGGGTATTTGTCGACCAGCCCGAGCATCCACGCGTACGTCTTGACGCTGAGCCGCAGGACGCCGGTCACGAAACTGTGGCCGCCCTTGGGGTAGTGGCCGCTGAACACGACCGCGATCTCCATGATCCAGGCCACGATCGCTGCCACGAACATCAGGATCCCGAGCCAGATGAACACGGGGATCAGAGCGATGTACCGCGGGATGAAGAAGAGGGCGCCCAGACACCCCAGGCCGCGCGAGTACTTGTCCTGGCGGTCGATGGTGAGGTGCACGAGGTGCGGCATGACCACGGTTCCGCCCGGAGGCACCGGGTAGCCGGGAGGCGGAGCTGGGTAGCCCTGCGGGGGCGGAGGCGGGTATCCGGCTCCGGGCGGCGGCGGAGGCGGCGGCGCGTAGGTCATGGGCTGGACCCTCCAACGGGAGGCTCTCGGCGCAGCCGGGGGCTTCCGACTGCACTGCCCCCTCGTCGGCAGAGATTGTGCCAGCTTCGGGTGGGCATCGTGGGGTGCGCCGTGGGACCGCGGCGACTGTAGACTCTCCCGTCATGGCAGGCGAGAAGACCCGCGGCGCCCCCAAGAAGGCGGCGAAGAAGCCCAAGGCGCCGTCGACCCGCAAGGCACAGCGGCAGGCCGAGGCGAAGAAGGCGCGACAGCAGCCGACGGTGTAGCGGCCTCCGCGGAGCCGCGACCCCGGACGACAGCTCGTCAGAATCGGCGCATGCCCAGCGTTTTCACGCGCATCATCGACGGGGAGCTTCCGGCGCGCTTCGTCTGGATGGACGACCGCTGCGTCGCCTTCCTCAGCCACCGGCCGCTGCGGCCGGGCCACACCCTGGTGGTGCCGCGGCTCGAGATCGACCACTGGGTGGACCTGGAGCCGGAGCTGCTCGGCCACCTGATGGGCGTCTCACACAAGATCGGGCAGGCCCTCCAGCACGGCTTCCATCCGCTCAGGGTGGGGATGATCATCGCGGGCCTGGAGGTCCCCCACGCCCACATCCACCTGGTGCCATTCCACACCATGGAGCAGCTCAACTTCTCCCAGGTGGATCAGCACCCCCGCCCCGATGATCTGGACCGGGCGGCGGAGACGATCAGGGCCTCGCTGACCGAGCTGGGGATCGGGCCGGCCGGCGCCTGACGCCCGGACCCGGGACGTTCAGCGCTCCCGGCCGAACCGCCGCTGCGAGGTCTGGCCGATCGGCGGGGGCGGCGGCGGCGGCACGGGGGTTGGAAAGGGGTTGGCCGGCAGCTCGGCGCCGCCGCCCGTTGGATGGCGGCCGAGCACGCGCGTGAAGATGAACTGGAGTGTGAACGGCACGGCGATCGCGAAGATGCCGGTCAGGAAGGTCAGGGCGTTGGGCAGGCTGGCCTCGTTGGCGAGCCCGAGGTAGCAGAAGAGGGCGGTGATGAAGGAGATCCCGATGATCACCGCCATGCCACCGATCAGCACGACGTCCTGGTTGACATCGGAGACCAGGGCGTGTTCCCGATAGCGCGTCTGGAAGAGGCGGTAGATCTTCAGCCCGATCCAGCTGTTGAGCATCATCCCGCTCACGAAGGCGAGGATGGCGATCGACCAGCGAAAGGCGGCCAGGTGTTTGACGATGAAGACGGCGATGTTGACGACGATCAGCGCCACCGGCGTGACCGCGCCAAGGGCGGGGATCACCCAGCGCTGAAACCGGCCGGGGCGTCGGATCGGTGGCCGGGGCAGGGCCGGCCGCGAGGGGAAGGCCATCCCCACGTAGCGTAGGGCTTCGCCGTGCCCCTCGACCGTCCGAGACGCTGGCACAATCAGGCCGTGTCCGCCGCCGAGGCTCTGGAGTGGGCACTGGACGCGGCGAGGGCCGCCGCGGACCAGGGCACGCCCACAGACCGTGGCGTCGCCGGCCGTCTGGCGCGTGCCGGCACGACCGCCATCGAGGCTCTGCAGGCCTGCGAGGCGCAGGCGACCTGGTTCCGGCCGGCCGCCGGCGACCCCGATCCCCAGCTGGCGGCCCGTCATGACGTCCGTGCCGCGGCCCAGGCGGTGCTCGCCCAGCTCGAGCTCATCGGCATTGCGTGGCCCGCCTGGGACGCCGTCACCCGGAGCGAGATGCTCGGCGAGCTGGAGGAGTCCACCCGCCAGCTGGCCCACCAGTCCGAACGCTTCAGCAGCTCGGCGAGCTGACCCGGGGGGCCGCCCGCCGGATCGTCTCAGCGTTGTCTCACGCGATCGCAAGCTACGGGCTCTAAGCTGAGACTGGGCGATGAGGCATTCCAGAACCATGGCTATCGTGCTGACGTCCAGCGTTGGGCTGCTCTCGGGCTGCGCGTCGGTGCTGATCCCCTCGAACTCCCCGGCCGACGCGTCGGCGGTGATCAGCCCCCCCGGCGCGACCGAGCTCGACTACAGCTACCACTCCCAGCAGGACGGTGACTGGTGCGACCCGGCGGACATCGAGATGTGGCTCCAGGCGGACGGCCTCGCCCTGCCCTCAGGGGATGACCACACGGTCCAGCAGACGTTCTGGAGCTACGAGACCTCGCACAACGACGGCTACAGCATCGCCCAGTGGAACGCCTCCCCCTACGCGGTGGCGGTGACCCTGGCCCATTACGGGCAGCTCGCCAACGTCGGGGACGCCCCCCAGCCGACCCTGGCCGCGGCCGGCAGCGTCATCTCCCACAGCGTCGCGACGCTGCACCAGCCGGTGATCGTGATGATCTACGGCGCAACCCACTACGTGCTTATCACCGGCGTGGAGCTCGGCTCCGGCGGCGCCGATGCCCCACCCCTCGCAGTCACCTTCGCCAACCCGTTGGCCTTCGGCGTCAGCGCCACGCCTCCCGCGGAGTCCAACGGCGCCGAGACCATGTCCTGGTCCGACTTCGCGACCTCGTACACGACGGACACCAACCACGGCGGCGTCTGGGCCGATCAGTGG
>Ga0187855_10003408_pt1 | contig 11690 bp, 9 predicted proteins | sample June2016WEW_8_10_2_FD_132969 | JGI IMG/M metagenome (GOLD analysis project Ga0187855, IMG submission 132969) | Peatland microbial communities from SPRUCE experiment site at the Marcell Experimental Forest, Minnesota, USA - June2016WEW_8_10 | ecosystem: Environmental > Terrestrial > Soil >...
CCGATGTCATCAGCCCCGTTCATGCCGCGAGCGCAACCTTCAAGCAATGGAAGAAATAGAAAATCAGAAAGGATGGAGCCGCGACGGCCGTCGGCATGGCTTAACCCTCGTGGCCCGCTTACGCAGGTGGGAACCATATGCCGAGACCAGGGTCCCGGTAGGGACAGTCCCCTAGAGTTACATATCGGCCCCGGGGTTCTTGCGGCCTAACGCACCGCGCAGCCCCATCCTCTTACTCTGTATACCACGCTTATATGTGTGACGCTTCGAGCCGCGCCGCAACCGTCTCGATGCGGCTTGCCAGCCGGTCGATGCCGGAGGCCAGGGCGGCCTCGTCGCCGTTGGGAGCCGGTCCGCGCTCGCGGCCGCGGCGCAGCGCCTCCTTGGTTTCGGCCAGTTCGTCGGCCAGCAGCAACGCGGCCAGCACCAAGAGGCGCGCCTCGCCGGCCTGGGGGGCGTCCTTGGCGAAGCCCACCACCTTGGCGTCGATCATGCGCGCCAGCTGGCGGATGCGATCTTCCTCGCCCGGATCGCAGGCGATGGCATAGGAACGCCCGTTAATGGCGATGGTGACCTGCGGCATCAGCCCTCCAGCACCCGATCGAGCCGGCTGATCACGGCGTCGAGCCGGTTGGCGACATCGACCTCCGACTCGGGCGACGACGCCGGCCGCGCCGGGCTGGCGGCGGGCTTGCCGGACAGGCTGCGCGTGGCGGCTTCGAGTCGCGTCACCGCTTGTTCGAGTCGCTTAGCGGCTTCTTCGATTCTGCCCAGAGCACGCCCCCCTTTGCTAAGGCCATTAGCTTAGGCCCGATCTTAACGAATCGTCAATGCAAGCCAGGACTTATATGAGGTTTTGATAACGAAGCATTAACCATTAATATGTCTTATAGTCGAACTAATGCGAGGTTAGCGGGTTCGGAGGGATAGCCTGATGGCGGGGTCGTGGCAACTCGATCGAGTTTCTGCCATCGCGCGCGATGCGGCCGAGTCCGCCGCGCAGAGTGCCGGCCTGCCGTTGTCGCAATGGTTGGGCCGGATGATCGTCGAGACCGCCGCCGCCGAAGGCGTGATGCTCGCACCCGAACCCCTCGCGCGCAGCAACATCGAACAAGCCCCCCGCCCAATTCCCACAGCGCCGCCGGTAACCCGCATGGCCCCGCCGCGCGGCGTCGTCGAACAGATGCCGCGTCCAGTTCCCGCCGCGAGCCCTCGTCCGGCCGCGCCGCCGATTCCGCTGCGGCCGGCGCCGCAAGCCGCATCCTATGCGCCCGCGCAAGGCGCGCCGTCTGAAGACGCCGCCACCCTTATCCTGCCGCCCGCGGTGTTCGACCTCGGCACCGTCGGTACGCGTCACGGCGAGAGCGACGCGCCCGAGGCGCTGGTGGCGTCGATCGCCCGCGAGGGCATACGTCAGCCAATCCTGGTGCGGCGCAAGCTGGGCGACGAAGGCCGCTATGAGATCATCGCCGGCAGGCGCCGCTGGCGCGCGGCGCGGCGTCTCGGCCTGACGCAGATCGCAGCGGTTGTCACCAATCTCGGCGACCCCGAAGCGGTGCTCGCCTCGCTCACCGAAAATCTGAGCGTGGGCGATTTGTCGCCGATCGACGAGGCGCGCGCCTATCTGCGGCTGATGACCGAATTCTCGCTCGATCCGCGCGACGTCTCGGCCGCGACCGGCTGCGACATCGCGCATATCGTCCGCACCCTGCGGCTGATGGGTCTGCCGCCAAAGCTGAAGGAACTGGTTTCGTCCGGCCGCCTCACCCGCAACCACGCCTATGCGCTGCTCGACATGCCGGATCCGGAACGCGCCGCCGAGCAGATGTTGGCCGAGCAAGCCGGGGTCGACGAGGCGTTGCGCCGCATCGCTTCGCTGCCCGGCATGGAGCGCCGTTCATGAGCTCCTGGCAAGGCATCGAGATCGACGCCGGGCCGCGCCAGCTCGCCGAGCGCGCGGCAAACCGGGCCGGCGTACCGGTCGAGCAATGGATCGAACGCGCCATCCGCCGGGCCTATCCCGCTGCCTTCCAGGCGCCGCAACCCGCGCCGGCGCCGCCCATGACGCCGCCGCGCGCCAGCTTCAATCCGGCGCCGCAACATAACGGCAACGGCATCGACCAATCGCTCGCCGAGCTGATCGCCGTGGCCCGCGCGCCGCGCCAGCCGGCCGCGCCGCGGCCGGAAGCGGAGCGGCATCCGATCGCCGCGCCGCCCGAAGCCGGATCGGCGGAGACGCACGGCACCATTCTCGATCATATGTCGCAGCGCCGCCGCCGGGCCGCGGGCGCAGAATTGCCGAAGCAGGACTGGCCCGAAGAGCCGGCCCCGGAGCTTTATGGCGACGAACTCGGCGAGACGCCGCGCCGCAAGCAACGCCGCCCCGCCCCGGAACCGCATCCGGCATACGAGGATGACGGCGAGCCCGAATTCTCCCGCGCGCCGAGAAGGGAAGCCAAGGCGCCTTGGCCGTCCTTCAAGAATGGCGCCGTGCCCGAAGAGGAAGATGAATCGGATTTCGACGAGCCGCTCGAACTCACCCAGCCGTTGCGTGCCAAGCGTTCGCGCAAGCCGCTGATGATCGCCGTTGCCGTTGCGATGGCCGTGTCGCTCGGCGCGCTCGGCGCGCAGCGCTTCATATCGATGATCACGGGCCCGTCCGAACCGCAGAACCAGACCGCCTTGAACGGCAATTCCGGTACGGTAATGCCGCCGCCCGCGCCGATGCTGGCGCCGCAGACCGCATCGCCGCCATCGGATCAATCCCCGGTGCAGCCGCCGGCTGTGCAGATGACGCCGCCGCCGGACCAGAGCGCCGCCCAGACCATGCCGCCGGTCAGCACCACACCGGCTCCTTATACTTACACGCCACCGCCGACGGCCTATACCGCCCCCGCCGCGAAGCCCGTGATGACGCCGCCTTCCGCCAGCGTTGCGCCGCCGATGCCGCCGCCGGTCGCCTATAATCAGCCCGCGACTTTGCCGCCGCAGGCGCCATCCGCCCCCGCCACGGCAAGCCAGCAGAAACCGGTACCCCCTGCGGTCACCGAGCCGCTGCCGCAGCGCAAGGTGGTCGCGGCCAAGCCGCCCGCCGCGCCGACAGCGGTTACCGCCGCCAAGCCCAACCCCGCCGAAGCGCCGCAGGATCCGGCCCAACTCGCCATCTGGCTCCAGGAACGCGTCAAGACCAACAACGACCCGGTCGCCTCATACCGGCTCGGCGTGCTTTATGCGCTGGGCCAGGGCGTGAAGCAGGATTACGCCCACGCCGCGCAACTGTTCCAGGCGGCGGCCAATGGCGGCGTCGCCGAGGCGCAATACAACGTTGCCGTGATGTACAGCGAAGGCATGGGCGTGCCGAAAGATCCCGCGCAGTCGTTGAAGTGGTATCAGAAGGCCGCGGCGCAGGGTAACGCCAACGCCGCCTTCAATCTCGGCGTGGCCTATTCCAACGGCACCGGCGTGCAGCAGGACATCCAGGAGGCGGCGCGCTGGTTCCGCCGCGCCGCTTCGGCCGGCGTGGTCAACGCCCAATTCAATCTGGGATTGCTCTATGAGCGCGGCGAAGGCGTGCCGCAATCCTCAACCGAAGCCTATGCCTGGTACGCCGCCGCGGCGGCGCATGGCGACCAGGGCGCGGCCCAGCGCCGCGACCATCTGGCGAGCAGCCTGGCGCCCGCCGATTTGCAGAAGGCCCAGGACCGCGCCGCGGAATTGCAGAAGACCATCCAGACCGGCGCCGCCCCGGCCACGGTCGACCAGAAGGCCAACGCCGCCAAGCCGTGAGCGAAGGCAGCCGGAGCATTTTCCGGCGAAGTGGGCTCGCCGCCGTTGAAAATGCGCCCCAATCGAGGGTCTACAGCAGCCGTCCGCTTGCCACCCACCAGCCGGGTTTTTGGAATTTAAGCCGCCGCGCCGCCGCAGCGGCATCGGCGCGCGCGGCGAACAGCGCGAAGCAGGTGGCGCCGCTGCCGCTCATGCGCGCGATCAGCGCGCCCGGGCAGGCTTCGAGCAGAGCCAACGCCGCGCCGATCTCCGGCACCAATTCTTGCGCCGCATCGGTCAGGCCGTTGCCGCGCGATTTGAGAAGCGCGGCCAAGGCGGCCGCGCTCGCCGGCGCGCGGACGAAGCGCGCCGGAGCCGCATAAGGCCCGCGCCGCGCCTTGAAGACAGCGGCCGTGGGCAGCGCCTTGCCGGGATTGACCAGCACCAGCCAGGCCCGCGGCAGTTTGGGCGCCGGCGCGATTTCTTCGCCGACGCCGCCCATCCAGGAGGTCTTGCCCGCGAGGCAGACCGGCACGTCGGCGCCGAGCCGCGCGCCGAACCGCGCCAGCGCCGGGGCGTCAAACGACGCCCCCCACAGCTTCGCCAGCGCCTTGAGCACCGCCGCCGCATCGCTCGAGCCGCCGCCGATGCCCGAGGCGACCGGAAGATTTTTCTCGAGCATGATAAGAGCGCCCGGCTCGCGGCCGAGCGCGCGCGCCAGCAATGTCGCCGCGCGCCAGACGAGATTCTGCGCCGGGTCGAGCGCCGCAAGGTCCTTGGCGAACGGCCCGGTGATCGCGAGGTTGAGGGTCGCGGCGGCGCTGACTTCGAGCCGGTCGCCGATATCGGCGAAGGCGACCAGGCTGTCGAGCAAATGATAGCCATCGGACCGGCGCCCGACGACATGGAGATAGAGGTTGAGTTTGGCCGGCGCGAGCAAGGGACGCGTCAACCGCCGCCGGTGTTGCTCAGGCCGCGGTCGAGCTTGCTCTCGATCTTTTTCACTTCATCCGCCTCCGGCTTGAATTGCAGCGCGCGGCGCCACTGATAGCGCGCCTCGGTGTGCCGCCCGCCCCGCCAATAGGCGTCGCCGAGATGGTCGTTGATGGTCGGATCCTCGGGCAGGAGTTCGATCGCCTTTTCCAGCATCTGGGTCGCGCGCGGAAAATCGCCGAGCTTGTAATAGGCCCAGCCCAGGCTGTCGACGATGTAGCCGTCACTGGGCCGGAGTTCGACCGCGCGCTGGATCATGCGCACGCCTTGGTCGAGATTCTCGCCCTTGTCGATCCAGGTATAGCCCAAATAGTTGAGCACCAACGGCTGATCGGGCTGCAATTCGAGCGCGTGCTTGAAATCGGCCTCGGCCTTCGGCCACTGGTTGGAGCGTTCATAGGCGACGCCGCGGCTGTAAAAGATGCGCCATTGCTGCGGCGACGGATCGGGAATGCGCGCCAGGCCGCGGTCATAGGCAATCGCCGCGGCGTCGAAATTGCTGTGGCTGCGCTCGATGTCGCCCAGCTCGATCAGCGGCTCGGCGCGGTCGGGATGGTCCGCCGCCATGGTCTCGAGTTGCGACCGGGCCTCGGGGTCGCGGTCGAGCGCGTCGAGCACCAGCGCCATGCGCAATTGCGCCGTCCAGTAGAAGGGCGAATCCTTTGCGATGCCGCGGTAGATCGCCAACGCGTCGGCATTGCGGTCCTGCTGTTCGCGGACCTCGCCGACCAGCAACTCGGCGAGCGCGAAATCGGGTTTGAGATCGAGCGCGAGGCGCGCATAGATCAGCGCCGCATCCATGGTTTCACGCTGATTGAGCAGGCTAGCGAGATCGAACAGCACCTCGGCGGCGCCGTCGGCCGGATTTGCCACCACGCGCGGCGGAATGACCGATTTGCGGACACGGTCGAGGCCGGACGAAGCGATGTCGGAATCGTCGCTCGCCGCCACGCTTTGATAAAGCGCGCGCGCATCCGCCGGCTGGTTGTGGCGCTCGTAGAAATTCCCGGCGAGTTGCGCCACGCGCAGGCTGGGCGGATTTTCCGCGGCGATGATCTTCTTGTAGCCGGCGTTCGCCTTGTCGGTCTGGTCAGCGAGGTCGGCGATCAGCGCGCCGTGAATCTCCTTCAGCGGCCCCAGGCCGCGCGTATCGCCGGCGCCGGCGATGTCCTGCGCCACCTTGCCGCCCTGGCCGCGCGCCTCGTCGATCCAGGCGAGCAACAGCGGCACGGAATAACGTTGCGCGCCTTCGCGCGGGATCGCCGCCGCGATTTTCGCGGCCCCGTCGAAATCGCCGGTCTTGATCGCCTGTTCCAGCAGCGTCAGCCCGGCGAGGCCGCCATCGCCGTCATGCGCGACGATGCGGTGGGCGAGATCGACCGCGTCCCCGACCCGGCCTTCGGACAGGCGCAGGACGAAGGCACGGCGCATCAGGTCGTAATTGTCGGGATCGTCGGCGAGCGAGCGTTCGATGAAGGATGCGGCTTCGGCGTAGTCGTGTTCCTGCTGCGCGTGGCGGGCGGCGAGATAGCCGCCGAGCGCGCTGTCGGGACTGACCGGCGCCGGTTCGGCCGACGAGGATTGCGGCGCCTCGGTCTTGTACGACACCAGCGCAAACAGCCCGGCGCCGATCAATGCCACGCCGCAGCCCGCGATAACCCATGTCTTGATTGGTTTCGCCTTCGCCATGTTACGCCGAAACATACACCGGCCCGGCGCTCACATGTTCGGATAATTGGGGCCGCCGCCGCCCTCCGGCACCGTCCAGTCGATGTTCTGGGTCGGATCCTTGATGTCACAGCTTTTGCAGTGGATGCAGTTGGCGGCGTTGATCTGGAGGCGCGGCTGGCCGGCTTGATCGGTTAAAATTTCATACACCCCGGCCGGGCAATAGCGCGTCTCGGGCGAGGCATAAAGCGCGTAATTGACCGCGATCGCGGCAGCCGGGTTTTTGAGCCGGAGATGCGCCGGCTGGTTCTCTTCATGGCCGACACCGGAGAGAAACACCGAAGACAGCCGGTCGAAGGAGATCTTGCCGTCGGGCTTGGGATAGGCGATCGGCCGGCTGCCGATGGCGCGGTCGAGATGCTCGAAATCGGCGCTCTGGCGAAAAGTCCAGGGCGCGCGGCCGCGCAAGAGATAAGTGTCGACGCCGGCATAAGCCAGGCCCGCCCACAAGCCCCACCGGAAGGCGGGGCGGATGTTGCGCACGGCGTAAAGCTCGGGCCAGACCCAGGAGGCCGCGAGCGCGCGGCGGTAATCGGCATCGACGTCGCCGGCGAGCCGTTTGAACACGGTTTCGGCCGCGACCATGCCCGATTTCATCGCCGTGTGACTGCCCTTGATCTTGGGCACGTTGAGGAATCCCGCGGCGTCGCCGATGACCAGCCCGCCGGGAAAACTTAAGCCCGGAACCGATTGAAACCCGCCTTCGTTCAAGGCGCGCGCGCCGTAGGCGATGCGCTTGGCCCCCTCGAACACGCCGCGAATGGACGGGTGCGTCTTGAAGCGCTGGAACTCCTCGAAGGGCGAGAGATAAGGATTGGCGTAATCGAGCCCGACCACGAAACCGGCGGCGAGTAAATTCTTATCGAAGTGATAGAGGAAGGAGCCGCCATAGGTGCGCCGGTCGAGCGGCCAGCCAATGGTATGGATGGCGAGCCCGGCGCGGTGCTTGGCGGGATCGATCTCCCACAGCTCCTTGATGCCGAGGCCGTAGCTTTGCGGGTCGCAGTCCCGGCGCAGGTTGAAACGCGCCTCGAGCAGCTTGGTCAGCGAGCCGCGGCAGCCCTCGGCGAACAGCGTCTCCTTCGCGCGCAGCTCGGTGCCGGGTTGGAAATTCGCCGTCTCCTTGCCGTCCTTGCCCAGGCCCATGGCGCCGGTAGCGACGCCCGCAACCTTGCCGCTTTCGTCATAAAGAATTTCGGAGGCCGCAAAGCCGGGATAGATCTCGACGCCGAGCGCCTCGGCCTGGCGACCGAGCCAGCGGCAGAGATTGCCGAGGCTGATGATGTAATTGCCGTGATTCCTCATTTGCGGCGGCAACGGCAGGCGCAAGGCAAAGCGCGCGGTGAGCAGGAGAAGCCGGTCCGCGGTCGACGGGGTATTCAGCGGCGCATCCATCTTGCGCCAATCGGGAAACAATTCGCCGAGCGCGCGCGGCTCGAACACCGCGCCCGACAGGATATGCGCGCCCACCTCCGCGCCTTTTTCGACCACGCATACGGAGATGTCCTTGGACGCCTGCGCCGCGAGTTGCTTCAGGCGGATCGCCGCCGCGAGTCCCGACGGGCCCGCGCCGACGATGACGACATCGTAGTCCATGCGCTCGCGCTGCATGGCGCGGCACTATAGTGGATGATAGGCTGGCGCGATGCAGACTCGTTCCCCAGCCGCGTTGCTGCTTGAGTGGCAAATGGCGATGGGCGCCGATGAGGCGATCGGCGACAGCCCGCGCGACCGGTTCCTGCCCGCACCGGCGGCAAAAGCGAATCCGCCGCCGCGTCCCTCCCCCGCTTCCGGCCCGGCAACCAAAGGCGCGCGCGCGGCGAAGGCGGCGCCGGCCGCGCCCCCACCCCCGCAAAGCGCGATTCTGGCCTTGGCCAGGCAGCTTGCCGACTCGGCGGGGAATTTGTCCGAACTTCGTGCCATTGTGGAAACGTTCGATGGATGTTCTCTCCGCCGGACCGCCACCCACACCGTCTTCGCCGACGGCAATCCGGACGCGCCACTGATGCTGATCGGCGAGGCGCCGGGGGCGGATGAGGACCGAATCGGCAAGCCCTTTGTCGGGAGAAGCGGCCAACTCTTGGACCGCATGTTGGCGGCAATCGGCGTCGAGCGCGGCAAGAACGCCTATATCAGCAACATCCTGTTCTGGCGCCCGCCGGGGAACCGCAAGCCAACCGCCGAGGAAACCGCCCTTTGCCTGCCCTTCGTGTGGCGGCATATCGCCCTGGCGCGGCCAAAACTCGTGGTTTTATGCGGGGGAACGGCCACATCCACCCTGCTGGGAAGGAGCGAGGGCATAACCCGGCTCCGGGGCCGCTGGTTCGAACTGGCGGTTAGCGGCCTGGATAAAGCCGTGCCGGCTATAGCCATTTATCATCCGTCTTTCCTTTTGCGCGCCCCAGCCAATAAAGTCGAATCGTGGCGGGACCTGCAATCGATTCAGTCGAAAATGGCGGAATTGCAGTAACATTGTGACTATCCACAGCATCCCCTTGAATGCGTATAAAGGGGGTATAAATGACTACGACGCGGCATAGACTTTTGTCTTGCCAAGCGAGTCACAGATAGTTTAAGGCGTCCCCCATGAATGGCTGGATATACCGGGTCCGGCCGAACAAGACTTGGGCGAGTGCATTCGTTATTGCCTTTCTCGCCATGTCCTTGTTCGGCACCTTGAAGGCTACCGCCGCGGATTTTCTGACCGTGACGGCGGCGCTGATACCAGGGCTGGACCTCCGCCGCGAGGCGGACCTGCCGACCGTGCTCAGCGCGGCCGATGCGGAACGCTACCGGTTGATCCTGCTGCTGCAGGAAAGCAGCCAATGGTCGGCGGCCGACCGGGAGATCAAGGGCCTCAAGGATCCGCTGCTGATGGGGCATGTCCTGGCCCAGCGCTACCTGCACCCCAACTACCGGGCCAGCTACGCGGAACTGGCCAATTGGCTGAATCTCTATAGCGACCAGCCCCCGGCCAAGATGATCTACAGCCTGGCCATACAGCGTCAGCCTGCCGGAGCCGCCCCCCTCAAGAAACCCGAAACTCCCTCCCTGGTCGCCCAGGCCGCCGGCGACAGCGATTTCGCCCCCAGCGGCACCGGGAGCGGCATCGAATCCCCAGCCGGCCAGTGGCAGGCCGGACTCGCCGCCTGGCGCGCCGGCAAGTTCGACGAAGCCGGCAAGCAGTTCCAGGCCCTGACCAAGGCCAAGGGCCAATCGGCCTGGACCGTCTCGGCGGCGGCGTTCTGGGCGGCCCGCGCCGAGCTCAAGAGCAAACGGCCGGATCATGTCGCCTACTGGCTCGGCATCGCCGCCCAACGCCCGCACACCTTCTACGGTCTCCTCGCCCGGCGCCTGCTGGGCGTGGACAATTATTTCAACTTCGACAGCGAGCCCTTCACCGATCTCGATGCCCAGCTGATCAAAGGCATGCCGGCCGGCCGGCGCGCGCTGGCGTTGCTCGAGGTCGGCGACCATGCCGCCGCCGACGAGGAGTTGCGCCTGCTGGCGGCCGGCGGCTCGACCACTCTGCTGCGCGCGGTGGCGGCCTTGTCCGACCGCGCCAATCTGCCCAGCTTGAGTCTCCAACTGGCATCCATCCTGACCAGCCGCGACGGCCAGAACCACGACCACGCGCTCTATCCGGTGCCGCGCTGGGCGCCGCATGGCGGCTTCACCGTGGACCGCGCGCTGCTGTTCGGCGTCATGCGCCAGGAATCGCTGTTCGCGCCGCATGTGGTGAGCACGGCCGGCGCCCGCGGCTTGATGCAGCTGATGCCGGCGACGGCGAAGCTGATGGCGGCGCAGACCGGCGAGACGCTCAACGCCATCGACCGGCGCATGCGCCACGAGGAATTGGCCGATCCCGAGATCAATCTGACCCTGGCGCAGGAATACATCCAGGGCCTGCTCCATGACGAGCGCAACAACCTGATGCTTTTCGCCATGGCCTACAACGCCGGGCCGGGCGCGCTGGAGCATTGGAAATCGGTGCAGGTGGGATACAACGCCGACCCGCTGCTGTTCCTCGAAAGCATCCCCGCCGGCCAGTCGCGCGTTTTCACCGAGCGGGTGCTGACCAATTACTGGATCTACCGCCAACGGCTGAACCAGCCGACCCCCGATCTCGACTCGCTTGCCGCGGGCCAATGGCCGACCTATACCGCTCTCGACTCAACCGAGCCGGACGGTCGCCATGTCGCCGAAAACAACTGATCGCCCCTTTCTGCCGGTCAACATCGCGGTTCTGACGGTTTCCGACAGCCGGACCGAGAGCGACGACAAATCCGGCAAGACCCTGGCCGAACTCCTGACCGCGGCGGGCCATAAGCTGGCCGCCAAGCGCATCGTCAAGGACGACCAAGGCGCGATCATCGCCCAGCTCAAGGCCTGGATCGCCGACCCGTCCATCGATGTCGTCATTTCAACCGGCGGCACCGGCGTCACCGGCCGCGACGTGACGCCCGAAGCCTTCCAAGCGGTCTATGAGAAGGAAATCGCCGGCTTCGGCGAGCTGTTCCGGATGTTGAGCTACCAGAAGATCGGCACCTCGACCATCCAGAGCCGCGCCAGCGCCGGCGTCGCCGGGGGAACCTATCTCTTCGCGCTACCGGGTTCGCCCGGCGCCTGCCGCGACGGCTGGGAGATCATCGCGCCTCAACTCGACAACCGCCAACGGCCCTGCAACCTGGTCGAGCTGATGCCGCGGCTGACGGAGCATCTGGCGCCGGCGGGCCAAGGCAAGCGCTAGGCCGGTCTCCGGGCAAATTGGCTTCGTTTCGTAATTTTCAGGTTTCATCGGCCGGACCCTTCTAGACGGCGCATCAGCCAACCATCCATGGAACACGGCTATTCAACCGGATAAAGCGGCTGTGGCGGCGGACGAAGCACGAGTGGCTTCCTTCTTCCTTCTTCTTCCTTCAAACCACCAATTGTACATTATTTACGTTCAAATATCAAGCATTTTACGTACGGCTCAATCCCATTGAAATCCCTGAAAAGACAGTGTTCTTGATTTGTTCGTATAAGCGGCGCATGATCGGACCATGGTTATGGAAACCGACGACACCGAGTTCGTGCAAAACCTGGTGCGGAAGCTGACCCAGAAGGGCCGGGGTGCTGCGAGCAATCTGTCAGGCCGCTTCGAGGCGGAGCGGCGCCAGGGTTTCGACGACGGCTGGGGCTCGGCCGACGAGGAGCCGCCG
>Ga0187855_10003409_pt1 | contig 11689 bp, 11 predicted proteins | sample June2016WEW_8_10_2_FD_132969 | JGI IMG/M metagenome (GOLD analysis project Ga0187855, IMG submission 132969) | Peatland microbial communities from SPRUCE experiment site at the Marcell Experimental Forest, Minnesota, USA - June2016WEW_8_10 | ecosystem: Environmental > Terrestrial > Soil >...
CAGCGGGCGGCGGAGCTGATCCGGGACGGCGATCAGTTCTTCCAGCGGGGGCTGGTACTGGAGGCGGAACGGGAGTATCGTGAGGCTCTGGAAGCCGATCGCGCGTCAGCGCTGGCCCACGCGGGGCTGGCCGCGGTATGGGAGCGCGACGGCGATACGGATGCGGCTCGCCAGGAGGCGCATGCTTCGATCCAGCTAACGGCTAACGTGCCGGCCTATCTGGTGCTGGCGCGGCTCGACTTGCAGGCCAACCAGCTGAGCGCAGCCGCGAACGACGTGGGCGACGCGCTCCGGATCGATCCGGCGAATGCCAACGCCCGAGGCATGAAGCTGGCACTGGAACGGCGAGGTCAGACAACGCCATGAGCAGCGAGAAGCGAGCGAACGGCCAGCGAAAAGCGGGCCAACCGCGAGCCAAAGCGGGCAAATAGTCAGGCGGAGGATGCCATGAGAGCAGTGGCGCACGATGCAAGGCACGAGCACCACCACGGGCCTCTTTTCCTGCTGGTGCTGATTCTGCTGTTCCTCTTGTGCCTGCTGGGGCCGTGCACGGTACGGGTAGCGGCGCAGAGCGAGCAGGTGGTAATTCTGCATCTTGACGATACGATTCAGCCGATCAGCGCCGATTATCTGAAGCGCGGGATCGACCGAGCCGCCGAACTGCACGCGCAGGCGGTGATGGTGGAGCTGAATACGCCGGGAGGGCTGCTGGATTCGACACGCACGATGGTGGGCGACATTCTGTCCTCGCCATCGCCGGTGATCTTCTATGTGGCTCCGGCCGGGTCGCGAGCTGGGTCGGCGGGCTTCTTTCTGATGGAAGCGGCGGACATCGCGGCGATGGCGCCGGGGACAAACGCGGGAGCGGCGCATCCGGTGGTCGAGCTGGGCAAGATCGACGACATCATGAAGCAGAAGATCCTTAACGACACGCTGGCGTTTCTGCGGTCGTATGTGTCGATGCGTGGGCGCAACGTGGACGCGGCCCAGGATGCAGTGCAGAATTCGAAATCGTACACGGACCAGGAGGCGCAGCAGCTTCATCTGATCGACGTGGTGGCCCCGGATGAGCGCACGCTGCTGGATACCATCGACGGACGCACGGTGAAGCGCTTCAACGGGACCAGCCAGACGCTGCACACGCGCGGCGCTGCGCTGGTCGCCGTCAATCCAACCCTGCGCGAGGAGATCATGGATCGGCTGATGGATCCGAATCTCGCGGTGCTGATCCTGTTGGCCGGAGCGATGCTGGTCTATATGGAGTTCAACACGCCGGGCACGATTGTTCCCGGGGCGCTGGGGACGCTGCTGGTGCTGCTGGCGCTGTTCTCGCTGAATCTGCTGCCGGTGCGGTACACCTCGCTGGCGCTGATTGTCGGGGCCATCATTCTGATGGTGCTGGAGGCGAAGTTTCCCAGCCACGGGATTCTGGCGGCGGCGGGGACGATTGCGCTGGTGCTGGGGACGCTGACGCTGGTGGCGGGACCGATTACGGAGATGCGGGTGCAGCTGGCCACGGCGATCGCGACGGGTTTGGCGTTCGGGTTGATCACGACGTTCCTGGTGCGCATCGCCCTGATTGCGCGACACAACAAGGTGCAGATCGGCCCGGAGGCGCTGGTGGGCGCGGTGGGGGTGGCGCAGCAGGAGCTGGCTCCACGGGGGCAGATCATCGTGCATGGCGAGCTGTGGCTGGCGGAGGCGGATTCCCCGGTTGCGCCGGGGGAGAGCGTCCGCGTGCGCGCTGTGGACGGGCTGAAGTTGCGGGTGGAGCGGGTACAACAGAGTGTTCCGGCCTGATTTTATGCGGCCCAGGCGGCACTGAGTGCGATAAAATTTCAGCCGGGCGTAAGGTACCCCGCTATGTTGAGCATTCCTGTTCTTATTGTTATCGCCATCATTGTTCTTTACCTGTTGAATTCCATCAAGATTTTGCGTGAGTACGAGCGGGGCGTGATTTTTCGCCTGGGCCGCGCGCTGCCTCAGCCCAAAGGACCGGGAATCATCCTCGTTTTTCGGCCAGTGGATCAGATGGTGCGCGTTTCTCTGCGCCAGGAAGTGATGGAGGTCCCTCCGCAGGACGTCATCACCCGCGACAACGTGACGACCAAGGTGAACGCCGTGATCACGATGCGGGTGCTCGATCCGGCCAAGGCGGTCATCGAAGTTTCGAACTATGTTTACCAGACTTCGCAGTTCGCGCAGACCACGCTGCGCTCGGTGCTGGGCGAAGTGGAACTGGACGGGCTGCTCTCGCATCGCGACGCGCTGAACCAGCGGATCCAGACGATCATCGACCAGCGGACCGAGCCGTGGGGAGTGAAGGTGGTCAGCGTGGAAGTGAAGCAGGTGGATCTGCCGGATAGCATGCAGCGCGCCATGGCCCGGCAGGCGGAGGCGGAGCGCGAGAAGCGGTCAAAAATCATCAATGCGGAAGGCGAGTTGATGGCAGCGCAGAAGTTGCTCGAGGCGGCCAATCTGCTGGCGCAACAGCCGGTCACGCTGCAGCTGAAATATTTGCAGACGCTTACGGATATCGGGGTGGAGAAGAATACGACGATCGTGTTTCCGCTGCCGATGGAACTGATTTCGTTGCTGGGGCACGGATTCGGCTCCAAAACGCCGCCACCTGAAACGAAATAACGGGTTCTCAACCGACAGAGGCTCCCCCTATGTCATTCCTGTTCGACACTGAACAAGAACAAGAAGCCGGGAAAACCGAGCGGCGGTCCGCGCCACTGGGCCGGACTGCCGGCACCGGCAACGACACCGAGATTGCCCTGGGAACGCGTTCCCTGCTGGGCATTTTCTTTGGCCTGGTGCTGATCTGCGCCGTGTTCTTTGGACTGGGCTATTCGGTGGGACGCGCCGGCGGTTCGCGCGCCGCTGCGCAGCCCTCCACGGACACGACGGCTTCGACCGGCGATAGCCGCGTTCCCAAACCGTCGCCGGAACAAACGCTGACGCCGGTCGAGACGTCTCCTGCCGATACGGATCAGGGGACTGGGGGTGGCGGATCGATGGATAACACGCTTGCTCCGCAACCTGTAAGTACGCAGACGCAACCTCATGCGAGTACGCCCCCGCCTGTGGCGAGCTCGCCGGCACGGACGCCGGTTACGGCTCCGACGGCCGCTCCCAGGGCTTCCGTGACTCCACCGGCGCTGACGCCCGCGCCGGCGCTGCAGCCCGCCGCGGCAACTGCGCCAACCAGTTTTATGGTGCAGGTCGCGGCGGTGCGGATTGAGCAGGACGCCGACATTCTGGTGGATGCTCTCAAGAAGCATGGGTACACCGCGGTGGTGCGGCACGAACCCCAGGATCAGCTGCTGCACATCCAGCTGGGGCCGTTCACCTCGCGGGCCGATGCCAGTGCCATGCGCGCGAAGCTGCTCGCCGGCGGCTATAACGCGGTGGTGAAGTAAGTCAGTCTCGCATCCACTCCGGTAATCCCGAGGCGATGGCCACGCGCAACGCGTCCATCAGATCTTCTTTGCTCGAATAGTCGTGCGGGCGGATGGGCGCGTGAAAGACCACACGCGCGGTTCCGGGATAGATTCTCAGGCTGCCCCGCTTCATCATCTTCTCAGTGCCCGAAATGGACACCGGCACCACCGGTGCGCCGGAGTGCATCGCCAGGAAGAATGCCCCTTTCTTGAAGGGTTGAAGGCGGCCGTCGCTGGAGCGCGTACCCTCAGCGAACGAGAGCACATGAACGCCCGATGCGAGGACGCGCGTGGCGAACTCCATACTTTCGATCGCGCTCTCCACGCGGCCATCGCGATCCACCGGGATGAAGTCGGCCACCTTCATGCCCCAGCCGAGGATGGGAATTTTCATCAGCGAACGCTTGAGGAAAGCGGAGCTGCGCTCCGGCAACAGCGGGAGAAGAATCGGCGGGTCGAGATTCGAGACGTGATTCGAAAGGAAGAGGTAGTGCTGAGACAGGTCGAGCGGCAGCTCCCAGACAGCTTCTACGCGAATACCCGCGAAGCGCAGCCCGGTGCGAACCACCCACATCGAGCGGCGGTAGAGCGGAAGCACGTCATGCCTGACGAGCACCCACAGGCAAGTGACGATGGCGACGGGAATGCCGAGGATGATCCACGTCGTGAAGAGAACGATGGCGGCAAGCATGGATCAGCTCGGGTGGCTGCGCCGTTCCAGCGCAGCGGGCAGCTTTTCATAGATGCCATCGAAGCCGCCGTTGGAAAGGATTGCCACCACATCGCCCGGCGTGAGCCGCGGAGTGAGATTTGTAACAATGGCGTCGGCATTTTGAAGGAGCACGGCGTCTTTTCCCGCTTCTTGCAGGGCCGAGATCACATTTTCAGGATGCAGGCGATCGGGGGCCGGGATTTGTTCGGAGTGAAAGACGCTTGCGAGGACGATGCAGTCGGCCAGTGAAAGACTGTCCACCAACTCGCGCTCGAAAATGTTGCGGCGCAGCGTGTTGGAGCGGGGCTCGAGGACCGCCCAAAGCAAGCGGCCAGGATAAGCGGACCGCAGAGCGCGCAACGTTTCGCGGATCGCGGTGGGGTGATGGGCGAAATCGTCGATGATGATGATGCCGTCGATTTCCGCGCGCACTTCGAGGCGCCGTCGCACGCTGCGAAACGTGGCCAGGGCTTCGGCAATCGGCTCGGGCGGAATTCCCTGTCCCGCGGCCAGCGCCGCCGCGGCGGTCGCGTTCAAGGCATTGTGCTCGCCGGCCATTGGTAGTGAAAGCTCAGCGAACACTTCTCCTGCGCGCGCCACGCGCCAGCGGCTGATCCCGTTCTCGAAGCGCAGATCAGTCAGACGCCAGGCGGAGTTCGGCTCGAATCCGTAACGCTCGACGGCACACAGGGCGCGACTGACACATTCGGAGACGTTCTCGGATCCGTCGAAGGCGACGATCCGCCCACGGCCCGGAACCAGATTCACCAGCCGCTTGAAAGCTGTCTTTACCGCGGCCAGATCGGCGTAAATGTCGGCGTGATCGAATTCGACGTGCGTCAGGATCAGCGCGTCGGGGAAATAGTGCATGAACTTCGGTCCCTTGTCGAAGAAGGCCGTGTCGTACTCGTCGCCTTCGATGATGAAGGGCCGCTCCTGTCGCAGATGGAAGCTGGTGCCGAAGTTCTCGGCGACGCCTCCGATGAGAAACGACGGCGCCAGCTCCGGTCGGTTGCGCGCGGCAACTTCATAAATCCAGGCCAGCATGCTGGTGGTTGTGGTTTTGCCGTGAGTTCCGGCGACCACCAGCGATTCATGACCGGCAATGAACTCCTCGTGAATGATGCGGGCCAGCGAAGTGAATGGAATGCGCCGGTCAAGCATGGCTTCCACTTCGACGTTACCGCGCGACAGGGCGTTGCCGACGATGATCAGATCGGGCGGAGGTTCGAGATTCGATTCCGAGAACGGCTCGGCGATGGGAATGCCCAGATCGCGCAGGAGGTTCGACATGGGCGGATAGGCAGCCTGATCCGACCCCGTTATGCGATGCCCTTTGAGCTGCAGCAATCCGGCGAGAGAAGCCATCGCGGTGCCGCAGATTCCGATGAGATGGATGTGTTTCCTAGCTTGCATGTTTCGGGGTGGCGACGGCTGGCTCGAGATAACGTAACAGCGGCTGATCGCTTTCGAGGTTGAGCTCGACCTCGACACCCAGCGGGAGGGTGACGTTGCCGCCCGAGACGTGGCCGGAGCGGAGGCCGATAGCGATGGGGACGTTGAACGGTTCGAGCAGGCTCACAATCACCTGCTGCAGCAGAAGCGGGTCCGCGCCGCGCGAACCGCAATTGAGCATTTCGCCGAAGATGAAGCCGCGCACGCCCTCGAACTTCCCGGCCATGATCATCTGCCGCAGCATGCGATCGATCTGGTAGGGCTTGGTGCCGACGTCTTCGAGGAAGAGCAGCTTGCCTTCGGTTTGTGGCGCGAATCGGGTGCCCAGGGATGCGGTGAGGATGCTGAGGCAACCGCCATAGATTGGCCCGATGGCGCGGCCGGGGCGCAGAATGCGCATTCCCTGATCGGCTCCAGCGTTGACCAGGCCTGTCGTGATTGCCTTGCGAAAGCTGTCGACGTGAACGCCCTCGGGAACAGAGAAGTCCGCGGCGACCATGGGTCCGTGAAACGAGACGAGGCCGATCTGATCGAGGAGCCAGGTCTGCAGGGCGGTCATATCGCTGTAGGCGAAGAACGGCTTGGGATGCTTGCGGATCAAGTTCAGATCCAGACCCTCGAGCAGGTAGTTGGATCCGTAACCGCCACGGGTACAAATAATGGCCCGGGTTTCGGGATCAGCGAAGGCAGTGTGCAGATCGTCCAGGCGCTCCTGGGGCGTGCCGGAAAAATACGGTGGATGTTTGCCGAGGGCATGCCTGGACGCGACGGCATCGTATCCGAGCGACCACAGCACCTCGAGGCCGCGGGTAATGCGGTCGGTGCGGGCATTGCTGGCGGGCGAAACAACGGCGATGCGCGCGCCCGGCCACGCAGGAAGCGGTTTCAGAATCGTGTCAGCCAAGGAGGGCCTCGCCTTCTGCGATCAATGCGGCCGGTCCGGTCAGGGTCATCTCCGCGCCGATGCCGGTCCACTCCACGCGCTGCGAGCCGCCGGGCGCGTGTACCGTGAGCGGAGACTTGCCGCCGCAATACGCAATGACAGCGGCCGCGGCGGCGCAGGTTCCGGTCCCGGAAGAGGTGGTGGGCCCGACGCCGCGCTCGAAGATCCGAATCTCCACGTCATCAGCGCGGACCATACGCACGAAAATGACGTTGATCTGCCGGGGAAACTGCTTGTGAAAACAAATCTCGCGGCCCAGTTCCTGCCAGCCGCGACTGTGGGCGCGAAAGTTCTCATCGTGCACCACGAGGACGAAATGCGGATTGCCCATGGAAACCTCGACACCGTGGACGAGCGTTTTATCCCCCAGCGTTACCTGGGCCTGAGCGACCTGCGGTACTCCCATGCCGGCAGCGATTTGAAAATCTCCCTCGTTCGCGCTGACGATGATGCAGGCGCGAGGGCCAGCATCGGTCTCCAGCGTGATGACCTCGCCCGGAGCGGAGGTCTGCCGATGGGCCAACCACGCGGCGACGCAGCGCGTTCCGTTGCCGGAAATCTCCGCGATGGACCCGTCGGCATTCGCCAGACGAATGCGGCCCATGCGCGCGCCGGTGGGCTCGAAGAACTCCACACCATCGGCACCGATGCCGGTATGGCGCTCGCAAAGTTTCTTCGCCAGCTCGGGATCGCAGGCCCCTTCGACGATGAGGAAGTCGTTGCCGCAGGCGTGCGCTTTCGCGAAGCGCATCATTCGTCCTCCGGATCGCGAAACCAGTACACTTCGTCGATGACCGGCTTGGCTTTCAGTTCGCTGAGCAGCCGCCGATGCAGGCGGCGATTGGCGGAGACGTCAAACGACAGCCGCTGGATACCGCCTACCGGTTGATTGTCGAGAGTATCGAGGCGGCGATTCTCCCTATCCATAACGCTCAGGATGGCGACGGTCATTTTCTCCGCATCGCCGCCGCGCACTTCGTAGGTCACGGAGTAGAGCTTCAGATTGGCGCGGTATTCAAGCAGTCGAATCATTTCCAGGACAACCAGCACCACGACAGTGGCGAAGATCGCGGGAAAATAGAGCCCGGCGCCGCAGGCCATGCCGATGGACGCGACCGCCCAGACCGTGGCGGCGCTGGTGAGGCCGCTGACGCGATCGCGATTGTGGAGGATGAGACCCGCGCCGAGGAAGCCGATGCCCTGCACGATGTTCGAGGCGATCTGACCGCGATTGGTGCTGCCCTCGCCGGCGATGATGACGGAAAGAAACGTGAACATGGCGGCGCCGAAACAGATGAGCACATTGGTGCGGACGCCCGCGGGGCGGTGGTGATATTCGCGATCGATGCCAACGGCGCAACCCAGCGCGGCGGCCAGCAGCAGGCGGCCGACCGCGCCGCCGGTGAGCAGTAATTGCTCGATTTGACTGAAGGCCAGCATGTGGCCGTTGGTATCGGTTGCGAGGATCACTTGCCGCTGATCCTATCACCGGGCGGGGACAGGTTTGAACGGTAAAAACGCACACACGGTTGATCAGTGGAGCACACAATGTTGAACAGCGTGAGCCCCAGAGGATGCGCTTCGACCGCCTGCGCCACGGCATCGTGGTCAGAGGTAATGACGAAGGCCGCCGACCGCGCTGGATGCTCGAGCGCAGGCTTCCACTGGTAGTAGTCCGACTCGTTGATGGTGCGTCGCAGCGGGATGCCCGCGCGCTCGAATGCGCCGATGTGGTCGGAGGTCCAGACCAGGATTTGCCCCTGGGGCGGGAGTTGCTCGAGGGCGCGCGCGTAGGCCGCCTCAAAGGGAATGCGGGTGCGGGAGTTTTCGATGGCTTCTCGCAGGACCAGGGGCGTGGAGCGCACCAGGAGCGAGCAATCGACCAGGATCAGCACCATGGAAGCGAGCAGGATGAGCTGCGCTGGCCGCGGCCAGCGCTTTTCCACCAGACCCATCAGCCATGCGACGAGAAAGCCCAGGGAGAGACCGAAGATGGGCAGCATTTCCATGCCATAGCGGGTGTTGTACCAGGAGTGGGGCCACCACAGCGGGATGAAGATGGGAACCGATCCCCAGGCGACGGAATATGCGTAGAACGGCAGCGGCATCCAGAACAGGAACAACGGCCCGAGACACCGCTTTCGCCACTTCACGAGAGCGGCGATGGAGCCGGCGATGGTAAGGAACAGCAGCCGATTCCCCCACCAGACTGGGACTGCTCCCATTTCCGCGGATTTGATGTAATACAGCGCCGCGACGCGGAGGCTATGCCAGCCAGGATAATGTGGCGCGCCAGGCATGGAGGTGCGGGCATCGATGGCTTTGGCCGAGTACGGGCCGCGCATGAAGTCGAGCCAGTCGCCGTATTGGCGCGCGTTCCAGGCGAACCACAACAGCGGCGCGGTGATGAGCATCGCCGTGAAGAGGACGAAAGCGCCACCGGCGGGCGACTTCCAGGCGCGCGATCTCCAGAGGGCGCGTACTGCAATGAGCCACACAATGAAGGCGAAGATCCAGCCGTCGTAGCGCGTGCAGATGGCGGTGACGAGGACGAAGCCGCAGGCGACGATAGCGCGTCCGGCGAGGCGCTGGTTCCCTTCCCCCAGCCCGCGCAGATACGCCATGAGGAAGAGCGCCGACCAGATCATCTGGCACAGGAATACGGGCTCGTTCATGGCCGTGGTCTGCATGTAGAGCAGGCCGGGATTGAGAGCGAAGAACAGCGTGGCGACCACCGCGCCCGCGGGTCGCAGCCAATAGCGGGAAAGACGCCACAGACCGGCGACACTGAGGATGTAGCAGGCCATCGACGGAATGGCGCCGGCAATGCCGTTCTGCCACCAGGCCATGCGCGCGGCGAAGGGCATCATGAGGAGATGCGGAAAGGGTAGCCAGACGGAGCCGATCTGCCGGATACCGGGATTGAGCGAGTCGATGAGGCGGCGCGCGATGCCCAGGTGCGCGACCGCGTCGCCGTAAAGCAGAAGCATGTTGCGCGGGAAGCAGTAGCCGAAGGCCAGCACCGAGAAGAGCGCGCCGACCATGCCGGCAAAGATCGCTTCATGGCGAAGGGAGCGGCGTTCGAGCGCGCCGGAATCCGAGCCATTACCCGCATCTTCGCCCGTGGCTGGGCGCGGCGGTTTACTCGAGGTGCGAGAGCTGGCGGAAGAGCGCAAAGCGTTCCTCAATTTCCTTAGGGTCGAGCTGCTGCAGGCGCTCGGTTCCGAAGCGCTCCACGGCGAAGGATCCCATGACGCTGCCGTAGAACATGGCGCGGCGAAAGACGGCTGGCGTGAGCGTGGGCTGCGAGGCAATGTAGCCGAAGAACCCGCCGGCAAAGGAATCGCCGGCTCCGGTGGGATCGACGACCTCAGCCAGGGGCAGAGCGGGCGCGCGAAACGGGATCGTGACGGAGCCCGTTTCGCCCGCAAAGGATCGCTCGCAGAAGAAGGCAGTCGCGCCGTACTCGCCGTGCTTGACGACCAGCGCCTTCGGCCCCATGTCGAGGACTTTGCGCGCAGCCAGCACAAGGTTGTTGTCCTTCGCGAGCATGCGGACTTCGGTGTCGTTGATCAGCAGTACGTCGAGGCCCTTGAGCACGCGGGCGAGATTCTCCGCGTGATCCTTGATCCAGTAGTTCATCGTGTCGCCGCAGACCATCTTCACCCTCGGCATCTTGCGGCGCACGTCTTCCTGCAGGACGGGGTCGATGTTGGCGAGGAAGAGATACTCGGTGTCATGGTACTCGGCGGGAATCTTCGGAGAGAAGCTTTGGAAGACGTTCAGCTCCGTGTTCAGCGTCTGCGCCTCGTTAAGATTCTTCATATAGGAGCCGCTCCAGAAGAAGCTCTTGCCCGGAACGTGCTCGATGCCGCGCGTATCGATATTGCGGCGCGCGAAGACGCGCTCTTCATCGGGACCGAAGTCTTCGCCGACCACGCCGATGACGCGGACCTGCGTAAGGTAGCTCGCCGCCAGCGCGAAAAACGTGGCTGCGCCGCCCAAACAGCGATCCCGGCGGCCTGAAGGAGTTTCTACGGCGTCGAACGCGACACTGCCTACGACAAGAATTGCCATGCGGCTGATTTTCTCCGTGTTCTCTATTTTTTCTGCAGATACTTTCCGATCAACAAGTCGAGTCTCTCCCGCGCGGCCGGCGAAATCGCGTCGGGACTGGTAAGCAGGGCATATTGCAGCGCCGATTTGCAGGCGCAGTCGCGTTCGCTCGGCATCGCCGCCACCGCCGCTCTGACCACCCTAGCGGCGTTCGCCGCATTCTGGTTCATAACTTTGACAATCTGGTCGATGGTCACGTCGTCATGGCCCGGATGCCAGCAATCGTAATCGGTGACCATGGCCGCGGTCGCATAGCAAATCTCCGCTTCACGGGCCAGCTTGGCTTCCTGCAGATTAGTCATGCCGATGACGTCGGCGCCCCAGCTGCGGTAGAGATTCGATTCGGCGCGAGTGGAAAACTGCGGGCCCTCCATACAAACGTAGGTCCCGCTGGGTCTGGCCAGCACGCCTTCTTTCCTGCACGCGTCGACGATGGTTTTGGCCACCGTTGCGCAGACCGGATCGCCGAAGGCAACATGGCCGACCACGCCGTCGCCGAAGAACGTGGAGATGCGATGAAACGTGCGGTCGATGAACTGATCGGGAATCACGAAGTCCCCAGGCTTGTGCTCTTCCTTCAGGGATCCGACGGCGGAGACGGACACGATGCGCTCGACGCCGAGTTTCTTCAGCGCGTAAATATTGGCGCGGAAATTCAGCTCCGAAGGAAGGATGCGGTGTCCGCGCCCATGGCGCGCGAGAAAGGCGACCTTATGGCCTTCGAGATCGCCCAGCACAAACGCATCGCTGGGATCGCCAAAGGGTGTTGAGACGCGCTCCTCATGAACGCCGGTGAGGCCGGGCATGGAATACAGCCCGCTGCCCCCGATGATGCCAATTTCTGCCTGTTGCAATACGGCTCCCTGCAAGGCGCGCTATGCAACAGAAGACCGACGGCCCCTGTGTTTCGCGGCGCTGAATGAACGCAGGGAATCAGTATAAATGGTGGGGCAGAGCCACCTTCATCACGCCACACCGGGCCATGAAGCTCACCACGCTGCCGGCCAGATCCGAGGC
>Ga0187855_10003414_pt1 | contig 11678 bp, 8 predicted proteins | sample June2016WEW_8_10_2_FD_132969 | JGI IMG/M metagenome (GOLD analysis project Ga0187855, IMG submission 132969) | Peatland microbial communities from SPRUCE experiment site at the Marcell Experimental Forest, Minnesota, USA - June2016WEW_8_10 | ecosystem: Environmental > Terrestrial > Soil >...
GATCGCGAGGCGGCCGTAAGCACCCGCCGCGCCACCATCGTGGGAACGAACCAGTATCCGAATCTGCAGGAGCGTGTGCTGCCGGAGATCGAGCGCGAAGATCCCGCGCCGCGCGCAGCCCGCATCTTCGAAGAGATCCGGCTGCGCACGGAACGCCACGCGGCTCGCACCGGACACACGCCGCGCTTCCTCCTGCTGGAGGCCGGCGATTTGAAAATGCGCAAGGCCCGCTCCGGTTTCATTACGAATTTCTTCGGCTGCGCGGGGTTTGAAATTCGGATCTCCGACACTCTGACGGACGACGTGGACGCGGTGGTGCTGTGCAGTTCGGACACGGAGTACGCCGCCCTGGCGCCCCGCGTGATTCAGCAGTTGCGCGATGCCGGCAAAACCACGCCGGTGATCGTGGCCGGCAATCCCGCCGATTCCATCGAGCAATTGAAGCAGGCCGGTGTCGCGGATTTCGTACACATTCGCAGCAACGCGGCGGAAGTGCTGCGCGCCTGGCAAGAGCGCCTGGGGGTAAAGGGATGAGACAACCATCTCAAGATTTCCGAATGCTGCCGTGGCGCAGGCACTCGTGCCTGTCTCCATGGGCCTACGGCCCACCGAACTCCATGAAAGCTCTGGCGGATCCGGCGAACGTGTTTTCAATGGATTACGACGGGCTTTCGACGCTGCCGCGTCGGCACTCCTGCCGACGCATGACCACAAGAGTGTGGTCATGGCAGGCAGAAGTGCCTGCGCCACGCGGGAGTTCCCATGCGTCCTGATTTCTCCAAAATCGATTACAAGCCAACGCCCGGCCCCGCGGCGGGCGCAGCGCACGGACCCGAGTGGCTCGCGCCCGAGCACATCGCCATTCAACCCTGGTACACCCGCGAAGATCTGGACGGCATGGAACACCTGTCCTACGCCGCCGGCCTGCCACCCTATCTGCGCGGACCGTACTCCACCATGTACGTACGCCAGCCCTGGACCATCCGGCAATACGCGGGTTTCTCCACCGCCGAAGAATCGAACGCATTTTACCGGCGCAATCTCGCAGCCGGGCAGAAGGGCCTATCGGTGGCCTTCGATCTGCCCACACATCGCGGCTACGATTCGGACCACGAACGCGTAGTCGGCGACGTGGGAAAAGCCGGAGTGGCGATCGACTCCGTGCTCGACATGAAGATCCTCTTCGACCAGATCCCGCTCGACCAGATGTCGGTCTCCATGACCATGAACGGCGCCGTGTTGCCCATCATGGCGTTTTACATCGTAGCGGCGGAAGAGCAGGGTGTGGCTCCCGAGAAGCTCAGCGGCACCATCCAGAACGACATTTTGAAAGAGTTCATGGTCCGCAACACGTACATCTATCCGCCGGAAGGCTCCATGCGGATCATCGGCGATATCTTCCGTTACACCGCGCAACGGATGCCGAAATTCAACTGCATCAGCGTGAGCGGCTACCACATGCAGGAGGCCGGCGCTACGGCCGATCTGGAATTGGCCTACACACTGGCCGACGGCCTCGAATACCTGCGCACAGGCATCCGCGCGGGCCTGGATATCGACACTTTCGCGCCGCGCATCTCCTTTTTCTGGGACATCGGCATGAACCACTTCATGGAGATCGCCAAGATGCGCGCGGCGCGCGTGTTGTGGGCCAAGCTGGTGAAGCAGTTCAACCCTAAGAATCCGAAATCCATGGCGCTGCGCACGCATTGCCAGACCTCCGGCTGGAGCCTGACCGCGCAAGATCCGTTCAACAACGTGGTGCGCACGTGCGTCGAGGCCATGGCCGCCGCCCTGGGCCACACGCAATCGCTGCACACCAACGCGCTCGACGAAGCGCTGGCGCTGCCCACCGATTTTTCGGCACGCATCGCCCGCAACACCCAGATCTATCTGCAGGAAGAAACCGGGATCACCAAGGTGGTGGACCCCTGGGGCGGCTCCTACTATGTCGAGACGCTGACGCACGAGTTAATGCACCGCGCCTGGCAGTTGATCCAGGAAGTGGAGCAGTTGGGCGGCATGTCGAAGGCCATCGAGACCGGCTTGCCCAAGATGCGCATCGAGGAAGCCGCCGCCCGCAAGCAGGCGCGCATCGACGCCGGCAAGGACGTAATCGTAGGCATCAATGCGTATGCGGTGGCGACGGAGGCGAAGCTCGACGTCCGCGTGGTGGATAACACTGCGGTCCGCAACGCGCAACTCCGCCGCCTGGAAGAATTGCGGCGCACGCGCGACAGCATCGCGGTCGCGGAGGCGCTGGCAGCGCTCACACATTGTGCGGAAACTGGCCAGGGCAATCTCCTGGAACTGGCGGTGGTGGCCGCCCGCCGTCGCGCCAGCCTCGGCGAGATCTGTGCGGCGCTGGAACGCGTTTGGGGCCGCTACCAGGCCGTCACGCGCACCATATCCGGCGTATACTCGGCAGAAAGCAAGATGGACGAAAACTTCAAGAAGGCCCGCGACATGGCGGATGAATTCGCCGCCTTGGAGGGCCGCCGGCCCCGCCTGCTAGTCGCCAAGATGGGACAGGACGGCCACGATCGCGGCTCGAAGGTGATCGCCACGGCGTTCGCCGACTTGGGCTTCGACGTCGATGTAGGCCCGCTGTTTCAGACCCCGCGCGAAGTGGCGCGCCACGCCGTTGAGAACGACGTTCACGTGTTGGGCGTCTCCTCGCTGGCGGCCGGCCACAACACGCTGGTGCCGCAAGTCATCGAAGAGCTGAAGAAGCTGGGTCGCGGCGACATCCTGGTGATCGTCGGGGGCGTGATTCCGCCGCAGGATTACGATTTCCTGTACAAGAGCGGCGTAACGGGCATATACGGCCCCGGAACCGTGATTCCGCTGGCCGCGCAGGAGATCCTCAAAACCCTGTCCCGCAGCCCGGTGGAGAGCGTCTAAGCATGCGTGGCGCAGGCATTCCTGCCTGCCCGCCGGCACTCTTGCCGGCGTCATGGCGGGCCGGAGCCCACAATGCCTAAACCGCGCCTCACCCGCGACGCGTACGTGGAAGGTGTCCTGCGCGGCGACCGCACCATCCTGAGCCAGGCCATCACCTTGATCGAAAGCCTGCGCCCTGAAGATACGGAACTGGCGCAGGATGTGCTCGAGCAGTGCCTGCCGTACTCCGGCGATTCGATTCGCGTGGGCATCACCGGCGTTCCCGGGGTGGGCAAGAGCTCGCTGATCGAGGTCCTGGGAGTCTATCTCACGCGCGAGCGCGCCGAGAAAGTCGCCGTGCTGGCCGTGGACCCTTCGAGCCAGGTTTCGCGCGGCAGCATCCTGGGCGATAAGACGCGCATGGAAACTCTGGCCAACGACGAGCGGTCCTTCATAAGGCCCTCGCCTTCGGGTGGGTCGCTTGGAGGCGTGGCCCGGCGCACGCGCGAAACCATGTTGCTGTGCGAAGCCGCCGGCTACCGTAATGTGATCGTGGAGACCGTGGGAGTGGGCCAGTCGGAAACCGCCGTCCGCTCCATGGTCGATTTCTTCCTGCTCCTGATGCTGGCCGGCGCGGGCGACGAATTGCAAGGCATGAAGCGCGGCATCATCGAGATGACCGATCTCATCGCCTTCAACAAAGCGGACGGCAACAACCGCGCGAAAGCTGAAGCGGCGCGCCGCGAATATGAAAATGCGCTGCATCTGTTTTCCGGTTCGGGCACCGGTTGGACGCCGCGCGTGATCACCTGCTCGGCGCGCGCGCGGGAAGGCATCGCCGAAATCTGGGAAGCCGTGCTCGAACATAATGCCTGGCTGGCGAGCACCGGGCAGCTCGAGGGCTTCCGCCGCGAGCAGGTGAAGACCTGGATGTACGAGCTGATCGAACAGGCCCTGCGCGAAAAGTTCCTCCAGCATGACGGTGTGCGCGAGAAGCTGCCCGCTTACGAGCAGGACGTACTGGCGGGCCGCATCAGCCCATTTCGCGCAGCGCGGCGGCTGCTCGATATTTATACGGAGACTCCATCATGATTTTTTCGTTCCCCCTGCTGTCGGCCGAAGAGGCTGCCGCGCTGATCGAGCACGGCCAGACCGTCGGTTTCAGCGGCTTCACTCCGGCCGGTGCGCCGAAGGCCGTACCGCTGGCGATCGCCGAGCGCGCCACGGCGGAGCACCAGGCCGGCCGCGAGTTCCAGATCGGCGTCCTCACAGGCGCCTCCACGGGCACATCGCTCGATGGCGCACTCGCCAAAGCGGACGCTATCAGCTTCCGCACGCCCTACCAGTCCGATCCGAGCCTGCGCGCGCGCATCAATGCCGGCCAGACCCGTTTCTTCGACATGCACCTGTCCCTGATGCCGCAGGCCACGCGCTACGGCTTTTTGGGGCCCGTGCATTGGGCAGTCGTGGAAGCGAGCGACGTCACCGCCGGCGGAGGCATCGTGCTCACCTCGTCGGTGGGGTGCGCGCCGACCTTCTGCAGCAAGGCCGAAAAGATCATTATCGAGCTGAACCATCGCCATCCGCCCACGCTGCTCGGCATGCACGATATCTATGAGCCGGCCGATCCGCCGCATCGCCGTGAAATCCCCATTTATGCGGCTTCCGACCGCATCGGCTCGCCGGTGATCAAAGTCGATCCGGCGCGCATCGCGGGCGTGGTGGAGACTGCGGCGGACGACGAGACGAATGCATTCGCAGAGCCCACTCCAGTCACCGAGAAGATCGGGCAGAACGTGGCGGAGTTCCTGGCCGCCGAGATCGCCTGCGGCCATGTGCCGAAATCCTTCCTGCCGATTCAGTCCGGCGTGGGCGACATCGCCAACGCCGTACTCGGAGCGCTGGGCAAGCATCCGGAGATACCCGCCTTCGAGATGTACACCGAGGTGCTGCAGGATTCCGTCATCCGCCTGATGAAAAACGAGCGCGTGAAATTCGCCAGTAGTTGCTCGCTGACCGTGAGCCACGCGACGCTGCGCTCGGTCTACGACCACCTAGAGTGGTTCCGATCGCGCATCCTGCTGCGGCCGCAGGAGATCAGCAACAATCCGGAAGTGATCCGGCGGCTGGGCATCATCTCGATCAACACCGCCATCGAAGTGGACATCTTCGGCAATGTGAATAGTACGCACGTGATGGGCCGCCAGATGATGAACGGCATCGGCGGCTCAGGCGACTTCACACGCAACGCTTATCTTTCGATCTTCACCTGCCCGTCGACGGCCAAAGGCGGCAAGATCTCGACCATCGTGCCGCTGGTGAGCCACATGGACCACAGCGAGCACTCCGTGCAGATCGTGGCCACGGAATATGGCATCGCCGATCTGCGCGGCCGGTCGCCCTACGAGCGGGCGGTGCTGATTATCCATAACTGCGCGCACCCGGATTTTCGCGACGAGTTGAACGGGTATCTGGAGATGGTGGAAGGCGGGCATACGCCACAAACTCTGACGGCGGCGTTCAAGCTGCACGAGCAGTATCTGCGGACGGGAGATATGCGGGGCGTGGATTGGCGGCAGTTTGTGGGGTAAGTGGGGAGCGTGTCGATTCGGGCTACAATGTGAACATGGCCAAGGTTGTCGTCGATCCGCGGAGTCTGCCCGAACGCAACGTTCCGATTCCGGGCGCCAAGCCGCCTGTGTATGCACTTCCCTATAAGGATGTGGGGCATCCGGAAGAGGTTGACACATTCCGTGAGTTAATTCGACAGATCCGACGTCAACCTCCGATGCGGATGAAATGAGCGTTCTCCTGCTCGACACGAATGTCGTGTCGATCTTGTTCAAGCCGGATCATTCCCTCCACCAAAAATGGTGGAAGGCGTGCATACTCCGCAAACGCTGACGGCGGCCTTCAGGCTGCACGAGCATTATCAGAGGACGGGGGATATGCGGGCGCCAGTTTGTGGGGTAAGTTTGAACAGTCGCGTCTCGGAATCGGCTGACTAATCGGATCAGGCAAGAGTTACCAATTGCCAGCGAAACGTATCGCGCCATAGTTCCGCGATCTGCTGATCTATGACAAGAGAGTACTGTTGAACGAGCATGTCCTGGTCTATCTGATGTAGCTGACAAAGCGCGTCGGCCCACTGCCCATCCGGCACGACGATCGCGGCGTCCGCTGGGGTAAACGACAGCTCATCACAAGCTATGCGCCACTCTCGCTCCCAGGTAAAATCAATGACGTCTTCGCCACTAAGCTCGAACCGAACATGGCGCCAACGCAGCTCTTCCGGCAGACGGTCGAAATCATCACCCGGCTGGTAGATCACTGGTCTGCCGCCGCGCTCGTAAATCCAACTCTTTTCGAACATTAACCCAAACTGCGAATAACGGGTGAACGGGAACTGACGGACAAAATCTGCGGCAAACGCTGCGACCGGCGCCTCCGTGAAGCAGACACAGCGGTAGCCACCGCGAATCATTCGGTTTCCACCAAATAGCCGGCAGTCCTGAATAATGCTTCGCAGCGTCGAGAACGCGTCGCCAGCGCGCTCGCCACGGACGAAATGAATCAGCTTGTCGCTTAGGTCGAAGCGCCCGCCCATGTGGTATCCGGTCGGCACGGTTTGCCATCGCGTCATCTGCGCAACAATTATACTCGCCCGCTGCCGACTTATACATCGCACGGACGTGTACGATCAGTAATATCGAAAGGTAGCATCCAGCCGAGACCGTCGACCCTGCCTGTACTACAATCGTCAGGATCGCTCGCCAAGTGAATAGGCCGAGGACTGCGGGACCCAATAAGCTAGCGGCAAACATGCCGCGGCCAGAGCTTGATCCCTGCGGTCCCAGCCTAACGGCCCTTCGCGAATGCCCGATCCAGCTTATTCAGCAGCGCCAAGCCTCGCTTCCTGGAGCCACGCTGAGCCAGTGCTTTGAACCGTGCCTCGGTGTCATACTGCGTCAATGCGGAAGTTGCCAACTCGTCCATCAGGCGGTTGATGCTCATGCCTCTGGCTTTTGCCAGGCTACGCAAGCGGTCGTGCTTGTCTTCCGGAATTCGGATCGTCAGTGTACTCATATCAATTCTCCCAGGGCGTCTCTACGAGCCGAAGCTCGAAGGCCCGACAAGCCGAAGTCGGCTGAACGGAAGTCCGCGACGTTGTGCGTAACGATTGCCTCGGCACCGCCGGCGTGACGGTGCAGTACCGCTTCCAAACAGGTCGTGATCGCCAGTCGAGATGCTCCACGCGTACAGAGCTGCACACATTATAGCTTCGGCCTGACGATGGCGAATGTTCGCAAGTCCGGAAGCAAGGAACCGTAATAACGCACATTGACAATCTTCGCCATCCGGATTAATCTGAAAACAAACTGGAGCGCTTACCCATGAACGTCTCTCTCACGCCGAAGTTGGAAAAATTCGTAAGCGCCAAGGTGCAATCGGGCCGCTACAACTCGGCGAGCGAGGTCGTCCGGGAGGCGCTGCGGCTGCTGGAGGAGCACGACTCGGCGCGCGCCGCCCGGCTGGCGGAATTCAACCAGGAACTCGGCCGCCGCCTAGCCGCCCTAGATCTCGGCGAAGTCGTTGACCCAGCCGTGACCCGGGCCCGATTGCAGCGCAAGTCCGAACAGCGCCGGAAGTCCCGGCTACGTCCTTAGCGCCGATGCGGGCTTCGATCTCGACGAGATTTGGGAATACATCGCTGGGGATAGCATCGAAGCCGCCGATCGTTGGATCGGAAAACTGTTCAATGCATTTGAAGCCCTCGGCCATACGTCTGGGATGGGCCACAAGCACGAAGACCTCACGCCATATCCGGTCCTATTCTGGCCGGTCGGCGCTTATCTCGTCATCTATCGCTCTGACCGTCGGCCCATTGAGATCGTGGCTGTAACCCAGGGCTCACGCGACATCCCTGCATTCCTTAGAAGGCGCGTTCGCCACTGAAGAAACGCATGAAAGCGCCTTTTCCCACAGTTTGTGCGACCGCAAACCGGGCGGCGTCGGGCGTATCATGGGGCGTGGGCGCGCACCCCGCAGCATGCCATCCTACTTCCACAACCAGGTAGCCATCGTGACCGGCGGCGCTTCCGGCATCGGTCGAGCTCTGTGCGAGGAGTTGGCCCGCCGCGGAGCCTTGGCCGTGGCCGCAGATATCAACTTCGAGGGCGCGCAGGCGGTCGCCTCCGCCATCTGCGCCAATGGCGGCCAGGCAATCGCCGCACGGCTTGACGTCACACGCGCCGATGACGTCGAACGGCTGGTCGAAGACACGGTGCAAGCGCACGGCCGCCTGGATTACATGTTCAACAACGCCGGCATCGGCGTGGGCGGCGAGGTGCGCGACCTCTCGCCCGACTACTGGCGCAAGGCCATCGACGTCAACCTGTGGGGAGTGATCTACGGCGTCACCGCTGCGTACTCCGCGATGCTGCGGCAAGGTTCCGGCCACATCGTCAACACCGCTTCACTGGCCGGCCTGATCGGGGAGCCCGGCCTGGCGCCGTATTCCGTGACGAAGAGCGCGGTAGTGGCCCTCTCCACCGCGTTGCGCGCGGAGGCGGAGGGCTTGGGCGTGCGCGTCAGCGTGGTCTGTCCGGGATTCGTGGACACGGCCATCTTCGAGAACGCCATCGGCGTCGAGATCGATAAAGACGAATTCGTCGCGAAACTCCCCCTACGCCTGGTCCCGGCCAAAGATGCCGCGCGCGCCATCCTCCGCGGCGTGGAACACAACAAAGCCATCATCGTGTTCCCGTTCTATGCCCGGCTGCTCTGGTGGCTCATCCGCATCAATCCGAGCGCCCTCGCCGGATTCCACCGCAAAATGCTCGCGAATCTGCGCGCCGTGCGCAACGCGTGAGTGCGCTCGGAATAGGGACTTCAAGCCGGCACGGCGAACTGAAGTTCGCCCGGCCCAGCGGGCGCCCCGCGCTAAAGCGTGCGCCACTCACTCATAGCGCAGGGCGACGAGCGGATCGATCCGCGTAGCCCTTCGAGCGGGAATATAGATCGCGATCCACGCCACCGCCGCCAGCGTGACCACCACGGCGCCGAATGCCATCGGGTCGTTGGCCTTCACACCGAACAGGAGGCTCTGCAGCAGACGCGTCAGGCCAAACGCCGCAGCCAAACCCACCGCCAGTCCGATTCCCGCCAGCAGCAGACCGCGCCCGATCACCATACGCAGCATGTCGCCGCCGCTGGCGCCTAGCGCCACGCGGATGCCGATCTCCTGGGTCCGCTGCTCCACCGAATACGACATCAATCCGTAAATTCCGAGTGCCGCCAACAGCAAGGCCGTGCCCGCGAAAATCGTCAGCAGCAGCATATTGAAATTCGAGCGTGCGGTGGATTCCGAGATCACCTGCTCCATCGTACGGAATTTGGAGACCGGCAGTTGCCCGTCCACCGCCAGAAACTCGTGCTGAACCGCGGTGGCGAGGGCAGTAGGTTCCTGCGACGTGCGCAGAATCCAGCTTAGCGGGAGTACGCTGTTCGCAAGCTGCGTCAACCCATCGGCGACCTGGCTGGCCGGTACATACATCACGGGCTGATTGGAATCGGTAAGACCATTTTCGCGCACGTTGCCGACGATGCCCACGATCTCGCGCGCGGGCTCCTCGAATTGCGGGCCTAGGCCTTTGCCCAGCGTCATGGCGTGGCCGATGGGATCTTCGTTCTGAAAGTATTTCTTCGAGAACGCCTCGTTGACGATGATCACGCGGGCGGAGTTTCCAATATCGTGTTCGCTGAACACGCGTCCCCGCAGGAGCGGAATCTTGAACGCCGCAAAGTAGTGCGCCGATATGGATCTCCATTGCTCGTCGCCGTTATACACGGCGCCCGTCGCGGGCGGCTTGCCGGCGATGTTGACGGGCAGATCGACGCCGCCCTCGATGGGCAGCATGAGGGCGCTTGCGGCGGATTGCACTCCGGGCAGGCTCTCCAAGCGTGGCGTCATTTGCCGGATCAAATTATCGACCTTCGCGGTGGTTCCGTACTGGCCGCCGGAAAGCGACGTCTGCAAAGTCAAAACATTGTGTGGATCGAAGCCCGGATTGACCGCGCGCAGGCTGGCGAACGTGCGGATCATCAGCGCCGCGCCCACCAGCAGAATCACCGCTAGCGCGATCTCGCTGACTACCAGGAAGCCGCGCGCGCGGTTCTGGTGGCGGCCCGTTCCCGCGCGGCCGCTGGTGTCCTTCAGCGCCGAATTCACGTCCAGCCGGGAGACATGCACGGCCGGAAAGAGCCCGAACAGGATGCCAGTGGCGAACGCCACGGCCAGCGTGAAACCGAGCACGTGCCAATCGAGAGCCGAAACCGCCGTCGAGGCATGCTGGCTGTCGCTGATGCGCGGCAGGTCGCCCGGTGCAATGGCCAGCAGCGCCCGCACGCCCCATGCGCCGATCAGAAAACCGAGAACACCGCCGGCCAGCGCCAACATCACGCTCTCCGTCAGGAGCTGCTTCACGATGCGCAGTCGGTTCGCGCCAATCGCGGTGCGGATAGCCATTTCTCTCTGCCGCGTGGACGCTCGCGCGAGCTGCAGGTTGGCCACATTCGCGCAAGCGATCAGCAGCACGAAGCCCACCGCGCCCAAAAGGATCATCAACGGCAATTTCACGTCGCCCACCTGCGCTTCCTGCAGCGGCGTCACCGCGACGCTCTCGGTTTTGTCCATCCACTTGGGGTTGGCCTGGCGAAACCGCTCGCCGACGATCTTCATCTGGGCCTTGGCGGTCTCAATCGTGACGCCCGGCTTCAGGCGTCCCGCGACCAGCAGGTAGTGGCCTTGATTGGTGCTGTTCGGATCGGCCTGCAAGGGAATGAAGATATCCGCCGGCGGATCGGACTTGAAGGTGGCCGGCAGGACTCCCACCACCGTGGTGGGCTCGCCGGCTATTAGGATAGGTGTACCCACCAGCCGCAGATCGCCGCCCAGGCGCCGGCTGAAGAACTGGTAGCTGATCACCGCGACTTTTGGCCCGCTGGGCATATCCTCGTCGGCCGTGAAGGTCCGGCCGAGCGTGGGTGAGACGCCGAAGACCCGGAAGAATTCGGAGGAAGCGTGGATGCCCTTAACCTGCTCGGGATGGTCGCTGCCGCCGACGTTCATCCCCGGACCGGCGAAGTCGTAAGCGGCCATCGCTTCGAAAACGTCGTTCTTCTTCCACGCATTGAATTTCGGGATGGAAGCCGAGTTGCCAACTCCGCCAGGGAAACCGCGGGCAATCTGCATGATCCGGTCAGGCTCCGGATATGGCAGCGGCTTCAGCAGGACTACATTGATGACCGAAAAGATGGCAGTGTTGGCGCCGATACCCAGCGCCAGGGCCGCGATGGCGATGGCCGTGAAACCGGGACTCTTCCGAAACACGCGAAAGGCGTGACGCAGGTCGGCGAGCAGGCTCTCCATGCCTGGATTACGATCCAGAATGCCGAAGGGTTCCATAATTTTTGTGAGTGATACCGTGACATTCTACATATCCGCGCGTAGAATATGTAGAACGGCTAGGTAACGTGCGCACATGCCATCGGAAAAGACAGACTTGTTACAAGGCACGCTGGACATGCTGATCCTGAAGGTTGTGGCGCTGGTCCCCATTCACGGCTACGCCATCTCCCAGCGCATCGAGCAGATCTCCAAGGATGTGCTACAGGTGCAGCAGGGCTCGCTCTATCCGGCGCTGCACCGCCTGGAGAGCCGCGGCTGGCTGCGGGCCGAGTGGCGCGCATCGGAGACCGGCCGCGAGGCTAAGTTCTATACGTTGACCAAGGCC
>Ga0187855_10003415_pt1 | contig 11669 bp, 10 predicted proteins | sample June2016WEW_8_10_2_FD_132969 | JGI IMG/M metagenome (GOLD analysis project Ga0187855, IMG submission 132969) | Peatland microbial communities from SPRUCE experiment site at the Marcell Experimental Forest, Minnesota, USA - June2016WEW_8_10 | ecosystem: Environmental > Terrestrial > Soil >...
AAACAATCCCAACAGCAGCAGTGCCGAAGTGGTATGCAGCGCGATGGTCGCGGCCAGCCCCTGCCGGACCAGGCTCGTCGAAAACCTTTTCGGGAGTCTCTCGATCAGCTTCATCGCACGATCACCAGGCCGGGACCGGCGGCTCTGCTGCACTCCATCCCGAGCATGCGCAGGACCTTGGCATTCACCGCCACCGTCAGTTTCTTGGGGGTCTCCCAACTCGCGCAATCTCCGGGTTCCAGGCAGCGCCGCACTAGGTCCGCCGTTTGCTGCCCGACCCCCCGATAATCCGGGTAGACACCCACCGCGGCGCCCGCGCGCACGAAGCTGGGCGAGAATCCCACGATGGGCAATCGGTTCTCGAGCGAAGCCATGATGAGCGGCCGCGCCGTGGCGCCGTTATACAGCGAGCCATCCGGAAGGCAGATGACGAAATCCGCCTTTTTTCGGAACGAGAGGAAGACTGGCAGAAGTTCGTCCGGAGTCGCGCAATCGGCGATTTCGAGCGCGTTCATCTCCGCCGTCTGGCCGCGAATTTGCGCCGCTGTGGGTCCTCCCCGCGCCGGGTTTCGAATGACTCCAATGCGCGTCTTGTCTGGAAACAGCGTGCGCAGTTCCCCAACCAGCGTGCGCAGCGGGATATCCAGGTAAACCGCCGCCTTCACCCGCGCGGCCAGCAGCGCGCCGGCGACTTGGTCGGCTTCCAGAGTCATCGTGGAGATGGTCTTGACGCCGGACTCCCGCATCAGCACCGCGCGCACCGCGTCGGAACCGACCGCCACGATGACGGACGGGTTTCGCGCGAGTTCCTGCGCCACTTCCGCGGCGAACGCCGGCTGGTTCACATCCAGCAGACCCAACGCCGCCTCCTGGCTCAGCATCCGCTGCCGAAAGCCCTCCACCGCTTCCGCACACGGCTCCAGAGCGGAAGGAAACACCACCACCACCCGCTTGGGCGGACCGCCCGCCGCCGCTCCACTTATAAAGCCGGACAGCCTCCGGTATCCTAGAGCGGCAGCCAGCGCGATTAGCAGCGAACGGCGCGAGGGCATCCGTTCAATCCTTTTGCCGCCAGATCAGCTTCACGAACGCCGTACGTCCGTTGGCTGGTATCTCATCTATGGATGCGTCCAGCGGCCAAGTGCCCGGATCGTCATATCCCCAGTTGAGGGCGTTCCGGAGGCCTGCGATCAAATCCAGGCCTCGCCCCAGCTTGGCTGTCGATACGGTGGCATTTACCAGCGCGACAGGCCGCGTGGTGGCGCGGGCCCCTGTCAAGCGCGAGCTCAGGTACTGGAAATCCGTGCTGAAATACATCCGCTCGCGAAACAGCGGTACCGCGGCCTTAAACTTGCCGATCTGCCCCGGAGTGTTCGCAAGCTGCATGTGTTGGTCGGCCTCCACCGCGCGGTCGAGGCTCAGGCTGGCCGTGGTTTCTAGCCACGGCGCCAAGTGGCCGCCCAGCTCGAATTCGATGCCGTTGGAGTTCCGGGTGCCGGTATTCTGGTATTGTGCCGTGGTCGCGGAAAGAAACACTTCCTGGATCACCGAGTGCATCGAGTAGTGGTAGGCGTTAATCAGCGCGTAGGCCGCTTTCCCGATCTTGCGCTCCGCCGAGAGTTCCACCGCTTCGGCGGTTTCTGGACGCAGGTGCAGGTTGTCTATCTGGCTCAGTCCGTCCTGGTAGTATTCCTCATAAACGCTGGGGGTGCGAAAGGGCCTGCCATACACAATCTTGTAAGAACTCTTCACGGTCGGCTGGTAGACCAGTGCCAGGCGCGGCGAAACGAAACTGCCGTAGTTGTACGAACTGTCCAGACGCGCTCCCAGGTACGCCTTCCAGTTCTGGGCGAAATTCCATTCCTGTTGCACGAACGGCGCCACCGTCCGGTCCGGTTGGCTGATGCGCAGATTCAGCGCCTGCTCGGGGTAATACGTGCCGTTTTCCACCAGGTTGCGCAGCTCGATTTTGCCGCTCAGGCCCACCGTTAGCAGCCCGATCCGCGGCACCGTCCGGCTGTAGGTCAACTGCGAGCTGATCCAATCGCCGCGCACGTCGTCCCGATCGTCGAGGATGCCAAACGGTTCCTGGTAGTCGTAACGGTCGCGAAACCGGAACCCATCGTAGTAGAGCTGCCAGCGCAATTGCCCCCCGTTGCCGAAGTCCCGCGTGTAGTTCGCGCCCGCGAAATTTCGCGCCAACCTTATGAATTGCCCCTGATCGTTGAATGCGGTAGCCTGGCTCAGGACGGGCGCCCGTTTCAGGTCACTGTTGAACAAGCCGGAGAAATTCCAGGCGCCCCAGGCCAGATTCACGAAGCTGTGATACCCGCTCTCCCCGTCGACGTGGTTGGCGACTCCGTTATTTTGCCCCGGCGTATCGAAACCGGGAACGAAGAGGTTGTGCCCGTCGCCCACGAATCCGGAGCCCTCCACCAGCAGGTTGGCGCCTCTGCCGAGGTCCTGCGAGCTCATCAAGAGCATCTTCTGCGGCCCCCCGCCGCCAGTCTCCGTGCTCACTACCAGCTTGGGGCTGTCCACTGGCGATTTAGTGATGACGTTGATGGTTGCCAGGATACCGTTGCTGCCGTAAAGCGCCGAACTGGGCCCGCGGATAATCTCGATGCGATCCACCAGGTCCAGGTCCAATCCGAAATCCTGATCGAAGAAGCTATTCGATTCGCCTGCGATCTCGGTCATCGAGTGGCCGTTGATCATGACCAGGAAGCACGTGCTGATATCTCCCGGCACGGCGAAGCCGCGCACTCCGGACGACTGCAGCAGGTGGTTCGTCGATACGGTGAATCCCCGTGCGCCGGCCAGCACGTCACCCAAAGTCCGATAACCGTATTTGCGTATATCCGCCGCCGTAATCACGGTGACGCTGGCAGGCGCTTCCGCCAGGGTCTGCGAATGCAGTGCGGCCGCCTCGACTACGGGCAAGTCCCCGAACAGGGCCGCTTCGCCGGAAGAGGCGCCGGCGGGATCGTCGGCGGCGCGGAGTACGGACATGCTGGCCATTGCCAGCAGCAAGGACAAAAAACGCATGTGTCACCCGGCAGAGAATGCGGCCGCGGCCCGCATGGGCACGCCACCTGTTTCCTTATCGGCACCCTCGCTCGAACACTTTACGGGCGGCACTCGCTTACCACGGGGACCCTGCGGAGACAACGATGTTCTGACGGCTAACCGCCATTCCTCCCAACCTCGTCGACGGCCCGCAGCCCGAAAGTTCGATCTGCGCGGTTGCATAGCTGCTCGCCATGCCGCGCCGGCTTGGAAGAGCACTTGGGGAGTAATAGACAGCGCGCCCCATGCTGCGGGCGTCGCGCGGACCCCTGGTCGATCGGCGGATGCCGCCTTGAGATGTGGGGTTAATCGCCGGGTCCGCGCCTCGATTTTCGAGGCTAATATGCCAGACTGCTCGCTGGAAACAAGGGCCCCCGCGGCTTGCCTTCCGCCACCGCTTTGAGCCGGAACATCAGTTCCCCCCAAACCGTCGTGCAAGACACGAAATAGTCTGTCTCAGAAGCCCATCCTGCGTGGGTGAAACACACCAGCGTGCCACTCCCGCAGGTTCCAGTCGGAATAACAGGCGCGTCCCGCTCCACTGTTGCCCGGTTTCGCACAGGCACTCGAATCTCTTTCGCGGTTCCTGGACCGCTGGCCTCAGCCTGAAACCGTCGTCCGGTTGAAGAAGCCGAGGTCTATCGCGCCGCCGGTTTCCTGCACGTCCGCGGCACCACTTCGCCAGCCCGCCGCGGACGATGCCAACGGGTAGGTCGTTTCGGGAGGGGCAGAAATCTGCACGGAATGTCGAATGTCAGGCATACGTCTGCCTATACTGCCGCAGCCGGCCTCCGGCCGCTGCCGGGCGTTACACTGCGTTGGTTGGAACCAGTCATGAGAATAAATATCCGAACCGCCGGCGCAGTCTGGATGCTGACTGTCGCCCTGGGGCTGAACGCCGCGTCGCCAACCCCTCCTGTACGCGGTCTGCACGCGATGGCGCCGAAGCTGGACGAGATGGATTTGGCCCTGCGCTTCATCCGCGTAGCACTTCCAAAAGAGGGCGTGAACACTCTGGTGATGGAATTCGATTATCGCTACTAGTTCACGCGCAGGCCCGAGGTGACTGACGGGGATGCGCTCTCGAAGGATGATGTCCAAAGGATCGCCACAGCGTGCCGCCAGTCAGGCGTGCGGCTGATTCCCCAAATCAACTGCCTCGGGCACCAGTCCTGGGCGGGCACCACGTTCGGGTTGCTGCGCGCCCATCCGGAGCTGGATGAAACGCCCGGCAAGTATCCGCAGAACACCGGGATCTACTGCCGCAGTTATTGCCCGCTACACCCCAAAGTGCATGAGATCGTTTTCGACCTGATCGACGACCTGGCGGAGGCCGCCGGCGCGGATGCCTTTCATGCCGGCATGGACGAGATTTTTCTGCTCGGCGAGGACGATTGCGAGCGCTGCAAAGGGAAGAACAAGGCGGAACTATTCGCCGGCGAGGTGAACGCCCTGCACGATCACCTGGCTCAATCCGGCCGCGCTCTCTGGATTTGGGGCGACCGTTTCCTGGATGGCGCCACCACCGGCATGGGAAAGTGGGAAGCCAGCATGAACGGCACCCAGGATGCGATCCGTATGGTGCGGAAGGATATCGTTATCTGCGACTGGCATTACGAGAAGGTGCTGCCGTCTGTCACCTATTTCGCGATGGAAGGATTCTCCGTGGTGGCGTGCCCGTGGCGCAAGCCGAACGTGGCGCTTGGCCAGCTTGCCATGGTACGCGATACGCGCGCGCATGCGACAAGTGAGATCGCAGATCGCATGCAAGGAGTACTCCAAACCACGTGGGTGCCGTTCGGGCCGTTCGCAAAGGCCTATTTCGGCGAACAAACCGGGGACACCGAAGCGCACGAAGCAATCCAGACCTTCCGGGCTTTGTTTGAAGAGGTGCGCGCCATCAAGTGAAAGTCTGGCGCGTGGCGCACGCTTCAGCGCGAACAGCCCTGCGGGTCGTCACCAATATCAGAAAACCTTCCGCCGGGACGTGGCGCGAGCCTCAGCTTGCAGCGGGACTTCAGTCCCGCCTTTTCAATAACTTCCAGATTGGTTCTCTGAGAACGTGCCGTTGTCGGCTTCAGCCGACAGTGACAGGGGCCCCCTGGGCGCACCCCTCGCTGAATTGTGCGCCACGGCCTTAGCGCCGGTAGACCACGCCTCCCTTCATTACGAACGCCACCTTTTCGAGGACGCTGACGTCCGCTAGCGGGTCGCCGGGCACCGCTACGATATCGGCGAAGTAGCCGGGTTTGAGGGCGCCGATTTGGTCCTGCCAGCCTAGCAGACGCGCGCCGTTCAACGTACCGGCCTGCAGCGCTGCCAGCGGCGACATACCGTACTGGACCATCAGCACAAATTCGCGCGCCTGCGTGCCATGCGGAAACGGACCCACGTCGGAACCCATCGCGATGGGCACGCCCGCCGCGAGCTGCCGGCTGAATTCGTGCGCGTGAAATTCGAGCATGCGGCGCTCACGCTCGGCCGCCTGAGGAGATGGGGCGTGGTCGGCAAAGTACTCGACGATCGCGAATGTCGGCACCGCGAAAATCTGTTTGTCGCGCATCAAGCGCATGGTTTCTTCGCCGAGCTGGAAACCGTGATCGATGGAGGCCACGCCGGCGCGCGCGGCAAACAGCGTGCCCGGCTCTCCGGTGGCGTGCACAGCCACGCGCTTGCCTACGCGGGCAGCCTCTTCGACCGCGATGCGAAGCTCGGCTTCGGTGTATTGGTATGGGGTCGAGAACTTCCCGTCGCGGAGCGCGTCGCGGCCGGTCTCGTAGATCTTGATGAAGTCGGCGCCTTCCTTAAACTGGCCCCGGATCACCGTGACCAGTTCAGCGGCGTTATTGGCCCAAGTGGCGTTGGGCAGCACGTGCTGTGCGGGGTTGTAATTGATGGCGTCTTCGTGTCCTCCCAGGATATCCACCGCATTGCCGCTGATGCGCAGGCGCGGGCCAGGAATCAGTCCCTGGTTGATGGCGTTGCGCACCGCGGTATCGGCGGAGCCGGCGCCTTCCGTGCCCATGTCGCGCTCGGCGGTGAAGCCCGCCATGAGGTCGGCGCGCGCGGCCAGCTCGGCCAGGATGGTCCGCTGCGGTACGGATTCCTCGACCGTCTGCAAATCTTCCGCGCCCGGATGGAGAAACAGGTGGACATGCGCGTCGATCATGCCCGGCAACAAAGTGCGGTCGCCCAAGTCGATCACCTCGGCGCCGGCGGGATGCGCTACCGCCGCGCCCACCTCGACGATGCGTTCGCCCTGGACCAGCACCTCGCCGGGTTTCAGGATCTTGCCGCTTTCGATATCCAGCAGGCGCGCGGCGTGCAGCACCGTGGGATGCGCGGGGACGCTTGGGGTTTGCGCGGATGCGGCGGCGGCGACCAACAGTGCCGCACAGAATCGGAGTGTGATCATGATGCGATGTTACTCCAGCGGCTTCTCCGCGACCAAGCGCTCCAGGCGAATCTTCGCGCCCGGATTCCAGTCGGGGAAAGCTTCGACGTCTTCGAAGCGCACGACGCGAAACGAAAGGAACAGCCGCAAGAGTTGGTTGTCACGGTCGCTGCCGTTCTCGTAAACGAAGATGCCGCCGGGGGACAGCGCGCGGCGTATGCGCTCGGTGTCGCGGGCGGTGAGCGAGCGAATGTACGTCATCGCGATCAGGTCCCATTGCGCGGCGCCGAAGTCGAATTGCTCGTCGGTCGAGACCAGCGCGCGAATCTTAACGCCAGCTTTCGCGGCATGCGCCTGCGCGAGCCGCACGCCTTCATCGGAGGGGTCGAAGCCCGTGACGTCCCAGCCTTGCAGGGCCAGGAACACAGCATTGCGGCCCTGCCCCATACCGATGTCCAGGGCCTTGCCGGGCTTGCGTCCCTCGATAGCGCTGGCGACGAGCGCGTTCGGCGTCTGAATGAAGATGGGATCGCGGCCGCCGTAGACTTTGTTCCAGAGGATCTTGGCGCCGTCAGGGCGCGTGAAAGCCAAGTGACCGAGACGCTCCATCTCGCGATCTGCCTCGGCGGGGGTCGCGCCTTGGCGGATCAGCTCCGCGCGATAGGGGCGCAGCAGATCGGCGGGCTTGCTGTTCGGCGGCTGCGCGCTGAGCCATGCCAGGAACGCCTTCCACTGCGCTTCGGGTTCGGGTTGCGCACAGAGGAGAGTGGCGGCCAGGCAGAGCCAAAACCAGCGCGGCATCGTCCTCATCGCAGCAGCACCTTCAGCACGCCTTTCTGCGCGGCTAGGGCGAAGGCGCGCAGGGCTTCGGCCAGCGGCAATTGTTCCGAGATCATCTCTTCAACAGGGATCAGGTTGCGGCTCAGCAGGTCGAGCGCCGGCTCGAAGCGCCCGCAACGCGAACCTACCAGGGTGATTTCGTTGACGATCACCGGCGCGGTATCCACGCCCACCAGCCCGTGCATCGTGGATTTCAGGATCACGGTGCCGCGCGGCCGCGTCATCTTCACGGCTTGGCGGAGGCCTTCGGGCGAGCCGGTGGCGTCCACCAGCCAGTCGTAAGCCATTTCCGGGAGATGGTCGCGGCCTATTTCGGTTTCGACGCCCGCCTGCCGCGAGATGCGCAGCTTTCCAGGGTGCCGGCCGAATTGGTGGACCCGGTAGCCGAATGCGTTCAGCACCAGCGCGATCAGCAGCCCGAGTTTGCCATCGCCCAGCACGGCGATTTCGGCGTTACAGGGCAGCGCCACCTGGTCCAGAATCTCGCAAGCGGCGGCCAGCGGTTCCACGAAGACAGCGCGCTCGGTGGGCACGGCATCCGGCAGCGGGTGCAGGTTGCGCTCCGGGAGGGTTAGGCACTCGCGAAACGCGCCCGGATGTTGGACGATCCCCAGCACGGTGCGGTGCGGGCAATGCCGTCCGAGACCGCGCCGGCACCATTCGCAGTCGTTGCAGGCCAGGTTGATTTCACCGACAACGCGGCGGCCTACTAACTCGGGCGAATCGGCTTCCAGCACCTCGCCTACGAATTCGTGTCCCGGCGTGCCCGCGAAGCCGTAGTATCCGCGCTGCAATTCGAGATCTGTATTGCAGATGCCGCCGCACAGGAGGCGGATGAGCGCGAAGCCGGCAGGGCGGTTCGGGCGAGGCTCGTCGCGGAGGTCCACACGCCCGTTTTCCAGGTGTACGGAGAGCATGGATTACAGGCAGGTTCCCCCGCACAGTCGGAGAATCGTGTTCAAGAACGCTGTCAGTTCGGGACACTTTTTCGCGGCGTCTTCAAGATTCTTGTCGCGCAATATCCTTTGCGCGTCTCTGGTCTTCACGTAGTCTCCGCCTCGACTTCCGACCCGAAAGATTTCCTTGATTCGCGTCGAAGGCGGGCGGAGGTGATTGACCGATTCCGGGGAACTAGCGGGTGGGCCCATGTTGTGCCCGGCGAGACGCTGAATTGTCGGCCAGAACGGGAGAAGCCAAGCCTCGAATTCGTATTGTGCCGCATGCGCATAAAATCGTGGGTTTCGTCCAACCCATTCGCAAAGCCTCTGTTTTGCGTCGCGGGCGTCAACAAAATCGCTCTTTCCGGTATATACATCGGTCAAGGCGATGACGGCGTCGGCCGTCTTCAAGTGAAGCTCGACGTGCCTCTTCAGTTTGTCTCCTTTCGCTAATAGCCCGTCATACGGGGCGGGATCCAGCCGTGGCATTTTGTCGGCGAGACGCGTCTCAAGAAAAACCCGAAGCGTTGGCAGAAAGGCCCGTTCGGTTTTTCCTTCGATCAGGAGGACGATTTTCACGCACGGCCTCCCATCCGGCCCATGCGCCAGACCTCGTCGAGCGAGTATTCGGCAAGCCATTCCTTCAAATCGAGATTGTCCGCCCAGGTAAGCCGCGCCATGCCGTCCTCGGTGGAATCAATCACGACGACCTCCGACGGATTCAGGAAACGAACCAGGCGGTCTGAATGCGTCGCTATCACCAACTGCGTCCGATTGGAAGCTTCACGGAAGAGGTCGGCTAGCAGGCTCAGAAGCTCGGGGTGCAGACTCACCTCCGGCTCGTCTATTAGGGTCAGGGCGGTGAGTCCCGGGCTCTGCAACAATGTCACCAGCCAGAGGAAGCGCAGCATACCTTCGGAAAGCTGATTGGTGTAAAGGGGCTTCGAGAAGTTCTTATCCCTCCAAATCAAGGCCAATGTGCCAGCCGCTACTGGAGGAAAGTCTAGGCGCTCGAATCCAGGAAATGCGGCGCGCAGTGCGTCCTCGATTGACTCAAAATGAGCGCGGTCCGTTTCACGCAGATAGAACAGGCACGAGACCAAGTCCTCGCCGTTCTTGCCCGGAAGTGGGGCGGGACGCATCGGTTGCGGAAGACGCACAGGGGAGCGCGGGTCGACGTTCAGCACGTGGTAGAACGTCGAGGAAGCCAGCCTTCGTCTGAAGTCCTCAGGCTCCTGGTACATCTTAGGCACTTGAGACAGCGACGTTTCAACCGGGTTATGCTCCCAATTGGGCCGAACGAGACGGTTTTGTGTGACGTCAAAATACTTGATATCAGACCCGTAGGACTCGATGTGTTTGAATGGGGGAGGCTGCGGACGGCGCATCTGGCTCAGAGCTTCTTCATTAATCACATAGGACAGTCCTTGGGGTTTTATGCGCAGCAGGTACCGGAGCGGCTGGTAATGCTCAACGCTCATTGAGATCTCGAAGTGCAGTTCCTCAGCTCGGTCATAAGTGACTAGTGCCGGTAGTCCCCCGAGCTCGCTTATGGACGCATTCAGCGAACCCTGCGCAGAGCTAGCGAGCAGCGAAAACACATCGAGTACGGACGTCTTACCTATACCGTTGGCCCCCACTAGCACCGACATCGGGCGCAGCTCGAACTCAATGTTGCCGAGCCGGCGGAAGCCGTTGATTGAGAGGTTCTGGAATTTGCTCACGCTTCGTTAGTATAACTGCCAGCAAGGCGCCCCAGCGCCACCGCTATAATCAAAGTTCGATGCCCGCCGAACTAATCTGCTTCGACGAACGCTGCCGCGCGCGATTCCCGATCACGGAAGCGATCTACAATTGCCCACGTTGCGGGGGGCTGTTGGAAGTGGCTTATCCTCCGCTGGAGACGCCGCCCGCCGGGCTAAAGCGTATCTGGCGCGAGCGGCGCACCTCGAACGCCGCGCTTGATCAAAGCGGCGTCTGGCGCTATCGCGAGATCATCCCCTTCCTGGAAACATTCGATGCGGTGGTCACGCTGCGGGAGGGCAATACGCCGCTGCTCCCTGCGCCGCGCGCCGCGCGATACGCCGGTCTGGATGCGCTGGCGTTCAAGCACCAGGGCTTCAATCCCACGGGCTCCTTCAAAGACAACGGTATGACCTGCGGCGTGGCGCAAGCACTGCGGCTCGGTATGCCGCGCGTGGCCTGCGTCTCGACCGGCAACACGTCCGCTTCCATGGCGGCCTACGCCAGCGCTGCGGGCCTGGAGCCGATTGTCTTTATTCCGCACGGCAACATCGCGTACGGGAAGCTGGCTCAGGCGTTGGAATACGGCGCGAAAACGCTGCAAGTGGAAGCGAACTTCGATCAGATTCTGATGCTGGTGCGGTCGCTCGCCGAGCGGCTGGGCATCTATCTGCTGAATTCCATCAACCCATTTCGCATCGAGGGACAGAAGACCATCATCGTCGAGATGCTCGACCAGCGCGACTGGAACGCGCCCGACTGGATCGTGCTTCCCGGCGGAAATCTCGGCAACACCGCCGCGTTCGGCAAAGCTCTACGCGAGTTGCAGGCGCTGGGATTTATCGCGAAAATGCCGCGGCTGGCGGTAATTCAAGCTGCGGGCGCAGCGCCGTTTTACGATCTGATGCGCGCGCCGGCACAGGGTTTTCAAGCGGTCAGCCATCCGGAGACTCTGGCCACCGCGATCAAGATCGGCGATCCCGTCTCCTGGCCCAAAGCCCAGCGCGAGGTAAACTGTTCGCGCGGCGTGGTGGAGAAAGTGAGCGAACAGGAAATCGCGGACGCCAAAGCGGTCATCGGCCTGTGCGGTATCGGCTGCGAACCAGCCTCGGCGGCCACGCTAGCGGGCATACGCAAGCTGATTGCATCCGGCGTGATGGCGCCTTCCGCGGACGTGGTGGCGGTTCTGACCGGCAACCTGTTGAAGGATCCCGATTATATCTATCGCTATCACACGGGGAAGTTGGAGGCGCCCGATGGGAGCGCGATTCATCCCCAGTTTGGCAACCAGCCTACGGTAGTGCCCAACGACCCAGATCGGATCGCGGAGGCGTTGCGGCGGTAGGCGAGGGGTAGGCGAGCGGGGCTCGCCAACATCGACAAAGAGCGTCGATGTTACGAGCGGGCGAGCGGGCGACACGGCGACGCGGCGACACGGCGACACGGCGATACGGCGATGTTAGGACGCGGGGACGCGGCGACTTGGGGACGCGGTGATGTTAGGACGCGGCGACACTGGAACACGGCGACACGGCGAGTAGGACGCGGCGACGCGGGCCGCCGCGCGTGTGTCACAGGACCAGGCGCTCGTCTCCTTCGCGCCGCGTCACGCGCTCGCGGTCCAAATACTCCAGCAGCGGGATGGCGTATTTGCGTGAGATGCCCGTCCAGTCCTTGAACGTGCC
>Ga0187855_10003418_pt1 | contig 11666 bp, 11 predicted proteins | sample June2016WEW_8_10_2_FD_132969 | JGI IMG/M metagenome (GOLD analysis project Ga0187855, IMG submission 132969) | Peatland microbial communities from SPRUCE experiment site at the Marcell Experimental Forest, Minnesota, USA - June2016WEW_8_10 | ecosystem: Environmental > Terrestrial > Soil >...
GCCCGACTTCTTCTCCGGCTGGGGCATCCGCACCGTGGCGCGCGGCGAGGCCCGCTACAATCCTATGTCGTATCATAACGGCTCGATTTGGCCGCACGATAATGCGCTGATTGCTCTCGGTCTGGCGCGGTACGGACTAAAACAATCCGTCGAAACGCTGTTCGAGGGCCTCTTCAGGGCCGGCACCTATATGGACCATCGGCGGCTGCCCGAACTGTTCTGCGGCTTCCAGCGCCAACGCGGCCATGGCCCGACGTTGTATCCCGTCGCCTGCGCGCCGCAGGCCTGGGCGAGCGCGGCTCCGTTCGCGCTGTTGGCAGCTTCGCTCGGCCTCGAATTCGATCCGTTCCAGAACGAAATCAAGCTGTGCAATCCGCGGCTGCCCGCCTTCCTTGACACGGTGATGCTGCGGAGCCTGCGGCTCGGCTCCTCGCTGGTCGATCTTGAGGTGCGTCGCCATGGCGACACGGTGTCGCTCGATACGCCGCGGATCAGCGGCGGTATCCGGGTGTCGGTGGTTTATTCCTCCTGAACCGCACCCGCCCCCACATCGCGTGGAACTAGGACGGACACCCTCGGTTTAGTGGGGTGAGACCTCGTGGGAGGCGGCATGCGTGGAAATCACCGAGCGGCGATGACGGCTGCCGCGCTGTTGCTGGTGGTCGCCGCGCTGACCGCGGCGCTTGCCGAGAATGACGCCGACAAAGCAGAGCCGGCCGCCGCCACTCCGGCCACTCCGGAGGTCACGATCCTCAATAAGCACGAGGTGGAAGGCGTCCTCGGCCGCGAGGTACGCAGCGCCACCAACGAGAATATGGGCAGGATCGTGGACGTGCTCGTCGACGGCAGCGGTGAGGTTCGTGCTGCGATCATCGACTTCGGCGGTTTCCTCGGCGTCGGCAGCCGCAAGATCGCCGTGGACTGGAATGCGCTGCATTTTCCGCCGCCGGGCGAGCCCGGCGGCCGGATCGCAGTCGAACTGACCCGCGACCAAGTCAAAGCAGCGCCCGAATACCGGGAGGGCAAGCCCGTCGTCGTCCTCGGCGCACTGGGCAAGCTCGAACCGCTGCCCGAATAGACCACAGTGCTGGAGAGGTATTCTGTCTGCGGAAACTTCACGCCGCTTGGGCGACAGGCCGGATCGGCAGCGTGGGATTGTCGCCACGCCTTCGCCAACGCGCGGCCAGGAACCGGCCGGCGGCGAGCCGCCGCTGGCGCCCTCGCCTCGCAGCCTGCGCGGCGTCGATTGGTTCGTCTTCTTCGTCGCCGATGTGCAGACCGGGTTCGGCCCGTTCGTCTCGGTTTTTCTCACTACGCAAAAATGGACGCAGGTCGACATCGGCTTGGTTCTGTCCGCGGCTGGCGTCGTCTCGCTGATCGGCCAGATGCCGGGCGGCGCCTTGGTCGATGCCGCCCGATCGGAACGTCTGGTCGGCGGCATCGCCATTGCTGCGATCTGCATCAGCGCTTTGGGCTATGCCACCATGCCAGTGTTTCCGGTAGTGCTGTCGGCTTCGATCCTGCACGCGGCGGCAAGCTGCGTACTCGGCCCGGCGATCGCCGCGATCAGCCTCGGTCTGGTAGGGCATGCGGCGAACGGCTGGGGCGCAACGCCCGCTTCGCCTCGGTGGGCAACGCGCTGGCCGCGGCCGCGATGGGCGCCTGCGGCTATCTCCTCTCCGCCCGCGCCGTTTTCGTAGTGACCGTGCTGCTGCTCGGGCCCGCGTTGCTGGCGCTACGCTCGATTAACGCGGCCGAGATCGATCCCGAGCGTGCCCACGGGGCGGCGCCGCGACCGCGCGCCAAGTCGCCGAGGAAACTTGCCGATCTGATGCGCAGCCGGCCGCTCTTGATCTTCGCCGGCTGCCTGCTGCTGTTTCATCTCGCCAACGCGGCCATGCTGCCGTTGATGGGCAGCGTCGTCACCATGCACTCGGCCCGCTGGGCGACAGTCTTGATCGCCGCCTGTATTGTCGTCCCGCAGCTTGTCGTCGCCACGTTGTCACCGTGGATCGGTCGCCACGCGCAGATATGGGGCCGCCGCCCGTTGCTGCTGATCGGTTTCGCCGCATTGCCGATTCGCGGCCTGCTTTTTGCGTCGGTGACCAATCCCGAGCTGCTGGTCGTCGTGCAGCTGCTCGACGGCGTGACTGCCGCCGTCTTCAGCGTCATGGTGCCGCTGGTCGTCGCCGACCTGACCCGCGGCACCGGCCACTTCAACCTCGGGCAGGGAATCGTCTGCACCTTCATCGGCATCGGCGCCTCGGTGAGCGCCACGCTCGCCGGCTACGTCAGCGACCATTTCGGCAGCCCGGCGGCGTTTGCCGGGCTGGCGGCGATCGCCTTCGCCGGCTTGGCGGCCGTGTGGTTGCTCATGCCGGAAAGCCGTGACGCCGCGCCGGCCGACTAACGCCTGCAAGCAAAGCGTCCTTGCGCCTTACAAAGCCGGGGCGTCGTCGGTGACCAGCCGCAGATGCGGCGCCGCGCCGTCCATGAGGCTGCGGTAGACGGCAAGACAGTCCTGCGCCATCCGCCGCGCGGTAAAGCACTCCTCAAAATGCCGCCGAATCTTTTCCCGCGACAAATGTCCGAGACGGTCGACCGCGCCGATGGCGCCGGTTTCGTCCTCGACGATGAATCCGGTGAGACCGTCGTCGACAACCTCCGGCACCGAGCCGCGGTTGAACGCGATCACCGGCGTGCCGCAAGCCATCGCTTCGATCATCACCAAGCCGAACGGCTCCGGCCAGTCGATGGGAACCAAGAGAGCGATGGCGCCGCTCAGGAAATCCGATTTCTCCTTGTCGGCGATCTCGCCGATGTAGTCCACCTTCGGGGATCTGAGCATCGGGCGAATTTGCTCATCGAAATATTCCCGGTCGGCCTTGTCGACTTTGGCCGCGACCTTGAGCGGCACGCCGCAATGCTCGGCGATGCGGATAGCGCGATCGACGCCCTTTTCCGGCGCGATGCGGCCGAGGAATGCGAAGTAAGACGGCTTGACCGGCTTCGGCATCAGCAGCCGTTGCGGCAGGCCGTGATGAACCGTGCGCACCCAGTGCGCCTGCGGCAGCGGCCGCCGCTGAGCGTTGGAGATCGAGATCACGGGAACCGAGGAAAATGCGTCGAAGACCGGCTGGTGCTCGGGCAAGTCTAACCGGCCGTGCAGCGTCGTGACGAACGGCGTCGACTGCCGCGAGAACAGCGAGAACGGATAATAGTCGAGATGGAAATGCAGGAAATCGAAGTCGGCTGCGCGCTGGTACACCCGCTCCAACATCAGCACGTGCAACGCGTTGGGATCGCGCACGGCACCGTCGAGCCGCAAGGCGCGCGGCCAGACCGCTTCCAGCCGCGCCGACGTCGCGGAGTCGCCCGAGGCAAACAGCGTCACCTCATGGCCGAGCGCGATCAACTCTTCCGTCAGCCATGACACCACACGTTCGGTCCCGCCATACAGCTTGGGCGGGATCGCCTCCGTCAGCGGAGCGACCTGGGCAATGTGCATACAATTTGACCTTCCTGCGGATTTCCGCCGTCCCGTGAGTTCCCGGCACTGAACCAACAACCGGTTAGCGGCTAAATGTTCCAAATTGGACGGCGAACTTATTTTTCGCAGTGCATGGAACTTTTGCGCCGTTGTGGCGTCAGCGTCATCGCCCGCAAGGTTGTCCCCGCCACCGCTCACAATCCTCGCATACAATCGCCACAGGCCTGACACGGTTCCCTGCCGGCAACCTTGATCGGCAGCGCGAAATGTCACGTGAGGGGCGGATAGATTTCGCGTGCTCGGCGTTGTGATGCTGTACGGATCTCGTGGAGGGGTCGCAGCATTTCCCCGGCGGAGCTCTAGCGCATGGCCGACCTTTGCGATTATGCCACCCGTCCTCTTGCCTTTATCCTTCGTTACGTTCGGCAGCGCCCGCTGTCCCATGCGTTCATCCTCGCCGCGGTCTTGGGCGCCGTCGCCTGTTCGGTGGGCACACAATACGGCGTCAAGTTTCTGGTCGACACCCTGTCGCACGGCGTCAATGCCGGCGTGTGGACGGCCTTCGTCCTGCTCGGCTCGCTGATCGCCGCCGATAATCTGTTGTGGCGACTCGCAAGCTGGATCGGCAATTTCACCTTCGTCGCCGTCACCGGCGACATCAGGCGCGACCTGTTCCGGTACCTGACCGGCCATTCGCCGCGCTATTTCGCGGAACGGCTGCCTGGCACGCTGACGAGCCGCGTGACGGCGACGTCCAACGCGATCTTCACCGGCGAGAATATGTTCGTCTGGAACGTGCTGCCGCCCTGCGCGGCAACGCTTGCGGCGATCGCGCTGGTGCGTACGGTCAGCCTGCCGATGGCCGCAGGGCTCGCTCTCGTCGCCGGTATCATGGTCTGCATCATGTTCCGTCTGGCGGCCGCCGGCCGGCCGCTGCATCACGATTTCGCTGGCAAAGCGGCGGCGGTCGACGGCGAAATGACCGACGTCGTCACCAATATGCCGCTGGTACGGGCGTTCGGCGGCTTTCTGCGCGAGCATAGCCGGTTCGACGCGACCGTCGAACGCGAGATGGATGCGCGCCGGCGCAGCTTGTTCTATCTCGAAAAGCTGCGCATTTTTCACGCGGTGGTGACCATTGTGCTGGCGCTCGGCCTGCTCGCCTGGGCGATCATGCTCTGGCAGCAGGGCGAGGCCACGACCGGCGACGTGGTGCTGATCTGCGCGCTGGGACTGTCGGCGCTGCATGCCACGCGTGATCTCGCGGTGGCGCTGGTCGACATCACGCAGCATGTCGCGCGTCTGTCAGAGGCTCTGGCGACGCTGTTGGTGCCGCATGAGCTGCGCGATCATCCCGAAGCGGCGCCGCTGGTCAAGGGCGGCGCCAGCGTCAAGTTCGAGCATGTCTATTTCCGCTACGGCGAGGGTCAGCAGATTTTCGAGGACTTCAATCTCAGTTTCAAACCGGGCGAGCGTATCGGTCTGGTCGGTCCTTCCGGCGGCGGCAAGTCGTCGCTGTTTGCGTTGCTGCAACGCTTCTACGACGTGCAGGACGGCCGGATCCTGATCGACGGACAGGATATCGCACGAGTTACGCAGGACAGCCTGCGCGAAGCCATCGGCGTCGTACCGCAGGACATTTCGCTGTTTCACCGCTCGGTGATGGAGAACATCCGCTACGGCAGACCCGATGCCGCGGACGAGGAGGTGTTCGATGCGGCATTCGCGGCGCGCTGCGATTTCATCGAGGATTTGCCGGACGGCACGCGCACGCTGGTCGGCGAACGCGGCGTCAGGCTCTCCGGCGGCCAGCGCCAGCGCATCGCCATCGCGCGGGCGTTCCTCAAGAACGCGCCGCTCCTGCTGCTCGACGAGGCGACATCCGCGCTCGACAGCGAGTCGGAGGAAGCGATCCGCGAAGCATTGGGCCGCCTGATGCACGGGCGCACCGTCATCGCCATCGCGCATCGGCTGTCGACGGTCAGGAGTTTCGATCGCATCGTCGTGCTGCAGCTCGGCAAAGTCGTGCAGGAGGGTCCGCCCGATCTGCTGATGCGGCGGGACGGCCCCTATCGGCGGCTGGTGGAGCGTGAGATGGACCGCCTCACCACCCGGGCGGCGGCGTAGGCCATATTTCGCTCGCCTGGAAGCTGGGCTCTGTTGCATTATACGCGGACTGTCAGCACCGGGACCGACCGTGAACGATCATCGCGCTTCGTCGTCCTCTGCCTTCGCTGCAACCGCGCCCGAAGAGGCCGGGCTCACCGCTGCGGGCGTGTCGCGACTCACCGCCGTGATGCAGCGCCAAGTCGATGCCCGGCACGTGCCGGGTGTCTCGATGTTGATCGCTCGGGGCGGCAAAGTCGGCTACCGGCGCGATATCGGCGCGCTCCGCCCCGACGGGCCGCCGCTGCCCGGCGACGCCATCTTCCGCATCTACTCGATGACCAAACCGATCGTTTCGGTCGCGCTGATGATGCTGGTCGAGGAGGGACGGCTGTTCATCGGCGATCCGCTGGCGAAATTCGTGCCCGAATTTGCCAATCCTCGGGTGGGCGTCGAAAAGGATGGCAAGCTCGAACTCGTCGCGGCCGAGCGGCCCATCACCGTTCAGGACCTGCTGCGCCACACCTCGGGACTGACTTACGCATTCACGGGTGTATCAGCCGTGCAACGCCTCTACGCCAAGGCGAGGCTGGGAGCTCCTGATCTGACCAATGCCCAGCTTGTTGCCGCGCTAGCAAAGCTGCCGCTGATCGACCAGCCGGGCACATCGTGGGATTACGGCCATTCCACCGACGTCGTCGGCCGCATCATCGAAATCGTTTCCGGGCAGAGCTTGGGCGCCTTTCTGCAAGAGCGAATTCTCACGCCGCTCGGCATGAGCGATACCGCCTTCTTCGTACCGCCAGACAAACAGGATCGTGTCGCCAAGCCCTTCGCCAAAGACCCCGATACCGGCGAAACGGTAACGCTCACTGAAACGAATTTCGAATCGGGCGGCGGCGGTTTGTGGTCGACGATGGACGATTACGAACGGTTTGCGCAGATGCTGTATCTCGGTGGCGCGCTCGGCAACACGCGGCTCCTAGGCCGCAAGACGCTTGAGTTCATGACCGCCGACCACCTCGGGCCGCATGTCCGCATCGGAACCGCCTTCCTGCTGGCGCCGGGACATGGCTTCGGGCTCGGCTTCGCAGTGCGGCGCGAGGTCGGACTCGCGCCGACGCCTGGGACGCCGGGTGAATTCTTTTGGGGCGGCATTGCCGGTACGGCGTTTTGGATCGCACCGAAGGAAGAGCTGATCGCGATGATGATGATCCAGGCGCCGGGGCAGCGGGATTATTATCGGCAGCTGTTCCGCATTCTTGTCCATGCCGCGCTCGCTTAGCGCGGGGCCAGATCGCGAAGCGCCAAACGTCACCGATCAGCCTTCGATGTGGCCGCCACGATCGCGGCGGCGATGATGTTTGCGGCGACGCTCGCCAGGATCGGCAGCGTGTAGCTGTGAGTTAGGTCGAAGGCGTAGCCGGCGGCGCCGGGCCCGATCAGCGTGCCGATCGCCACGCTGGTATAGAGAATGCCGATAATACTGCCGGCGTTACGGCCGCCGAAGTAGTCGGTGACCACAGCCGGCGCGAGCGCGACGAACCCGCCGTAGAACAAGCCGAAGACGCAGGCAAAGGCGGCCAGCGCCCAGAGCTCGGTCGAAAAGGCCCAAATGACGAAAGAAAGCGCCATGCCGACGAACATGGCCATGAAGGATGGCGGGCGGCCCAGCCGATCGGCCGCGCCGCCGAGGATGAAACGTCCGGCGGTGCTGCCGAGCCCGATCATGGCGAGCAGAATGACCGCCGACGATTGCGGCAGGCCGTGATCGAGCGCGTACGGCACGAGATGCACGAACGGCACAAACAAGCCGAACGCGCAAATGAAACAGGCGGCGTAAAGGCCGATGAACCGCCGCGATCGGATCGCCGCGCTGACGGAGATGCCGGTCGCGCGCGTCGGTTCCCCATTCGATTCAAGCGGCGCGCCGTCGGGATTGAGGCCGCGATGGTGCGGATCGTCCTCGATCAGCAGCGCCATTCCGCCACCGACAAGCGCGGAAAGAATGCCGAGGATCAAATAGGCCTCGCGCCACCCCAGCGCCGCGATGAGGAACGCGGCGAGCGGCGGCACCAAGAGCGTGCCGACGCCGATGCCGCTGACCGCGATGCCGGAGGCAAAGCCGCGGCGCCTGATGAACCAGCGCTGCACCGCGCCCACGGCCGGAACGTAAGAGCAGCCGATGCCCAGTCCGACGCCGAGCCCGTACGCCGCATAGACTTGCGGCAGGCTGCGGGCGACGCTCGCGACCACGAGCCCCAGTCCGGTCAGGACCATGCCGATGACGGCAAGACGCCTTGCGCCCCAGTAGTCGGCCAGCGGGCCGCTGACGACCCCGAGGCCGAAATAAAAGAATCCGGCCAGCGAGAACGTGACCGCGACCGATCCGCGCGAGGCGGCAAAATCCTGCTGCAAAGAAACGACAAAGGCGCTGAAACTATAGGCGCAGCCAAAGCCGACAAAGGTGACGGCAAAGGTGCCGGCAACGACGAACCACCCATAGAAGATGTGCGGTTTGGCCGGCGTCGAGCGCGTGACCACAATTCCTCCCAAGACGGCCTCGCACCCTGTCGGCGGCTTCGCCGCGATGCAAGTGCCAAGATGGTCGTAGCAGGCGTTGAGCGAAGGCTTCAACGTTACGGAGCAAACAGGGGCGCGCGAGGCCACCCGTTTCCTGAGGCGAAGTGAAGCAATGCGGAATTACGGCCGGATAATGAACGTTACGGCGTACGCCGCGGGCCGGCGATGAGGCCGGCCGCCGGCACCGTAAGATGAACGCGACCTCAGGCCTCGCGGCGCGCCGCGTGGCCTTCTCTAAATCGCTCAGTGGCTTCGGCCCGCCGCGCCAGTCGAGGTGCCGCCGGCATAGCCGGAGGTCTGTGTCTGCGCGTAACCGCTGCCGTACGACGCGGTACTCGCGAACGAACTGGTGCTGCCGGTCACGCCGGCGATCGAGCTGAGCGTACCTTGGTAACCGCCACCGCCGATCCCCGACGCGGTAGAACCGCTCGCCGAATTCGCCGTCGCATTCCCGTAGGAAAAAGAGGTGCCTTGAGCGCCCGACCAAATATTGGTGAAGCCTCCGCCATAGTCGCCAGCCATCGCGGGCACCACGCTCAGGATTCCAACGATCATCCCTATGCCGCACATCATTTTCATGTTGAATCTCCGCTGCAACGGGCCCGGAATGGCTCGTCCCCAAGCCCGCCGCTCAGTCCGGCGGGCTTGGGGCCGCGTCACTCTTGGGCGGAAGCGAGCCACCACCGCGCCTCCTCCGGAGAGAATTCCGCCAGCCAGGCCACGTTGGCCACGGCAACCAGCTGCGGCTTGGGCTTACGTTTTCTCTCCGCGGTGTGCACGATCTTGTGCGGTCGGACAACCGGGCGAGGTCGGGCAACCGGACGGGGTTCGACCACTCGAGGTGGGACAAGCTGTAGAGGCTGGGAAACCGGGCGAGGCCGCTCGATGGAACCAACCGAAATTTCAGACAGCCTTAAAACCGAAGGCATAGAGCTGCCGCGCCGTGAGACGGAGCGTGCATCCGGAGTCGGGGACCGTCGAGCCGAACGTCAGCCCGGTCCCCATCAGCGACAGACCGCCGGACGCAGAACCGAGGCACGTCTCGACGCCGGCGGCGGCAAGACCGGGCGCGACAATCGTGGGCGGAGTCGTCAGCCTGGTCGTGGTGTTGACGTTAGCGGGGTCGCTGATGTTGACCATCGACATCGCGCCCGATGTCGTGGCGGTCTGGGCATAGGCCGGCGCGCTCGCCGCCAGCAAAACGAGAATCGAGGCCGTAACGCGCATCTGATACTCCGACAAACACTGCGGAACGAGGCGCTCCCTCCTCGGCCTCATCAAATTTAGTATTAAAAATGCCTTAAGCTTTCAACTTGCTGGAACTACGTAAGGCAATATACGAGGTCAATTTTTGTAGGCGACGCGACTTTTTTGCGGCGCGACTGCTGACGACATCGTTATTTGTTTGTTCCGGTGACAGCGCGGGCGGCGCACCGTGATCTTCTTCGACAGGTCGCCGCCGTCGATTGCAGTGGCGACGTCGGCGATGTTGCGAACCTGCGCGGTCAGTTTGCCGCCATGAAGTTGACGCTGTCGGCGAGGTCCGTCAGTGCCGGCGACGCCGGGCACCTGGGCCTGGCCGCCGAGCTTGCCCTCGGTGCCGACCTCGCTGGCGACGCGGGTCACTTCTCGGGGCTCTCTCTCGTCGAGGGGCGGCTTAGTCCTAGTGTCCTTGATCTGCTGGCGACACACCCTAGAGGGACGAAAGTCCACCACCAAGGCGATCGTCGAAAATGTGTTATATTTTAGAGACTTGATTGGTTGCGGGGGTAGGATTTGAACCTACGACCTTCAGGTTATGAGCCTGACGAGCTACCGGGCTGCTCCACCCCGCGCCAATGTGCCCGGCCCCGCTTGGACCGGGGCCGCCGTGGTGAAAAGCATGTAGCAAGCAACCTCTGATAAGGGAAGTGCGGCGGGCCCGATTTTTCGTCATACTGTCACCGGGGGACCCATCGGACTGTCATGCACGCCTTCATAGAAGCGGATATGGGCGCCAAACCTGCTTTGCAGCCCCGGGCGGCGATCGGACCGGCGGTGCGCGCGATCGCGGGTCATGTCATCGACACTGCGCGCGTCACGATCACCGATCCGGAGCGCTCGAACCAGGATGCCGTGCACGATTTCCGCCGCGCCATGAAGCAGTGGCGCGCGCTGATGCGGCTGCTCGAGCCCTTCATCCCCGACGCGGTGCGCTTGCGCCGGGAGGCGCGCGACCACGCCCGCTCGCTCGCGCGCGCGCGCGACGGCCAGTCGGCGCTCAATGCCTTCGACGACCTCGTGGACAAAGGCATGGCGCTGTCGGCGCGCTCGATCGCGACCGTCCGCGGCCGCCTGGAAGCGATCCGCGGCAGCGAGGAGCAGGAGGTGCTGACGCCCGAACTGCGGCAAGCGATCATCGCCTGGCTTGACGCCACGACCGCCGCGATCGAGCTGTGGCCGCTCGATCCGTTCGAATTCAGCGCCATCGCCGCGCGCCTGACCGCCGGCTATCGCGCCGCGCGGCGCTGTATCCCGGTCGACTGGGCCAACGCCAGCGCCGAAGACCTGCATCATCTGCGCCAGCGCGTCGTCGATCATCGCTATCAGATGGATCTGATCGAGCCGCTATGGCCGCGCCACGGCCGCATGTGGACCGAGGAAGCCGAACGGCTGCGCGACCGGCTCGGCCGCTGTCAGGACCTGGAGATTCTCAAGCGCTTCACTGAACCGCATCAGCCGCTGGCGCATTGGCGCTCGCGGCTGACACCGGCCTGCGCCGAACGCACCACCGAGCTCGCGCACCGCGCCGCCCGCATCGCGCACCGCCTGTTCGCCGAACGGCCCAAGGCGTTCCGCCATCGGCTCGAAACGCTGTGGGAGCACGGGCGGTAACGGTCCGGCCCCACAAACTCCTGACTTACGCCAGCGCGTCAGCCACCGCCTTGCCGCAGGTGCTGGTGTCGGCCGGACCGCCGAGATCGCGCGTGCGCAGCTTCGGCTCGGCCAGCACTTTCTCGATCGCCTTGACGATGGCGGCGGCGGCTTCGGCCTCGCCGAGATGCTCGAGCATCATCGCCCCCGACCAGATCTGACCGATCGGATTGGCGTTGCCCTGGCCGGCAATATCCGGCGCCGAGCCGTGCACCGGCTCGAACATGGAGGGAAATTTGCGCTCGGGATTGATGTTGCCCGACGGCGCGATGCCGATGGTGCCGGTACAGGCCGGGCCGAGGTCGGAGAGAATGTCGCCGAACAGGTTCGACCCAACCACGACGTTGAAGCGGTCCGGCCTGAGCACGAACAGCGCCGCCAGAATGTCGATGTGGTACTTGTCCCATTTGATGTCGGGATAGTTTTTCGCCATCGCCTCGACCCGCTCGTCCCAGTACGGCATGGTGATGGCGATGCCGTTCGACTTGGTCGCCGAGGTCAGGTGCTTCTTCGGCGTCTTGCGGGCGAGCTCGAAGGCAAATTTCAAGACGCGATCGACGCCGATGCGGGTGAA
>Ga0187855_10003422_pt1 | contig 11658 bp, 12 predicted proteins | sample June2016WEW_8_10_2_FD_132969 | JGI IMG/M metagenome (GOLD analysis project Ga0187855, IMG submission 132969) | Peatland microbial communities from SPRUCE experiment site at the Marcell Experimental Forest, Minnesota, USA - June2016WEW_8_10 | ecosystem: Environmental > Terrestrial > Soil >...
GCGTGCAGCGCGTTCCAGGTCCGACTTGAGTTCCGCCGAGAGCCGCCAACTGTAGACTTCGGTCCTCATGTACTACATTGTAGTGCATCGCCTACGTTCCTCCAACTCGACTCAAAGGCGATACAATTCCTAAGAGAACCCCATGACCGAAGATCAAAAGAACCATCCATCCGGCGATATCGCCCGCCGTGACTTTGTAGCGCTCTCCGTGGGCGCGGGCCTTGCCGCATCAGCAACCTCGGCCGCGGCAGCCGCCGACGTAATTGAAACCGATGTCGAAATCAAAACTCCCGACGGAACCTGCGACGCCGCATTCATTCACCCCAAATCCGGCTCTCATCCGGGTGTCCTGCTCTGGCCCGACGCTTTCGGATTGCGCCCCTCCATGCGCGACATGGCCAAGCGTCTCGCCGCGTCAGGATATTCAGTGCTCGTGCCGAACCCGTTCTATCGCCTCACCAAAGCTCCTTTCACGGACGCCTCCAATTTCAATTTCCAGAATCCGGACGACCGTGCCAAGATCATGCCCCTCATGGCGTCAGTAGGCGCGGCCGGCGCGGCCGAGAAGGACGCAATCGCATACGTCGGCTTCCTCGATGCGCAAAAGCAAGTGAACCCGTCGAAGAAAATCGGCACCCAGGGTTACTGCATGGGCGGACCGCTAGTCGTCAGAACCTCAGCCACCCTGCCCGATCGCATCGGTGCCGGCGCATCCTTCCACGGCGGCGGCTTGGTCAGTGATAAACCCGACAGCCCGCACCTGCTAGCCCCGAAAATAAAGGCCCACATGTATTTCGGCATCGCATCCGATGACGACGCGAAACAGCCCGATGCCAAAGACAAGCTGAAGGAAGCTTTCCCCTCGGCCGAAATCGAAGTCTACGCCGGATGCCTGCACGGCTGGTGCGTTCCGGATATGCCAATGCGAGACGGCAAGCCGCTCTACAGCAAGCCCGAAGCCGAGCGCGCCTGGACCAAGCTCCTGGCTCTCTACAAATCCTCCCTAGCCTAGGTTTTGTGGCGCAGGCACTCTTGCCTGCAGCGTCGGCAGTCATGCCGACGCAGTTTCATAGGGGGACAAAATGACCTTGAGGCTATCCTTACTTCTTCTCCCCGTCATGGTCGCCCCCCTCTCCGGACAAAACCCCGCACCGCTTAAGGCCGGCGATCACGCGCCACCCATCATTTGGACCCGTATCCTGCAGCCTCTCACGAACCAAGCCCCTCCGCCCTTCCTCGGACGGACCACTGTGATCGGTTTCTTTCCGAACGTCTCCAGCAATGCATCGTCCGTTTCGCGTAGAAACAAGTTAATTGCACAGTTCGCCAATAAATCGGTAAATTTCATTTGGATCACCTCCGAATCCGAACTAACCCTCGTGCCGTGGCTCGTGGAACATCCCCTGAACGGCTGGCTGCTGCTGGACCCGACAGGAGAAACTACCCGCGTATATGGAGCGGAACTAACGGGCGCGGTGATCATCGATTCAAACGGCCGAATCGCCGGCTTCACCTTCATGGATCCGGACCGTGAGCAAATCCAGGCCGTTCTGGATGGACGCGCCCTCGCTATCGACGGTGATGCCACCGATGCCCAACTGGACGAAATCCTCGCTGGCCGCGCGGTCCGTCTAGACGCCGCGCCCTACCACGCACCGGACGCCGGGACGAAACCCGATATCCCGCCATCCTATGAAGTTCATATTTCTCCCACCACTACGCGCGGCACCACCAGCTCTGCCGGACCGGGTTTCTGCGTGCTACGGGGCTATGATCTAAGAACGATCCTCTCAGTAGTAACAGGGAAGGACTCCACCCGCATCCTCCTGGCTGCTTCTCTCGAAAACAACCAGGGATACGATTTCGTCTTAGTTCTTCCGCGCGCAGAAGATCAGACCACCGTCCATCGCATCCTGCAACATGGCATTGAAAAGTATTTTCAAGTTTCGATCACGCTCGAGGAAAGAACCATGGACGTATACGTAATGACCGCGCTCGAAGGCAAGACTCCAAAAGAAGCACACGGCGGCGGCTCTTTCATTTCGTCGAGCCAATGGGTGGAGATCCCTCCCGCCGGCGACGCTCGATTTCCGACGACGCAGGAAATCCGCAAGGCCATCAGCACCGGAACCGTCGGAATCTCAGCGTACAGCGACACGATAGGCGAATTCCGCCGCACGCTGGAAGACGCGCTGAGTGCCCTATCGTTGACAAGACGAATCTCCAAGGGACCTATGCCCTCGCAGTCGATGCCAAAGCGCGCTACACGACCGACTTTCTCCAATCGCTTCGCGACGACCTTGGCCTAGTCCTTACCCCAACTCAGCGTCGTGTAGAAATACTAGTAGTGAAACCGCTGTAGGGCAGGATGCCATCCAAATGTCACTTAGTTTTTGGGCACGCTCGGCAAAGTACTGAATCCATCGTGGCGCAGGCACTCCTGCCTGCCGCGTCGACACTCGTGTCGACGCTTGGCATATCCGTTCGCCGTTTTGGAAAAATGTACGACCCCTCCGCCAACAACATAAGCTCTTTAAAATGTTCGGACAATCAAAAACTAAGTGACATTGGGATGCCATCCTGCGGCGGGTTCCCAACCCGCAACAGTGGGGCAGGGCCATGCCCTGCCGCTAGCAAAACCGAACAGCGCCGGCCCTCCACCCTACGCCAGACACCAAGCTCCACCGCTCCAACGACAGCATCCGCGGATCGCTAGAACCTCGAGTCTTCTTAACCTCTGGTGCCAGGAAATTGGACAGCAGCGGAGGTGCCTCCATCAAACGTTTATCACGAGACAAAGTAACACGGAGCTAAGCCGCGATTCGGAAAAATACCACGAGTTGGCAGACCAACCTCCGTCTACCGAACCTCAACCCCGAACCCGTGCTCGTGCCGGTACCTGAAGTACTCCTGCCGATGCCGAACGCTCACCCTCACAAACGGAACATACACGCGGTGCTGTTCCACCAGGTACGCGCGATACCGGCCATCTTCGTCGGCGTTCCAATAGTGATAATCGTGATGATCCCGATCGTAATAGCGCCTTTCACCATGATGATCGTCAGCCATCACCGTCATTGGCGCAACCAAGGCCGCGGACATCAATAACCCGCCAAGAATCAGAAAGTGTTTCAAGTGGTTTCTCCTGCCACCATACAGGCACGTCCCGAGCCATTCGTCCACGCTGTCGCGGACGGACATCCCAGCCTCCGAAGCCAGCACCATTGACCGCATTTGATCGAGTGACGCCACGCGGTCACTCCGGCCCGGCGGTCACACCCCACCCCCAACTCAATCTCCCCCACCCACCACAACTTCCGCTCACCACCCACCTCCCACCGTCCGCCGCTCGTTTATCCTCCAACCGGAGACCCAACCATGTCTACTTCCCCCGCCCGTCTCGCGGCCAACGCCGCTAATGCGCAATTTTCCACCGGACCCCGCACCCCCGAAGGAAAATCGCGCTCTTCCCGGAACGCCTCGAAACACGGCCTCACTGCCCGCGAAGTCGTCATCGCATCCGGCGAGCAAGAGATATTCGACAACCTGCTCGCCGATCTTGAAGCCGACGTCAAACCCCAAGGCGCCATCCAACAAACTTTATTCAATGAACTGGTCGCCTCCGCCTGGAACCTGCGCCGGGTTCGCCTTTTGGAAGCCGACCCGCGCCATCAGGACAACCCCACCGAGCTCGACCGTCTCGCGCGCCACCACGCCCGCATTGAGCGATCCTTCCATCGTTGCCTCAAGGAGCTCAAGGCAATGCAAACCAACGCCTTTATTCAGGCCAGCCTCATCGCGCCGCTTCGCAAATGCGCTCCGTCCCTCGCCTCCGCTAGCGAAATTGCAAAACGAACCCAATACCTCGAGCAGCGTGATCCGCTCATGATTCGAGATCTTTTGAAGGCATTACAAGGCATCCCACCTGCGCAGGCTGCTAAAATCGAACCAGATCTTCACCTGACCGCGAATGCAATTTGAATTCACGCCGGAACAAATCCAGCTACGCAAAACAGTACGCGAGTTTGCCGAAGCCGAAATCCTTCCCCATGTCCTCGAGTGGGATGAAGAGCAGATCTTCCCCCTCGAAGCCGTTAAGCACTTGGGGCGCCTCGGCTTTCTCGGCTCCATTTTCCCGGAAGAACTCGGCGGCGCGGGACTCGGCTACATCGATTACGCCATCATCATCGAAGAACTCGCGCGCGTCGATCCCTCCGTCGGCCTCATCGTAGCCGCGCACACCTCGCTCTGCACCAATCATATTTTTCTCGCCGCCAATGATGAACAGCGCGCCAGGTACATTCCCAAACTTACTTCCGGCGAATGGATCGGAAGCTGGGCGCTCACCGAACCCGAATCCGGCTCCGACGCGGGCTCCATGCGCACCAAAGCCGTCAAGCACGGCGAGTGCTGGGTCCTGGACGGCTCCAAAACTTTCATCACCAATGCGCAATATGCCGACATTGTTGTAACCATGGCCATCACGGATCGCGCCGCGTCGCAGCACGGCGTCTCAGCATTCCTCGTCGAAAAACACGTCCCCGGATTCCGCGTCGGCAAGAAGGAAAACAAACTGGGCATGCGCGCCAGCGCCACCGGCGAGCTGGTATTCACCAACTGCCGTCTGCCTGAATCGCAACTGCTCGGCAAACCCGGCGAAGGATTCGTCGATAGCCTGCGCATCCTCGATGGTGGACGCATCTCCATCGCAGCTCTGGCCGTCGGCACCGCGCAAGGCGCCTACGACGCCGCGCTCAAATATTCCATGCAGCGCAAACAGTTTGGACGGCCCATCTCGGAATTCCAATCCATCCAGAACAAACTCGCCGACATGGCCACCGAAATCGACGCCGCCCGCCTTCTCACCTATCGCGCCGGCTGGATGAAGGATCAAGGCCAACGCGTCACCAAGGAATCTGCCATGGCCAAGCTATTCTCCTCCGAAATCGCCGTGCGCGTCACCAACGAAGCCGTCCAGATCCACGGCGGCTACGGCTTCATCAAGGATTACCCAGTCGAAAAATTCTATCGCGACGTCAAACTCTGCACCATCGGCGAAGGCACCAGCGAAATCCAGCGCCTGGTAATCGCCCGCCAACTCCTAAAATCCTGACACATGCCATTTCATCCGCAGAGCCGTAGCGCACGCACTCCTGCGTGCCGCGTCCCCACTCCTGGGGACGCCGTTAAATAAAATGTCCCCCTGGTCCCAACAAATCCTCTCCGGCGACCTCCGCGCCCTGGCCCGCGCCGCAACCGCCATCGAAAACCGCAACAGCCAAGCCGACGCATTGCTAAGAGAACTCTTCCCCCACACCGGCCATGCAATCACCATTGGAATCACAGGCGCCCCCGGCGCCGGAAAAAGCACGCTAGTCGACAAACTGACCCACATTCTCCGCCAAGAAAACAAATCCGTCGGCGTAATCGCAGTCGATCCCACCAGCCCCTACACCGGCGGCGCCATCCTGGGCGACCGCATCCGCATGTTGGATCATCATGCCGACCCTCAAGTCTTCATACGGTCCATGGCCACGCGCGGCTGGCTGGGTGGAGTAGCCGCCGCAACCACCGACATGGCCGTATTGTTGGACGCCGCCGGAAAAGACGTCGTCCTCATCGAAACGGTGGGTGTCGGCCAGGACGAAGTCGAGATCGCGAAACTCGCCGCCGTCACCGTTGTTGTGCTTGTGCCCGGCATGGGCGACGACGTGCAAGCCATCAAGGCCGGAATCATGGAAATCGCCGACGTCTTCGTCATCAACAAAGCCGATCAGCCCGAGCCCGATCGTCTGGAGCGCGAGATCAAAGCCATCCAAAGTCTATCCACTCGGCATGACGGCTGGGTCCCGCCCATCGTCAAAACAATCGCCGTGGATGGCCAGGGCATCTCTGAAACACTAGCCGCGATACGATCGTTCCTTGCGCACGCCGATGGAAAGGATCGCGCCGTCTCCAACTGGACCCAGCGGCTGCGCGAAATGCTACGTGAAAGATTGCTCCACCGTTTCCCGGACCTGGATTTTCACGCCGCCGCCGAAGAAATCGTCTCGCGCCGCAGCGACCCATATACAATAATCGATACTTGGCTCCGTGGCGCAGGTCCCCGACCTGCGGAATGAAAAACATAAACGTCCGCAGCATCCAACCAATTCCAAATCGATCACCTAGGCATCGCCGTCCGCTCTCTGGACGCCGCCCTCCAATTCTACGAACACCAACTCGGTTTCATCGTCACCCTACGTGAAACAGTAGAACAAGAAAAAGTAAAAGTCGCCATGCTACCCGCCGGAGGCCCGCGCATTGAGCTGCTAGAAGCCACCGAACCCGATTCCGTGATCGCCAAATTCATCGAGAAGCGCGGTGAAGGAATCCATCACGTCGCTATCAAAGTCCCGGATCTCACAGCCACCGTCCACCGCCTCAAAACCCAAGGCGCGCGCCTCTTGAACGATCCCCGCCCCGGCGCCGGAGGCCATCTCTACGTCTTCGTCCATCCTTCCTCCACCGGCGGCGTCTTACTAGAACTCATACAACAATGAAACCAACCATCGGCATAATCGGCGGCAGCGGTTTGTACTCCATGCCCGGATTTGAACAACACGAAGCGGTCCTGCTCGATAGCCCATGGGGCCGGCCTTCGGACGACTATGTGGTAGGACAACTGGCCGGCAAAGAGGTCGCGTTTCTTTCACGGCACGGGCGTGGCCATCGCATCTCGCCATCGGAACTCAACTTTCGCGCCAACATCTACGGCTTCAAACAACTCGGCGTCGAACGCATCATCTCGCTCAGCGCCGTCGGTTCCCTGAAGGAAGAACACGCGCCCCTCCGCTTCGTGATCCCCGATCAATTCTTCGACCGCACCCGCGGTCGCGTCTCCACCTTCTTCGGAGAAGGATTGGTCGCGCACATCAGCTTCGCCGATCCGGTTTGTCCTCAGCTCTCCGAAGTAGTTCGCGAGGCCTGCGTAGAGTCCGGCGTGGATGTTTCGAAAGGTGGAACCTATCTATGCATGGAGGGCCCCGCCTTTTCCACCAAGGCCGAATCAAACGTGTATCGCAGTTGGGGCTTCGATGTTATCGGCATGACCAATCTGCAGGAAGCCAAGCTCGCGCGCGAAGCCGAGATCTGTTACGTCACAGTCGCCATGGTCACCGATTACGATTGCTGGCACGCCGAGCACGCGGCCGTAACCGTCACCGATATACTGGCCAACTTGAACAAGAACGCTTCCAACGCCGCAAAAGTTGTCGCGGCCGCCGTCGCCGCGATGCCGTCCACGCGCGAATGCAAATGCGGCTCGGCGCTTGCGCACGCTCTGATCACGGATCCGCAGACGGTCCCTGAAACCACTCGAAGAAAGCTGGAACTGCTGGTTGGAAAGTACCTCCACTAACGCTGTCGCAGAGGAGCTTCTGGAACATTGTCTAGCCGCGCGCCCGTGGCCGGAGCACCTCCTCGATCCTCTGATCGCCGAGCCAGGCAACCGCGCCTTATTCCGCATCGTGGTCGAACGCCTGGGCGATCTCTTCGAGCCGCACCTGTGCGGCGTCTACGCCGATCTGTTCGCCGGCGTGATCGCCCGCTGCATCCCCGAGCTCCATGCTGAACATCTAGTAGCGCGCTACGAACGCATCCGCCAACCTCGCAAACTCGATCGCGAACCTCAATCGGTTTTCGTCCTATCCCGCGTAACCCTTGGCGCCGATGTCGCAATCACCAGCATTTTGCTGGACGCTGCGAAGAAGCGTTTTCCCAATTCACAAATCTGCTTCGTCGGACCCCACAAAAACTGGGAACTCTTCGCCGCTGATCCACGCTTGTGCCATCTCCCCATCGCCTATGGCCGCAGCGCAACCTTGGACGATCGCTTGTCCATCTGGCCGCAATTGCGGGATGCCGTATGCCAACCCAACAGCATCGTCATCGATCCGGATTCGCGCCTCACCCAACTCGGTCTGCTACCGATCTGTCCCGAAGAAGATTACTACTTCTTCGAGAGCCGCGCCTACGGCGGCGATAGCGACGAAACGCTATCCGCGCTGACACGCCGCTGGGCCACGCAAACCTTGGGGATTGCGAATGCACAACCCTACATCAAAGTGGGGCAGCGCCATGCGCTGCCAGGCAAGGTATCCGAATACGCGACGACCGTCAGCTTCGGCGTAGGTGAAAATCCCGACAAACGAATCGCCGACCCATTCGAAGAAGACCTGCTCAAGCAATTGCCCCGCCCCATCCTGATCGACAAAGGCGCCGGCGGCGAAGAAGCCGAGCGCGTCGAGCGCGCAGTATCGAGAGCCGGCAGCGGCATCGCGATGTGGGAAGGATCCTTCGCCGCCTTTGCGGCCCACATCCAAAAGAGCAAACTATACGTGGGTTACGATTCCGCGGGCGGCCACGTCGCCGCCGCTTGCGGCGTCCCGATGATCAGCATCTTCGCCGGCTTCGCCTCCGAACGCATGTTCCAGCGTTGGCGCCCCTCCGGCCCTGGCCAAATCATCGCACTTCGCGTCAATGCCACTGTTGGGCAGGTTGATAACCTGCGCGCCGATTGCCAGTCGGCGCTTAAAAAACTCAGTATGATACCGTGAGGATTCAGTTACCCTCGTGATGAAACCAAACCTGGACACACTAAAAACCGAAATTGAACATCACCTGGAGGAATCCGGCATCGCCGTCTTCTATGGATACTCGCGAGGCCTTGAGTCCATGCAAGGCGTTTATTGGGATTGCGATCAGTATCCCGATTACCGGCTGTTCATCAAAGCCGCTCAAACCGCCGGCGTCAAGCTGCTTGTCTTCCACCAGCGCGAGTTTTCGGCCGACCAGGTGGATGAGGCACTGGAGCAGTTGGCCGGCTGCGATATGCCGCGCGAGGAGCACCACGAGCTGGAGCGCCGCTTGAACGATATGCGCGTCTATGACGGCTTCGTATGCGCCATCGAGCTCTCGTTCGATCACGACGGCCGTGTCTTCCTGTTCGATCTGCGAACCGACTGGTACGAAGATCTTTCCGAAGTCCTGGACGAGATTCAAATCCTGGACGCCGAATCCGATGACGATGACGACACGCCCATAAGCGGTTATTTCTCGAAGAACTAGTCGTGCCAACTACCCAATGGGTGCTACCAACACCCGACCCTGAAGCGGTCGCAGATCTCGCAGCAACTCTAAGAGTCCAGCCGCTGACCGCCCGCGTACTCGCCGCGCGAGGCTTCTCCGATCCCTCAGCCGCCCGGCGTTTTCTCACACCCGAGTTGGCGCACCTCCACTCGCCGAGTCTGCTCACCGGAATGCCAGAAGCTCTCCAACGTCTCCGCGCCGCCATAGCCTCTCGCGAGAAGATCCTGATCTACGGCGACTACGACGTGGACGGGACAGTCTCAGTCGTCATCCTGAAAAAAGCCATCGAGCTCGCCGGCGGCCAGGCCAGCTTCCATGTCCCGCACCGCCTCAAGGACGGCTACGGCATGCGCGCAGATGTCATCGAACGCGCCGCCGCCATGGGAGTGCGCCTCATCATCAGCGTGGACACCGGAATTCGCGCCACGGAAGTGGTCCGGGGCGCTCGCGAACTCGGGATCGACGTCATTGTCACCGATCATCACCTTCCGGACGCCGAGCTCCCACCCGCGCTCGCGGTTCTGAATCCGAACCGCCGCGATTGCAACTATCCCGACAAGAATCTGTGCGGCGCTGGCGTTGCCTTCAAGCTGGTTCACGCATTGCTCGCTACGCTCGGGTGGCCGGAAGAAAAGCTCGCGCGCATGTTGAAGTCGTTCTTGAAACTGGTCGCCGTCGCAACTGTGGCCGACGTCGTGCCGTTGCTGGGCGAGAATCGAGTCATCGTCAAATACGGTTTGCAAGGCTTGCATCGCGTCAGCAATCCGGGCCTGCGAGCATTGCTCGAAGTTTCGGGAATGCTGGACGGCCGGGCTCCAAACGCCCGCCAAGTGGCATTTCAAATCGCGCCGCGCATCAACGCGGCCGGACGCATGGACGACGCTCAGAATGTCATCCGCATGTTCCTCACCGACGATTTGGAACAAGCCCGCACCCTGGCGAAGCAACTGCACTCACTGAATCAGGTGCGCCAGCAGACTGAGGCTGACATTGTCCGGTTGGTTCTGGAAGAATGCAGCCAGGTTCCCGTTACCGAAGATCAAGCAGCCTTGGTTTTCGCCGGAACTAACTGGCACCGCGGCGTAGTGGGCATCGTCGCCAGCCGTTTGGTGGACCGCTTCTATCGCCCGGTGTTTGTCCTGAGTGAAGAAAATGGCGAGGCGCAAGGCTCCGGCCGCAGCATCACGCCGTTTCATTTGCTCGAAGCTTTGGAATCCATGCCCGACCTTTTCTCCCGCTTCGGCGGTCATCGGCAAGCGGCGGGCCTGAGCATGCCAACGGAAATGGTCCCTGAGTTTCGTCGTCGTCTCGACGCCTACGCCCGCGAGCGGTTGACTCCTGCGGATTTTCATCCGCGCCTAGCGATCGACGCGATGGTGGATCTGAAAGAGCTGACCACCGGCCCGGCTGTGGCGGAAATTCTCGGCCTCGCCCCTTTTGGATTCGGCAACCAGCCGCCGGTCCTCGCTATTCGCGACGCCGAGATCGCCGCCGCTCCCGTAGTCCTGAAGGAAAAACATCTACGAGTCCAACTCCGCCAGAACGGCCGGAACTTGATGTCCAAGGCTTGGAATTTCGTGGAGCGCACTCCGGAACTCACAGCCGGCGCCCGCGTGGACGCCGCGTTCTGCATCGAAGAGGACCCTTATTCGGAAGGCCGCGGCTGGGGCGGCTGGGCCGCAATTTTGAAAGATATTCGGCCATCCAGTTAACGCTCGCCGTTCGTTCTCGTCCTCTGAATCGGAGGCATCACAATGCGCAAGACTCTGATTTTCACATTTGGCTTGGCCACGCTCGCGACGATGTTCGTCGCTCAGGCCGGCCCACCACTGATCTGCCATCCCTATAACATCGGCGACGCCAAGTCGCTGCCGTGGGGCACTGGATCAAATTGGAACGCGCCCGACCAGGCGTACAACGTCCGAAAGCTCGTGAGTGATACGCTCGCGATTCTCGATCAAGGCGCACCAGTATTGGTTCGCATGGAAACACTTCGCCGCGCAGTGCTGTATGGCGTCAATGACCATGCCGCTGCCCGCTCGCTGCTGGCGCAACTCGAAAATCGCGAAGCGGCCAAACCCAGCGCGAACGCGTATTTCGACTACGGATATTTCCTGGCATCGCTCAACCAAATCCAGTGGCTCTACAAGGAAGACCTGAGCGCCGGTGTCGACGGCTACCAGTTCGTCCAGAAAGCTCTGGCCCTCGCTCCAGATTCGCCGGAGATGCATTTCGCTGCTGCGATCATGGCCGCCAGCCCGCCGCGTCCGGCCGAGCGCGACGCGCATCTCGCCAAGGCGCGAGCCGCCAAGAGCGATGCGCTGCTGGCTCAAAACCTGGCCACTCATTTCCAGTAGAATTCGAGTGGTGGACTATCGCATCGAACACGACACCATGGGGGAGATGCGTGTTCCCAAAGACGCTCTCTACGGCGCGCAGACGCAACGCGCCGTCGAGAATTTCCCCATCAGCAGCCTGCGTTTCCCCCGTTCCTTCATCCGCGCACTGGGACTGATCAAAAGCATGGCC
>Ga0187855_10003431_pt1 | contig 11639 bp, 8 predicted proteins | sample June2016WEW_8_10_2_FD_132969 | JGI IMG/M metagenome (GOLD analysis project Ga0187855, IMG submission 132969) | Peatland microbial communities from SPRUCE experiment site at the Marcell Experimental Forest, Minnesota, USA - June2016WEW_8_10 | ecosystem: Environmental > Terrestrial > Soil >...
CGACGACGCGGTTCGCGAGCTGGATGATGGGAGCCGAGTCCTCGCTCTCGAGCTCGGCGGCCCTGCGCTCGCCGGCCTCGGCATCGCCCTCGTATGCCGTCGTGATCACCTCGGCCACGGAGCCGATGTCGACCTCGTCGGTCCCCCCGGACGCCGACTTGGAGTCCTTGAAGAACTTCCGCAGGAGGGAGTCGAAGAGCGGGGCCGACACGACGCGGACCTCGTCGATGCTCAGGTCCGTCGCCTGGGCGAAGGCCTCGCGCTTGGCGTAGTCGAGGGGGTTGACCATGACCGCGGCCACGGAGCCGGGCCCGAGGCGCCTGAACGGGAACACCCCCTCGCGGCGGATGACCGCGTCGCCCGTCGCCTCCACGAGCTTGTCCTCGATCTCCAGGTCCTCGATCCGGCTCGCGAGCGGCAGCTCGGTGAGCCGGGCCACGAACCGCGCGGTGTCGTCCGGCCCGACCTGGAATTTCGGGTCGATCATCCGGTGGATCATGGTCGACGAGTACTCGGCGACCTCCTGGAGCAGCCCGAGGTCGGCCTCGGTGAACTCCCCCTTCGTGCCCGCGGCGGCCTCCTTGTTGAGGGTCTGGATCGCACCGAGCGTGATCGTCGTCTTGAGCGGGACCGTGAGCATCGACATCACCTCGAAGCCGGTCGTCTTCGCCATCGACGCCATGATCGGCGAGCGGCCCTCCGCGTTCCTGAAGAACGACGGCTCCCCGGTCTGGATCACCCTGCCCACGATCCCGGTGCCGACCGGGATCTTCAGGTTGAGGAGCTTCGCCCCCATCTCCCTGAACTTCGTCTCCTTCTGGCTGTCGTCGCCCCAGAGCGAGGGCGAGTAGTAGACGTGCTTGAAGACGATGTCGTTGCCCTCGAGCATGTACAGGGTCATCGACTGCGCCTGCAGCGCCTCGACCACCTTGGAGGCCGTGAGCTCGATCACCGAGGCCACGTCCTCCCTGCTCAGCGCGGGCTTGGAGATGATCTTGATCAGCAGGGAGCGCCGGAGCGCGCTCACTAGGGAGGGAGGGGCCATACTCGGGTAGATGACCGGACTGCCAGCGCAATCCAGGTGCCGCAACGAGAAACGGGGCCCCGCCGGACCCGGGGGAGGGGGGAGCCATTTCCCTTGCCTACCGGGCGCATGTGAAAAAAATCGCGCATTCCCATGGCCGATTCCGAAAGGCACCCGTTCCTCCAGGGCCTGAGCAAGCACCGGGGGGCCCCCCCGACGCTCGTCGTCATCTTCGGCGCCTCCGGCGACCTCACCGCCCGCAAGCTCATCCCGGCGATCTACAACCTGGGCTTCGACAACCTCCTGCCGGCGGACTTCCACCTGGTGGGCTACGGCCGCAAGCCGATCCCAGACGAGGAATTCCGGAAGGTCGCGGCCGGCGCGGTCAAGGAGTTCTCCCGCAGGGAGCTCGACGCCGAGGTCTGGGCGCGCGTCGCCGCCAACACAACGTATGTTACCGGTGGATACGACGAGAAGGAGGGCTTCGACCGGCTGGCCGCCCACATCCAGGGGATCGAGAAGGGCGTGGGGAGCGAGGTGCAGTCGCTCTTCTACATCTCCACCCCGCCTTCGGTCTTCGAGCCGATCATCCAGAACCTGGGCCTGAGCGGCCTCGGCGGCAGGTACCTCGGCCAAGCCCACCACTCGAAGGTCATCATCGAGAAGCCCTTCGGGCGGGACCTCGACTCCGCGCAGCGCCTCAACTCCGCGCTGAGGTCGGTCTTCGCCGAGGAGCAGGTGTACCGGATCGACCACTATCTGGGAAAGGAGACCGTGCAGGACCTCCTCGTCCAGAGGTTCGCCAACTCGATCTTCGAGCCCATCTGGAACCGCAACTACATAGCGAGCGTCCAGATCACCGTCGCCGAGGACCAGGGCGTCGGCACCCGCGCCGGCTACTACGAGCAGAGCGGGTGCCTGCGCGACATGATCCAGAACCACACGATGCAGCTGCTGGCGCTGACGGCGATGGAGGCGCCCGGCTCGTTCGAGGCAGAGGCCGTGCGGGACGAGAAGGTCAAGGTCCTCAAGGCCATCCAGCCGATCGCCCTCGGGGACGGGGGCGACGTCGCGCGCGCCCAGTACCTGGCCGGCATGGCCGGCGGCAAGGGCGTCCCGGGCTACCTCGAGGAGGCGGGCGTCGCGCGCGACTCCGCGACCGAGACCTACGCCGCGATCCGGCTCTCGATCAACAACTGGCGCTGGTACGGCGTCCCGTTCTACCTGCGCTCGGGCAAGCGCATGGCGAGGCGCGTCTCGGAGATCGCGGTCCAGTTCAAGGCCCCGCCGGGGACCATATTCGGCCAGAAGGACAACTTCGACCTGGCGGCGAACACGCTGTCGTTCCAGATCCAGCCGGACGAGGGGCTGGGCCTGATCCTGAACGCGAAGATTCCCGGCCTGGAGACCCGGACGCAGCCGGTCAAGATGAGCTTCCGCTACGCGACCACGTTCGGCTCCAACACCCCCGAGGCCTACGAGCGCCTCGTCCTCGACGCCATGATCGGCGACGGCACGCTCTTCATCCGCGGCGACGAGACCGAGACGTCCTGGAAGCTCTACCCCCCCGTCCTGGATTCCTGGAGGTCGCTCGGCCGCTCGGGGATGGAGGGATACGTGGCCGGCTCGTGGGGCCCCGACGCGGCCGCCCGGCTGCTCGCCTCGCGCGGCGACACCTGGCGCCAACCCTGACCGCCGATGTCCGGGATATTCGAGGCGCTGCCCGGAATCGAGGTCCCCGTGGGCTCCATCTCCAGCGGCCTGGACCAGATGTGGAGCGGCGCGGCCGCCGACGGCCGGCCGGCGCCGCCGTCCGAGGACGCCAAGGCGATCCAGGTCAACTTCGTGCTGCTCCTCGGGCTGAGGACGGACGCCGGGGACGCCGTCCGCCAGTTCGAGACCGCCGTCCGCTTCTCCCGGAGCTACCCGTGCCGGGTGGTGGTCCTCTGTCCCCTGGGGGACGACTCCGGCGAGGCGCAGATCCGGGCCAAGGTGTACGGGGAGTGCTCCGTGGGCAGGACGAGGGACGACACCCGCTGCTGCGAGTTCGTGTTGCTGAGCTACCCGCGCGGCGCGCGGCCCTACCTCGAGAACGAGGTGTCGATCTGCCTGTCGACGGACCTGCCCATCTACTGCTGGGCCCACCGATTCGTCGACTCCTCGCGGCTGGCCGACTACCGCTACCTGCTGACGGCGGCCAAGCGCATCCTGATCGACAGCGCCACCGCGCCCGCCGGCGCGGTCAAGTACCCCTGGCCCCGGCCCGAGGCCGTCCGCGACCTGGCGTTCGCCCGCGTGCTGCCGGCGCGCCAGATGATCGGCCAGTTCCTCAGCCGGTACCCCGTGGCGACGCTGGCCGGCGGCCTGAGGTCGATCGAGATGGCGCACGGCGCGGAGGTCGAGGCGGAGGCGCGGGTCCTGCTGGCGTGGGTGACGGACCGGATGGGCGCGTGCGGGGCGGCCGGCGAGGCCGTGGACGCCAGGCTGTCCGGGGACCTGGCTCCGAAGGCATTCGCCCTAAAGTTCGCCTACGCCGACAAGAGGTTCTTCGCGTGGAACGCGGACGCCGGCTCGGCCCATGCCAGCCTTGACGCCGATTTCGGCGCCGGCCGCACGACGATGCCCGCCCCGATGGCCTTCCTGTCGCAGGAGAGCGCCCTCAGCGAGGCGATGTTCTTCTAGGGGGCCGGCTCTAGTCGGCCCTAAGCAGGACGTAGCTGCGCCGGCCCTTGCGCATAAGCAGGTACCGGCCGAAGAGCAGGTCGCCCGCGGCGACGGCGCGCGAGGCCTCCGCCACCCGGTTGTTGTTGACGTAGATCCCGCCGCCCTCGATGTCCTTGCGCGCCTGCCCCTTCGAGGAGCAGAGGCCCGCCTCGACGAGGAGCTCGACGAGGGGCCGGCCCGGTCCCTCGATCGCCGACCTGGCGATCCGGTGCGTCGGGATCTCCTCGGAGACGTCGCTGAACAGGGCCTCGGTGATGCCCTCGAGGCCGCCGCCGAACATGATCTCGCTGGCCCGGATCGCGTCCTCGCACGCGGACCTTCCATGGACGATCGTGGTCACCTCGCGGGCGAGCGCCTTCTGGGCATCGCGGGCGCCGGGGTTCGAGGCGTGGCGCGCCGCGAGGGCGTCGATCTCGGCGGCGGGCAGCAGCGTGAACTTCCTCAGGTAGTCGTCCACCATGGCGTCCTCCGTGTTGACGAAGAACTGGTAGAACCGGTAGGGGCTCGTCTTTCGGGGATCGAGCCATACCGCTCCGCTCTCCGTCTTGCCGAACTTGGTGCCGTCGGACTTCGTGATCAGGGGGAAGGTGAGGCCCCATGACGAGACGCCCAGCTTCCTGCGGATGAGGTCGGTGCCGGCCGTGATGTTGCCCCACTGGTCGGAACCGCCGATCTGGAGCTCGCAGCCGAGGGTCTTGCGCAGGTGGTAGAAATCATTCGCCTGAAGCACCATGTAGCTGAATTCCGTGTAGCTGATCCCGCCCTCGCCCTCCATCCGCGAGCGGACCCCCTCCTTGGCCACCATCGCGTTGACGGAGAAGTGCTTGCCGATGTCGCGCAGGAAGTCGAGGTAGCCGGCGCCCGCCGTCCAGGTGGCGTTGTCCACCATGCGCGCCGGGTTCGCCCCGGAGTCGAAGTCCAGGATGCGCGACAGCTGCGCCTTGATGCTCGCGAGGTTCCCCTCGAGCTGCTCGCGGGACAAGAGGTTGCGCTCGGCGGACTTGCCCGACGGGTCGCCGATCATGCCGGTGGCCCCTCCCGCGAGGGCGATCGGGTGGTGCCCGAGGAGCTGGAACCGGCGAAGCGTGAGCTGGCCCATGAGGCTGCCCACGTGCAGGGAGTCGCCTGTCGGGTCGAACCCGCAGTAGAGCGTGAGCGGGCCGGAGGCCGCGCGCCGGGTCAGCGCGTCGAGGTCGGTGCAGTCCGCCACGAGGCCGCGCCAGTTCAGCTCGTCGATGATGGTCATGGGACCACACAGACAAGCCCCCATGGGGCTCCCGCGGCAAGGGATTTTGGCGATGTCAAGGCCGGCGGGCGGAAAAAACGATTTGCGAACGGGGTGACCCTGTCCCACGCTGCCCACCCCTCGAAGGGCCGCCCCCGCGGGGAGCGGCGCCAGACCAAGTCCACACACGTAACAGCCTCCCACCATGCCAATAGCCATCGGAACCAAGGCCCCTGACTTCACGCTCAAGACTGCGACCGCGGACGGCCTGAAGGACGTCAGGCTGAGCGACAACTTCGGGAAGAAGAAGACGGTCATCCTTTTCTTCCCGCTCGCGTTCACCGGCGTCTGCACGCAGGAGATGTGCGACGTGAGCGCCGGCCTCGGAGAGTACTCGGGGCTCAACGCCGAGGTCTACGGGATCAGCGTCGACAGCCCCTTCGCGCAGGCCGCGTGGGCGAAGCAGAGCAAGATCACGGTGACGCTCCTGAGCGACCTGAACAAGAAGGTCGCCGCCGCCTACGGGGTCGTCTTCCCCGGGCTTGCGGGGATCGGCGACACCGTGGCCCGGGCGGCGTTCGTCATCGGCACCGACGGGATCGTCACGTACGCCGAGCAGACCCCGACGCCCAAGGACCTTCCCAATTTCGCGGCGGTGAGGGCCGCGGTCGCGAAATGACGCCTCGGCCTCCTCGATGAGCCAGCCGAGGGATCCATTCGCGACGCTCCAGGCCTTCGAGGCGAACGGGGCCCGGCACAGGTTCCACTCGCTTCCCGCGCTCTCGAGGGACTTCCGAGGGATCCCAAGGCTCCCGGTCTCGATACGGCTGGTCCTGGAGTCGCTCCTTCGAAACTGCGACGGCGAGCGGGTGACGGAGCACGCGGTCCGCTCCCTGGCATCGTGGGGGGCCAGGGCTCCCCGCACCGAGGAGGTCCCCTTCGTCGTGGCGCGGATCGTGCTCCAGGACTTCACGGGGGTCCCGCTCCTTGTCGACCTCGCCGCGATGCGCTCCGCTGTCGCGAGGCTGGGGAAGAGCCCCAAGATCATCGAGCCCCTCGTCCCCGTGGACCTCGTCGTCGACCATTCCGTCCAGGTGGACTTCTCGGGGAGCGCCGAGGCGCTGGCCCAGAACCTCGAGATCGAGTTCGTGCGCAACCGCGAGCGCTACCAGTTCCTCAAGTGGGGCATGCAGGCCTTCGAGACCTTCAGGGTGGTCCCGCCCGGGATCGGCATCGTCCACCAGGTCAACCTGGAGTACCTGGCGAAGGGCGTCCTGCGCGGCCCCGACGGGGTCTGGTACCCGGACACGCTCGTGGGCACCGACTCGCACACGACGATGATAAACGGCCTGGGCGTCGTCGGGTGGGGCGTCGGCGGCATCGAGGCCGAGGCGGGGATGCTGGGCCAGCCGGTATACTTCCTCACCCCGGACGTCGTCGGGGTCCACATGACGGGGGCCCTGCGCGAGGGCGCCACGGCCACCGACCTCGCTCTCACGGTGACGCAGCTGCTGCGGAAGGCCAAGGTCGTTGGCAAGTTCGTCGAGTTCTACGGGCCGGGCGCGGCCGCGCTGCCCGTGGTCGACCGCGCGACGATCGCCAACATGTCCCCCGAGTACGGGGCCACCATGGGCTTCTTCCCCATCGACTCGGAATGCACGGGCTACCTGCTGGCCACGGGCCGCTCCGCGGAGCACGTCGCCGCCTACGAGGCCTACTACAGGGCCCAGGGCCTCTGGGGAATGCCGCAGAGGGGCCAGATCGACTACTCGCAGGACATCGAGCTGGACCTCTCCACGGTCGCCCCCAGCGTCGCGGGCCCGAAGCGCCCGCAGGACAGGATCGATCTTCCCGGGCTCAGGGAGGAGTTCCTGGGGGCGTTCTCGCGGCCGCTTGCCGAGAACGGATTCGGCAAGAGGCCCGAGGAGCTGAAGGCGTCGTCGTCGGTCTCGCTCAACGGACGGGCCAAGGCTACCCTGGGCCACGGCAGCGTCCTCATCGCCGCCATCACGAGCTGCACGAACACCTCGAACCCGTCGGTCATGCTCGCGGCGGGGCTCCTTGCGAAGAAGGCCGTCGAGCGCGGGCTCACGGTGGGGCCCGCGGTCAAGACGTCGCTCGCGCCGGGCTCGCGCGTCGTGACGGACTACCTGGACCGGACGCGGCTCCAGCCCTTCCTCGACAAGCTCGGTTTCCAGACGGTGGGCTACGGCTGCACGACGTGCATCGGCAACTCGGGCCCGCTCGCGGCGACGATCGAGGACGCGATAGCGAAGAACGACCTCGTCGCGGCGTCCGTCCTGTCCGGCAACCGCAACTTCGAGGCGAGGGTCCACCAGAGCATCAAGGCGAACTTCCTCATGTCGCCCCCGCTCGTTGTCGCGTTCGCCCTCGCGGGCCGCGTGGACATAGACCTGACCCGGGAGCCCCTGGGCAGGGGGAGCGACGGCAGGGACGTCTTCCTCAGGGACGTCTGGCCCACGCTCGCCGAGGTAAGGGACCTGCTCAAGTCGGCCCTCAAGCCCGAGGTCTACGTTCGCCTCTACGCCGATTTCGCGTCCCAGAACCCGAAATGGAACGAGATCCCGTCGTCGAAGGGCGACACCTACGCGTTCGACCCGAAGTCCACGTACATCCAGGAGCCCCCGTTCTTCGACGACTTCTCGGCCACGCCCGCCGCGCCGGCCGAGCTGAAGGGGGCCAGGGCGCTCGGCATCTTCGGCGATTCCGTCACGACCGACCACATCTCGCCGGCGGGCTCCATCAAGAAGGCGTCGCCGGCGGGCCGGTTCCTCGCGGGGTGCGGCGTGGCGTTCGAGGACTTCAACAGCTACGGCTCGCGGCGCGGCAACGACCGCGTCATGACCCGCGGCACCTTCGCCAACGTGAGGATAAAGAACCTCATGCTCGCGGGCGCTGAGGGCGGCGACACGCTCCTGGAGCCGGAGGGGACCCGGCTGCCGATCTACGACGCGGCGGTCGAGTACCGCAGGCGCGGGACCCCGCTCGTCGTCCTCGCGGGCCAGGACTACGGCGCGGGCTCGTCGCGGGACTGGGCCGCCAAGGGGACGAGGCTCCTGGGCGTCAGGGCCGTCGTCGCGCAGAGCTACGAGAGGATCCACAGGAGCAACCTGGTGGGCATGGGGGTGCTCCCGCTGCAGTTCAAGGAGGGGGTTTCGGTCAAGTCCCTGGGGCTCGACGGGTCCGAGACCTACGACGTCCTCGGCCTCGGCGCCGGGCTCAAGCCCCAGCAGGACCTGACGCTGCGCGTCGCGCGGGCCCGCGGCGAGACGCTCGACGTGCCGGTCCGCTGCCGGATAGACACCCCCATCGAGGTCGCCTACTACCAGCACGGGGGAATCCTGCCCTACGTCCTGCGCCAAATCCTGGCAAAGTCGTGATCTCCGAGACGGCAAAGCCCGTGTACCTGGTCGACGCCTACTCCGATCCGGTGGTGATCCGGATCGAGGGAAGGGCGAGCTTCCTGAACAGCGCCTGCCTGCGCGATTTCGTGGGGCAGATGCTCAAGTCGGGCAAGAGCAGGTTCGTCATCGACTTCCTGCGGTGCACCAGCATGGACAGCACGTTCCTCGGCGTGCTCGCCGGGCTTGCGTTCGAGCTGCGCAAGTCCAACCCGAAGGGCAGCCTCGTCCTCACGCGCATGGGCCAGCGCAACCTGGAGCTCGTCCGCAACCTGGGGCTCCACAAGCTCCTGACCGTCGACGCGGAGGTGGGCGGGGCCAACCTGGAGAGCTGCAACACGCCGCTTTCGAGCGGCGAGCGGGGCGAGCTTGAGAACGCGCGGCTCGTGCTCGAGGCGCACGAGAACCTCGTGTCGGCCGACGAGTCCAACCGCGGGAAGTTCCAGGACGTCCTCGTCTTCATGAAGAACCGCGTTGAGCAGGGTTAGGCGGTCCGGTTCAATACCCTGCGGAGCCTCCGTTCGCCCGCGGGCCACCCATGAACTATTTTGTCCTCACCTCACTCCTCGTCGCCGTGGCGGCGCTGTGCCTCGCCCTGTACCGGAAGGCGAAGGAGTCCGACAGGAGGGACGAGCTTGCCAGGCAGGCCACGCACGACCGCCAGCGCGCCCTCGAGTTCATGCACCTCATGGCGGAGGCGCAGGGGGAGGGCCTGTCCCGCCAGGAGCTCCACCAGCGGATCGTCCACGCGTCGATCCTGTGCACGGGCGCGCTTAGCGCGTGCATCTTCGAGCGCACGCCCGCCGACACGATGCGCGGCGTGGCGATGGAGGGGCTCTTCCCGCCCCACAGGCCGCTCCCCGAGCACCTGAAGGGCAAGCTCACCACCCGCGCCAAGTTCATCGAGCAGGTGCTCAGGACCGAGGAGTTCCCTGTGGGCGATGGGATCGCCGGCCGGGTCGCCGAGACGGGCCGCGGCGAGCTGATCGCGGACGCGGCCCGCGACCCCCGGATCGTGAAGCACGACGACCCGAACCTCGCCGTGCGCTCGGTGATCGCGGTCCCCATGAGGTTCCGCGAGCGCTTTTACGGCGTGCTGGCCGTCGCGAACCCCGTCGACAACCGCCTGTTCACCCCGACGGAGTGCGCGCTCCTGGAGTCGCTGGGGGAGCAGGCCGCGGTCGCGCTCCACAACCTGGAGTCGATGAGCCTGCAGATCGAGCGCAGGCAGCTCGATCTCGACCTGTCGATCGCGAGCGGGATCCAGCAGATGCTGCTTCCCGCAAGGTCGGCGTCCTTCGCCGGGCTCGACATCGACGCCCGGTACGCGCCGGCCCAGAGGGTGGGTGGGGACCTCTTCGACGTCATGGCGCTGACGCCGCGGCGCATCGGGGTCGCCGTGGCCGACGTCTCGGGCAAGGGGATCGCCGCCTCGCTCTACATGGCGGTGTGCCGGACCAACCTGCGCCAGATCGCCCGCAGGCACGTCTCGCCGTCCCAGGTCCTCGTGGACCTGAACCGCGCGATGGAGGCCGACATTCACGGCGACCTCTACGTCACCATGCTCTACGCCGTCATCGACGTGGAGACGAACCGCGTCACGTTCGCCCGCGGGGGCCATGAGCTGCCGCTCTTCGCGCGCGCGGAGCCCGCGACCGGGGCCTACCTCACCCGCCTCGTGCGCTCGGAGGGAATGCCCCTGGGGCTCTTCCCCGAGGACCTCTTCGCTTCGGCGATCGAGGACAAGGCCGAGCCGTTCGAGGTGGGCGACACGCTCGTCCTGTACACCGACGGGGTGACCGAGGCGCCCAACCTCGAGGACAAGGAGTTCTCGGGCGCGCGCCTGGCCGACGTGGTCCGGGCCCTGCACGCGCGGCCGGCGCGGGAGATCAACGACGGGATCCTGGAGAGCGTCCGCAGGTTCTCGGGCGGGGCGGCGCAGCGCGACGACCTCACGCTCGTGACGGTGAAAAGGGTCTAGGATCCGATGGCCGGAGCATCCCAGCCGGGGCGCAGGCGGATCCTGGTCGCCGGCGGCGGCGCGGCCGGCTTCTTCGCGGCGATCGCCTGCGCGGAGGCGGATCCCCTGGCGGAGGTGACCCTCCACGAGTCGACCGCCCGCCCGCTCTCGAAGGTGCGCATCTCCGGCGGCGGCCGCTGCAACGTCACCCGCGCCTGCCCCGACCCGGGCGAGTTCGCGAGGGGCTACCCCCGCGGCTCGAGGGAGCTGATCGGCCCCCTGCACCGGTTCGGGCCCGCCGAGACGGTGGCGTGGTTCGCGCAGCGGGGCGTCGAGCTGAAGACGGAGGAGGACGGCAGGATGTTCCCGGTGACGGACGATTCGGCGACGGTCACCGACTGCCTGGTGCGGTCGGCAAGGGCCGCGGGCGCGCGCCTCCTGACCGGCAGCGGGGTCCGCGCGGTGGCAAGGCTGCCCGCCGGCGCCGACGCCCGCTTCCTGGTGGAGCTGGCGGCGGGCGCCGCAGTGGGGGCGGACCGCGTCCTCATCGCGACGGGGGGAACCTCGGGGTCCGCCGGGCTCTCGATCGCCTCCAGCCTCGGACATTCCGTCGCTCCCCCGGTCCCGTCGCTGTTCACGTTTCACGTGGACGATGCGCGGCTGAAGGGCCTGGCGGGCGTCTCGGCGCCCTCGGCCGGCGTCTCGGTCCGAGGCTCGGGCCTGCGCGAATCGGGCCCCCTCCTCGTGACCCATTCGGGGCTGAGCGGCCCGGCGGTCCTCAGGCTCTCGGCCTGGGGCGCCAGGGAGCTCCACGCCGCCGGGTACCGCTTCGCCCTGTGCGTCAACTGGGCGGAGCCGCGCACGCGGGAGCAGGCGAGATCCGAGCTCGAGTCGTGCCGGGGCGCCCATCCGCGCAGGAGGGTGTCCTCCGGGAATCCCTTCGGGCTGCCCGCGCGCCTCTGGGAGCGGCTCGCCGCCGCGGCCGGCATCGCGCCCGGGACGACGTGGGCGACGGTCACGGCCGAGGCCATGCGGGCGCTCGCCGGCCAGGCCGCGGCATGCGAATTCGCGGTGGAGGGCAAGAGCATGAACAAGGAGGAGTTCGTGACCTGCGGCGGCGTGCGCCTGGACGAGGTGGACATGGCGACGATGGAGAGCCGCATCTGCCCCGGGCTGTATCTGGCCGGCGAGGTGCTCGACATCGACGGAATCACGGGCGGATACAACCTCCAGGCCGCCTGGACCACGGGCTGGCAGGCGGGCCGGGCCATGGCCCGGCCCTGA
>Ga0187855_10003432_pt1 | contig 11638 bp, 10 predicted proteins | sample June2016WEW_8_10_2_FD_132969 | JGI IMG/M metagenome (GOLD analysis project Ga0187855, IMG submission 132969) | Peatland microbial communities from SPRUCE experiment site at the Marcell Experimental Forest, Minnesota, USA - June2016WEW_8_10 | ecosystem: Environmental > Terrestrial > Soil >...
TGCTCCTCAACAGTTTTGAATTGGGTAGTGGTCGCACGTTCCAGGTGTTGATTGCAGATGCGGAGGTGGATGGCCGCGCGGTCGCTCAGTTCCTTGCTTCCTCCGGCGAGAACCTTCTGGAACAGGGGCTTGGCTTTGTCAAACTTGTGCTCTTGCAACGCACGCAAGCCGGATTCGTAATTCTGCAGAGCTTGGGAGGCCCGCGGGTCGTCCGCTATCGATGACTTCTTGGGGGTAGCCTTCTGAGCCATGTGGAGAATTTTTCCTGTACTCGTCGTAATAAGACTCCTTAATTGAACTCGATGCTTCAGTATTACTCAAAGGGCGGCTGGAGGGCAATCCGTCGCCGAGCTCTGGTGAGTCGAGCGTACCGAGTTAGACAAGCCAATACAGTGGGACGCCTAACTGCCCGGGGGTGCGGTTACTCATTCACCGAGGCAGACGCCTCCAGATTAATCTGCTTCCAATCGCCTTTGATAATGCCGGCACGAATCTGAGTGGCCGTCTTGCCCGCCTTGTGCTGCTCGAAAGAATAGTAAAGCTCCTTGAGGCAGGTGGCGCATCGCGCGCCATGAGTGCTCTCAAAGCAGCTGTGCAGGCTATTGTGGCCCATGCGGTCACAATAGCAATAGCAAGGCTGCTGGTGAAGAACGGCCGGAATCTTCGATGCCAGCTCGTATGCATGAGTCTGATAGGGATATTGAGCATCCGCTCCCCAAAGCTGATCCTTAAGGAGAACGGCGGGAAGCTTCGTCCCTCTCGGCGGAGGAGCTGCGTTGTAGGCGGGAATGCCGCTTTCTTCTTCTTCAGGGGCGGCCCAGAGAGAAGTCATGGTCAGGGTAACCGCCAAAAGCAAGGCGAGAGTAAGCGCACGGTGGACAAACCTGTGCTGAAGGACTCGAGTCGCTGGCATATGTCTCCTAAGCTTCATATTTTAACCTGCTTTTCCTCGGGACGAAGGGGAAAGGGAAATCCGGCGAGATAAGGTTGCGACCGGGTCAAGGGAGACGTGATCTGTATACAATAGGAAATCGCATGTCTGAGGCGCCACAAACAAGCACGAGCTCGGGCCCGACTTCTCCGCAGACCGTAGCGGTCGGTACTGCGGACGCGGGCGTACGTTTGCGTCCAGGCTTGGGAGTATGGCTGCGGGATCTGTTTCTTTCACTGGCCATTTCGGCCTTCATCATCGTGTTTATCTATCAGCCAGTTAAGGTGGAAGGCACCAGCATGATGCCATCGCTCGAAGACCAGGAGCGAATCTTCGTCAACAAGTTCGTGTACCGCCTGGAGCCGATTTCGCGCGGTGATATTGTCGTGTTCCGTTATCCGCGTGATCCTTCGAAAAGTTATATCAAGCGAGTGATTGGAGTTGCGGGAGACCGCATTCGCATCGATGGCGGACAGGTCTACGTGAACGGCGAGGCGCTGGATGAGAACTATGTTCCGCCTGCCTATGCGGACTCGCGTTCGTACACGGAAACGGTGGTCCCGTCGAATTGCTATCTCGTGCTCGGAGATCACCGCTCCATGTCGAACGATAGCCGCGACTTCGGTCCAGTGAACCAAAGCTATATTTACGGCAAGGCTGTGTTTGGTTATTGGCCAATGGATAAGTTGGGGCGAGTACGTTAGATGCGCGCCGGCAAAACCGTGTTCTTAGTGTGATTTCCACACCTAGCGCGAGTTCCATGCTTGGTCCTGCCGACGTTCCCTGATAAAATCCTGAAAATCCACACATCGGAGCGAGAATGCAAGCTATCCTTGCGCTGGAAGACGGGCGAGTCTTCCGAGGCAAAGGCTACGGCGCCAAAGGCGAATGCTACGGCGAAGTCGTTTTTAATACTTCCATCACCGGCTACCAGGAAATCTTCACGGATCCTTCCTACTCAGGACAAATCGTCGTCCTGACCAACCCACAGATTGGCAATTACGGAACCAATCACGAAGACAACGAAGCCACTCGCCCGTGGATCGAAGGACTGATCGTGCGCGAGTTCTCGAAAGTAAGCTCCAACTGGCGGTCATCGCAGGTGGCCGAAGAATATTTGGAACAGTTCAAAGTGCCCGTACTTTCGGATATCGACACGCGATCGCTGGTGCGGCATCTGCGCGATCACGGCGTAATGCGCGGAGTGGTTTCAACCCTCGAGAACGATGCGGAAAAGTTGGTCGCCAAGGCAAACTCGATTCCAAAGATGGATGGTACCGATCTGGCCAAAGAAGTTAGTACCAAGCGGCCTTATGTGTGGGAAGTGGGCGAGCGCTCGCATGAACCGGTGGCCGTGGTGGGGGTGAAGGACGAGCCTGAGCGATTTCATGTAGTGGCTTATGATTTTGGAATTAAACAAAACATACTACGTAAGTTACGCGGAGAAGGATGTCGGGTGACCGTGGTCCCGGCGCAGACGCCCTCGGAAGACGTGCTGGCTCTGAAACCGGATGGAGTGTTTTTGTCGAATGGTCCGGGCGATCCCGAGCCGTGTACTTATGCCGTGGATTCGATTCGTCGTTTGATGGGACGGCAGCCGATCTTTGGCATTTGTTTGGGACATCAGCTCGTCGGCATTGCGCTCGGCGGAAAAACCTTCAAGCTAAAGTTTGGCCATCACGGCGGGAATCATCCGGTGAAACAGTTGGCCACGGGGAAGATTGAGATCACAGCGCACAACCACAACTTCGCGGTGGATCCGGATTCGCTGCCTGAAAGCGAAGTCGAGCTCACCCATATCGACCTTAACGATCAGACACTCGAAGGCTTGCGGCATCGCAACCTGCCGCTCTTCAGCGTGCAGTATCACCCGGAAGCGGCACCCGGTCCGCATGATTCGCATTATCTGTTCAAGGAATTTACGAAGATGATGGAGGAGTGGAAAGGGTGAGGTCAACCGCTATAGCCACCGAAACGTGAGGTCAGCGGCGCGTCGGAGAAGCACCATTTCAAAGCCGCCCAGTGGTCAATGAGAAAAGGCTACCCCCCGCGAACCTAGACAAAATTGCATAATGCCCAAACGCACTGATATCTCGAAAATCCTGATTCTCGGCTCCGGACCCATCGTCATCGGGCAGTCGGCCGAGTTTGATTACTCCGGCACCCAGGCGTGCAAGGCGCTCAAGTCTGAGGGTTATGAAGTGGTGCTGGCCAATTCCAATCCGGCGACCATCATGACCGACCCGGAGTTTGCCGACCGTACTTATATTGAGCCGCTTACCCTCGAGTATTTGGAGGAGATCATCCGCATCGAGCGGGAACTATCGCCAGGCGCGGGTTTTGCCGTGTTGCCGACTGTGGGCGGGCAGACTGCTCTCAATTTGGCGATCGAACTTTCCGACGGCGGAGTTCTTGAGAAATACAACGTAATCCTCATCGGCGCGAACGTCGAAGCCATCAAGAAGGCCGAAGATCGTCTCTTCTTCAAAGACGCGATGCAGAAAATAGGCCTCGATGTTCCCAAGTCGGCCCTGGTGAACAGCACAAAAGATGGTCTGGAATTCGCAGGGAAGATTGGTTTCCCCGTGATCGTGCGGCCGTCCTTCACGCTGGGAGGTTCCGGTGGCGGCATTGCCTACAACCGCGAAGAGATGGTCGAAGTGCTCACCCGAGGTCTGGATATGTCTCCCGTGCACGAGGCCCTGATTGAAGAGTCGGTGCTGGGATGGAAGGAATTTGAGCTCGAGGTGATGCGTGATACCAGGGACAACGTCATCGTCATCTGCTCGATCGAAAATTTTGACCCCATGGGTGTGCACACCGGAGATTCCATCACCGTGGCTCCGGCGCAAACCCTCACCGATCGCGAATATCAGGCGATGCGCGATGCGTCGATCGCGGTGATTCGCGAAATCGGCGTGGACACTGGCGGATCGAACATTCAGTTCGGAGTGAATCCTGAAACCGGACGCATGGTGGTGATCGAGATGAACCCGCGCGTCTCACGCTCGTCGGCGCTGGCGTCGAAGGCGACGGGTTTTCCAATTGCGAAGATAGCCGCGAAACTTGCTGTCGGCTATACGCTGGACGAGATTCCGAATGACATCACTCGCAAAACTCCGGCATGTTTCGAACCAACACTCGACTACGTGGTGGTGAAGATTCCGAAGTGGCAGTTTGAAAAATTTCCCGGAGCGGATGAGAGTCTCGGGGTGCAGATGAAGTCGGTCGGTGAAGTGATGGCAATCGGCCGCACCTTTAAAGAAGCGCTGATGAAGGGCATCCGCTCGCTCGATACCGGAAAGCGCGTGGGCGGTGAGAAGATTGAGCCCAAGATTCTGACGCAAAGGCTGGTCACGCCGCATCCCGAGCGTCTCGCGTATATACGGTATGCTCTGCGCCAGGGACATACGGTGAAGCAGATTGCCAAGATGACTTCGATGGATCCGTGGTTCCTCTACCAGCTCAAGGAAATTAACGACATGCAACTCGAGCTGGAGAAGCACCCGATGGAGTCAATTCCTGGCGAGGTGCTGCGTGAGGCCAAGCGCATGGGCTTCTCCGATGGGCGGCTGGCGAATGCGTGGCGGCTCGAGGGGCAGGAAAAAGTTCGGCACCTGCGCAAGAAACATCGCGTAATGCCCGTGTACAAGCGCGTGGACACATGCGCCGCGGAGTTCGAAAGCTTCACGCCCTATCTTTACTCGACCTACGAAGACGAAGACGAAGCTGCGCCGACCGATAAGAAGAAGATCATCATTCTGGGCAGCGGGCCGAACCGCATCGGGCAGGGAATTGAGTTCGATTACTGCTGTTGTCACGCTTCGTTCGCACTGCATGAAGACGGTTACGAGACGATCATGATCAACTGCAATCCTGAAACCGTCTCGACCGACTACGACACCAGCGATCGCCTCTACTTCGAACCGCTCACGTTCGAAGACGTTTGGGCGATTTATCAGCACGAAACGTCCAAAGGCGCGCCGTGCGGAGTGATCGTGCAGTTCGGTGGGCAGACGCCGCTGAATCTGGCTTTGCCTTTGAAAGCCGCCGGCGTAAATATTATCGGCACTTCTCCCGAGTCGATCGATCTGGCCGAAGATCGCAAGCACTTCAGCAAGCTGCTGGAAGAATTGCAGATTCCGCAGGCCGCGGGAATGATGGCGACCTCTCTGGCAGAGGCTATCGAAGGCGCAAAGCACGTCGGATATCCGGTAGTCGTGCGGCCATCGTACGTGCTGGGCGGGCGAGCCATGGTGATCGCCTACGACGAAGAGTCCGTTGTGCGCTACATGAAGGAGGCGGTCGAGTATTCACACGATCGTCCGGTGCTGATCGACCATTTCCTCGAAGATGCGATTGAAGTAGATGTCGACGCGCTCTCTGACGGCGAAGATGTGGTAATCGGTGGAATCATGCAGCACATCGAAGAGGCCGGCATTCACTCCGGCGATTCCTCGTGCGTGCTGCCGGCCGTGGATATTCCGCAACCACTCATGGATCGCATGCGCGATTACACTTTCAGGCTGGCGCGGGCGCTCAAGGTGGTCGGGCTGATGAATATCCAATTCGCCATCCCACGGGGCAATGGCAGCAGATCCGACGACGGCTCAGAGGGAAATAAGGTCTATGTTTTGGAGGTGAACCCGCGGGCTTCTCGCACCGTGCCGTACGTCTCGAAGGCGACAGGCGTGCCCATGGCGAAGATTGCCGCGCGTCTGATGACGGGACGCAAGCTGCGCGAGTTTTTGCCAGACAACATCGAGCGCCGTGCCGATCTCGACACCGGAAGCTGCTACTACGTAAAATCGCCGGTGTTCCCTTGGAATAAGTTTCCCGGCGTCGACACGGTGCTGGGGCCGGAGATGAAATCCACCGGTGAAGTGATGGGCGTGGGAGATAGCTTCGGTGAAGCGTTCGGCAAGGCGCAGTTGGCTGCGGGTCAGAAGTTACCGACCCAAGGGACGGTATTCATCAGTGTGACCGACCACGACAAGACTCATGTGGCAGAAGTTGCCCGCAAGTTTGTGGATATGGGATTTAAGCTGGTGGCTACTTCCGGCACGGGCGACGTGATCGAAGCGGCGGGCATGAAGGTGGAGCGCGTCTACAAAGTGAAAGAGGGCCGTCCGAATGTGGTGGATTTTATTAAGGGCCAGGGCATCCACCTGATCGTCAACACTCCCAGCGGGCCGGAGCCGTGGTTCGACGAAAAAGCGATCCGGCGCGCCGCGGTGATGGCGCGCATTCCCACCATTACTACGCTTTCGGCGGCGCGGGCGGCGGCGGAAGGGATCTCGGCTCTGCAGCGCGGCGAGGTGAACATCAGGGCGCTGCAACAGCTGCACGCCGAGCGCGGGGTCGTCCGAAGTTAGTTGGTCTTGGAACTGAAGAGGTGCTCGATGGCTAAAAATGCAGCGCTGATTGGCAAGTGGTTCGATGAAGTCTGGAACCAAGGCCGCGAGGAGACCATCGATGAAATGTCTGCCCAGGGGGCATTCAGCACTTTGTGAAAGGCCAGATTGCTACAGCCTGGGACCACTGGGACCAGGTGGGTCCATTAGTTCAGCTTGGCGCGATGGCGGAGCAGAAATTTATCTGAGCCTTGCCTTATGCAGTCGGATGCTTTCTGGGTAGAATTGCGAATGCTACTTCACGGTATTTTTCCTCCGATCACCACTCCGTTTTACCCCGACGGCAATGTCTATTTCAAAAAGCTCGAAAGCAACGTCGAGCGCTATTCACGTACGCCCTGTGCTGGGATCGTCGTGCTTGGCTCGACGGGCGAAGCCATTCTGCTATCGGACCAGGAACGGCGCGATGCACTGAAGTCCGCGCGCGAGGCGACTGCCCCCAATAAAGTCCTGATCGCGGGCACGGGAATCGAATCTGCAGCCGAGACATTGCGTCTGACCGACTACGCCGCGGAACTTGGCTACGACGCTGCCATGGTGCGCACGCCACATTACTACAAGAAGCAGATGCAACCGGCCAATATTCTTGCATTCTTCCGTATCGTGGCTGATCGATCCCCGCTTCCCGTCATCATTTACAACTTTCCGCAAGCCACCGGCTACGACATCCCGGTCGAACTGGTGGTCGAGCTGGCCGAGCATCCGAACGTGATTGGCATTAAGGAGTCCAGCGGCGACGTGGAGAAGGTTTGCAGGATGGTGGAAGGCACCCGACACATAAAGCGCAGCGCCACCGTGACCGAAACCTTTGATGCCGTGACTCCGCGCATGCTGGCGTCCGCGCCTGGCAGCGCGGGGGCAGAAGCCGGTGAACTGGTCCCAGTGGCGGCTTTAAGTTCGGTCTCGTCGCCCGCGGCAAAGGCGTCGTCCTCTGCTGTAACGGTGATTGGCAAGATGAAAACTCGGCAAAAGGAAACTGGATTTCAGGTGCTGGTCGGGGCGGCGGACAAGCTGCTTCCAGCGCTCGAGGGTGGAGCGGTGGGAGCGATTCTTGCCTTCGCATGTATGTCTCCGACGTCTTGTTACGAGATCTACGCCGCGTGGAGAGAAGGCGATGCCGAATTGTCACAATTGAAGCAAGAACGCATCGCTCTCGCCTCGAGACGCGTTGTGGGCGAGCTTGGTATTCCCGGCGTGAAGTACGGCATGGACTTCAATGGCTATTTTGGGGGCCCGGCACGCCTGCCGTTCCTGCCGCTGACCGGCGACAGGAAGAGCGAAGTGGAGCGACTGCTGGCCGATATCCGAAGCTAATCGCTGCAGTGGACTGCGCAGGTAACCGGGGGAATCTCCGAAGGCGACCCAAGTCTTGTGATCTGGATCACGATCTCGTATACTGATCTCGAACGAACGTTCGAATTAGAAGCCGCTTCCGCACTATGGCGAGCACCTCCACTGCAACGCGAGTTTCCGCTGGCCGCCATCGCACGGTTAGCCCTTCGCTCACGCGCTTCGACCGGCGGTTGGCCGAGATTGTTACGCATGCCACGAACGTCTTTTGCGAAAAAGGGTACGAAGGAGCATCGATGCGCGACCTTTCGCGCGCGAGTGGAATGTCGCTGGCGGGGCTGTATTACTACTTCGAATCCAAGGAGCGACTGCTCTTCCTTATTCAAAAGCACACGTTCACGACCATCGTGGAACGGCTCAAATTCCGCTTGGCGGGAGTGAGCGATCCCCAACAAAAGATTCGCATCTTCGTTCTGAACCACTTGGAGTATTTCCTGGCCAACCCGGCTGCCATGAAGGTGCTCTCACATGAGGCGGAGGCGCTAAGAAACGGCTTTGCTGTGGAAGTGGCGGCTATCAAGCGCGAATACTATCGCATTTGCGTGGGACTGCTTGAAGAAATGCGGCGGGAGCGGGGCTTGCAGGTTTCTACGCGCATCGCAGTGTTAAGTCTGTTTGGCATGATGAATTGGATTTACACCTGGCACAATCCGCGCAGCGATGCTGATGCCGATAGTATCGCCCGCGAGATGGGCGATATCTTTCTGCGAGGTGTGATGAACTGCGCAAGAGTCCGCAAGTAAGCCGACAGAAATCAAAAGGAGTTATGACGATGGCGACCACAATGCAGCCGACGACCGGCGAAACCACCAGGCAACTAGTCAATTACCGCAGCGATGGCGGCGTTGCGGTGATCGAGATGTGCGATCCGCCGGCCAATACGTATACCTATGAGATGAATCGGCAACTGGATGAAGCGATCCTGCGGGCGCGCATGGAGAACGATGTCTATGTGATTTTGCTCACCGGAGCCGGCGACAAATTCTTCTCCGCTGGCGCGAACATCAAGATGCTTTCCAGCGTCGATCCCACGTTTAAGTATTACTTCTGCCTTCACGCGAATGAAATGCTGCTTCGGCTGGAGCACACGCCGAAGCTGGTGATTGCCGCCATCAATGGGCACTGCGTGGGCGGCGGGCTGGAAATTGCAATGGCCGCCGATATCCGCATCGCACGCAAGGATGCGGGCAAGATCGGTCTGCCGGAAGTGAATCTGGGTGTGCTTCCGGGCACTGGCGGCACGCAGCGGCTCTCTCGCCTGGTAGGGAAGAGCAAGGCGATCGAACTGATGGTCACCGGGAACACCTTTTCGTTTGAAGAGGCGCAGGAACTCGCCATCATCAACGACATCTACGAGCGCGACGGCTTCATGGAAAACATGATGGAGTATGCCAAGCAATTCTGTCCGCCGAACAAGGCAGCAAAGGCGGTGGGGCGGATCAAGCGGGCAGTGCAGACGGGATGGGAGATCCCCATGGAGTCGGCGCTCGCCATCGAGCGCGAGAACCAGCAGATCCTCTTCCAGAGTGAAGACGCCAAGGAAGGCTTGGCGGCGTATGTGGAGAAGCGGCCGGCGGTGTTCAAGGCGAAGTAGATGTTGGTGTTGACATGCTTAGTGTGGGGACGGGCGCTCCACGCCCATCGCTGACTGCGGATCGCTCGCGTAACATGCGAATTAAGGGATGAGCTTATGCCAGGGAAAGTAGCAAAAATCGGAACCTTTAGCGACTGGATCGGGATGTTTAACGATTGGCGCAAAGATATCGGCGTCAACACGAAAGACATCGAAGCTTTTCAGTTCGATACGCTTTACGGTGCCATCGATACGGAGGAAATTGAATTCGGCTCCTACAAGGGGCGCCGCAAGTGGGAGAACCTCCGCCAGATTCCGACGCAGCAGATGCGCGATGCATTGATGAACATGATCGTTTACCAGGGCGACACCGAGTTTGCCAGCGTCGAACAGCAGCGTAATCTCCTGGAAAACGCTCCCACCGACTGGGATCGTCGCGCGATTACGCGCGTCATGATTGAAGAAATGCGACACGGCTGGCAGATGTGTGCTCTGCTAGTGGATCATTTCGGATACTCAGGCAAGGTCGAGGCGCAGAAAATGCTGGAGCGGCGCGCCTTCGATAATAAGCGGCTCCTGGGCGCCTTCAATGTCGACGTCGATAACTGGATGGATTTCTTTACCTACACCGACTTCGTAGATCGTGACGGTAAGTTCCAGCTGCAGATGCTGAAATTTTCCGCCTTCGCGCCGCTAGGGCGCTCGATGTCATACATGCTGCGCGAGGAGGCTTTCCACATGGGCACAGGCAACGATGGCCTGCGGCGCATTGTGGAGGCGGGTGTCATTCCCGCCTGGCTGATTCAGAAGTACCTGAACAAGTGGATTTCCAGCTCTTACGATCTGTTCGGCACGGACCATTCTTCATCCGCACACTGGGCCTACGTTTGGGGCGTGAAGGGCCGCTATGATGAACCCAAGAACGATCAACCTCCAGACCTTGACGATCTGAACGACTACAATCGCAATCTTTACCGCAACGAGGTCGCGGGTCTGATCGAGCGCTTCAACAGTTCTTTGAAGCCAGGGCAGCCAAAACTCTATGCCCCGCACATCAAGTTTAATCGCGAGATTGGGCGTTGGAAGCAACAGAAGTTCCACGCGCAGACAGGCGAGCTGCTCGACGACCCCGCCTACGAAGAGCACATGAAAGAGAATATGCCGTCCCAGGAAGACAAAAAACTTCTGCTGGAAATTATTGCGAACGAAAAGAAGTGGATTGCCGAGAAAGTGGGGGCTCGAGATCCACTGTCGACCATCGGCGAAGTTCGGAAGTCGGCGATCAATCTGTAGGCGGAGTGTTCTCAGCACAGAGGCAGAAAGCATGGCAGCTGGTTTAGTGGAGTCTACGTTGGCACGGCTCACGGTCGACATCAGCGCGGCGGTGGCACGGATCGTATTGCGCCATGCCCCGCTGAACGTGATCGACGTTCCCATGATGGAGGAGCTGGCACAGGCGCTGACGGACATCGAAAAGCGCCCTGATATTTCAGTCACCGTGTTGAGCGGCGAAGGCAAGACGTTTTCTGCCGGAGTCGATGTTGCCGCCCATACTCCTGACAAAGTTGAGGCCATGTTAGGCAAGTTTCATGCTGTGATCAGGGCGTTAATCGCCAGCAAGAAAGTCACGATCACGGCAGTGCAGGGAAACTGTCTGGGTGGTGGCGCGGAATTGGCGATGGTGTGCGACATCGTATATACGACCGCGTCGGCGCGCTGGGGATTTCCGGAGATCAAGCTTGGATGTTACCCGCCTGTCGCCTGCACGGTTCTGGCCACAGTGGTTGGGCAGAAGCGTGCCGCTGAATTAATTCTGACCGGACGAACAATCAGTGGCGCGGAGGCGGCAGCCACGGGCCTGGCAAACCATTCCGTCAGCGACGACGAGTTGCCGACCATGGTCGACCGCACGGTAGAGGAGTTGTCCAAGTTAAGTCCAGCTGCCTTGGCCGTTACGAAGAAATCCCTTTACGCATGGGACGCTATGCACTTCGACAAAGGGCTGGCCCGCGCCGAGAAAATCTACCTGGAAGAGTTGATGAAGACGACGGACGCGCGTGAAGGCATTCGCGCCTTCATGGAGAAGCGCCAGCCGCGGTGGACGGGACAGTAACGACATTAACCATAGATGGATTACGAGATCACGCCCGAGGAAGTACGAGCAAGACTCGCTCATGGCGAAAAGCTCACGCTGCTCGATGTCCGTGAGCCGTGGGAGTTTCAGGCAGCCAGCATGGATGGGGCGAAGTTGATTCCGATGGGGGATGTCCCGTCGCGCGCCCACCAGGAACTGGATCCGGAAGATCACATTGTGGTGGTTTGTCATCATGGGGTGCGCTCGATGAACGTGACCGCATGGCTGTGGCAACA
>Ga0187855_10003434_pt1 | contig 11628 bp, 10 predicted proteins | sample June2016WEW_8_10_2_FD_132969 | JGI IMG/M metagenome (GOLD analysis project Ga0187855, IMG submission 132969) | Peatland microbial communities from SPRUCE experiment site at the Marcell Experimental Forest, Minnesota, USA - June2016WEW_8_10 | ecosystem: Environmental > Terrestrial > Soil >...
CATCCTGACCGCCGAATGCAGCGCGCTCACGCGCTTCGCCAACAACGCCATTCATCAAAATGTCGCCGAGCGCAGCGGCCAACTGTCCGTCCGCGTGCAGTTCGACGGACGTACCGCGCGCGCCACCACCAACCGGCTGGACGATGAGTCCATCCGCCAGGTAGTAGCGGAGTCCGTGTCTCTTACGAAGCTGCAGGAACCCGACGCAAGCTTGCTGCCGTTAAGTAGGCCGGGCCTCCCGGCCTGTCCTGTAGCCCGCTGGCACGCACCCACCGCGCATGTATCTCCCGCCGATCGCGCTAGAGCCGTAGCCGAGGCCATCCGCATCGTCGAATCCTCAGGCCAGACCGCGGCAGGCATCTACGCCACATCTGAAACCGTATCCGCCCTCCTGAACTCGAATGGCGTCTTCGCCTACTATCCCGAAACGATGGCCCAGTTCTCCATCACCGCGATGGCCGCCGATAGCTCAGGCTGGGCGAAGGGCAGCGCCTGCTCGCACCGCGATCTGGATCCCGCCGCCATGGCGCGCTCGGCCGCCGCCAAATCGCAAACATCGCGCGATCCAATCGAACTCCCACCCGGCGCTTATACGGTGATCCTCGAACCGGCTGCCGTCCTGGATCTGGTGGGCCAGATGTTCGGCGACTTCAGCGCCACCGCCATCGGCGACGGCCGCAGTTTCCTGCGCGACCGTATCGGCGAAAAGCTCTTCGGTGAAAACGTCACCATTTATGACGATGCGTATCACCCGCTGCAAGCCGGCGCGCCTTTCGATGGCGAAGGCGTTCCGCGGCGCAAACTCGCGCTTGTCGACCATGGCGTGGTCCGCGACGTGGCATTCTGCCGCCAAGCCGCGCACGCCGCCGGAGTCGAGCCGACCGGGCACGGCTTCCCGCTGCCCAACGAGTACGGCGAAGCGCCCATGAACATCGTGATTGCGGGCGGCGCGACGCCGCTTGAAGACATGATCGCCTGCACCGCGCGCGGCATCCTGGTCACGCGGCTCTGGTACATCCGCGAAGTCGATCCCTACGAAAAGATCATGACCGGCATGACCCGCGACGGCACATTTCTGATCGAAGACGGCCGCGTCAGCCGCGGCGTACGCAATTTCCGCTTCAATCAAGCCCTGCCGGAGCTGCTGTCGAATGTGGAAGCGCTCTCGCCTTCGGTGCGCGCGTCGGGCGAAGAAGCCTTCGACATGGTAGTTCCCGCCATGAAGGTCCGCGGCTTCCACTTCACTGAAGTCACCCGCTTCTAACAGGACCAGTTTGTGGCAAACCGGCGAGACGAGGCCACGGCGATCGACCGCGCGACCATTTTCAAGACACCGGCAACCGGCGACCCAGCGCTAGCCGAACTGGTGCATCGCCTGGTGGCGGCATACCCGGGATCGACCCGAAGCCTCATCCATTGCCGGCTCGCTCGGAAGACGCCCGGCTAAGGCCCAGACGGTCTTGCAGTGTTACAGATCGGAGGTTTGCCATACAGCGAGACGTGCTCATCGTACAACTGCTGTTCGCGGCGCAAATAGTCCGCCGTATATTCGTACCGGTAGTTCTTTGCGTTCTTCTTGATGCACGAATCCGCCGGCTCATTGAGGTGCCGGGTCAAGCGGAACTGGAGTTCATCCGAGCTACCGATGTATATGACGATTTCCGAGGAATCGCCAAACTCGTAAACAGCCCGGTAGTTGTGGTCGTATCCGACAAGCGATTCACGGAAAGTCCACCATTGCGACAAAGACATTCACGCCCTTTCGAGACGGCTTACTCCGTCGTACCTTGGATCCCAGCGCCGCGGTCTTACTTGAGGTGGATGGAAATACCGCGAGCAAACGCGTCAAACCTTCTCCTCGGCTGTGGCTTGGCTAAGAGACGGAACATCTTCGGATTGTCTGACTTAGGTCGGATGATCCGATGAGTGCAGCGGAATTGCTCAATCGCCACCTAGTGTGAGCCGATGCGGCATGCTTGTCAAGGGCAAATGCATAATACTTCCCATGATTGGCCGTCTTCGCTGATTCTAATCGGATTCCATTTTTGGAAGAGCGGATTCGACTGTGGGATAAGTTACTTCCCAAAGATCTCGCGCGTCAAATCCTCCTGCTTCTTCGGCCGCTGCTCGTCCGCAGGTTCTGGCCGCGCCGCACCCTGACGACACGATGACCGCGTGGGCCTGATAGAGAAGACCCGCGGCTTCCCCCGTATCGCGCAACACGGTGGGCATCTGGTGGCTGGACCCGAATACTATTCCTGCCACGTTGGAAGCATGGTGCGGTGGATCGGTGCGCTGGGGATGACATCCGGGCAACGATTGGGTCCTCACGGCGGAAGCTGGCGATGAAGGAAGCAGGCAAAAAGAGAGGTGTGTCTTTGTAGCCAGCCCGACAGCAGCCATTCTGGCAGTTGCGGCGCATGAAAAGGGCAGAATGGTCTTTTTTTTAAGTGCTATAAGGTACTTAAGCTCCAAAGGAGGGAAAACAAACTTGCTCTCAACGGTTGCAAGAGAGGCAAACGGGTGTAGACTCGATGCAGCCGGGATGTAAGAAAGAAAGTCTGGCTAAGGTGATATATGAAAAGGATAGTGAGAACATGCCAGAAGCGGCGTACCCGGCCGAGTTTCCGGTAATAACTGGGAACAATTGGCAGCCTCCATCCGAGACGAGTCCCGCCGCGGTCTCCAGCCAGGGAAAACCCATGCTGCGCTCGGTGCATAGGTTGACGTTTCTAGTGTTTTTAGTTTGCGTCTTTGTGAGTTGCCTTTCAGCCCAGGTAAACGCTTGGGTACCATGCGGTAACGAGGGCGGGACATGCGTGATTCCACCGGACTCCGGCAGGCTGCTCGTCCGCTTCGGAGCGGAGCAGCAGTTCGCCGTCCTGGAACTCCGGTCAGTCACTAATATTCCCTGCAATAGCTCCGTCACTGTGCGCGGATGTCAAGTGCACCACCATCAAGGCGGCACAAGGGAGCGACGCTAGCAAATAGTGTAGCCGCGACGACCGGTTTCGCGTCCGCCACAGCGTGCGTCCGGCCACGTGCAGGCGTGCCGCCGGCTAAATCGGCGGATCATATCATACGGCAGGCCGGTATCCACCGCCTGCGTGATCTGCCCGTTGTTCTGCGTGCCGAATGTGGCGCCGGTGGAGGCCAAATTATCCCTCTCGTTCCGCGGGCGATAGGCAACTCTCCCACCTCACCCCCCGAAAATCTCCTTGGTCAAATCCTCCTGCTCCTCAGGCCGTTGCTCGTTCCAAACACCCACCACCAGCGACGCCGCCGCCAAAGTGAACGCCCCAATCGCAATGCCATCCAATCCGCGATGCCATAGGATCGCCCCGGCCGCGATCGCCGTCCGGATCAGCCATCCGTAGAAGCTGCGCGCGCCCTGGCGGCCGCGACGCATCCGCACAATCGAGCGCCCCAGGAAGTGCGCGAAGAACAGGCAAAAAAGTCCCAACACGATGCGCAGGAAGTCCATCGGTATCGGCATGCTCTCAATTTGGCGCAACTCCGCCCCGTTTGCAAGCGCCCCCGCGCCTTGACACAATGAGCCACATGAGCCTGATGCAGGATATCCGCGGTTTCCCCGTATCGCGCAACGCCGTGGCCATCTGGTGGCTGGGCCAGAACGGTTTTATCTTCAAGACGGCTGAAGGCACGCTGGTCTCGACCGACTTGTACCTGACCAATTCCTGCCACGAAACCTATCCCGATTCCGGCATCAACCTGGATCGCCAGGTGCCCATCCTGCTGCCGCCCGAAGCGTTGGACGTGGATATCTTCACCTGCACCCACAACCATCAGGACCATACCGACCCAGTCACTATCGAGCGTCTGCGCCACAAGGACACCACCCAATTCATCGGCCCGCATCCGAGTTGCGAAGTGTTTCAAGCACAAGGCGTGGAGACCGGCCGGATCGTGCCCGCTTGGCCTTCCTGCCAGCTCGAGTTCCGCGACGTGACGGTCCACGGCACGTTCGCGCTGCCCACCGATTCGACCGACCTCAATCACATGGGCTTCGTTTTCCAGTTCGGCAAAGGCCCGCGCGTCTACGTGACCGGCGATACGGACTACAGCGAATTGCTGGCCTCGGCGGGCAAGCATCGCCCGGATTTGATGATCGCCTGCATTAACGGCGGCTTCAACAATCTATCGCACTACGAGGCCGCGCAACTGGCCGCGCAGATCCAGCCCAAGGGCGCCATCCCCTGCCACTACGATATGTTTCCGGATAATTCGGTCGATCCCGGCCAGTTCCGCGCGTCGCTGACGCTGCGGGCGCCCGAAGTGCGCTACTTGCGCCTGGAACACGGCAAGCCATTCGTGTTTTCGTTGTAGGTGGGGCAGGCTCGAAGCCTGCGCGGGCCTCGCAGGCCCGCTCCGCGGCGAGCGAAGCTCGCCCAACACAGGCTGAAGCCTGTAGCAACACAGACTGAAGCCTGTAGCCACACAAGCTGAAGCCTTTAGCAACACAGGCTGAAGCCTGTAGCCACACAGGCTGAAGCCTGTGCCACCGGCGGGATACTAAGGCCGCCACAACTCCGGCGTCACATGCAGCCACGTGCGCCGTAGCGTGACACCCGCCGCCACCGGCGCCGCGCACAAATCGCTCCCCGCGCCGCACAAATCGATCCGGTAAAGCGGCACGTCGCGCGGCTTCACCACGTAGCCGCCCGCCTGCATCGCCCACGAATCCCGGAAGTTCGGCGTCACGATGCCATTGTCCCGTTCCGCCCGCACGCGAAATTGTCCCACCGACGGCTCGTAGTTCGCGTAGCTGAAACATCGGCCCACGCACACTCGATCCACCACATGCAGCAGCGCGAATTCGCGCAGGTTCGTATCCATTAAGGCGCTGACCACGCGCTGCCCCGGTGGAAGCTGTGCCACCACCCGCTCCATGCGGTCCTCTACCCGGTTCAGGGCGCTTTCATCCTGATAAACGAAACAGAAGAAGATGGCTGCCGCGGCCCCCATGGCGGCCGTCACCCACTTTCGCGCCGGTACGGCCGCCGCCAGCGCGCAATACAATACCGCGCCCGCCAGCGACATCCGCGCCATCAGCAGGCTTTCCGCTTGGCCGCTGGCCGGCAGCACCACGATGCTCGGCAGCAGCGCCACGCATGCCACCGTCAGGATCGCCAAGTGCCAGCGCACATCCAGCAGCGTGCGGCGCAGCCCGCGCTTTTCGAGCACCCTCTGAAACGCCAGAGCCCACAGTGCCAGCACCGCCGCCGCCAACGGCAGATACCGGTCGCCGAAAACCCAGATCTGATCCGCGCCTGTAATCCAGCGCGCCTGACCGGACTCCCACTGGCAGTGGAAGAATAGCTTGAGCGACACGCCCAACGCGGCTAATCCGGCCAACGCTCCGCCCGCCAGCAGGATGCGGTAGCGCGGCGCCATGGCGCGTGCCACGCCGCCGTAAGCCAGCACGGCGATCGCCCACAGCACCGGCATCGGATGCGCCACGTAGCTTACCACCAGCAGCCCGCCCACCGCCAGCCATTTCCCCGGCCATTTCGAAGGAGCGGAGCGGCGCGCGATACCTTGCGCCACAGCCAGCGCCCAGAACGCCAACCCCAGTGAAAGATAAAAGTTGAACAGGCCCATGTGGAACACCCAGCCATAGGCCAGCATGGCCAGGCAGGGCGTCCACGGCCACGGGGCCGCGCGTCGCGAAACCGCCCGCACCAGGGCGAACGCGCCCCAAAAGAAAACCAGCACCGCCACTGCCACCGCGATGCGCTGCGCCGGGCCGGGGCCAAACGTCTTCAGCAGCGCGCTCAGCAACAGATCGAACAGTACGTTGTGGCTCTGCCGCGCCAGAGTGAGGGCGCCGGCCTTTCCCTGTTCGATCAACTGCGCCAACCACGCGTTGTAAAGGTGACTCGAAAGATCCCCCGCCTGGATGCGGCGCTGCCAAAAACATGGCGCCAGTACGGCCAGCGAAACAGCGGGATACAAAATCCACTTTGGGATTGGCGGGGTCCGAGCCGTCATGCTCACACAGCCATTATTATCCGGGGGCCCGCAGCCGCGCCGCATACTCTCTTTCGATAACCCGCCCTGGCGCTGGGAGTCCGGTCTGCGCCCCGGCACTGTGCAAACGCGCTTCCAGAAACAGCGCCGCCACGGCCGAGCCGGCCAGTAGGCTCCAGGCCAGGGCGCCGTTGCTTTCGAGCGGCGGCGACGGCAGACGCAGATAAATCAACCACGCCGCAACCGCCAGGCCGCCGGCCGCCACCGCAGCCGCGCGCGCCGCATTCCGCCATGGCACATCGGGCACCGCCAGCCCTTGCGCCAGCAGTGCGAAGGGCACCGCCACAAACAGGTCCACCAGATAATGCTCGCCGAATCCCAACGTCGCCAAAATGGTGATCGCCAGCAGCCCGCCGGCGAGGCCTCGGCACAGCTTCGGCCATGGGCGCGAGTTCCACAGAATCAGCAAGGCCATGGCAATGTGGACGGAAGGCATGGCATTGCGCGGCGCCGAGTCCACCGCCACCATCCGGAAAGGAGGCGCGCCGGACGGTGGCGGCGAGTACGGAAACTGGGTTCCGAATACGTGTACGGGCCCCGCTGCGGGATATAGGTTGTACAGCAGAAATCCGCCCGCGGCCGCCACGGCGAACGCCGGCATCAGCCGCGAAATGTGCCCGCCGGGTCTGCCGCGCTCCATGGCAAAGGCGACCGCCATGGCGAAGGGGAGCGCTTCGTAGCCGATATAGCAAATCTGCCGGAGAGCGGCGGATCGAGCGAAAATCCGACCGATGAGAAAACTGGGCTGGCCGCCCAATTGCTCATCAAATGCATACAAGAATAAGTCGTAAGTCTTTGGATGTACAACGCTTGTTACGGCCAGAGAAAATCCCGCCAGGACCAGGAACAGGGGAAACATGGACGCTGTCAGGCATGTGTCCAGGCTAGATTGCCGTTGGCCGGGACCGGACCACAGTGCTGTCAGGGCCGAAGTCCCCAAGCTGCCCAGACCCAGAAAGGCGGGGAATGTGCAGAGTGGCGGACCACCGTCGAGCATGCCGCAAAGCGCCCAAAAGCCCGCGCCCAGCAGCAGGGTGCCGCCCAGGCTGCGAACCCCCGGCCGAGCCCAAAGACATATCGCGAATGAGCCCGTAAGCGCCGATGCCAGATAGGCATATGACGCAATATGAAAGTGGAGCATCAGCCCCGCAAGCAAGCTCAAGATGCCCGCTGATGCGATCGACTTACCGGCTAACCGAACGCCCGCCACTCACAGACTATCGGCGGAACCGGCTCCCGGCGCTAGCGGACCGAAATGAGGCTGGAGGAGGCCAGCAGCAGGCTCGCCACCAGCAGCGTGTCGACGATGAGGCGCGCCCACGGCACGGCTTTCAAGCGCAAGATCATATCGCTTTATTATGCGGGTGTTCGCACCGCGGCGTTATACTCCATTTGGTTAGTGAACCGTCGCGTCGCGGTGGCGCCCATGCGCGCACCGAGCCACCACGCCGCAGCCACCGACACAACACAAATGCAGAGGAAGACGGGTGGAGCTTCCGTGATCCACACCACCCCAAACCGCAGCGCGCCGCACCACGCCAGCACCAAAGCCAGCCATGCCGCCGCTGGGATGTAGGCGCGTTGAGCCACGCCATACACGAACGCCGTGAAGGGCGCTGCCACCACCAGGTCGACCAGATAGTGTTCGCCCGTGGCCAACGTCGCCAGTACGGTCAGCAGCAGGTTCAGCCGTGCGGTCCACCGCGCGAGCCGCCACCGGCCGCAGAACCAACACGCCAGCAGCGCCGTGGATGTGTGCAGCGACGGCATGCAATTGGGCGGAGCCAGGACCTGCAGCGTGTGCAACGCGGGCATACCCGGCCGTACGGCGGGAAAACCGGCGAACGCGTACTCCGGACCGCACGCAGGGAGCAGCAGATACAGGCAGTAGCCGGCGCCGAAGTTCAGGGCGAAAGCGGCCAGCACCCGCTGCGGCGTCCCATCGCGGAGCAGATGTGCCGCGTAGACCAGCAATATGGCCATCGGCATCGCCTCATACACCACCACCAGCACCCGAAAAAGCGCCGTCGGGCGCAGCAGCCGGGCCATCGCGAAGGCTGGCGATCCGAGCGCGGTGTCCGCGGTATAGAGCCACAGGTCGTACTTCGCGGTGTGCCGGGCGGCAATCTGCAGCGCTACGCCCACGCAGCCCACGCCCAGGACACAAACCACGCCGACTACCAGGATCTGCCACAGCCGGGCATCCCGCTTGCGGATAGCCTGCACACTTATGGCGAGGAACCAGCAGGCCAGCAGGATTTGGAGCGCCGGGGGCATGCGGGACCCGCCTTACCGCTGCAGCAGCACGCTGGACGAAACCGCCAACAAACCCAACAGCAGCAGCGCATCCACAATCACGCGCGTCCACGGAATCGATTTCAAGCGCACGGCCGTCTCCCGGTTTTTCATTTCCATCTCGACGCCGGGTAGCGCGCACTCCACGGCGCACTCGGCCATGCTTCCATCGGGCATAATGTTATCCTCCTCCAAAAACCGGCGCCAACCGCAGGTCCGTGTTGCGCAGCGTGGCGCCGGCCCGCAGAGGCGAGACACAGATCCGCCGGCTGGTAGGCGCGCACAAGTCGATCCGGTACAACGGCAGATCCCGCGCTTTCACCACATACCCGCCCGTCTGAATATGATAAGACTCGCTGTAGTTCGACACCACGAAAGGGTTATCATGGTCCGCGCGCACGCGGAACTGCGCCGTCGAGGGCTCGTAGTTGGCGTAGCTGAAACACCGGCCCAGGCAGACGCGGTCGACGACGTGGTCCAGGGACCGGATGCGGCTCTCCTGGGCGGCCACTTCGCTTACCACACGCTGGCCCGGCGGCAGTTGTGCCACCGCCCGCGCCATTTCGGTTTCCACCTGGTTCAGCGCCCGTTCATCATGGTACGAAAGCCCGAAGAACACGGCCGCGATGGCGGCCATGGCGCCCACCAGCGCTCTTGGCAGCCGTACCGAAGCCACCAGCGCGCAGAACAGCACCGCGCCCGCCAGCGACATGCGTTCGGCCACAAAGTCGAGACCCGAGCGAAAGCCCGGCAGCAGCGCTCCGCCCGGCAGTAGCACCAGCGCAGCCGCGCTCAAGGCGCAGAGTTGAAAGCGGACATCCAGCAGAGTGCGCGTTGCGCCGCGGGTATTCAGCAGGTGCTGAAAGCACACCGCCCAGGCTCCCAAAACGGCCATAGCTATGCCGATGTAGTACCTTCCGTAAATCCAAAACTGGTCCGCCCCGGTCATGGCCATGAACTGGTCCGCACCGCGGCGCGTCGGAAAGAACGCGCCCACCAGGAATCCCGTCAGCGCCAATACCGCCAGCGCGCCGATCATTAGCCAAGCCCGCCGCCGCGGCGCCATCGCCTGTGCGACCCGCCCATAAACCAGCACTCCTACCGCCCACGCCACGGGCAGCGCATGCGCCACGTACGCGGTCCCAAATAGCAAGACCGCCACTGCCACGGCCCAGCGTGCCTTGCGTTGCCATAGCGCCATCGCCCCAAAGCACACGCCCAGGGAGATGTAGAAGTTGAACAGGCCCATGTGGAAGACCCAGCCATAGGCCAGCATCGCCAGGCAGGGCGCCAATTGCCAGGGCGCCTGGCGCGGCCGCGACCTGGACCATACGAAGGCAAACGCGCCCCAAAAGAACACCAGCACCGCGATGGACACCGCCACGCGTTGCGCCGCCGCGGCGCCCCAAACGCGCATCAGGCCGCCCAACATCAAATCGAATAAAACGTTATTGGATTGGCGGGCCAGGGTCAGCCCCGGCGCTTGCCCGTGTTCGATCAATTGCGCCAGCCAGGCGTTGTAAAGGTGACTGGAGAGATCGCCCGCCTGGATCTGCGGCTGCCAGAAACAGGGTACGAGTAACAGCAGGGAGAGGCCCGTGGCGCATGCACCCGTGCGTGCCGTGCCCCGACGCTTCGGGACACCGGCATTCTTTTCCGTCACGCGCGCTCCCTCCGCAAGTCCCGCAACTCCATTATCAATTCAAACCGCGTTTCCACGGAATCGGGCTTTTCTCCTATTTGTTGAATATTTTCCTCTGCTATTCCTTCTAAGCCCCCCGCCAAAGTAAGGTACTCGATGCGCGACGGCTCGATCTGCATAATCCGGCAGCAGGTGGCGTCCACCGCTACGGGATCGTGCCCGGATACGATCACGCCGGCCGGCTTGGGCCGCCCCTGAATCGGTCCGTTCCCGTCCATCCCCACGATCCCATCCACAATCGCGAAATGCTTGGGAAACAGCGAGTGCAGGTCGGCGATGCTTTGGTGGATGCCGGCCCAGTGCAGGATATTCTTGGGCCACCCGTAGACTCCGCCGGGAACGATGCCGAACAGGTTCTTCATCGACAGAGTGGCGCCGGTCCAATGGTGGGTCTTCATCTTGGGCATGGAAACCAGCAGGTCGCTCGTGAGCACCGTGTGCGGCAGGTAGAGCGAGCGCAGATGGGATACCGGATGCGGCAGCCCGACGCGCGAGACTTCATCCAGATTCAAGTCGGTAAAGAGGTCTTCGAAATCGGGAATGGTGTGGAAGTATCCGGCGGCGTCGGCCAGATCCAGCGTGCTCCGGCGATGGCCGGGTCCTTCCGCAATGGCCACCGACGCGCCCAATCCGCGGAACGCTTCGAGCGTGGCGTGCACCAGCAGGGGATGTGTGTTGATGGCGCTTTCCGGCTCGAACTCCACCAGGTTGGGCTTCAACACCACGCGGCGGCCGCGGACCCGGAGCTTATGCTCGGCCAATACGCGGCGCATGGTGCCGTAGAGATCCTGGGAGTAGTCCGCGGCGCGTGTGACGTGGACCCGCGCAGGAGGACGCGGCGCGGCCGTGCGGCTGCAGCCCGCCAGGCCAAGTGCCGCGGATCCAAGTAAAAAGTCGCGCCGTCTCATTGCAACCACCAGTCACCAGCCCACTAACCACCAGCCACGGCGAGCGATGCTCGCCCCGCTACTCCAAAAACACGTTGTAGCCCTGCTCCGCGGCCGCCGCCAGAAACGTCAGCGCGGTGTCCGGCACTGTGCGGCAAGGCATCTGAAAAAGGGGAGCACCGGCCGGACTTTGCTGGTGAGCCAGCAACCCGAGCCGTAACCAGGCGGCTCCACCCGAGGACCGTTGCTCCCGTAAAAACCGCTGCGCAAGGAGAAAAGTATCTTCCAATTTCCCGGCATCCGTGCCCGCCAGCGCCAATAAAGCCTGCCCGGTGGTCTCGGGATAAGAATCCGAGTTATACCCGCGGGACTGCTGGGAGCCGTGATTCCATCCGCCGTCGGCGCACCGCCGCGAAAGCAGAAAAGCCTGGGCGGCGGCGATGCGCTCCCGCAAATCGCTGGAGGGCCGCCGCCAGTAGCACTTTTTCAACGCCAGAAGGCCCAGGCAAGTCGGTGTCACCCAAGCCGCCGACCCCGGGAACCACGGCCAACCGCTCAGGTCGGGGCCCTCCGGCAGCCTGCCATAACGGAGAAACTCGCTCAGATGCAACATCGTCGAAGACTCCAGCCCGCGTTCGCCCAGCAGCCACTCCACGGCGCGCGCGTGTCTGGCGGCGCCTATGGTTTCGGGCG
>Ga0187855_10003438_pt1 | contig 11620 bp, 5 predicted proteins | sample June2016WEW_8_10_2_FD_132969 | JGI IMG/M metagenome (GOLD analysis project Ga0187855, IMG submission 132969) | Peatland microbial communities from SPRUCE experiment site at the Marcell Experimental Forest, Minnesota, USA - June2016WEW_8_10 | ecosystem: Environmental > Terrestrial > Soil >...
AGCTTACCGTGAACGGCCTGGATGGTCGCACGGGCCGCATCGAAGTCGAGCGATTGGACAGAGAGCCTCGCGGCACGGATCGGCTCGTAGAACGGCTCCGGGTCGACCCCGAACTCTCGGAGGTCGCCGAGCAACTCCTGGGCGCTCGCCACCTCCTCCACGATCGACTGGGCCTGCGCCCGGTTGCGGACGGCCGCCTGTTCGAGGGTCTGGGAGAGCCGATGGGCCTCGGCATAATGGCCGGCCCGCGCCTCCGCCTGGGCTTCTTCGAGGTCGGAGCGGAACTTTCCGAGGTCGAGCCCAAGGGGCTCGAGCTCGACGAGGGCGAGCTTCGCATGGGAGATCGCCTCCTCGCTGCGCAGCAGCTGCTGCTGCTGGGCGCGCGTGCGGATCTCCTGCGAGGCCCGCGACGCCTTGACGAAGTCCCCCATGTTGAAGATCTGCTGGACCTCGTCGATCTGGCGTTGGATCTCATCTCCCGCGCCGCCCATCGACTCGAGCACCCGGCGCTCCTCCTCGAGAAGGTCGACCAGCGCACTCGCATGGACCGCGAAGACCGACGCAAAGTCCCGCTCGGCCCGGCGCAACGCCTCGATCGCCGAGACCAGGTCTTCCTTGACCCGGAGCGTCACGTCCGCGTCCGCCAGCAATCGGCGGACGGGGGAGGTCAGGGCATCGTCCGGGATGTCGGCGAACCCCTGCTCCATCTCCTGCACGCGGCGCGCAACATAGGGCGCCGCAGCGTTGCGGAGCTCCACCTCCGCCTTTCCGAGCAGTTCGGCCCCGCCGCCGAGGTCGCCCTGGTCGAGCAGTACTCGGACCTGGTCGAGTGTGGCCCCGGCCTCGGCGGAAAGGAAGCCGTGCTCGCGCGCGTACTCCCGCACCCGGTCGAGGGCCGTCCAACGGTCGAGGAACTGCTTCAGCGCCTCCCGTCCGAGCTGCACGACCGACTCGCGCAGCAGCGTGCGGGCCTGGTCGACCTCGGCGCGCTCGAGGTGGTTGCGGGCTCGGGCGATGGTCGCCTCGAACCCCTCGGGCGTGAATCCGGCCCGGTGGAACCGGGCGACCATCTCCTCGAGGGCCTGGAGCTCGTCGCGCGCCGCGTCCAAGTCCTCGGTGAGCTGCTCGACCCGTTCGGCCGCCTCCTGGCTCGCGGCCAGTGCCTCGGAGTAGATCTTCAGTCGGAGCGCTTCTCGCGCACGGTTCATCGCCGCGAACACTTCGCTCGGGTCCCGTCCAAGACGGCGGGCCTCTGAGATGCGTGGCCGCACTTCGTCCAGGAGCGCCGCGACCACGGCCACGATCGGCTCCTCGGCCGCTCGGCGAGCCTCGGAGAGTAGCGTGGGGATCTCGGCCGCGGAGACGAACGGAAGTTTGGAGATCGCCGAGTCTACCGCGACCCGTGCTTCGGTCGGGTCGGTCCCGTACTCGGGAAGGGCGTCCAGAGAAAGGCGGAGGGAACCGAGCACCTGGGCCGTGCGTTCGCGCAGCACCTCCCCGAGTCGTTCGAGGGCACTGTCGATCGCGGCCACCGTCTCCGGCCAGCGGTCGATCGAAGCCCCGGCGTCGTCCCGCAGCGCAGCCTCGACCTCGGCGGTCGAGGCACCATGCTCCTTGGCGATCGCCATCCGGGTCTCGGCGGAGCTCCTCGCCGTATCGTGGCGGAGTTTGGCCTCCGGAAGGTCTTCTCGTTCCAAGGTCGCCAGCGCGTTCAGCGCATCCGCGACCCGTCCCTCCTTCGCCGGCTCGACGGCGCGGTCTACCTTTTCGTCGAACTGTATCCGGCGTTCGCCAGCAACGCCCGCCCATGCCGCGAGCGCCTTGGCCCGCGATTGGGCGACGGAGATGTTCTCGGCCCCGGCTTTCGCGAGGTCCTCTTCCACGTGCACGAGTCGAGCGACGGTGTCCGCCCACGGGGCATCGGGCGGTGGATGGGCGAGCGCCTCGATCTCGTCCCGGGCCGACGCGGGAACGGTCGCTCCTGCCGCCGTCAGGCGGTCGACCGATTCGACCGTCCGCTTGCGCCGCTCCTCGATAACGTTCGGGACGCGGCTGTTGAGGTAGTCCAGGAGCGCGCGGGCCTGCAGCTCCACCCCCTCCCAGTCGGAGCGACGCACCAACTCGTGCAGTTGCCGGGCCCGCTCGGGGACCTCCGGCAACGCAATCCCGAGACGCTCGAGTTGTCCGACGCGCTCGTCCGCCTCCTTCTGGAGGACCTCACCGGCCTGGCGCTTTCGCTTGAGTTCTTCCGCCTTTTCCTGAAGGATGCGGGTCAACCGGGACGAAGGGACGGCACCCATCCCACTCGGTCCTGACATTCGTCCCGCCCCCTAGCCCCGGCCCGCTGAGCCTCGCGGCTTCGAGGGTTCCGGTACACGATTCATGCCCGGTCCCCTTTATTAATCAAACGAGAGGGAGGAGGGCTCCGGCGGCCCCCTCATTCGCGTTCCACACTAGGTGCGGGTGATCTGCCGCTTGCCCATGGCGTCGAGGTACTGGACCTCTCCGCCCGGGGTCACCTGGGCCTTGGTTTCCGCGTCGACGGCCAGGCTGAACGTCTCGTACGACTCGAGATCCATCAACTGGACTTCGGTATCGGTCATCGAGAGGACCTGGGCCTGGCGCTTCCCGATCATCGGGACCTGGACCTTGTGCGTCACCGGGAACACGACGCTCCGCTTGCGGCGGTCGAAGATCCCGACCGCGTCGATCCGCGCCTTCGCTTCCCCATGCTTCCCGGGTTTGGAGGTTTGGATGCTGATGATACGGCACGGTTCCTCGTCGATCAGCATGTAACGGCCCTCCTTCAACTCGCGGACCTCTTGCTGCGTCCAGGCCATGGGGGGTTCTCCTCGGGTGAGCGGGGACCGCGGCCGGAGGATAAGAGTTGCTGGCGCAGGGGTCGTGGACTCCGAGGGCGCAGCGAAGAGAGAGTTTATTCCACCCGTCCCCCCTCAAGCTCCTTGGCCGAGCGGTCCGGTTCCATGGGGGTCCTCGCGGAAACGTATCGACCCGGGGACGTCGAACGCACCGCCCGCGAACTCTGGACCGCGCGAGGTCTGCCGCGTCCGGACGGGGTTCTGGGACGATCCTCCTCGCCTATCCTGAGACAATTCGAAGGGGCGCTCATCACCGGGGACGACCCCGGCCTCGTCGCATTCCGGGCCGTTGCCGCGGACGTCGACGCGCGGTATCTCGCTCTCGCCGGGCGTCGGGCCCTCGGGACCCTTCGCCGCGACGGGGAGCCCGACGAGACCACGCTCGCTCTGCTCCGCGCCCTCTCCGTCTGGACGGGAGGGGCGGCGGGGGCTCCGGTCGATACCGTCGACCGGCGCGCGGGGGTCGAGGCTATCCTCGGAAGGATGGCGGGCCTCGGACTCGTGGCCACCCGCGACACTTCGCTCCGGGTCTGCTCGACGTGTGCGCAGGCCCGCACCCCGGAGCGGATCGTCTACCAGCAGGAGGAAGGAGACACCTACCTCGTGCGGTTCGCTCTGCCCGAAGCGGACGGACCGGTCCACGCCCTCGTGTGGGTCGATGCCCCGTGGAGGCTGTTGGGCGCTAGCGCCCTCCTCATCAACCCGAACCTACCCTACGTCGTTGCGCGGTACCGCCGGCGGGGGGTCGACGAGAAGATCCTGACCTCCCGACCGTCGTTGTCGCGCCTCCTCGAATGGTTGCCCGGTGGTGAGATCGAGGTCCTCGACGAGGGACCCGGCTCCCGATGGCAGGGTCGGGCCTACCAGTACCCGCTCCGTCACGAATTCCCGATGGGCGGCGAACTGACCCCACCCTCGGGAACCGTCCTCGCCGTCCCGGACGTGACCGATAGCGGGACGGGGATCGTCCCGCTCGTTCCGGGCCATGGCGGCACCGACGCCCAGATCGCCGACCGGCTCGGGATCGCGGGCTGGCCGCTCGTCACGGCCCGGGGCCAGCTCGATTTCAACCTCGCCCACAAGTACTCGGGTCTCGACATCACCACCGCGAACGAATTCGTCGCCCGTGACCTCGGCGAAGGGGGGGCCCTGTTCGCCCGCCTGCGGGTCCGACGAGGGGTCCCCCATTGCTCCATCTGCGGAACGGCCCTCGTATGGGCTCCTGGCCGCGCGTGGTGCCTCGAACCCTCCCGTCTTCCGCCCGAGCGACGGGACCTCTTCCGCCGCCTCCTGCCACGAGAACCTCCGGTCGGGCAGGTCGAGGTCGCAGCGTGGCCGATCAGCGAGCCGCAGTCTACTGCCCCCGGTCCGACCAGTGTGACTCTCCTCGAGTGCCCGAGATGTGAGCGCCTGGCTCCCCTTTCGGCGGGACCGATGTGCCCGTGCGGAAACCGGAGGGATCCGGTCAGCCGGCGGCTGCTCCCATCCATCCTGGGGGTGCTGGGCGCGTGGGCGAGGTTGGACCCGTTCCCGGCGGGGGATTCTGTCTGGCTCTACCTGAACGAGCGGCGACGCGCTCCCGCCCTCGTCCACCATCTCGCGGCGATGTCCGGCGTTCCCGGCGTCCCGCAGGATGTCGGCCTGAGCCTCCTCCCCGGAGTCCCCGAGGGTGGCGTCGCCGAGCTCGTGGGTTCGGTGGGCGCCGACGCGGTGCGCGCCGCTCTGGTCCAGGGAGAGCGTCGGGAACGTTCGGGACCGACGTTCCCGGATCGGTGCCGTCAGGAGGCGCGGCGGCTCGAGCGATGGTGGCACATCGTCCGGGAAACCCTCGACCGGTGCGACCCGGCACTCCTCGCGCTCTTCGCGCAGGCGATCGCCGGATCGCTGGGAGAGCTCGAACCCGAAGACCGGGCGATCCTCGCCCGTTGGGAACGCGTGCGCCTTGCGAGCATCGCCGACTATGACCACCAGGCGGCCGGCTCGGCCCACCGGCGCATCACCGGTTTCCTCTCGAACGACCTCGAAACGTATTGGACGAGGGTCCGGCCTCGGCTCGAGCGGGCCGGAACCCCTCCCTCCCGCCGGGCCGCACTGCGCACGCTCCACCACGTACTGCGCGGCGTTTCGGTGGTCCTCGCGCCCGTATCGCCCCACATCGCGGAGACCGTCTACGGCGCCCTCGTGCCGGGGCGCACGAGCGTCTTCGAGACCACCATCGACCCGCTCGACGCCGCCCTCCTGGACGAGGAGGCCATCAAGGCGTGGGACCGGTGGGCTTCGGTCGAGGCGGCCCTGAACCGATTCCGTCGGCGCGTGGGCCTGGAGCCCGAAACGCCGATCCCCTCTCTCGCGGCGGTCGTAGGCAGCGATGACCTCGCCGGTAGCCTCCGCAACGACCGACCGACGATCCAGCGCCTGTGCCGGATCGTCCGCTTCGACGCGTTCGGCCCGGCGACCCCCTGGACCGGTCGTCAACGCACCCTGGAGCCCGTCCTCGCGGAGATCCAGAAGGCCTACCCGCAGGAGGCCGGCCAGATCGTCCATCTCCTCCGACGCTCTCCCCCCCGTCGGCGGGGCGAGGCCGGGAGTTCCGAGGAGCTCTCGGTGGTCGTGCGGGGTCTGTCGCGTCGGATCCTGCCGTCGATGGTCGAATATGTCGAAACGGTGCCAGAGCGGACTCTCCCCCTCCCGTGGACCCTGGGTGAGCTGTACGTCGAACTTCCCGGAAAACTGGCTCTGCCGAATCGCAACCCGCCTCCCGTCTCACCGGACGCCTTCCGACTGCTGGCCCGAGTGGAGCACGCACTGAGCCGGGCTCCCCCGCCCGAAGGGGGAGTACGGGGTCCGGTCGTGATCGCAGTTCTCGACCCGCTGGCCACCGAGCTTCGAAGCTCCTCCCGCGCGATCGCGGCGTACCTCGACGTTCCCGAAGTTCGAGTGGTCGACCCTGGGGTCGACTTTCCCCGGGCGAACTGCCTGTTCGGCCGCACCCGGACCGGGGTGCACTGGTGGGTTCGGCTGGCCGGCGTGGCCCCCCGCGCCGCGCGGGGGAAGCTGCACGTGCCGCGCCCCCGTCTTTCACGGGTCCGGACCCGGCGCCCCGGCACCCTCGGCATTTCGGGCGAAGTCGACTTCGCGAGCCCGGAGTTGGTCGCGAAGGAGGAGCAGATCCGTTCGCTGGTCCAGGAACTGGACGGAGTCCTCGGGGCACCGCTGCTCGGCCCGGCAAAGATCTCCGTCGCTTGGGATGCCGGGTTCCATACGCTAGAGGATTTCACCAAGGCTCCGTTCGAGCGCATCGACCGGCTTCGGGGATTTTCCGGCCCGATCTCCGAGCGGCTGGTTCGGAAGTTGGGCGGGACCGTGCCGCCGCGATCCGCAAGACCCCGGTACCCGGCGGCGGACTCGAGCGAGGGAATCACCGCTGCCATACCGGCTCCAACTGTTTCCGAGTCGGCTCCGTACGTCGAGCTGGTTCCACCGGAGACGCCGATCTTGACAGACCGAGGGAAGGATGCGCGGGGCGGAGGAAGCCGAACACCCGAAACGGGCGCAGCCCCGAAGGCGGATTCCCGAGTCCCCGGAATTCCCTCGAGCGTGGCCGCCGCGCCGATCCCTGTGCCGCTTTCCAAGAGAGATACGCCACGCCCTGCAGCTCCGGCGATCGTGCCAATCCCCACCCGTGCCACCGCTTCCCCAACCGGCGCCGTGCCACTCATCGAAACTCCCCTCCCCCCGCCCGACGTGCCGATTCCTGCGACCCTTCCGCCCGAGAGCTCCTCGGTCGAAGGGGGATCCGCAGCCCCCCAGATCCCAAGGGCCCCGTCCCCAATTCCGACAGAGCCCGACCTGCGGGAGTCCGCTTCGTCACCCGTACACGTCGAGACGACATCGGTTTCCGGTTCGGATCCGACGGCCGCGCTGGGCTTGGTCGAGCCCACACCCGAGCGGGGCGCGGAGTCGGCCTTCCCCACCCCCTCCCTTGCTCCGGATCTTCCACGCCCCGAGCCGGCCGCATCGGAGGTGACCGTTCCGGCCTTCGACGTGGCCTCCCCGGTCCCGGACATGGACACCGGGACCGCCGGGGTGGCCCCGCCTCCGAACGAGGAGCCAGGCGTGCCCGAGGCGCCCGCGGCCCTGCCGCTGGCGCTCCCGGACCTCGATGCGGGGCCGGCCACGGGGCCAGAGCTCGACGCCGAATCGGCGAAACCGGATCCCGACGGCGCCCACCGGGTGGCGGATGTACCTCTCCAAGAGTCGGGGACAACCGCCGAGGTGACTACCGGTCCGCTCGACCGTTCCGGTCAGGCATCCGGTCCCGAGAAAGAAGACAGGCCCGACGATGCAGCGCCGGCGGGACCCTCGGAACCGAGCGGACCACCCACAGAGGCCGTCGCACCCGGGATGCCGGGCCCGATGGATGAGGTGGCGCCGTCGGTCGAGCCAGCGGCCGGTCTCGAGCTGGGGGAAACGGCCGACGGCTCCAGCACCCCCGGACTCGAAGACCTACCCAGTCCGGTTGTCCCGGCCGGGGTCCCCGCCGAGGCCTCCGCCCCGGTCATCCCGGAACCCGTGATGGCCGAACCCACCGTTTCCGAGGGTTCCGCCGAGCCGGGGGTCCTCCCGATCGAGAGCGTGCCCGAACGATCCGAAACGGAGCCCGAGCTCGCACCCGAGCCCGAGCCGGTTCCGCCGACACCGGTCGCGCCGCCCGAGGTTGTGCCGCTGCCGCCTCCGACACCCTCCGGAGGAGTGACGCTGATCGTGGCCCCGTCGTACCTCCCGGCGTTCGCGCACTTCCTGGACGCGACGGCGGCGGGCCATCGAGGGATCTGCGTCGTCCGAGAGTCCCCCGACCGCCTTCGGGCCCATATCGGTCCGCGGCCGGTCGAGATCTACTGGCTGACGACGCTCGGACGTGGTCTGACGCTACGGCCGAACGACCTCGACGGCTACAGCGCGTTCCTCCAGAAGGCCCTGGAACAGGACCGTGTGACAGCGTTCTTCCTCGAGGGGATCGAGTATCTGACCCGCGTGCACGGCACCGAACGAGTGATCGAGCGACTGACGGCGTTCCATATCGCGGCGCAGGCGCACAACGCCCGGGTATGGGTCTACCTCCATCCCGACCTGATCCCCGCCGCCGACCTTGCCCTCTTTTCCTCGGCGTTCGGAAGCGGCGCCCTTGCGGATTGACCGACCCCTCCCTCCCGAGTGGGCGTGGGAGCGGGCCGGAGAATAGGGGAGAAGGGGTTGGCCGAACGGTCTCCGATAGCGGCCTACGGGCAGGTACCGACCGCAGAGCACTGCTCGCCGAGCTGGGTCACGCTGTTGAGCGTGATCGTGGCGGTCGCGGGGGATCCCAGGTCGTAGTAGAGCGTGAACGTCTGCGCGGTCGCCGGCACGGTCGCTTGGGTTTCCACGTAGACCGTCACGGTCGTGACGGTCGGCACGGCGCCCAGCGAGACCGAGAACTGGAGTTCGACCTCGGTGCTGGCCGGAGCGGTGGTCGCCTCGGTGAACTTCCAGTAGTGCGTTATGTCGTTGAGCGTGGGCGCGTTGATTCCGTAACTCGTTCCTACGGCGGGAAGCACGGTGGGGGTTCCCACGGTGGTCGAAAGGACGGCGGGAGTCGCCGATTGGGTGGTCACCCCGGCGGTGCTCTCCGTCCAGTAGGTGAGCGAGGAGGTGCCGTGGTAGACCCCGCTGCCGGTCTCCGTCGACCCCTGTTGGACCGCGAAGGAGGCGGCCAGGACCCAGCCCCCGCCGATGACGAGGAGAGCGACGATCGTTCCTCCGATGACGTAGCGCGGCTTCAGGCGATGTGTATTCCCGGTTGTTGTGGTAGTGCGGTGCTGTGCCATCCGAGGGCACCTCGGCTGCCGATTCGCGGGTTCGGGTAGATGAACGTGCGGGTGGGCAGGAAGCCCCCGAGGTGAGCCCGTGCAGGCGGATCGGAATGCCCCGCTATGGGCAATGGCCGATCCCGGTGCAAACGAGGACGTCCACTTGCATTGTCTGCACGGTGATGCCCGTGGGGCCGAAGCTGCCGGCGTCCCAGTAGGTGAAGAAGGAGAGCGCGGCAGCGAGGGCGCCCGGGCGGGTTTCGAGGTAGACGGTGATCATCACGGCCGCCCGGGTGAGACCGTCCGTGAACCGGAGCTCGAGCTCCGTCGAGCCGGGGGCGGAGGTCGTCTCGGTGAACTCCCATCGGACGGACGTGTTCCCCGCAGTCGCCGGGTTGATACGCAGGTTGCCCGACGCCGCTGGCAGGAGCGTCGGGGTTCCCGAGACGGTCGACAGGAGCGTGGGCAGCGGCGCGGGAATGCTCCAGATCTGCGCGGCCTCCCAGACCCAGTACGCGGGAGTCTGCTCGCCGACGTCCACGCCCTGGGCCTGTTCCGTGGTGCCCGGACCCACGGTGGCGGGGGCTCCCAAGGTCCATCCGATCACCCCAGAACTCAACAACAGGGCCGCGAACAGGGCGACCCCGACTGCCCCGCGGTGCTTTCCTCGGTCGATGGCGTGGGATCGCTGGCCCTCGGTCACGGGCACGTCCCAATCGCGCTGCATGCCTGCGCGAATTCCAACTGGTTGACGAACGTCACCCCGGTGGCGTAACCGGAGTCCCAGTACACGGTGAACGTGAGGGGCGCGATGAGTGCCGTCCGCTGGGTCTCGATGTAGACGGTGATCGAGGACGTGTACGTCGTGGCCGCATGCTCGTACACGATGTGGAAATACATCTCGATCTCCACGGAGGTCGTCACGCCCACGGTTTCGTTGAAGAGCCAGACGAGGGCCATGTGGCCGGCCGTCGCCGCGTCGATGCGGTAGCTCCCCGCAAACCGGGGGAGACGGCTCGGGGTCCCGACCGTCACGCTCCATCCGCGGGGGATCGCGCCGGGGGTCACCCCCGTTTCGGATCCCACTTGCTGCCAGTGCTTCAGAAACTGTGCCGGAGCCTGGACGCCGGAGAGCGTCTCGGGAGTCTCAGTGACTCGGAGCGCGACGGCCCCGACCCCTCCGAGGAGCAGGAACCCGGCGAGGACGGCGCCGAGAGCGACCCACCGACGCCGGAAAAGGGTCGACCGGGGTCGACCTGGCCCGCGGCGTCCGCGAGGTTCGCCCATTGTCGACCGAGCAGTGCCGCGGTGTCCGGCCCCCCGTCGGCGCGTCGGTGGGGCAGGTCATAAGACCTTCCCGCCACCGGCAATCCCCGCTACTCGGGAGGGGTTCCGGCGCGTCCCTCGGATTCCCCCTCCGGCGCATCCCCTTCAACCACGGTCGGGGCGGGGGCCACGGCAAGTTCACTCCCGTCCAGCTCGATTTCGGTCGAGGGGGGTTCTGGTTCGGGGGTCGACCGCCGGCGTTGGCGATCGAGCATCACGACGGCCGCCAGCGCGAGGACCGCGAAGGCGATGATCGCCCATCCCCAAGTCGGGACCGCGCTGAACGGCGACCCGGATCCGGACGGACCACTGGAGGCCGGGACCTGGAGCGTGACGTTGGAATCGGCTACCCCGCCGAACGCGTCGCGCAGAGTAAGCTCCACGTCGAACGTCCCGCTCGTGTTCATCGGGCAGGAGAACACGGCCTGCGACGCGACGCATCCGGGGGGAAGGCCGGCCCACACAGAATGGAACGGGCGCTCTCCCCCAGACACAGTGTAGTTGAAGGTCACGGTGGAACCCAGCGGTGCCGGGTTCGGCGAGATCTCCTCCGCCGATATCGCGAGCGCGGCCACCACGGTCACTCCGACCGACGCCCGAACGATGCCCCCCAGGGCGTCCGTGACCTGGACACTGACGTTGAACGTTCCCGACGCGGACGGGTGGCAGGTCAGGTTGGACGTATTCATCGAGGTGCAACCTCCGGGCAGTCCGCTGTAAGCAAAGGTCAGAGGAAGGGCGCCCCCCGAAACGTTCACGTTCCACGCGAGCGCCGACCCGGCCTCCACGACGGGGGCCGACGGAGTGAACGTCACGATCGACGGTCGGTTCACGACCGAGACGCTCTCGGACACGGCCGGCTCGTCGTTCCCGGCCCGGTCGCTCACCAGGACCTCGATCGTGGTCGGGCCGAGCTGATCGACGGTGCATCGAACACTCGGCGCATCGGGCGGATTGCAGTTGGAGACGGGGAGGTCCCAGTCGTAGACGTACGGGGGAAGGCCACCCGAGACTGCCACCGAGAATTCGACGGACGTGCCGAGGTAGAACGATCCGGGAGAGACCAGCGGTCCGGTGGCGGTAAACGGGCCCCCCACCGTCAGATTGGCCGTAGAACTCGCTGTGGCGTTGTACGAATCCTGGACCACGACGGAGATCGAGAAGTTGCCGGGGGAGGTGGGCGCGCACGCGAGGTCCGGTTCCGATTGGGTCGAACAGCCCGGGGGCAATCCCGAGTACGAGTATCGGAACGGCGGGGCGCCTCCGATGACGGTGACCGAGAGGTAGACCACAAAGCCCTCGTCCAGGAGCGAACTCGAAAGGGTCAGGCGGGTCGAGAGTGGGGTCGCACCGAGCGTCCAACTCTGGCCGTAGGCGCCGCCCGTCATGTAGAGAAGGTACCCATCGGCGGGGTCCCATACCGATACCGGGTCGAATCCAATCGGAGGGGTAGTCGGGAGATAGGAGGTCTCGTTGAACCATGCGCCTCCGAGGAACTCCCAATCCTGGTATGGGGGCGAACCGTTCTCAGCGTACAGGTACACGGGCGCTACGAGGTCAACCATCGCG
>Ga0187855_10003449_pt1 | contig 11593 bp, 6 predicted proteins | sample June2016WEW_8_10_2_FD_132969 | JGI IMG/M metagenome (GOLD analysis project Ga0187855, IMG submission 132969) | Peatland microbial communities from SPRUCE experiment site at the Marcell Experimental Forest, Minnesota, USA - June2016WEW_8_10 | ecosystem: Environmental > Terrestrial > Soil >...
CTTCTACGCTGCTGGCGACACGCTCACTCCGATGGTTGCGGTAACGGTCATCACCAGCGCATCGTTGCCGATTTATTCCCTGCTCTTTCATACCTACGGCGTCGTCGGCCTGGCCTTCGCTTCCGATATCGGCATCGGAGCGAATCTGCTGGCTCTCGCCTGGTTGCTGCACTACCGCAAGATGGTTTCGCTAGCCTCGTTACGTTGGGGCGAGTTGGGAAAATCCGCGTCGACCGCGGTCGTGGCAGGCTTCATCAGTTGGGAAGTTGCGAAGACCGTGCGACTGCCCGCCCGCGGACACGGCAGCCGCGGCACTGACCTGCTGCAACTGGCCCTTGTCACGGTTACCTGGGCGGCCGCGGCCGCGCTGGGCTTATGGCTGCTAAGGTCACAATTGCCCGGCGACCTCCGCCGCCGCAAGAAGATTGCCTATCCCGCCGTCGCGCAGAACGAAGGAAAAGAAATTATGGATGCGGGAACGCAGCCATAGCCTCTGAACCTGCTGGCCGTGCGCTTGTCGCGGGCACCAATCGTCGATTGAGCACAATTCCAGTCAGAACCAGCACCAGTATGGCCGCCGCAAACAGCGGCAGCCAGCCGCAGTATGGAGATGGATGGCGCAGAACATGAACGAATTGCCTGCCCTAGGAATCGGCGATGATGGCGATCAGTGCGTAGCGCGCACTTCGGCAGACCGTTACCACTGCGAGAAATCTCCGAGTGCTGTCATGCGATGCACCCGCCGCCGCGAAAAACACGCTGGTCGGAAACGGCAACGGCACCGCGGTTGAGACGGCAAGGGCGCTGCTGCCCCACCGATTAAAAAAGCCGACCATCGCCTCCAGCTTGCGATTTCCGAACCTGCTACGTAGATAGGCCGATCCAGCTCTTCCTGCGATTCTGAAGGTGAGGTAGGTTCCAAGCACCGATCCCGCTGTTGCTCCGGTGACTGGCGGCGAGAATTGTCGTCAGAATATCGGGACCCAAAGGTCGGTAACGGAGAGCTATCGATCATTGCGAGGGAGAAAAGTCCCAGCGCTCCCCCATGTCGGAACGTCGAGGTAACGCCATGCACCCGATGCGCTTTGACACTTTGGATTAAAACCTTCAGTATCACGGGAGATCCCTCGCGTAGCCTTTTCACTCGTCGGGCCGGAATTTTCAGCTCAATCCGACGAATTATGTCACGCGTCAGCAAGGCATCGGTGAGCCGTGGCCTTTCCTCGGCTTGGCCGGTGGCAGAACCAAGTTTCCACAGGCGCTGCCAGAGGACAACCGTTGCGGCATCAAGCTTGTCCGCCAGCTTGCGATGTTCCGTCTCCAACACCGCCGTTCGATAGGCTTCTTCCCAGGGCTGAGCTATTTCTGCATCCCTTGAAGTCTGCCTTTTCCAGTCGAACTAAAAATCGTTATCTAATAGGAGCACGATTGTTCCGCAGAGGGAGGTAAAGAGTGAGTCAAGGAAGGTGGAGTTTTGTATTCCTGCGATATGCGAACGGCGGTAAGATTATCGGAGAAGGTGGCCCAGTTTTTTGTTCCGAGAGTAATTAGCACCGAAGTAGTTACAACGAATGCCCGATAAAAAAACTGGAACCCTCGCAATAACGGTGGTTCCAGCGCACATGAGGCTATTCCCGGTTGACGATGCTGACATTGCCAACCGGCTTCCTGGAAAAAGATGGGACAGATCGTAACTGCACGGCAACTCGCGGGTGATGATTTCTTCTTTCCCTTGATCATCGGTAACGGCGAAGGCGACCTGCACCGGCTCGTCCGGTGAATTTTGCTGGGTGATTTACATTGAGGGCCGATTGCTCTTGCGGTTGAATAGGCATACGTTTTCTCCATTTATGATTTGCGTTTTTGGGTATTGGACGTACCCTGTAAGAAGGATTGCAGTCGCAATTGATGCGCGCATTTTTTGTAAACACTTGTTATTGGCGGTCAAGAATTTTAGAGATGATCGCAGTGTTCGAAGGAGGCCGTGCATAAGTACACTCCTCATGTAGCGTTGGCGCGCTTCTCGTCGGGATGCGTTCCACGAGTCGCTCTGACCCATTGCAGTCTCGGCGCTTCATGGGCAGCCGGTTGAATGATCCGGCGACGGGTTATAGGTTGCCTAAGAAGCGAGGGCTGTTTGGGTTTCGTGAGTTCATGCGGGAAAAAGAAGCTTCGGGCCGGCGAAGAGAGACGCCCTCTTCCTGACCAAATCATTTCGATACGCGCAAGCCCTTGCGCCCTTTTCGGCAACTAAACGATCTAACGTTAATTTGAGTTCGCGATGAAAGGTGGAACTTTGATGAACAATGTGATTCGATCGATCTTGAAGACGGCGGTGTATTTCCTCGACCAGACGGACAACTTCACGAGCGATGTACGGGATCGGGTCGCCGATGGCGTGGATCGCGCAAGCGAGCGCGTTTCAGACCTGCGCGACCAGGTTTCGGACTTTTACTCTGGCGAGGACCATACCGTCCGCAACCTGCTCACATTCGTAGCCGGAGTCGGCGTGGGCGTCGGCGCCGCTCTTCTGTTTGCTCCGGCCAGCGGTGAAGAACTCCGCGGGCAGATCGGGGACCGGGTTCAGGATATTCGTGACCGGGTGAAAGAGCGTTTCTCCGCGCAGACTTCAACCGGGACCGAGGGTCGCTAGACCGTCCCAATTCCTCGTTATCGGCGGGAGGCAGTCGCTGCGCCCCTCGCAATGGTTCGGTGTGTCCAGGCAACGTGCCCACTGCAAGCCAATCAACAACTACAAAGAGGCTCTCATGAAACTTGCTTAGCACCACGATTCGCGTCGCGTGATTCGCCTCACGGCTCGGCGGCCCACTGCTCGCAGGCGCGCAAAATCAACAAGGTCAAATGGGGCAAACGCCGGCTGCCAATACCCAAATGAATCAGCGCGACCGGAACGCCAATGAACCTACAGCCGGTCAACAAAAAATGAACCGGCCCGATCGCGATATCACGCAGCAAATTCGCAGATCGATCGAAAAAGATAAGTTACTTTCAACCGACGGCCACAATGTGAAAGTCATCCCCCAAAACGGCATGGTGGCCCGGAAGGGCCCGGTGCGCTCTGAGAACGAGAAGAGAGCGGTTGAAGCCAAAGCAGCAGAGGGCGCTGGCGCGGATAAAGGTTACGAGCGAAATAGAAGTCCAACCGCAACATGAATCGGCACGCATCCTAAGCGGTGGATTGGGCTGGCTCGCGGGAATTGGAGCGCCACGCATTCCTGGACTCGGGCCTTTCATTGCTGCTGGTCCCATCATCGCGGCCCTGGCGGGAGCAGGAGTCGACGGTGCGGTGGGCGGTATCGCGGGAGCCCTGGTTGGCATGGGAGTTCGGAGTAGGGAGCGAAACGCTACGAGGGACGCGTGCAACAGGGCGGTATTCTCCTTTCCGTGCACTCCGACAATTCGGACTGGACTAAGTGCGCGAAGGAAATTCTTCAACACGCCGGTGCGCAAGATGTCGCCTCGACGGGTGCAGCGAGCGCGGACTTCGGGCAAAGCGGCAAGCCGATGCGACGCGCCCGCTAGGCAGTTCAATCCTGTGGAGCCTCCGGCGCAAGCCCGCCGGAGGCTCCCTTTTTTTTCGCTCTGCAGAACCTTTTTGTGTGTTTTGGCGGATTCAGCCCGTGATGCCGTAATACGCGAGGCTCCCAGCTCAGCTCTCAGTTGATGTTCCATCCAAGTTCGAAAAGAAATTGATGGTTTCCGCTTAGAACACCCCGATTTCCGATCTGGTAGGAACCGTACCACGTGATCTTCAAAGTGATTTTCACAATTACGCCGGGAGTGACGAAGCCTAGCGAGTGATTGCCTGTGAACCAATCGGCCGCCAGTGTGATTCGAGCGCCCGCGGGTTGCTCGATGGCGAATTGGCCTCCAGCGCGCTGACCGGTTGACACGACTCTGTGGGTGAAATCATACGCACCAAAAGTGCCACGAGTTTTCTTCCTCCACGTCTTTGGTCACTTCCGCATAAAAGTAATTACCCGCATTGTAGGTCCGGTTTTGAGCCGGGAGAACACGTCGTCTCCCACGAGAAAGGCCCAGCCCCTTTCCGCATCATTGTATGGACGCCATTTGAGAGTCGGGGTGGGCGTAGTCTGGACCGGACCGCGCGTATCTAGGCCATTCAAATTGATGCCGACCTCAATCGCATGACCGATTCCAGCCATGATGCGCGGGATGAATCCGGCGATGTCGGTGTTGGGATTCGCGGTGACATCCAGCTCGGTATAGACTTTGCCGCGATCCAGTGACATCCTCGCGGCAGCAACGCACAATAGAGCGATAGAAATCGGAAGTGCGAGCAGGCGCGAGAAATTGATCATCAGGCGGACAAGGGCACACACCAGGAATGAAAAGAATGGTGGCAAAATGAGCGAAATGTTTTCGCCACTTTGCCACCAAATTAAGTTCCTACGATATCACTGCCTCAGCCGGCCGTAAATGTCGAGTTCGGTGGAAGTGGGAGCAAACACTTTCCCTTCGGCAATGGTTGGCACGGTAAACTTCAGAGCCACTCTGCAGTGTTGCCAGTGCCTCTGGCGAACTGTTGTAGAGTTCCATAGCAACGTTTGTGGCGTCGTAGGCGTGGAGTACCGATGGCTGAGTGGGATGGGACCAGCGGCCAGCCGAGTTGTCGATGTCCCAGATAATGCCCTTCGCTGCGCCCTTGGCCGATAAAGACGCGGTTGCGCCGTGCACACCATCGACTGCGGCACCGCCGGAGGTGGCCTGTGAAAGCGGAGCGGGGGCAGGGCTCGGGTTTCAGCTGCAGGCGCGGAGAACGCTGTTGTTGCGGTGAAAGTAGAGGGAGGTCCGATTTTCGAATCTAGATTACATTAGTTCGGAGTGGTGTAGCTTGTAGTTACTTGTAGTTATAAGATCAAGATTCACTTGCATCTTCGATTATGCCAGCAGGCTCGCAGCGTCTTTCGCATGGTAGGTCAGAATGATACTCGCACCCGCGCGATAGATACTTAACAGAGATTCCATCATGACGCGATCCCGCTCGATCCAGCCATTCCGAGCAGCGGCTTCGATCATCGCGTATTCGCCGGACACCTGATAGGCGGCAAGCGGCAAGTCAAAGCGCTGGCGAGCTGCAGCGATCACATCGAGGTAAGGCATGGCTGGCTTCACCATGATCATATCGGCGCCTTCCGCAATATCGAGCTCGATCTCACGCATCGCTTCGCGCACGTTGGCGCCATCCATTTGATAGGAGCGGCGGTCGCCAAATTGCGGAGCCGAGTCAGCCGCTTCCCGGAATGGACCGTAGAATCCGGAAGCGAACTTGGCGGCGTAGGAGAGGATCGGAGTGTTGATGAAACTCGCTTCGTCGAGAGCCCGCCGGATCGCGGCGACGCGGCCATCCATCATGTCCGAGGGCGCAATGATGTCAATGCCGGCTCGAGTGAGCGACACCGAAGTGCGGGCGAGGAGTTCAAGGCTGGCATCGTTGTCGATTTCAAATTCCTCTTGCGCGGCACGACTCGCGGCTGCGGCTGGCACGTCGATCGTTTTCTTCTTTTCTTCAGCCGATGAATGCGTCATCACGCGCATGGCTGCAGCGCCGAGAGATTGCGGTAAGGCCGTCTTGCGTACAATCCCGCAATGTCCATGCGACATGTATTCGCACAGACAAACGTCACCCATCAGAATCAGATTGGGCACTTCGCGTTTCAATGCCCGAGTGGCCTGCTGCACGATCCCGTCGTCAGCCCACGCCCCCGTCGCGACTTCATCCTTTTTGTCAGGAAGTCCAAACAGGATCACTGCGGGCACTCCCAGGCTGTGAACTTCCTGCGCTTCCTTCACTGCCTCATCCACTGAAAAATTGAACACGCCGGGCATGGAACGAACTTCCTTGCGCACCCCTGCCCCCGGGCAAACGAACATGGGATACACAAATGCCTCCGGAGTAAGGCGGGTTTCGCGCACCAGGCTTCGAAGCGGCTCGGTGCGGCGCAGACGGCGTAGACGGGTAATGGGAAAAGGCATGAGTACCGCCTGACCAGGAGTAGTCGCCTTGGAACCTTCGATTTTAGCAGGATTTGGTGACCCGAAAGCATTCGCTTGAGGCGAAGGTCGCTGATCCTGGCCCGCGCAGGGGAGTGTGACCGTAGTAACGGGTTGGGATCGGAAAGTGATGTGTGAATCCTCAGGTTTCATCCCTAAGATAGAGGCGGATGAGTCGGTTCAGACGACATCGCTGGTTTGTGCTCGCGTTTGGAATCACGCTGGTCTGCGCATTGGTGTCCCTGACTGTACCGAGGGGCCGTTTCCTCACCGGGCTGGTGGATGTTGGATACCTGGTGATGACGCTCGCCATCGGCCTGATCATGCTGCGGAACGCGTGGTTGGCCCACGGAGCAACCCGGCATTTTTGGGCGCTCATGGGATCAGGATATATTCTTTGGGCCTCGAATCAGGGGGGATGGGCCTACTACGAAGTGCTCCAGCATTCGACCGTGCCTGATCCCTGGTCGATGGATATATTCCTGTTTCTCCACCTCATTCCAATGATCGCAGCGGTTGGTCTCACTCCTCACCGTGCGGACGCGGAACAGAAATTCCGCGCCGGCACGCTGGATTTCTTCTTGCTACTGGTGTGGTGGGGGTTTCTTTACGCATTCGTCGTGTTTCCTTCGCAATATGTCTCCCTGAACGTGGCGGAGTACGACAGAAATTTCGGGGCGCTGTATCTGGTGGAGAACGGCGTGCTGGTATTAGTGCTTGGCATTGTCGCCCGCGGCGCTCCCGCAGGATGGAGACAGTTGTATCTGAACCTGATGGCGGCGAGTGCTTTTTACGCGATCGGTTCGCAGGCAGTGAATCTGGCAGTCACCAGCGGAAGTTACTACACCGGCAGTCTCTACGATATTCCACTGGTTGGAGCCGTGAGTTGGATGGCGGCCACGGTTCTAAGTGCGCGGAAGTGGCAGGCCGAAACGGCCCTGCCACAGTTGGGCGATAAGTGGAACGCGATGGCGTTGCGACTGGCGATGCTGGCCATCCTTTCCCTGCCGGTACTGGCGATATGGACGTTCCTCTGGGACAGTTCCCCCGCTTTGACTCGGACCTTCCGAATATTCACCATTTTGACGGCGATGCTGGTCCTGGGCGTATTCGTGTTCCTTCGCCAGTATCTGCAGGATCAGGCTCTGATCCATCTTCTGGAAAGTTCGCGGCGTAGCTTCGAAAACGAAGAGCGATTGCAGACTCATCTTGTGCAGCGGGAAAAACTTGCGTCTCTGGGTCAGTTGGTTGCCGGAGCGGCTCGTGAAATCGATCATCCGCTCACCGCCATCATGGGATATTCAGAAAAGCTTTGGTCCAACCAGCGCCTGACCAGCGAGCAAGACACGCTGGTGCGCAAGATTGTGCACCACTCGCAGCGGACTCGCGATCTCATATCGAGCCTTCTGAGCTTCGCCCAGCAAAGTTCCGGGTCGAGAACCTTAGTGGACTTGGGCACGCTTCTGCAGCGCACCGTGCAAATGAGGGAACTGCAGCGCCACGACAAGAAGATTCACGTTGAAACTTTATTCGAGCCCAGCTTGCCGAAGGTTTGGGGTGATGGACACCAGCTCTTTCAAGCCTTCTTCCAGATTGTCGAGAATGCATTGGATGCGCTTGAGGAAGCGGGCGGGGGATTGCTTCAAGTCAGCGCCCAGCTGCATGGGGAAGAAGTGGTGGTCCAGTTTTCTGACAGCGGGCCGGGTGTAAAAGAGCCGAATCGCGTGTTCGATCCTTTTTATACCACCAAGCCGATCGGCAAAGGCACTGGCTTGGGTCTGAGCGCCGTGTATGGCGTGGTGCAGGACCATCGCGGCCAGATCACCTGCCAGAACAAGCCAGAGGGCGGAGCGATCTTCACCCTGCGACTCCCCGTTTCAAGCCCGGGCCCTCACGCTCTGGCCGCAGCTCAATCCTAGAACGATCCCGAACCGGCATTCCTGTAACATACTTTCGATGGCTCCGTCGCTCATCCACAGCTCTGCGCGCGTGTTGGAGTTTGACGTTCTGCGCCAAGTGCTCGCCGGATACGCCGCTTCACCTCTAGGTGAAGCAAGGATCAATGCGCTGGCGCCTTCCATCGATTCGTCCTGGATTACCGAACAACAGCTTCTGACCGGCGAAATACGAGAATTCCGGCGCGTGGGTGGGCGCTTTGAGTTTTCCGGATTGCTGGACATCCAGAAACTCGTCGAGAAGGCCCGCATTGCGGGAGCCGTGCTCGAAACAATCGAGATTCGTGACGTCGTGCATTTGGTGGATCGCGCGGCCGAATGGCGCGAAATCGCTTTCCATCCCCCCGCGAACATGAGGACGGACTGGCAGCGGACTAGCGCCCTCTCACAAAACATTCCTGACTTTACACAATTTCTGCGATCCTTCGGCAACAAGATTCAGCCCGATGGGACTTTGCAAGATGCCGCTTCGCCGGCATTGGCACGGGTTCGACGCGAGATCGAAAAGCAGCGGCGCGTCATTCAGGAATCGCTGCGTGGCCACTTGCGAAAACTGGCGGAAGGCGGCGCGGTGCAGGATGAATTGATCACCATCCGTGGCGAGCGCTTTGTCATCCCGGTAAAGATCGAACAGAAGCGAAGGGTCCAGGGCGTGGTGCACGGCGCCAGTTCGAGCGGGCAAACTGTATTTGTCGAGCCGCTGGAAACCATCGAGCAGAATAACGAACTGGTGCGACTGCTGGATGATGAGATGGCGGAGATTCATCGCCTCTTGATGGAAATGACGCGTCTCATCGGCGAAGGTGCGCAGGAAATTCTAGCGTCAGCTGAAGTGCTTGGAGAATTGGAGTTGCAGTTTGCCAAGGCGCGCTTCGCCGAAGACTACCACTGCGTAGCCGTGCCGTTGAATGAAGGTTTGAGTGGGGACAGCCGCCCTCGGCTGTCCGCGAGCGAAACTCGCCTCCTTCTGCACAACGCCCGCCATCCGCTGCTGGAACGGAATCTAAAACTCAAAGGCACCGAGGTCGTGCCGATCAGTGTAGAGCTCGAAGGCCCACGCCGCCAATTAGTGATCACCGGTCCCAACACCGGCGGCAAGACCGTCACTTTGAAGACCATCGGCCTGCTGGCGTTGATGGCGCAGTCGGGAATTCCCGTTCCCGCCGATCGGGCGGAGATGCCGGTGTTTGACGCGGTTCTGGCGGACATTGGCGACTATCAATCGATTGAGCAGAATCTATCTACTTTCTCCGCGCACGTCACCAACATCGATTTCATCTCTCGCACAGCTACCTCGCATTCGCTGGTGTTGCTGGATGAATTGGGCTCGGCCACCGATCCGGAAGAAGGTGCGGCGCTCGCGGTTGCGATTGCCGGCCACTTCGGCCGCACCGGCTGCATGACAGTCATCTCGACGCATCACACTTCGCTGAAAGTTTACGGGGCGAATACCGCGGGGGTAGTCAACGCCTCGGTGGGGTTCGACGAAGCGACCTTGCGGCCGACGTACGAACTGAAGATTGGCGTGCCAGGAGCCTCGGCGGGAATCAATATCGCGCAGCGGTTGGGACTGAATCCTGCCATCATCAGTACGGCGCGGGCACGGCTGGGAACGCAGGCACGGGATGTGGGCGAGTTCCTGGATCGGCTTCATGCCGAGTTGCGCCAGGCGGAAAGCGAGCGTTTGCGGTTGCAGGCGCGCCAGCAGGAATTGGAACGGGAGCGAGCATTTCTGGCGGCTGAGGGCAAGCGGGAACAGCAGAACAAGATCCGCGAGATGGAGAAGAAGCTGGAGAGCGTTCTGCGCGACTTCGAATACCATGCGCGCGAGGCGGTGAACGCGATCCAGGACAAAGCGGCAGCGCAGAAAGTCGCGAAGGATGCTGAAAGGAAGATCGCCAAGCTGCGGCGGGAATTTCGCGAGGAGTTCGATTCCACGGTCGTAGCGCATGCCAGCGGAGCCGACCGAGGCGATCCTCACGCGCAGCCGCAGGTGGTCAAGCAAGTTGGAGAAGGCGACAGCGTCAAGCTGAAATCGACGGGACGCGCGGCGACGATTTCCCGCAAGATCGATGACAACCATTTCGAAGTCCAGATCGGCGCGATGAAGATGAAGATCGCGCGCGACGATATCGCGGGAGTGCTGGTGAAAGCGCGGGCGGCGAATTCTCCCGTGCAGGCCGCTCGCGCGCGCGGGATTTCCGTGTCGCTGAATAACGAGAATGAAGGCCAAAACGCGCCCTCAGAAATCAACGTCATTGGCTACAACGTGGACGACGCTACCCGCGAAGTGCAGAAGTTTGTCGACCGCGCCTTTCTCGCCGGATTGCCACGCGTGCGCGTCGTCCACGGCAGCGGCATGGGCATTCTTCGCAGAGCCCTGCGGCAAGCTCTGCAGCAGCATCCTCACGTGGAGTCCGTCGCCGAGCCTCCGCAGAACGAAGGCGGCGGCGGGGCCACGGTGGCGGAGTTAAGGGTATGAATTTGTCATGCTAGCGTCGAAGCCTCCCTAATAGAGCCCAGACTGTCGGCAGCTCCAAGTTGACCCGGCTTCGCCATGCCTGTGACAGTTGTCACAGTTGCGGAGCGAAGGAGAATCGCCCGAAGGACAGCCCACCATGACTCCTCGAGAGCGAGGGCTTCCGCGACCGCTACAATGGGGAACGGCAGTGGCGCAGGTAGGGATGCTTAGACATCGGCGAATCCTCTTTGGGACGATCTTCCTGCGCTCAGCAGGCCCGAGGAAAAAGCTCGGCAATAAAGTCGGGTTTTCCCTGGGGCATCAACGGAATCCCGGTTTATTCCACAGCTTCTTCACAGCGATCAGGCTCCGGTGTATTCTCACGATTAGTTTTCACCCCCACAATTCCAAGGGAGAAGTGTCGACGAATCCGTCCACCCATGCCCGCTGAAGATTTCAAAGAAACGGTAAAGCAGCAGGCGGATATCGTCCGCATCATCGGCGATTACGTCAAGCTGAAGAAGGCTGGAGCCTCGAACTATGCGGGTCTTTGTCCATTTCATGGCGAGAAGACTCCTTCGTTTTCGGTCCATGCCACGCGGCAGTTTTATCACTGCTTTGGCTGTCACGAGTCGGGCGACGTTTTCAAGTTTATACAGAAGATCGAGAACGTCACTTTTCCCGAGGCCGTGCGGTTGGTGGCGCAGAAGCTCGGGATCCCGCTGCCGAAAGCTACGTATTCGAATCCGGCGGAAGCCAGGGAAGCCAAACTGCGCGCTCAACTGCTCGATATCCATGAGCGCGCGGCCGCATTTTTTCAGGAATGCTTGACCCGCCCTGAAGGCGCGCGGGCTCGAGAATACTTGCAGGGCCGTGGACTCGAGGAAGAAAGCATTGCGTGCTTTCGCATTGGTTATGCGCCGGATTCAGGATTCCTGCTGCGTGATCGTTTGACGAGCGAGTTCGGCGAAGAGGTGTTGCGGGAGAGTGGCTTGTTTTCGTGGAAGCAGGAAGACAGCCGTCAGCCAGCCCAGATTCCTCGCTCCGCTCGGAATGACAACAGCAAAGCGAATGCCGAGGGTGCCCCGTCCCTGTCCGTCCGCCCTTTGGACGGGCAGGGTGGGGATTTTGACTCGTTCCC
>Ga0187855_10003450_pt1 | contig 11592 bp, 9 predicted proteins | sample June2016WEW_8_10_2_FD_132969 | JGI IMG/M metagenome (GOLD analysis project Ga0187855, IMG submission 132969) | Peatland microbial communities from SPRUCE experiment site at the Marcell Experimental Forest, Minnesota, USA - June2016WEW_8_10 | ecosystem: Environmental > Terrestrial > Soil >...
ACTGTCCGCGGATCAGGCATTTCTTTTTTCCAGCAAGGCCAATGCTCGCTTGCAGACGTTCGCAACCGTAAACCCGTATTCGCGCATCAACACCGTTGCGGGGGCGGAGGCGCCGAAATGGTCGAGACCGATTACAACGCCAGAGTCGCCGATGTAACGGTGGCATCCCTGCGTCGCCCCCGCTTCCACGGCCAGCCGCGCGCGGACCACAGGCGGAAATACCGAGCGGCGATATTCCTCCGATTGCGCGTCGAACAGCTCCCAACTGGGCATGGAAACGAGGCGGGCCTGAACGTTCCGCTTTTCCAACTCCCGCTGCGCTTCGACGATCAGACTCACTTCTGAACCGGTGGCGATCAAAATAATCCCGGGATGGCCGCTCGCCGCCTCGGCCAGGATATAGGCCCCGCGTTTCAGCCCCGCGGCGGAGGCATAATGGCTACGGTCCAGGGTCGGCACATCTTGGCGGGTCAGGATCAACGCGACTAGACGGTCTCGCGACTCCACAGCGACGCGCCAGGCGTACGCCGTTTCGTTGACATCGCAGGGACGGATCACGACCAGGCCTGGAATCGCCCGCAGGTTGGCGAGTTGTTCCACCGGCTGATGCGTAGTCCCGTCTTCGCCCAGTGCGATGCTGTCGTGGGTGAACACATAGATCACCTGCTGCTTCATCATGGCCGCTAGCCTCATGGGCGGGCGCATGTAATCGGAGAAGATCAGGAACGTTGAGCCGTACGGGATGTAACCGCCGTGGACGGCCATGCCGTTCAGGATCGAGCCCATGCCATGTTCGCGAATGCCGAAGTGCAAGTTGCGCCCGGCGTCACTCCAGCCGCCGCCACTCGATCCTTGAGTGTCTCCCAAGGATCGATCGGGAGATTCAAAATCACCCGCACCCTTCAGTTCGGTGTACGTCGAGGGATCCAAATCCGCCGAACCGCCCATCAGCGACGGAAGTTTGGGCGCGATTGCGTTCATCACTTTTCCGGAAGCCACGCGGGTTTTCATTCCCTTCGGGTCCGCCGGGAAAACCGGGATGTCCGCATCCCAACCGGCGGGTAATTCGCCGCGCATGCGTTCTTCAAACTCCCGGGCCAACTCAGGATGTACCTTGGCATAGCGGGAGAATCGATCCCGCCACTCCGACTCCGCCTGCCGGCCACGCGGCACGGCCTCGCGAAAATGGGCGAGAGCTTCGGGCGGGATATCGAAGAGGGGATCTATGGGCCAACCCAGGTTCTGCTTGGTCAGCTTAACCTCTTCTACGCCCAGCGGCGAGCCGTGCGCTTCAAACGTGTCCTGCTTGTCCGGGGAACCGAAGCCCAGGTGCGTGCGAATGAGAATCAGCGAAGGGCGCTTCGTTTCGCTCCGCGCCGCCCGCAGGGCCAGGTCGATCGCCTCCACATCGTTTCCGTCTTCCACCGATTGCGTATGCCAACCATACGCCTCGAAGCGCCGCGCGTGATCTTCGTTAGAGGCGATGTTTGTACCTGCGGAGAGCGTCACATGGTTGTTATCGAAGAGGTAAATCAGCTTGCCGAGTTCCAATTGCCCGGCAAGCGACGCCGCCTCGGACGACACCCCCTCCATCAGATCTCCGTCGCTGACCAGCCCGTAGGTGAAATGATCGACGATCTCGAAGTGCGGCCGGTTATAACGCGCCGCCAAATGAGCTTCCGCGATCGCCATGCCCACGCCGTTGCCGAAGCCCTGTCCGAGCGGGCCCGTGGTGGTTTGCACGCCCGGTGTCAGGCCGCGCTCCGGATGACCGGGCGTCATGCTGCCCCATTGGCGGAATCGTTTGATCTGGTCGAGAGGCAGGTCATAGCCAGTGAGGTGCAGCAAGCTGTACAGAAGCGCCGAACCGTGGCCAGCCGACAGGACGAAACGGTCCCGATTGAACCATTGCGGATCGGTGGGGTTATGCCGGAGAAACCGCGTCCACAAGACATAGGCCATGGGTGCGGCCCCCAGGGGCAGACCCGGGTGGCCGCTATCGGCTTTTTGCACCGCATCAACCGACAGGAAGCGAATCGTGTTGATCGCCAGTTGATCCAGTTGCGCCGGATTGAGAGTGTTCGAAGTTGTATCGGCTGAAGTGCTCATTGCCAGTTTCTCCTTGGCTGATGACAGGGAAACGTGCCGCGCGCCATCCCGGCGGAAGATGCTCTCAGCGGCGGCTGACCGATTTCACACTGTACCGGCTAAGTTCCGCCAGCAATCTCTGAGCCGCCTCCGGAACCGCAACCCTGCCGTGCAGAATTTCCTCATGGGTGACGTCGGAGCCGTACATGGCTTTGTCCGCGCTATGATCGGCCTGCACGACGGCGCCATCTACGCTGGCTCCGGCAAAAACCCCTTTGCTGCGCGAATAACTCAGAATCTCCGCATTGAGTTTGATATCCGTGTTGGCGGATGCGAAATCGCCGGCAAATCCGGAGGAGGCGACATCAGCGGATTCGACGGATCGGACCGTTTCATTATGGGTCTCCTCCGGGCATCGGCAGACGCCGTCATGGTGGGATCCGGTACGCTTCACCAGACCGCACCAGGGCACCTATTCGTCGCCGACCACGTATGTCGGGAAGCCCACGACCTTTATGCGCGCTACCGGCACGAGGTCTTGAAGAAGACGGCTCCCCCGCTCCAGGTGGTCGTGAGCGGGAGCGGCAAAGTGGACCTCACAAGGGCCATATTCCAGACACCCGGCATACGAACATTGATCGTCACCCCACAAGCCGGTAGCGATCTTCTCGCCGCGAGCGGGGCAGGATCGCTGATTTCGACGGAAGTCAGGGCGCTCGAAGGTCCCATTATTGCGCCGGCTGACGTTCTCGAACTACTGCGCGCTGAGTTTGGCGTATCGCTGCTTCTACATGAAGGCGGCCCTACGCTGTTCGGCAAGTTCGTGGCGGACGGCTGCGTCGACGAACTCTTCCTCACCCTAGCCCCTCAGGTGGCGGGCCGAGACATGCAGTCGCAACGCCCGGGATTGATCACCGGCGTGGAGTTTCTTCCTGAAACGGCGCCATGGCTGGACATCGTCAGCGTGAAGCAGCGGGGCAACCACTTGTACCTGCGGTATGGTGCGGCTCACGGCCGCGACACCACCGGTTAGGGGACTAGCAGTATCCCGGCGCCCCTGCGGATCCGGCATGGCCCCCTACGCCGCGGGGGAGAGATCCCTCTTCCACACGCTGCGCAACGCGCCCAGCGTGATGGGCAGGGCGCCGGCGAAGAGGAAAACCACATCTCCCACCATGCGCAGCCATTCCAGCTTATGGTAGGTGCCGCCCATCAGAAAGGTGAGGCGGCGCGCATGCCAATACCCGTTCGCCACGGAATCCCAGAGCTGAATCACTCCTCCGGGGAACAGATCCAGGATGATCATGAGCGCGAGACCTACGTTGGCGCCCCAGAAGCCCACCCGGACGAACTTCTGCGTCACTTCCCATGTGGCGTCGGATTGCATGGTCCTCAAGCAGAAGACCAGCACTGCCAAGGCCAGCATCCCAAAGACGCCAAATAATGCGGCGTGTCCGTGATTGGGGGTGAGCGTCGTGCCCACTTCGAAGTAGGACACGATCGGCAGGTTGATCAGGAAACCGAAGATCCCCGCGCCGACGAAGTTCCAGACACCCACGGCCATGAGGAAGTAGATGGACCACTTCTGGCCCCAGGCCAGATCGTGGCCGCACGCGGAACATTGCGCCTTCCTCAGCTTGATGAAATCCCAGGCGTCCAGAGTCAGAAGCGTGAGAGGCACAACTTCCAGAGCCGAGAAGCACGCCGCCAAGCCCATATTGAGCGTCCCCTGGCCCGTGAAATACCAATGGTGGCCTGTGCCGACGATCCCGCCGCTGAGATACAGGATGGCATCCAGGTAGATCAGCCGCGTGGCAGTCTTGGTGCTGACCACGCCCATCTGGTGGAACATGATGGCCACCAGCACCGTCGCGAAGAGTTCGAAGAATCCCTCCACCCAAAGATGGATGATCCAGAAGCGCCAGTTGTCGATGACGGCGAAGTTGGTGTGCGGGCCATAGAACAGCGCGGGCAGGTAGAAGACTGGGATGGCCACGGCCGCGTACAGGAAGAGCGAGGAAAGTTCGCGCTTGTCAGGGCTCTTGAAGGCGGGCTTGAGCGCGCGAAACATCAGAAACAGCCAGAAGAGGAGGCCAACGGCCAGCAAGTACTGCCAGAACCGCCCGAGGTCCAGATACTCGGAACCCTGGTGACCGAACCAGAACCAGAACTGCCCCAGCTTGTTGTTAATGCCGAGGGACTCGCCTGCCAGGCTGCCAAAGACGACCACCACCAGCGCACCGAGGAGTGCGTAGACGCCGGCTCGCTGGTGTTTGGGCTCCGCGCCACCGACCCACGACGCCAGGAAAAGGCCGCCGCCCACCCATGCCGTCGCGATCCAGAAAATGGCGAGTTGTAGGTGCCAGGTGCGCGCCAGGGTGTAGGGCAGCCAGCGGGCGATGTCGAGCCCGTAAAAGGCTCCCGTCTCCACAGGTAGTGGGCGAGCACACCTCCCAGGAACGATTGCGCCAGGAACAGGAGGGCCACGACGGCAAAGTACCATCCCGTCGCCCATTGGCTGGGCGTGAGCTTCAAAGCAAGGGGAGCGGAGTGCATGATGTGAGCGCTGGCGCCCTCGCCTTTCCAGCCCAGGTAGTCGAACTTGCCGACCACGAAGAGGATCAAACCCAGCCCCGACAGGAGGGTGATCAGACTTAGGGCGCTCCAGACATAGGCCTCCGTGGAAGGGCGGTTTCCCGCGATGGGCTCGTACGGCCAGTTGTTCGTGTATGAGTAATCCTTCCCAGGGCGGTTCGCCGCTGCGGCCCAGGCCGCCCAGGCGAAGTAGGCGGTCAACGCTTTTTGCTCCGCTGGGTCCTGAATATAGTTGGCTGGCAGCCCGGGGGCGGCGTCCTTCCTGGTGAAGTAGTCGCTCCACTCGGGAAGCTGCGTGCGGTAGGCAGCCACCTCGCCCGGCGAGAACCGGAGCGTTCGCGAGGTTGGTTCGTACCGGTTCTCCTTAAGTGCCGTCATCGTCCGCGCGGATGCGATGCTCCGCTCGTCCGGCGAGAGCTGCGCAAACGGTTTGCCGTACTTCTCGGTTGCGACCGTGTCCAGGGTGACCTCGCTGAGCCTATGCAGGTACTCCGCGCTGTAATCGGGACCCAAGTAGGCGCCATGGCCCCACAGGCTCCCGTGCTCCATCAGACCGTACTTGAGAAAGACCTCCTGGCCCATCTGGATGTCAGCTCCAGTAAACAACACCGTTCCCATTACATCTGTGACCCGCTCGGGGATGGGTGGAGCGTTCGTATAGGTCAGGACCGTTACAAAGGTCAGAACCGAGAAGCCGGCGATCATGACGAGGATGGCCGAATGTCTCCACCACGGAGAGAGACGCGCAGCATTGGCGGATGTGGCGATCATATGCCTCCTTCACTTCCTGACAGGAATTTCAGCTTTCCAATTCCTTACGGCAAACGAACGTATTTGGACATCTTACTCTGCAATAGTATATCCTTGCGCTTCTGCCTTCCGGGAATCTGTCGGGAAACCTCGAAAGAAGCAATCCCAGAACTGGACGAAACGGCATCCGAACGGCACCAGAGGCTGAGTAGCTGCCGGCGTGACCGCTTCCAGCTCACCGCCACGCATTTTCTGACGTCAACCTGTCTCCTGAGGATAGGTGATGTGGATGCCCGAGACCTTTGCGAAGCCAGTAAGCAAGTGCGGCTGTGTCCGGCTTGCGCTCATGATATGTTCGACCTGCGCGCCGCGTACCTTCAGTGCGTCCGCTATGAGTGAGCGATGACAGCGCCAGGGTACCGCCTCGGCGCACATGATGACGGTTTGCTCGCGTGCCGCGAGTTGCATAAGCTTCTCCAGACCGGCTTCGAACTCCGGCGTTTGCATGTAGTCGGCGAAACCCCGGAACGAGGCGTTGTGCCACCCGGTGTTCGGCGAGTCCTGGCGTGCGTGCCGCAGTTCCCCAAGCTGCTCCATGTGAGTGTAAGCGATTCCTGCGAGCCGCAGTGGTTCCGGCAGGGTGTCGCGATTGAACTGTGGGTTGTGACGAGAGCGCGGGATGGTCCGCACATCCATGAGGTGTTTCACGCGGAGCGCAGAGAGCATTTCGACGAAGGTATCGAGAGTTCTCGTCGAATGACCGATGGTCAAGATCTTCGGCTGGGTAACAAGCACACTCTCACCGCTCATCGCACTGATCGGAGCTCCTCAGGTTTGGCTGCGGGGGTCGAGCAGCCGCTCCAATTCGGCGGGCTGGATACCACTGCGCTCGCGGGCGACCTCCCGGATTGTACGTCCGCTGGCGCTCGCTTCCTTGGCAAGCGCGGCAGCCTGCTCATAGCCGATGATCGGAGCCAGCGCGGTGGCCATGGCCAAGGACTGCTCGACGAATGCCGCGGCGCGTTCGCGGTTGGCTTCCAGCCCTCGCACCAGACGCGTCTCGAAATTTCGAGTGCCCGCGGCCAGCAGCCCGATCGAATCCAGCAGATCCCAAGCCATGAGCGGCATCATGACGTTCAGTTCGAAATTGCCCGCCGCAGCGCACCAGGCAATTGCGGAATCGTGCCCAATCACCTGCGCACACACCATCAGCAGGCTCTCGGCAATGACCGGGTTGACCTTGCCGGGCATAATGCTCGAGCCAGGTTGCGTGGCGGGCAGTTGAAGTTCACCAATGCCGCAACGCGGTCCCGAGCCGAGCCAGCGTATGTCGTTGGCAATCTTGACGAGCGACAGCGCGTAGTTTCTCAGCGCGGCGGATAGGAAGGCCGCGGCATCGCGCGCCCCCTGCGCCTCGAAATGATTGGAGGCCTCGCGAAGAGGGAGGCCGGTCCGGACAGCCAGTTCTGCGATTACCGCGGCGGCGAAGCCTGCGGGCGCGTTGAGCCCCGTGCCAACCGCAGTGCCGCCAAGGGCCAGTTCGCACAGGGCCGGTAGGGCCGCCTCCACGCGCTCCCGTGCCGCTTCCACCTGCCGCGCGTATCCCGAAAACTCCTGCCCCAGCCGCATAGGGACGGCGTCCTGAAGATGCGTACGGCCGATCTTGATAACGTCGTCGAATTCGCGGCTCTTCGCCTCCAGCGCCCCGTGCAGGTTGCGCATAGCGGGCAGCAACTGGCATTGAACCGTCTCAACGGTCGCCATATGCAGGGCGGTGGGAATTACGTCATTGCTGGACTGACCGCGGTTGACTTCATCGTTTGGGTGCGAGCCGGCCAGGTGGCCAATCACCTCGTTGGCGTTCATGTTGGTTGAGGTGCCACTGCCGGTCTGGAAGACGTCCACGACGAACGAGTCGTCGTGGCGGCCTTCGGCAACCTCATTGGCGGCAGCCTCGATGGCGGCGGCCTTGGCCTGCGGCAGGTAGCCCATCCGGCCGTTCACCTGAGCGGCGGTGGCCTTGATCAGGCCGAGCGCGCGCAAGAAGGGCCGCTGAAACCGCATCCGGCTAATGGAGAAGTTCTCCACCGCGCGCGCGGTCTCAGCTCCGTAGAGTGCGTCCCGCGGTACGCGCATCTCGCCCATGGTGTCGCGCTCGATCCTGTAGTCCTGCTCCATGTGACCCAAAAACTCAATTCTTCTCTTTCACCGTACCACCAGCAGCAACAACAACATCACCGCCTTCCCGATGCCGGACCGCGCGGGGCGCTATCGTTCTTGTGCCCTTCGGAACGCACTATTCTCTCGATGCAGGTGTCGCCCCGGCAATGTTGTTCAAAACCTCCGTTCCTGGCCAGACCGATTTTGTCCCCGGCTCGGAGTGACGCCGCTATGGGCTTTGCGTCAAAACAGCAGGGTACGGGGGCGGCAGCAACAACGTGATGCCGAGATTGAGCGCGAACAGGGTCACCGCTGTCAATTCGGTCATGGCCGAAATTGGCAGAATCGTCCACGCTGCCTGCAGATTGGCCTCGTAAGCGGGGATCTCAGAGGCCACGCGAAGGAGGCAGCCGAGATTCAAGAGGGCCAGAGAAGCGAACATCAGCTTCTTGCTATAGAGGAGGCGCATCCCACAGAAGGCGGGTAGGACTCTCTGGCCGATTGCGAACACCATGGTGGCGAGGAACCCGACGGTGAGAGCATGGCGTGAGGCGCCCCAGATGCCGCCGTGCGCATCGGATTGAGCCGCGTACACACCGAGCGAGGCCGCAACAAGAAGCCAGGCGTAGGCACCGCGCACGAAATAAGGAAAAGAGGGGGAGACCCCGAGAGTCTTCGCCGGCTTTTGTGACCGCTGGAATACTCTCAGAGCGATGGAGGCGAGGATGCAGGCCGTCAGCAGCAGCCCAGTCGCCAGACGTAACTGACCGAGAAGCGCCGCTACGACGCCGCAGCCGCAAGCGCTCAGCGCGGCCATCAGGCCGCCCCCTAAGGGCTTACGCAGCCCCAGGAAGACAGGCAACCACCTGGCATTGAAGCCCCATACCGCCAGGAGAGGAAACCCCCAGGCGGCGAGAAACAGATAGCGTTGGTCCAGCCAATGTGGTATCTCCGGATGCATGCTGGTCATGGCCAGATCGATGCTCACCACCAGGTTCATCAATAGTGCAAGCAAGAAGCCGGCGGTGGAAGCCATAACCAGCTTCATCCACGTCTCAAGCGCGGCCGGCGGCGCGGAAGCCGGTCTGGACTGATGACGGCTCACGGTCGCAAAGAAGATCAGGAAACCCGCGAGTTGCAGCGCCGCTGAGGCCGGCAGCAGGACGCGCCAATACCACTCGGCTACATTAGCCACCCAGCGCAGGGTGATTCCGCCGGTCCAAAGGGCCCAGCATACCCAGCCACGGCTGGCGGCAAAGGGCATGACCCGGCCCATCTTCGACAAGGAGTAGTAGCCGATGCCTATGATGAAAGTGCCAATCCAGCCGAAAATCTGAGCATGCCCGTGAGCTTGGAGCCAAGATGGTGAAAGGCCGGCCAGGGAATGCCGGCCGCTAATCGAAACCAGATTCCAGACTCCCAGGAATGTCCCCGGCAGCAAAAGAAATAGCAGGCCAGTGACGATGTAGACCGTCACCAACCGCTGTAGTGCGACCTCAATCACTGCCGGGTTGCTATCCATCATGGGAATCAGTTACCCGTTCATTGGATCGAAAAGCCTCCGGGATCGGCTCTAGAGTGTTGCCCACCGCGACTTCGACGTCAGCTTTCCCCAATTCAGTCTTGGGTGCGACCTTCTCAGTCAATTGCTGGCTTGTCATTCTGTCTGAGTTTAGCGGGTTTCTGTAGTCCGAACAGCGCAGCCAGTGGTGATAGGGACGCGGCGGCAGGCGTTGCGGTTGTCTGGGCGGCGGCATTGCATATTCCAGGTCATGACCTCGCCTTGGCATGGTTCACCTCCTCGCAGCTTTGCAGCAACTCGGTCCTGCACTGATTGCGGAGGCACAGGCAGCCGTCCGAGACATTCGGCGCCTGTCCTCGATCCATTTCGAGAAAGAAGAGGTCGTCTTCTACCCGAGCTTACGACTCGCGTTTCCGGATCTGCTGACCGAAATGGACCACCAGCACGACGAGGTTCGCGAAGTGGAGCAATACGTTGGGGACCTCCTGTCAGATCCGCCACTGACTCCCGAATCTCGCTGGCTCAATGACCTGCGGTTGTTCGGCGCTGAACGCCGCACTGGGCCGGCGAGCTTATTGCTGTGATCGTCTCTGGCCATGATGGTGACGGGGCAGCAGTGCTGTGCGGCATGTCGCGAGGCTGACGGCATCCTAGTTCCTGGTCACCTTGGTGCGGCCTCCAAATGGCAAGCGCAGTCGCAACACTCGTTCGCGTCGGTGTTCCTCGTGCAGGTTCCGAACTCTGGCGAGCAGCAGGTCATCAAGCGAAATCATCCCGAGAAGTTGCCAGTTATCACGGTCGACCACGGGAAACCCGGTGAGACCGGTTTCGGCCATACGCAACACGGCGGTACGCAGCGACTGATCGGGATAAGCCACCACGGGTTCTCTCAGCACATCGGCTAGCGACGCCTCCGCCGTGGGCGATTCGGTCAGCTTGCGCAGTTCGTTGCGCGTAATCACACCCTTCACCCTTCGTTCCCGATCCACCACGGGATAGAGATGATGGCGGCGGTGCGCCGGCGCGCGAACCAGGATGTGGCGCAGGTCCTCGATCGTCGCCTCGGCCGGAAGTGCGACAAGCTGCGTGCGCATCGCCTCCCGCACTAACAGGACCTCGAGCGGATCGGTCGCATATTCGCGCGTCAGGTGGAAGCCTCGCCGCGCGACTTTCTCCGTCAGGATGGAGCGTTTCAGCAGCAGCACGGTGGTGCCATGCGCCAGCATTGCGGCTACCAGCAATGGGAGCAGAACATTGACGTCATGGGTTAGTTCCAGCGCAAACAGTATCGCCGTGAACGGCGCCCTCATCGTACCGCCCAGAATCGCTCCCATGCCGATCAGCGGCCAGAAGCCGGCGCCTTCGTTGGGCAGGAAGATCGCCTCAACGCCTCCCAACGCCGCACCCATCATCAGCAGGGGCGCCAACACGCCGCCGGAGGTTCCCGAGCCCAACGAGATCACCCAGATTGCCGATTTGACCAGCAGCACGCCGGCGATCACCGCGCGCGGCACGTCGCCTTGCAGCAGAGATTGGATCGTGTCGTATCCAACGCCCAGCGCCTGCGGGAAAATCATCCCGCCCAATCCGACCGCCAGGCCGCCGATCGCGGGCCACCACATCCAGTGGATCGGCAGCTTCATGAACGAGTCTTCGGCCGCGTAGACGCCGATCGTCAGGAGCGCTGAGAGGCCACCCGCCAGCAGGCCGGCGAGGACACATCCCAGAAGGCCCTGCGGACCGATGAAGATGGCGTGGTGCGGCACAGGAAAGAGCGGGCCCAGGCCGAGAACGTAGCGTCGCGCCGCGCCCGCTGTCGCGCTCGCTAGCGCCACCGGAATCGCGCTCCGCGGTTTCCATTCGAATAGCAGTAACTCAACCGCCAGCAGCACGGCCGCGATGGGTGTCGCGAATGTGGCGGACATTCCCGCGGCCGCGCCCGCAACCAGCAGCGTCTTCCGCTCGGCCGCAGTCAGGTGAAACAGTTGCGAGATGACGCTTCCCAGAGCGCCGCCGGTCATGATGATCGGACCCTCGGCGCCGAAGGGACCGCCCGAGCCGATCGAAATTGCGGCCGAAACAGGCTTCAGAATCGCGAGCCGTGGCTGCACTTTACTGCCGTTGATCAGAATCGATTCGAGCGCTTCCGGAATGCCGTGCCCGCGAATACGCTCCGAACCGTATCGCGCCATGAGACCGATGACGAGACCGCCCGCCACTGGGATCAACACCGCGAACCAGCCGAGGTGGTTGCCAGCGGGAGAACGGAAGACCGTGCTCACCCGCCCGTAATAGAAAGCATTCGTGAAAAAGGCAATCAGTCGAAGCAACGCCCATGCGACAAACGTGCTCAAAATGCCGATCCCGATCGCTGCCGCTGAAAGCGGAATCACGCGCGCCGTGGTCGTGAAATCGCCTAATTCCTGAGAATAGGCGCTGGAGCCTTTCTCTCTGACGCCGGGGTTGCTCATGATGCC
>Ga0187855_10003454_pt1 | contig 11586 bp, 15 predicted proteins | sample June2016WEW_8_10_2_FD_132969 | JGI IMG/M metagenome (GOLD analysis project Ga0187855, IMG submission 132969) | Peatland microbial communities from SPRUCE experiment site at the Marcell Experimental Forest, Minnesota, USA - June2016WEW_8_10 | ecosystem: Environmental > Terrestrial > Soil >...
ATGGTCCGAGCCGCCCATGACGAAGGTCCGCAAGGGCCCGAACTGAGCCTCGATCGGGTTGGCCCAGGACGCGCTGGTGGGCGTGAAGCACAGCTCGACGTTGGCGTGCCCGGCCCAGGCCCGGATCGCGGGGGTTTTGTTCGCGGACAGGTTGTCCAGGATGACGAACAGGCGGTAGCCGCCGGGGCGGGCGGCCCGGATCGATTTGAGTGCGGCCAAGGTGTGGTCGCCGCCCTTGCGGCGGCGGGTGATGCCCCAGAGCTGGTCATCGCCGAGGGAGTAGCAGCCGTGGAAGTAGCGGATGCCGTGGGTGCGATGGTAGGTCGCGGGCAGCCGGCTGGGCTTGGCCCGCCTGGCCCAGGACGATCCGTGGCACGGCCGGATGGACAGCGGGCCGAACTGATCGAAGGCGAAGCACCGGTCCGGGTAATGGCTGGTCACGTGCTCGATCCGGTCCAGCTTGGCTTCCTTATCCGGATCAGCCGATTCCTTCCAGGTCCGGGTTCGCTGGAAGGAGATCCCGCGGGAGTGCAGGATCTGCCGCAGCCGTTCCCGGCTGATCCTGGTGCCCCGCGAGTCCAGGTGAGCGGCCAGCTTGCGCAGGCTCCAGTGCGTGAACGGCAGGCCCAGCTTTTCCGGGCGGGTGGTGGCCGTCGTGACGATGAACTCGATGTCTGCGTCACTGATCAGGCGGGGACGGCCTCCCGCCCACTGAGGGTCCAGCGCGGCCAGGCCCTTCGCGTTGAAGGCGTGGATCACGTCCCGGACCGTGTCCTCATCGGCGGCGGTCAGCCGGGCGATCGCCGGCACCGGCGTCCCGGACGCCGACGCCATGATCATCATCGCCCGGCGGACCCGGATCGACCCGTGCTTGCCGCGCCGCACGATCTGCTGCAGCCGGCGGCCCTCCTCATCACTGAGCCGCCGCGCCCGCACCGGCTCAGCCATCACTTCTCCCGGCACCCGATTCCGTCATCACAAGATCGAGTGTGAACCAACGCCCGCCACACCACCGCAACCACTGCGGTGTGTCACCGGACCCGGCGAACCTTTCTGGTCAGCGCACTAGGTAGAGCCGGAGGACCAGGCACGGCACCCCAGGCCGCACCGTACCCGCACACAAGACCGCCCAGCCCGGCAGCGCACCCGCCGTCAGGCCAGCCCAGCATGCCCAGCCACAAGCAAAACCCCATTTGACAAAGCCCTCATAGGCTGCTCACGACAGCTTGGCAGAGAGGGGGGCGCTTTCGACATACGACAGTTATTAGCGTGCAGCTCGCGGACCAGTAGGCCGGATTTGGCAGCTATCGGAGCATGGTCAGGAATAGCCAGGACGCCGGGCAGGCCGCGTTGACGCTGAGTGTCAGCGGCTACGCATCGACATAAGCGATATTCCGCTAGCAACCCTGCCTACGCCCCCTCGGTAGTCCCGTCCGCGCAATAATATTTTGTCGTCCCCGCAACCACGGGCGCTGACTGTTGGCCGACAACTCCACCATGACCCTGACAAGGCTGGTGACTGCAGCCACCAGCCGTCACAGTTAAGGTAACGAGTATCACGCCAACGACCGCAACCAGTATTCGCCGCATAGCTTAAAGTCTACATCATTGCGGCAAAGCGGCAATAAGTATCCCGAAGTCCAGTGATTGGGCATGGAAATAGCTGATGTGGCTGGTTTGCGCGAGCGATGTCGTGGTGGTTGACAGGTACGGGATTATCCGGGCTGCACGGGACCCATGTGCGTCCTTTCGGCCGCCTCAGCCCCTGGCCTGCCCGTCCTTGAAGCAAATTCAGGCCCAGGTCGCGTGCGGTGCTCTTATCTCCGGCTACACCTCCGCCTTCCATGCCGCCACCGCGTCCTCATCGCGTTCCATCGCCTGGCGCACTGGCACCCGGCAGGACCAGATGTGCCTGGCACAGCAGCCTCTAGGTGCTCTCCACTGTGTAGCCGACGTGGAACAGCTTGCCGATCAGCGTCTTGATCCCAGCCCAGCGTCCAGCGCTGGTCCCCGGCGAACGCGTGCGTTAGCGGGCCACGGGCCTGATCTCCACGAGTTCGGCCTGGTTAGCGCTAGGAGCACTTGGAACTGTTCGTCACGCATAGTTACTGTCAATGAAGGCTGACAACGATCCCATCCGGACTCACCGCCAGCCACCTGAACGAGATCGTCTGCCCGGCGTCGAACCGTTCGATGCCTACGGCAACTGAGTACGCGCCACTCCCATTTCGATAAGGCGCCCAAGTTGCTTGATGTTAACTCGCTTAGTGGTACCCGGCTTGGGTTTGGGCGTCCTCCAACCAACCGGCACGCCGTGCCGATATGTCCTTTCAAAAAGCGCGGTCCGTCCGTCGGCCAGTACTACCTTGCAGCAGTACGTGGTCGACCCCCCAACGAGTATGGGAACGGGAGCCGACGGGATGGGGGCCGACGGCTGTTCGCTAACATGCCACTGCCGGACTTCGGTGATATCTTCCCAACGGGCGCTGTGCTGCTCGTATTCTAATTCCAATTCGGCCCAGTTGAGGTGCTCCCAATTCGCCGGGAGCTGCCGGGGTCTCCAGTTGATGCCCCAGGAGAACACGGAGCACGAACCGCGCAACTCGAAGTCGGGTCGCTCCTGACCAGTCCACGCAAGCCCGCTCACAGTGCGAGCATACATCAGGCGATCTCCGGCAATACCGATCGCGGGCCATGACGGAGAGCTTGACGCCCTGCCCCACGTCAACGTCTGACCACGCAGCACGGACTAACACGGATGAGGCCACTGGTTCGGACCCGGATAAAGGACTTCTGCAGCAACTGCGCCGCACGACACCGACCACGTGCGGCCGGTATAAGCCACCGACCTGCATCAATGCCCCTTATAGACCGTCATGCCCATTAATGGTAAAGAGAAGGCCAGATTGGTTATAAGTGTCGGAACATGCTCGATATGCGCCCGGGCCTGCTCCAGATCCAAGCCTGCTGCCATGGTCAGCTGCTGATGTGTCTGCTCCAGCCACTGCTCCGCGACCTCGGTCTTGCGGGTATCACCGCGGCCCATCAGTCGGGCGAACCGGCCCCGGGCCCCTCCCACACATCGGTGATCGCCGCACCCGCCACTGTCTGGCCCGCAAACTGCGCCAGAGCCATAAAGACATCACCCGGCACACCACCACCCCCTCCTTCTGCCAGCAAAACTTTCGCATACTGAGCGTTCTCGGAGGTTCGCTCCGGGTAAATACGCGGCCAATGGAGTTAGCCAACGTCCCAGCTTGTAACGTTTAGGCCCGTAAGAAGCGGTGCTAGTACCGCGATGAAAGCTGAACTCATAATCCGCCGGTCGTGCCGCGGCGAAGTGTTCGGCACCGTGTGCAGTGCCTCCAGAGTCCGGTCACTCACTGTAATAGCCGCAGTTGTTTGTTCGTGATCACGCGGGGCAGGGCCTGGCGGGTCGTTCCGGATATGTTCCGGGAACCCCGACACTGAGCCGCATCGAACGACATCTGGCTGCGCACCCTCGAAAGAGGCGACTCGGCATATGCCCAGATCAGCGACCATATAGCCAGGTAGGAGAAAGCGCCCCCAGTAGGATTCGAACCTACGCACACGGCTCCGGAGGCCGTTGCTCGTCTACATTTCTGCTTGCGTAAAAGATCAAGTGGAGTCAGACACCCTGTGGTCGCTAGATGTCGCTAGACACCCTGTTGCCGGGAGTGTGGCGCATCAGGCTACGTTCGCCCGGTTGGTGATGTGACGTAGCCGTTTATCGTCGCCGTTACGCCAGATGGTGTACCTCCTGTGGATCATGCTGGTCTGCGTGCCGCGACCGTTGGCATGCTGGAAAGGGCTCAGATCCCAATCCTCTCGCAAGGCCGGGCGGCCAGGGCGCCGCCATGGACAAGGAGTCTGGTGCCGGAGCCTGGGATGTGACGGAGCCGCGCTTAGCCTGTCTTCCCGATGATGGTGGTCATCTCGTCGGCGCTGAAGGCCCGCATCGTGTTCGAGCGGATGCTGCCGAGAGACGCTACCTGAAGCAGGGCCGCCGTCGCCGTTTCATCGTCGGGGAAGTCGACGACGCTGACGAGGTCGTACTCGCCGACCGTCCAGAGTAGTTCGCGTACCCGGCCGCCTGAGCTCTCGGCGAGCTTAGTGAAATCCGCCGCGCGACTCGGCGAGTCCTTGTAGTTCTTGATGCCCTGGTCGGTCCAGTGGATCAGAGATACGTAGGTCGGCATGCTCGTAGCCCCCTTTGGTGCCAGCAAAGACCAGAACATCCTCTACCGGGGTAAACGCAGAGGTCAAGGCTGGCGCGAGGTTATCGCTCACTAGTTGGGCCGCTTGGGAACCGCGCTGAGGGCGTGGAGCTGGTCGAGATATTGCCTGGTGCCTGCCACGCCGGGGCGGCTGCTCGCCGTTCTTGTCCGGCTCCGCACGGAATCCGAGTTCCGCGAACGCCGCGGCGAACGCCCGCGCCAGCGGCTGGTAGTCCTCCGGCTGGGTCCGGGCGATCGGCACCGGGCCGGAGCCGCCGTGCACCGCCGTCTCGCCGTAGAAAAGGTCGTTTTCTGCCTTCTTGTAGAAGGGCAGCACCTTCTCATACGACCATTCCGGGTTGCCCCTGGCGACCCAGCTTCCGAAGTCTTCCTTCCGGGCCCGGACGTAGTAGGTGCCATTCAGGGTGGTGGAGCCGCCCAGGATCTTTCCCCGCGCCACCGAGTAGGGCAGATCCGGCGTCAGGTTCGCCACGAATGCCCAGTTGTCCGGGTGCGAGGGCAGCCCGCCGGTCAGCGCTGCCGCGTTCAGCAGGTCCGGCGGGAACGATTCAGTGGTTGGCTTATCTGGCCCCGCCTCGATCAGCAGCACCCTCCGAGCGGGGTCCTCACTGAGCCGCGCGGCCAGCGGCGCCCCCGAGGCGCCCGCACCGACCACGATCACGTCATACACCGGGCTGGGCGTGTCCGCGTGTCTCCCCATGCCGTCTCACCGTCCTCGTAATCGTCGGCATGGCCGGACCGCTCGGGGCTCGGAACCTCCTAAGCCTGCATCTGCACCCCTGTTCAGAAACATACTCGTAACCCGTTCGGATAAGCAGCGTTGTCTGGCCGAAGCCAGCAGGCGCGGACGCGAGCATCAATTTCGGCCCCGGTCCGCATCGGCCGACCTGGAGGCTGGCGTCACGACGGATGCGAAGTACACCGTTGAAGACGTGAACGATTTCCTGGCGAAAGGACTAAAGGGCAGGTCTAAGACAACCATCGACAACTACCGGTCGCTCGCGGACCGCAACCTGATCCCGCAGATCGGCGGGGTCAAGCTCAAGGAGCTGACGGCCGACCAGGTCGACGACTGGCTGGACGAACGCGCCGAGGATCTGACCACGCGGACGCTCCGCCTAATCCATCAGATTCTCGAGCGCGCGATCCGGCAGGCCCAGGCCAGCGACAAGATCCGCCGCAATGTGGCGAGCCTGGTTGACATGCCCGAAGGGCGAGAAGGACGGCCGTCCAAGGCGATGACGCTCAACCAGGCCGTCATGCTCCTGGAAACCGTCGAGTCCGGCACTCACCGGCTCGCGGCCTACGTGGTGCTGTCCCTGCTGTCCGGGTCCGCGCCGAGGAGGCCCGGGCGATCACGTGGGACGAGATGGCCGCACCAGTCCCGGCAGCAGCGGCCACCCGATCACGACGAGCCAGTCGCCGTGCCGCTAACCACGCCGGAAAGTCCTCGGCGGCGTGATCAACGAGTACCACCTGGCTGCGTAAACTGCTCCATGAATCCGCAGGTCAGCGGTTGCTGCGGCATTTTGAAGCGGTACAAGCCTGAACGAGTTCCCGATCGGGTCTGGACCATACGCCAAATCTCAAGATCGCCTCGCTGCATTTCCTGGCTCCGCGAGGCGGGACTGATGACTGCAGCCATGGTGAGAGTACCTAATGACGGCCTGGGTCTTTCCCGGCTGCGAACGCCCGCATGGCCGAGGACCTGGAAGTCCCCAGGGCGCTGCGGCTGATTCTTACCTTGTCGATCCAGCGAAAGGCGGTTTTCCGCCGCCGCGCCTGCTCCACTTGGGCCTCCTCAACGAATACGAGCGGGCCGCGTAGAAGCCCAGGTCAAGACCGGTGGCAGAGTTCTGGAACCCTAGTGCGCCACGAGCGCGGAGAGCGAGGTCGTCAGGTAGGAGATCTTGTTCGATGCGGTGCTGCGTGGAAGATGAAGGTTTTGTGGCCCTTCGGCGTCGCCCTGCGGGGGGAGGCGTCAAACCACCTCATGCTGCGTTGGCTGAAGACCGTCGTCGTGAGCGATGAGGAAAAGGCGCACTGGATGCGTCAGGTGGGGATCAGGAAGGCGAGCGAGAGCGAACCGCTGTCGAAGTGTCGAAACCAGATCAGATGGCATCGAAACTGGGGCGCTTGGGGTTGCTCCAGGACGAGCCTGGCGGGTGCCCGTGTACTGGCCAGGTGGTGCCCGGCATGGAGGCGGCGCGAGCCTGGTCTGCGGCTTTCACGCGGAACGTGGGAAGGCGGACGCCGATACTGCGCGCCTGTTCCCGGCAAGGGGCGGGCGGGCGAGAGGGAGCGCGCTGAGCGGCAGGAACCGCAAGGCGCTGAGTACCGTCGCGGCGTCTGCTGGCGGACCGGCCCGTAGTAGCGGTGAAGCCCTGGTAATCGGGGCGGATGCGAAGGGGCCGGCTCATCGATTGGTTTGTTCGCACGAGCAACCGGGGTTAATCCTCGGGAGGAGACGGGTGAGCAGGTCAGGTCCGGAAAGCAAGCCGTTTCAGATACCGGAGCAGCTGGTGTGGGAGGCGTACAGGCGTGTTAAGGCCAATAAGGGTGCCGCCGGGGTGGACGAGCAGTCTCTGGGCGAGTTCGGGTCCGGTCTGAGGGACAACCTTTATAAGATCTGGAACCGGATGTCGTCGGGGACTTACTTCCCGCCTTCGGTGATGGCGGTGGAGATACCGAAGGCGTCGGGGGGCACGCGAATGCTTGGCGTGCCTACTGTCGCCGATAGGGTCGCGCAGACTGTCGCGGCGCTGGCGCTGGAAGCCCGGACGGAATCGATTTTCCATGAGGATTCCTATGGGTACCGGCCCCGGCGCGGCGCGCTGGACGCGGTGGCGAAATGCCGCCAGCGGTGCTGGGAGAAAGACTGGGTCATTGATCTTGATGTCCAGAAATTCTTCGACAGGGTGCCATGGGACCTCATGGTCAAGGCGGTCGAGGCGAACATCACCACCAGCCAGAAGTGGGTGCTGCTGTATGCGAAGCGGTGGCTTGCCGCCCCGCTGCAGCTGCCCGATGGGACCCTGGCCAGGCGGGATCGCGGGACCCCGCAGGGCGGCTTATGTTCAGCTGAACATAACGAGCCCGCTGCGCATAACCCGGCACTGCGCATAGGGCTCGGCTGTTTCGCCCGTGTTGGCGAACCTATTCCTCCACTATGCATTTGATACCTGGATGGCACGGAACTTCCCGGCCGTCCGGTTCGAAAGATACGCGGATGATGCGGTGGTTCACTGTGCGGACCTGCGGCAGGCAAGAATGCTACGGGATGCGATCGGCCGGCGGATGGTCGAGGTCGGGCTGCAACTGCACCCGGACAAGACCCGGATAGTTTACTGTAAGGACAGCAATAGGCGAAGGGAGTACCCCAACGTCTGGTTCACGTTCTTGGGTTATACTTTCCGTCCCCGCAGGGCGCGGAATGAGCGAAGAGGAGTGCGCTTCACTTCGTTTCAGCCCGCGATGAACCGGGAAAAGCTGGTAGAGAAAGGCCGCGAAGTTCGTGGCTGGCGACTACATAGGCGACCATGTGATTCTCTGGAAGATCTCGCGGGAGCGGTCAATCCGATCGTGCGGGGCTGGATGACCTACTGGGGCCGGTTCTACTGGACCGAGATGGACCCCCTCCTCAAACGCATCAACACCTACCTGATGCGCTGGGCCCGGAAGAAGTACAAGCGGCTGCGTGGATTCAAGCGCCTCAAAGCATGGTGGAAAGGGGTCACGCACCGAGACCCCGGCCTATTCGCGCACTGGGCATGGACACGCAAATTCCACCCGACTGGATGGTAAGAGCCGTGTAACGGGAGACTGTTACGCACGGTTCTGTGAGAGCCGGGGGCTGCGATTCCCCCGGGCCACCCGACCAGGCCCTGCCGGTGTGCTGAACCGCCGGGGCTTGGTGGCGTCAGGTGCCCCGGAAGACCGGTGGGCGCTTCTCAGCGAAGGCCCTCAGGCCCTCGAGATAGTCGCTGCTGTCGTAGGCCTCCCGGCGCAGCCCCTGGACGCGTTCGTACACGTGCGCTGCAATGGGCTGGTAGTCGGTCAGGACGCGGAGCTGTTCCTTGATGACCGCGATGGCTATGGGTGACTTCGCCGCCATCGTGGCGGCCAGCCCGAGGGTGAACCCCTCGAGTTCGGCCGACCCCACCAGATGGTTGACCACCAGCCATTCCCTGGCCTTCTGGGCGTCGAGGGGCGCGGCGGTGAAGAACATCTCCTTGATGAGGTTGATGGGCAGCCGCCCGAGGCAGTGCAGGAGCCCGGCTGTGTTATACGGCAGGCCCAGGTTTGCGGCAGTGATGGCGAACGTCGCCGTCTCGTCGGCGATGACCAGATCGCAGCTGAGCACCAGGTCGAATGCTCCGCCCCACACAGAGCCGTGGACCATGGCGATGACCGGCGCCGGGAAGGTGCGGACGGCCCGGAGCAGTTGCCCGAGGGGTTCGTTGTAACCCAGCGGGTCGCGCCCGCCACGGGGAAGCTCGTCGATGGCCTGGCCGGCGGACCAGACGTCCATTCCCGTCGCGGCGCGGAGCACAACGGCGCGCGCTTCCTGGGCTTGCAGGCTCCCGAGGGCGGCGACGACGCCGTTGACCATCCGGGCACTAAGGACGTTGCGCCTGCGCAGGTCGGCAAGAGTGATGACGCCAATGTGCCCGAGGACTTCGGTCCGGACGGCGCCGTCCGCGAGGCCAGCAGCCCCAGCCGCATCGCCACCGCCGCGCGGCGCTGCGGGCTGCTCGCCCAGCGCACTGCCGCCTTGACGGGCCAGGGCCACGTAGGTTCGCGCCGCCGCGTCTCTGCCCGCCCCGAGGGTGGTGCTCACCAGCCGCTGCGCCTCGATCTGCTGGTCGCCGGCCAGGGCGTCGGTGACCAGGCGCCAGAGCACCTCCTCCAGGACGCTGAATTCTTCCTGGATCTCGGCAATATCGAAACCGGCCACGAAACGGTCCGCCGCGACCTGCTGCGACGACGCCATCACCGGCTCGGTGTCGCCCTCGTGCACACACTGGACGACGAGCCCGAACAGATCCCGGACGTAACGACGGCGCTCCCCAGCGCTGGCTACCCGGTGGTGTGCCTGATCGTTTCGCTCGAGCCCGGCGACCGCTTCGTCGACTGCCCGGTCCCGGGCGCTGGCGAGGACCGCTGACGTCTCCACGGCAGATACCTCCGTTCCCTGGCCGTCTACTCGGATGTTCAAGTCACCGTCTCGTGATACGGAATCCGCGGCGGCCGGTCGTCGCCCCAGTCGAAATACGGATTGATAGCGACATTGGGTGGTATAAAGGGGGCGCTGTCGCGAGTGTTGATGGCATCTGGCGCGCCGGACCTGTGGGAGAACAAGGCCTCGTGCCAGCGGAGCTGGCCCTCGACGGCCGTGCCGTACGGGTCGAGCAGCAGCTTCGCCGCGTTGCACCGCTGGCCGCGCCCGGCGCGTACGGGCCGTGCACCCGGTAGCCGTATTGCTGGCCCGCGCCGACACCCGGCAGGTAGCAGTGCCAGACGAAGCCATCCACCTCGGTGAGCTCAACCCGCGTCTCGCTGCGATCCCTGCGGTTGAACAGGCACAGTTCTACTCGGTCGGCCACCTCGGAGAACAAGGCGAAATTAGTATCCGATCCATCCCAGGTAGCGCCGAGCGGATAAGCAGATCCCGGCCAGACGTGCACCTTTTGAAGTTTACCGAAGAACGGCAGACCGGGACAGGGCGGGCACGGCCGCCAGGTCGATCCCCTCGGCCAGTCCGCCGAACGGCACCCCCGGGCTCCGGGCGCCGCCGGCATCGTCGTCGGGTGTAGCTCTTCTGCAGGGAGTGGCTGAACTGGGAAGATGCGGGCTGGTCGGCCATGATGGCGGGTCGTCTCCTACCGTTTCAGATAGCAGCGAGAAGATGCCCGATGGGTTCGCTGATCGAGGAACTGCAGCGGCGTGAGGCGGCAGTCCGCCAGGAGGTGGACGAGCTGGCGGATGGCCGCCCTGGCCTGCGTCTACGACGCGGGCCCGGCCCCCCGCCGGCCGCACGATGTGATCGCCGTGCCTGGCGGGCGCAGCGACCAGCGCGAGGTGCGGCGCGGCCCGTACGCGGAAGCGAAGTGGCTGACCGGCTGGGTCGCCCGCGACGCCAAAGATGTCATCCGCGCCGCCTTCGGCCTGGCCCGCGACCCCGCCCACCTGCGCGCCTGGGTGGTACTGGTGGACGGGGACCGTCACCAGATCGAGCTGATCCAGGCCGAGGCCGCCCGAGTGTCGTCTGTCACGCAGTGGCCGCTGACACCCTGATCGAGGCCAGCATTCCGTCGACGCCTTCCCATCGAAGCGCGAAAGGACACGTAGGCTCGCACTTCCACGTCATCCGTGTGGCGTTGCCGCAGTCGACGAGCCTGCGAACCCACTCGAGTATACCGGTCGGCGCGACCGACTGGCCCCGTCAGCGGGGCCGGCCATGATCTATAGGGGTGTGTTTCCCGCGGTGCCGACCAGCTGCTCGCGGAACTCCGGGCTGGCCAGCCGTTGCGCCTCCACCCGCGCTGCCTCCACCCGCGCGGGCATATCCAGCCGGGCCGTGGGCTCCTTGTTCCCGGGAGTGGAGACGAACTTCTCGATCGCAGCGAATCCTGCGTTGGCTCGGGCACTGGCTGCGGCCTGCTTGGCATCCAAGCGCTGCGCGTACCAGTCCGACGCCAGGATCGCTCCGCGGGTGAACATGACCCGGAACTCCGGCGAATCGAGGCCCCATCCCGCTGCAGTGGACCCCTCAGCCATGATCTCCAACAGCGCCCGTAGCGGTGGGACGGCCAGTGCGATCGTGCCGTCCTGGAAGTACGAGCGCGCCACCCGCTCGTGCGTGGTCACGATCGTGGCGATCGACTCGGCGAAGATGCCCACGTCCTGCAACTCCGGGCGCAGCATCTCCGGGGTGAAGACCACATCCGGATGCAGGAAGATCCGGCCGAAGTACTTGGTGGCCAGCCTGTCGGTCATCCGGTAGCCCAACCTGCTGGCGGCTACTCGCCGGCCGTCGTGCTCGAAGTCGGTCAGCTTCTCCAGGGCGCCCTCGGCTATGAGGTTGCGGGCGTCTCTCTCGTCCGGGGTCATCCGCGAGAACAGTTCCGGCACGAGCAGGGAGAAGTCGTGGTCCACCCGCACATGGGGCCCGACGTATCCGGCTGCGGACACCCAGCCGTCATAGCCGGTGAGCGCGTAGGACAGCATCGAGGCGTTCAGGTCGATGATGGCCGGCATGGCGTTGAAGGGGCCCTTGGTCAGCGCGCCCTCGGAGCCAGCTCCGGTCGTGGAGGGGGACTTACCG
>Ga0187855_10003456_pt1 | contig 11582 bp, 7 predicted proteins | sample June2016WEW_8_10_2_FD_132969 | JGI IMG/M metagenome (GOLD analysis project Ga0187855, IMG submission 132969) | Peatland microbial communities from SPRUCE experiment site at the Marcell Experimental Forest, Minnesota, USA - June2016WEW_8_10 | ecosystem: Environmental > Terrestrial > Soil >...
AGCTGAATCCTATTTTCGAGCGGGACAGGTTGAGATATGGCCGGCCCGCCGGGAGGCTCCCGGCCCGGACGGCACGCTCGGTGGCATGGGCTTGTCCCGTTGCGGCAGAGGAGAAACCTGTAGCCGAGGTGCTCACGGATGCAGCTTTTCGTCAGCTGGTCCAGGAGCAGGTCGCCGCGGCCGATGTCGCGCTGCTGCGTAGCGGTGAGGACTGGGACGATGAAGCGGTCGCAGATGCAGGCGTTGAAATGGTCCCCGGACCGCCGCCTGTGCCTCAGCTACAGGTTTCTCCTCTGCCGCGATGGGCAGCTGGATACTCTTTCCGGGCGGGCCTCGCACCGGGAGCTGCCGGGCTAGCTGTCAGTGAGCGGTTGCGTATTGGCGTTCTAGATCGGCTGGAATCCGGCCACGGTCGCTGACCTCGAACCCTTCAGCCTTGGCCCATGCCCGGATGTCGGCGCTGTGCTGCCGGTCAGAGGTCGTCCGGCGGCCAGTAGCTGGAGCCCGGCGAGCCTTCCTGGCGTGCGGCACGTACTTACTGGCCACCTTGTCGAGAGCGCGTCCGTCTTTGCCGCACAGGTCGATTTCCCGGGCCTGGCCGTCGAGGCTGATCGTGTGCGTCTGGGCATCCTTCGAACTTCCGCAGATATCACACGTAATCGTTACAGAGACCTGCTGTGCCATTCCCCACCCCTTGGTGTTCTCTTGTTAGCTCAGCCAGAGGATACCCGCGCGGTGGGTGTCCAGCCGCCCTAGCGCGCAGCTAGAAGGCGTTCTTTGTGGCTGACAGCACGACGCGAAGCTGGACCGTATGGCCGGGTATGGATTGGCGGCCGGGCAAGGATGAAGGGTTCTGTAAGCAGGGTCCCCGACCGGAGACCCGCGCCCGCATCGGGCGCGTCATTTCACGTGCCGCCGACACTCCGCCCTGCACACCGTCGAGCGGTACGCCAACAACCCGGTCGAGGCCAATCACGGACGGCTGAAGGCCCGCCTGCGGCCGACGGGCGGACTCAGAGCCATCGGTCCACGCGGATCGTCTCCGCCGGGTACGCGTTCGTGCAGAACTTCTTTGCACCTTGCCGCGGCTGGAGGTTAGCTAGCTGCCCGCCCAGGGGCCTGCTGGGATTCTTGCGGCGCTTTCTGGCCTGGAATGACGGGACTACCATGGGCACCGCCCCAGGCAACTTACATGCTGGACGGCGGTGCCCTGCTTGTGCCGGTTGCAGATGCCTACGGACGGGGGATGGGCATGGCTGATTCGGCAGGTTCGGGCGACGGGTTGCGGGTGTTCATCTCACATACCTCCGAGATGCGAGCCTTCCCGGAGGGGATGTCGTATGTGGCCGCAGTGGAACGGGCCGTTGCCGCGGCCGGGCACGTCATCGTTGACATGGCCGACTTCCCCACCGCGGATCGGCCTCCGGCGGAGCTGTGCGCGGAGCGGGTGCGGGGGTGCGATGTGTATGTGGGGGTGCTAGGCACCCGATACGGTTCGCCGGTGCGGGACCGGCCCGATGTGTCGTACACGGAGCTGGAATTCGAGACGGCCACCGAGGAGAACCTGGACCGGCTGGTGTTCTTGCTGGATGAGGGCGCAACCGACGTGGGTATCCCGCTGTCGGCGCTGCTGGACCGCGAGTTTGGGTCCAGGCAGGACGCATTCCGCCGCCGGATCCAAGACAGCGGCTTGGTCACGGGGTCGTTCGCGAACCCGGACATGCTGGGGCGGCTGGCGGAACGCTCGCTGCGGGAGCTGGCTGCCAACCGCCCGGGTTCGCGGGAGCGGATGCTGCAGGTGTGGAACATCCCGGCCCGCAACCCGGGCTTTACCGGGCGGGATGGGCTGCTGGCGGCGGTGCGGGAACGGCTGGTGGCCGGGGACACGGCGGTGGTGCAGGCGTTCCAGGGCATGGGCGGGGTGGGCAAGACCCAGCTGGCGATCGAGTACGCGCACCGGTTCGCCGACGGCTATGACCTGGCCTGGTGGGTCAACGCCGAACAGGGCGGGCTGATCGGCGACCAGTTCGCCGCCCTCGGGATGGCACTGGGATGCGTGCAGCCGGGCGCGGCCACCGAGGTGGTGCGGGGGGCGGTGCTGGGCGAGCTGCGGCGCCGGGACCGATGGCTGCTGGTGTTCGACAACGCCCAGGATCCCGAGGATCTGGAGGCGTGGCTGCCGGGCGGGACCGGGCACGTGCTGGTTACCTCCCGGGCCCCCCGGTGGGCCGAGGTCGCGGTGCCGGTGGAGGTAGACGTGCTGGACCGATCCGAGTCGATGGCGCTGCTGCGGGACCGGGTGCCGGGCCTACCCGAGGCCGACGCGGACCAGATGGCCGGCGCGGTGGGGGACCTGCCGCTGGCCCTGGCCCAGGCGGCGGCCTATCTGACCGAGACCAGGATGCCCGCTGGGCAGTACGCGGGCCTGCTCGGGACTCGGGCGGCGCAGCTGATGGGCGAGGGGCGGCCGCCGTCGTACCCGCGGCCGCTGGCGGCGGTGACGGTGCTGGCGCTGGACCGGCTGCGCGGTCAAGACCTGGCCGCAGCGGAGCTCGCCGGGGTGTGCGCGTTCCTGGCCCCCGAGCCGGTGCCCCCGGACTGGTTCCCGGCCGCGGCGCTGTCCCCGGTGCTGGCCGGGTCGGCTGTGGACCCGCTGGCCTGGCGGCAGGTGCTGGCCTCCCTGGGCCGCAGCGCGCTGGCCCGCGTCGACGCCACCGGGCTGGTGATGCACCGGCTCACTCAGGCCATCATCCGCGGCAGCCTGCCGCCGGGCCAGGCCGCCGTCTCCCGGGAGCTGGCCGAGGCCATCCTGGCCGCCAGCAGCCCGGGCGACACCGACACGCCCCGCACCTGGCCCGCGTGGGCGCGGTTGCTGCCCCACCTACTGGCCCTGGAGCCCGGCGCCACCAGCCACCCCGACCTGCGTCGGCTGGCCCTCGGCGCGGCCCGGTACCTGATCGTGCGTGGTGACGCCTCCGGCGGCCATGACCTGGCCAGCCGCCTGTACGGGCAGTGGCGGGACAGCCTCGGCCCCGACCACCCGGACACCCTATCGGCGGGACACCATCTCGGGCATGCCCTACGGCAGATGGGCCGCTATCGCGAGGCACGCCAGCTCAGCGAAGACATCCTGGCCCGGAAACGCCGGGTGCTGGGCGAGGACCACCCTGACACCCTGGCCTCCGCCAACGGCCTCGCCGTCGGCATGCGCGCGCTGGGTGAGCATCAGGCGGCGCGGGAGCTAGACGAGGACACCCTGGCCCGGAAACGCCGGGTACTGGGCGAAGACCACCCCAGCGCACTCATATCCGCCAATAACCTCGCCGAAGACCTGTCCAAGCTGGGTGAGCATCAGGCGGCGCGGGAGCTAGACCAGGACATCCTGGCCCGGAAACGCCGGGTACTGGGCGAAGACCACCCCAGCGCACTCATATCCGCCAAGAACCTCGCCGAAGACCTGCGAGACCTGGGTGAGCATCAGGCGGCGCGGGAGCTGGATGAGGACACCCTGGTCCGGTACCGCCGGGTACTGGGTGAAGACCACCCCGACACCTTGACGTCCGCGAGCAACCTAGCCGACGACCTGCGCGCGCTGGGTGAGGTACAGGCCGCCCGGAACCTGGACCAGGACACCTTGGACCGCAAGCGCCGGGTGCTGGGCGAAGACCACCCCAGCACCCTGACCTCCGCGAACAACCTGGCCGCAGACCTGCGCGCCTTGGGCGGAGCGGACGATAATCCTTGAACTGCCTGTCCCGCTCGAAATAGGATTCGGTCGGTGACCTGCAGGTCTTCCGTCTGTCAGGCGGCGTGCGAGTGCTCGTTGATCAGGCCGCCCAGGACAGGTTTTCGGCGGGCCTGTTGTGTGTCGATGCCGGTCACCGTGGCGCGGGGACCGTCAGGTTCGTCGTCGGGAACGCGTTGCGCTATGCCCTGGTGCGGCCGGGCCGTGTTGTGTGCGCCTGGTAGTCGGTCAGGACGGCGCGCAAATGTCGCTCGCGAGGATCAGCACGCGGTCCAGGAGTTCACGGCGCCTCACCTCGCGGAGTACCGCTCGTCGCTCTGGTGGATGATCCCAGCGGCCGACCTTGTCGTGGACACCGGACTGCGAGGAACGGCAGGGCCCATATGACCGATAGCTGGCGGGATCGCCCGCCTCCAGGCCGGGCTGGCGGGGATGATGATGTGGAAGTGAATGTGCTGAAAGCCTTCCACTTCGGCGAACAACGCGACGTAGGTCTTGCGGCAGCGGACCACATCCCGCAGCGCCGAGCTGACGGCTCTGAGCAAAGGTCCCAGATCCGCGGCTTCATCGGCAGTCGTGTCATCGAGCGCGACGGTATGACGGCGCGGGACAAGCACCAGCCAGCCGGGCAGCGACGTGCCGGATGCGTGGCAACGCGCCATCGCGGGCCTAGGTAGCTCCGCTCTCGTGCAGGCAGATCTACCCGCGAATTGTTGGCACAGCTCACGCACTCCTGGTCTCCCGGCGCGAGGCGCATTGTTGACGAGGTAGCGGCAAGCTGGGCAGCACTAGCTCCAAGGAAAGTGGCGATCAGCAATCCCCGGACGGCTGGACCGCCCGGCCTGGCACCTTCGTCTTCGTGCCGCGGGATCACCCGCACAGCTTTACGGTTACCAGTACGGGGCCAGCCACAGCACTCGTGATCACAGGGCCGTCCCAGCTCGACCGCCAGATAGTGGCACGTGGCGAAGCTGCCCCCGTCATAGACCAATAACACTCGTGGACCCTCACACCAAATGCGGTGCAAGAGTGCGTCTCCGGTCTCAGGCCTTCATAATAATCATCCAACTCGGTCGGCCAGACGGCCGCTGCCGGACCCATGGTGGACACGAGTTGTGCGTGCAAAATGGCGGCCGATCCGGCCGCCCGCCCTGCGCCAGCTGTTGTGTCGAAGGCGTCCAGATGGAACGCTCAGTGCCCGCTATGGGTCCCACCGAAAGGGCGCTCGGAGCCTCTAGCCCGGAACCTCGGGCTTCGGTACATGCCCAGGCGGACGGAGCTATCCGCCTCGGTAGCCGCCTCGCCCACGTCCCGGAGGACAGCGGGCTCGCGCGTATCACAGCGCGGGCAGCAACCGTTACCAGTGAGGCGGTAGCGATGCCTGGTTGACGGGACCCCCACACAGGCGTATAGCAACGGTTGGGGAGATTGTTCAGTAAGGAGAGGGAAATGGCGGATCGAGTAGCTCACGTGGCCTGGGCCAAGCCGGGGCGCCACTTTGGATTTGGCGCGGGCTTGGCGGCAGTGTTCATCGTGGCCCTGGCGCTGCCAGCGAGTGGGCTGACCAGGCCTTCCTCGGCCGCCCGCGCGATCCGTGCGAGTTCTCTAACGGCTGACCAGCAGTCGATTAGCGCGAAGGTCAGTGCCCTGCTGGGGCGGATGACCGTCGCCGAGAAGTTCGGCCAGCTGGAGATGGCGGGTCCGGACGGGCCCAACGGCACGCCGGGCGACCTGCTGACCGAGGCGAAGAACGGGCAGATCGGCTCGGTCCTCGACCTCGTTGGCGTCAACAACATCAACCAGGTCCAGCAGCAGGCGCTGGACTCACGGCTCGGAATCCCGCTGATCTTCGGGCTCGACGTCATCCACGGCTACAAGACGATGTTCCCGGTGCCCCTCGCCGAAGCCAGCAGCTGGGACCCCGCACTGGTCGAGAACGACGAGTCCGTGTCGGCCTCGGAGGCCACCGCGGACGGCATCAAGTGGACGTTCAACCCTATGGTCGACATCAGCCGCGATCCGCGCTGGGGCCGCGTCGTCGAGGGCGCAGGCGAGGATCCGTATCTGGGCTCCGCGATCGCCGCCGCAAAGGTTCGCGGCTACCAGGGCTCCGATTTCAGCGCCGCGGACAAGATGGCGGCGACCGTCAAGCACTTCGCGGCCTATGGCGCCCCGGTCGCCGGCCGGGAGTACAACACGGTCGACATGTCCACCCAGCAGCTGTTCAACGACTACCTGCCGCCCTACAAGGCGGCGGTCGACGCCGGCGCCGCGACGGTGATGGCCTCGTTCAACTCGCTCAACGGCGTGCCCAACACCGCCAATCCGTACACGCTGACGACAATCCTGCGCGACGAATGGGGCTTCGGTGGCACGACCATCAGTGACTACCAGGCCGTCCAGGAGCTCGAGGCCTTCGGCTACGCCGCAAACGGGGCGCAAGCGGCACAGCTGGCACTGACGGCCGGAATCAACATCGAGATGGCGGTACAGGTGGGAAGCTCCAGCCCGTACTCCAACTACGACAACTACGGACCGCAGCTGCTCGCGTCAGGGAAGATCACGATGGCCCAGCTCAACGACGCGGTCCGGCACGTGCTGACGCTCAAGTACCTGGCCGGCATGTTCTCGCACCCACTGACCGATCCGACGCGGGTGCAGACGGCGGAGCTGACGCCCGCCAACCTGGCCGCGGCGCGGAAATCGGCTGACGAGTCGATGGTCCTGCTCGAGAACCACAACCACGCGCTGCCGCTGAGCACCGGCGCGCCGTCGATCGCGGTGGTCGGCCCGCTCGCCGACGATGCGCTCGACCAGCTCGGGCCCGACGTGCCGATCGGATACGACACCAACACGAGCGATCTCAGCACGGTCGACAAGATCGTCACGGTCCGCCAAGGGATCATCAACGCCGTCCCGAAAACAACGACGGTTAACTACGCGCCGGGCTGCGCCGACCCGTACTGCACCTCGACCGCTGGCTTCGGCGCCGCGGTCGCGGCCGCGCAGGCCTCGGATGTGACGGTCGTCGTGGTCGGCGAGCCGTCCGCGTACACCGGTGAGGCCTCCTCGCGCACGATGCTCGACCTGCCTGGTCAGCAGCTCGCACTGGTGCAGGCGATCGCGAACACCGGCAAGCCGTACGTGGTCGTGCTGATGAACGGCCGGCCGTTGACGATCGACTGGCTGGCCGCCAACGCACCGGCGCTGCTGGAGGCGTGGTATCCCGGCACCGAGGGCGGCGATGCGGTCGCGGACGTCCTGTTCGGGAAGGTTAATCCCGGTGGCAAGCTGCCGATGACGTTCCCGGTGAATGTCGGGCAGATCCCGATCTCCTACAACGAGCTGCCGACCGGCAGGCCGTATGACCCCAACAACAAGTACACGTCCAGGTACCTCGACGCGCCCAATGCGCCGCTGTACCCGTTCGGCTACGGGCTCTCGTACACGACGTTCTCACTGTCGAGCCCGCAGCTGTCATCGACCAGCGTGTCGGCGAACGGCCCGCTGACCGTCAGCACGAACATCACCAACACCGGATCTGTCGCCGGCGACGACGTCGTACAGCTCTACCTGCACGAGAACTTCACGAGCATCCTGCAGCCCGTGGAAAAGCTCGAGGGCTTCCAGCGCGTGACGCTGGCGCCCGGACAGTCCAAGACGGTCACGTTCACGCTCGGTTCCCAGAACTTCGGCTTCTACAACGAGCAGGGCCAGTTCGCGGTCGAGCCCGGGCCGTTCAACCTGTGGGTCAGTGACAGCTCCGACGTCGGCACGCTCACGCCGTCAACGTTCACGGTCAAGTAGGAGGCTGGCCGTGGGCGTTTGCAGTTACCTCCCCGGCACCGCCCGCCGCGTAGGAGTCTGCGCCGCAGCGCTGTTCGCAGCCTGCGCGCTGGTGTGCGCGGCGGGCGTGCCGGGACAGGCTCTTGCCGACCAAGGCGGCGGCGCCCTCAGCGCCAGCCAGCGCCTGGTGCTGCACAGCATCGCCGCAGACACGTGGAAGTTTTACGCCGCCGACGTCGACCCCGACACGAACCTGCCGCTGGACAACCTCGGCCCCGGCGCCGTCCGCGGCAGCTACACCTCGGCGGCGGACATCGGCGTGTACCTATGGGCGGTCGTCGCTGCCCGCGATCTGGGCCTGATCGACCGCGCGCGGGCCGATTCGCTGATCAGCGCGACGCTCGACGAAGTTGCCACGCTCAAGCGCTACGACGGCTTCCTCTACCAGTGGTATGACACCAACAACGGCAACGTCCTCGTGAACCCCGGGCAGGGCGACTGCAGCGAGGCGACCCCGGCCCAGGACAACTGCTGGTTCGTCTCGGCGGTCGACAACGGCTGGTACGCGTCCGGGCTGATCGAGGTCCGCGAGGCGCTGCCCGAGCTCCGCAGCCTGGCCGACCGGCTCCTGGACCCAATGAACTTCGCGATCTTCTACGACAACCGGGCCCAGACGGACTGCAACGTCAACGCGGCGCTCGGCAACCAGCACACCGGGACGATGTACGGGGGCTACTACGTCGACCAGGGGCCAGCCCCCTACCACGTCGACACGCTCTACAGCGACCCCCGGATCGCGATCTACATAGGAATGGGCATGCACCAGATGCCCGGCGACGTCTGGTGGCGGACGTGGCGGACACTGCCTCCCAAGCAGTGCCCAACCGACCCGGACTATTCCTCGCAGGGCCAGTGGCCGGTGCCAGGGTACTGGCAGACTTACACCGACCCGCAGTCAGGCAAGAAGTTCAACGTCTGGGAGGGCCACTACACCTACCCCGGAACCTCGCTGACGTTCGTGCCCACCTATGCCGGCGGCATGTTCGAGGGCCTGATGGCCAACCTCGTCGTGCCCGAGACAACCTGGGGCACGCGCAGCTTGGGCCTCGATGACCTGCGCTGGGCCGAGGTCCAGGAGAAATACGCGACGCAGGTCCTGCACTATCCGGTCTGGGGCATGTCGCCCTCCAGCACGGCGGACGACACCGGGAACTACGGCGGCTTCGGCGTCGAGGGACTCGCGTTTCCCGCCGGCGAGGGCTTGGCCCAGTGCACCACCTGCGCGACCGAGGCTACCGTCAGCCCGCACGCGTCGATGATCGCGCTGCCGGTACTGCCCCAGCAGGCCTACGCGAACATCGAGACCCTACGCAGCCGGTATCCGGGCATCTACAGCTCCGACGGTGGCTTCTATGACGCGGTCAACCCCACGACCGGCTCGATCGGCCATCGGCGACTGGTCCTCGACCAATCGATGATCATGGCGTCGCTCGACGACGCCCTCAACCAGGACGCGCTGCAACGGTACTTCGCGCGCGATCCGGTGTCCTGGGCCGCTCGGCTTTATCTCTCCTACGAAACGATGTCGATCGGCTAAGTACGCCGACACCGCTGGCCCGCCTGGCGGGCGAAGGTGTCACTGATGCCCAGGACCTGGTGTACGCCCTGGCGCTGGAGGACCTGACCGAGGCGGCGGCCCTGTTCCGGCCGGAGTGGGAGCAAACCGAGGGCGTGGACGGCTACGTATCGCTGGAAGTCCCGCCCGATGTCGCCTACGACGCCGCGGCGACGGTTGCGCTCGCCCGGCGGCTGCACGACCAGGCCGACTTCCCCAACCTGCTGGTCAAGATCCCCGGCACGCCGCAGGGCCTGACCGCCATGGAAGAGGCCATCACCGTCGGCATCGGAGTGAACGTGACGTTGCTGTTCTCCGACGCTCACTACCTGCGCACCGCCGACGCGTACCTGCGAGCCCTGGAGCGCCGCCGCCGCGCCGGCCTGGACCTGGCGGTGCCCTCGGTGGCCTCGGTGTTCATCTCCCGCTGGGATTCCGCCGCCGACCCCTTGCTGCCGTCCGCGCTGCACGGCAGCCTGGGGCTGGCGATGGCGCAGAAAACCTACGCCTCCGATGTGCACCTGCTCTCGGACCAGCGCTGGCAGGCGCTCGCCGAGGCAGGCGCCCGTCCGCAGTGGGTTCTGTGGGCATCCACCTCGACCAAGAACCCAGACCTGCCCGACACCTACTATCTCGGCCGGCTGGCTGCCCCGAACACGATCGACACTGTCCCGGAGGAGACGCTGCTCGCCTTCGCTGACCACGGAAGCCTCGACGACCGGCTGGAGCCCGACTACGCAGCCGCGGAACGGGCCATCGCAGCGGCCGCTGACGCCGGTATCGACTCCGATGCCCTCGCCGAGCATCTCCAACGCCACGGAGCAGGCGCATTCACCGCGGACTGGGCCGCGCTGTTCACGGCGATCAAAGAAAAGGCGGCGAAGCTCACGAGCTAAAGCCGCCTGACTGGATCCAACCCGGAGAACCGCAGTTGAGGTCTGGCGATGACTCGCGCTGGCCCAGTGGCGTGTAGAACCGCACGCGTTTCGACCTGGCCGACTCCGCGGGAATCGACACTGCGCGACGTTGGAGGGCTTGAGGGCCAGCGCGGATCAATCGACGATGGGATCGGCGTGCGGTGCGCCGAAATAGGGGAACTCATCGAGGATGTTGGTCCTAGCGACAGTCGCGCCCTGGTCTATAGGAGTGTTGGTCTGCAGCGAGAGCATCACGTTCTCCACGTTGTCCGTCATAGCGCGACCGTTGAAGCCTGCGAAACCGAACGAGGCCGGCGAATCGAGGACATAAGGCAAAGTGGTAGGGAACAGGCGCTCCACCACACGCTGTGCGTAGGCGGCCGGGTCGTCGGTCGAGCCCGTCAACTGGATGATACGCGGGAGGGCGTCCGCGACGTTCTGGGAGAAACGCGGCACGTCCGCGGAGGGAAGGGACCGGTTGTAGTCGTCCTTCACTGCGGGGTCCGTGATAAAGATATGTGTCATCAGCGGCAGGCCCCACCGGGACACTTGCACCTCGGGCGCGTGTCCGCACAGCGACACCGTGACCCACGCGCGCACTGTCGCGGCCGGGTCACCGATCGACTGCGTGGGCACCTCAATCACGATGGCCGTGACGTTGCGGTTTTGGAAGTAGTTCGCGCCGTCGTGAAACGAGTCCGGTGCGAATTTCCCCGCGGCAAGTGCGGCGCGGAACGCGACCGCACCTGTCCGGTTCGCAGCGAACAGATCCGGGGCCAGGCCAGCGAAGATCCGCACATCCGCGTCGCCCGCGACGATCCGGCCGGTAGTGCCCGAAGCGATGACCTCGCCCTCCGTGCCTTCTGCGGCATCCCTCCCGGTGGCCCGACGCACCTCGAGAGTTTGCACGTGCCGGCCTTCGGGCCCCTCGCCTTCGGCATGCCCAACCTCACCGAAGCGAGCCTTGAACGTCACTTCCTCGTGAGCGTCATCGTTCACATCGAAACGGAACGCGTACACACCCTCCTCGTGGAAGGTATCCGGCGCCTTGGTCCCTGCGTTCGGGTTTACCGTCATCGCCATGACCGTGGTACCCGACTGGCCGCGGAAAAGATAGAAGTCAAGGATGTTGAGCCGCGGGTCTTCCCTGGCGATGGCGGTGTCAAAATGATGAGACATTAGTTAAAGATGACCTTTCATCTCTTTCGCCTCGGGCGTGTTGCACCCGTAGTCCACGACAGAATTATGACAAGTCTGCGGACTATCGGCGCGCCGACCCGTCGGGCTGGCGCCCTCACTCGCAAGAGGGGATACCGATCCTCGCTGAAGAGGGCCTTCGATACCGTTCGAACGAGTGTGACTGCTCTCCGTTGGAGACTTGATGGCGCGAGGCGCGCGGCCCGGCTGCAGTCCGAACGCGGTGCCGAGCGCCGCGCGCTGCGGGGCGGGCAGAGTACCGATCCGGTCCAGGTCGGGGCTGCACAGCTGGTGCAGGCCGGAGCACGCGAGCCCCAGCTCC
>Ga0187855_10003462_pt1 | contig 11571 bp, 8 predicted proteins | sample June2016WEW_8_10_2_FD_132969 | JGI IMG/M metagenome (GOLD analysis project Ga0187855, IMG submission 132969) | Peatland microbial communities from SPRUCE experiment site at the Marcell Experimental Forest, Minnesota, USA - June2016WEW_8_10 | ecosystem: Environmental > Terrestrial > Soil >...
CGGCGCGGTTTTGGAGCGACTCGACGAAGCGCTGGCCGCGCTCGATCAGCCCACGATGGATGGCATCAATACCCATTTCGTTTCGTGGGCGGCACGCGAAGTCGGATTGAAGGTGGCACTGTCGGGACTCGGCGGAGACGAACTGTTCGCGGGGTATCGCACCTTCGCGAACACGCCAAAGCTGGCGCGCCTCATGCGGCTGGCGTGGTTCGCGCCCGCACCGTTGCGGCGCGCCGTAGCGCCGGTCTTGCGCGGTCTGCTAGCGCAAAAAAGCGGTTCCGACGGAGCACGCAAGGCCCTGGACGCTTGGCTGTCACCGGACGCGTTGCCGCATCCTTACTTCTTTACCCGCACATTGTTTCCCGTATCGTACTTATCTCGACTGACCGAGCCTCGCTTTCGTCCAAGCACCGTGAATGCAGACGGAGTGACGCTGGAGCCGACGTGGCTGGGCTGGCTCGAGCGTTCGGCGGACGCTGCGCGCAAACTGGAGCCTGTGGGCGCCGTATCTTGGCTGGAGATGCGGTCGTACATGGCCAGCACGCTTTTGCGCGACACAGATTCGGTGAGCATGGCGCAATCACTGGAGGTGCGCGTACCGCTGCTGGATACGCCGCTGGTGGAGTTTATGGGATCCCTGCCCGATGCCGCGCGGCAACGCGCTGGAACGCAAAAGGCGCTGCTTGTGGAGTCGCTGTCGGATATTTTGCCGGCAGAAATTCTGTCGCAGCGGAAACGCACGTTTACTTTGCCGTGGGAGGAATGGCTGCGAGGTCCGTTGCGTGCGCGGCTGGAGCGAAGTTTCGGCGATCCAGCGCCGGCGTTCGTCGCGCACGTGCACACGGATGGGGTGCGGGGCGTGTGGAGCGCGTTCCTCGCGGGGAAGACTTCCTGGTCGAGGCCCTGGTCGCTGTTCGTGCTGAACGAATGGTGCCGGCATCATTTGTAGGGGCCCAGCAGTGCTACGCCCCATTCGCCCAGGCCATGTTATGATCCGTTACGTTATATTTACTATATGAATATACTCGGGATCAACGCATATCACGGCAACGCGTCGGCAGCCATCGTCTGCGATGGGCGGCTTGTCGCCGCGGTGGAAGAGGAGCGCTTCAATCGAGTGAAGTATGCTGCCGGGTTTCCGGCTCAGGCAATTCAGTATTGTCTAAAAACGGCCGGGCTGAGGCTGCAAGAGATCGATCACGTTGCGGTGCCGCGAAATCCGTATGCGCGCATCCCTACAAAATTGTTTTATGCGTTGCAGATGCCGTCGTTCGCGCGGGATCGCGCCAAGGTACTGGTGAAGTTTACGGGAATTCGCGAGGCGCTCGCGGCGGCGTTCGACAGCGACCCTGCGAAATTGACGGCAAAGTTTCATCGCATCGAACATCACCAGGCTCATCTCGCCAGCGCGTTCTTCGTTTCGCCGTTCGAACGCGCGGCGTTGCTTTCCGCGGACGGCCTGGGAGACTTCGCAAGCACCATGTGGGGTACTGGCGCCGGGAACCGCATGAAGATTGCGGACGCCATCACGTTTCCGCATTCGCTCGGGCTCTACTACAGCGGCGTGACGCAGTATCTGGGTTTCCCAAAATTCGGCGACGAATACAAAGTGATGGGGCTTGCCGCCTACGGCCGGCCGGAATACCTGGACGCATTTCGCGACATCGTGCGCTTTAATGCCAATGGCAACGGCAATGGCTTTCGCTTGGGCCTCGAGTACTTCATCCATCATCGCACCGGGCCGGAAATGAGCTGGGCCGATGCCGGGAAGACCCCCCTGCTGGGAAAACTATTTTCCGAAGAAATGCCACGGCGGTTGGGTCATGCCCGGGCGCCGGAGGAGCCGCTCGAGCAGCGGCATCGCAATCTTGCTTCCTCCCTGCAGGCGCGGCTGGAAGAGGTCTATCTCGGGATGCTGAAAAAACTTGGTGAGCGCACCGGATTGAAAGCGGTATGCCTCGCGGGAGGCGTGGCGTTCAACTGTGTCGCGAACGGAAAGATTTTCGATAGCACTCCATTCGAACAAGTTTTCGTGCAGCCGGCGGCGGGCGACGCGGGTCTTGCCATTGGCGCCGCCTATTATGTGTGGCATCAAAAGTTGGGGAAGCCCCGCTCCTTTGTGATGGAGCATTCCTATTGGGGCCCGGAGTTTTCGCATGAGGAAATTCGCTCGGCGATTGATGCCAGTGGCGCGGGGCAAAACGGGTATGCCGTCGAGGAACTCCACGAAGACGCATTGAACAAACGCGCCGCGGGGATGATCATGGACGGCAAAATTCTGGGCTGGTTCCAGGGCCGTGCCGAATGGGGGCCGCGGGCGCTGGGCAACCGGAGCATCGTGGCAGATCCGCGACGGCCCGACATGAAAGAAACTTTGAACCGGCGGATCAAGCACCGCGAAATATTTCGCCCCTTTGCGCCGTCGATCCTGGCCGACGCTACAGGGGAGTGGTTCGAGAAGTCGCAGCCTTCTCCTTTTATGACCATGGCGTACGCGGTTCGCCCGAAACAACGCGAACGGATTCCCGCGCCGACGCATGTGGACGGCACCGGGCGACTGCAAACGGTGACGCGCGACGCGAACCCGCGCTACTGGCGGCTCATCAAAGCCTTCGAACAAGCCACCGGCGTGCCCATGGTGCTGAACACGTCGTTCAACGACAACGAGCCGATCGTTTGCCGGCCGCGAGAAGCGCTTGATTGCTTTTTGCGGACGCAAATGGATGCATTGGTGCTCGGCGATTTCCTGATTACCAAAAAATGAGCGCTGCGACGCACGGCTCGAGTCGATGAAGATTCTGGTGTTGAATCTTTACTATCCGCCGGATACCTCGGCGACGGCCAAGATGGCGGCCGCTTTCCTGGGACCACTCGCCGCAAAACATGATGTCATTCTCGTTTGCGGCCGGCCTTCCTACGATCCCACCGAGCGGCGCGCCTGGCGGCTGTGGCAGACAGAGCGACGGAACGGCGTGACCATCATCCGCGTGGGCTCGACCGATTATCCGCGGACGCAGATGACGCGGCGCGTGCTGAATTATTTGAGCTACGTAGCGCTGAGCATTCCGCGGGCGCTGTTCGTGCCATGCGACATGGTGCTGGCCATGACCGATCCTCCATTCGAAGGAATCGTGGGCGCGTTCGTCTCGATGTTGAAGCGCAAACCGTTCGTCTACAACATCCGCGACCTGTATCCGGACATGGCACTGGGAGGATCGATCGTCCAGCCTGGCTTGCTGGCGCGCGTGTGGGAGAGACTGCACCGCTGGGCGCTGCACCGTGCCACGCGCGTGATCGTCCTGGGCGAAGACATGAAAGCGCGAATCGTCGCAAAAGGTGTGCGTCCCGAACGCGTGGCGATTGTGCGCGACGGCGTGGACACCGCTCCCGGCGCAGATTCGTCGGCTGTGGCCGAATTCGACGACGAAGTGATCGTTGCAATTCGTGCGGGATTTCGCTTTGTGCTTTTGCATGCGGGAAATCTGGGATTTTATGGCGCGTGGGAAACGTTGCTTGCGGCGGCACGCGAACTGGAAGGCGACGGTGTAGGGCTGGTTTTCGTCGGCGATGGAGCGCAGCGCGTTCACCTGGAAGCGGCCTCCGCCGGCTCCCCGAATGTCCGGTTTCTCCCTTTTTTCCCAGCAAACAGAATTGCCTCGGTGCTCGCGGCGGCAGACGCACATGTCGTGACGATCAAGCGAGGCCTGGAAGGCGTCGTCGTACCCAGTAAAATGTACGGAATTCTCGCGGCCGGGCGTCCGATCATCGCGGTAGCGCCGCAACAAACGGACGCAGCCTCGCTGGGGGCGCGGGATGGCTTCGGCGTAGCCGCCGATCCTGACAAACCGGCGGAGGTGGTGGCGGTTGTGCGCGCGCTGCTGGCTGATCCCGCGCGACTCGCGGCGATGGGATTGGCCGCGCGAGTCTCTGCACCTCGATATGCTAGAGTGAAGGAAAGTCTAAAATTTATCCAAACTCTCGAGGGGGCGAGTCAACCGTGACATCCGCAGAAACATTTTGGACCGGCAAGCTCGTCCTGGTCACCGGCGGCACTTCGTTCATCGGATCAACGCTGACCGACCAGCTTCTGGGCAGGGGCGCGAAGGTGCGGATTGTCGATGATTTGTCCAGCGGACATCTAGGGAATATCCGGCAGCACCTCGGTGGCGGCAGAGTCGATTTTCTGCAATCTGATTTGCGCGAGCCTGGCGTTGCGCGCGCGGCAATGCAAGGTGTGGACACGGTGTTTCATCTGGCCGCCGATCATGGCGGCCGCGGTTACGTGGACTTGCATCAGGCGGGTCCAGCCTCAAACTTTTTCCTCGACGGCTTGGTGTTTGCGGAAGCGCTCCGGGCGAAAGTCAAGAAAGTAGTCTTCGCCTCGTCAGGATGCGTCTATCCGAATTTCCTGCAGTCCGACATCAACAAGGTAGTTTACCTAACCGAAGATCTCACCAATGGCCCGAACGACGCGGACAATACTTACGGCTGGGCGAAGCTCATGGGCGAGTTCACACTGAAGGCTTATGCCAAAGAACACGGCATGGGCGCCGCATCGTGCCGCTATTTCACGGTATACGGTCCGCGCGGAGTCGAAAATCACGCGGTCATCGCGATGATCGCGCGCGCCTTTCTCGGACAGAATCCCTTCGAAGTATGGGGCGATGGCACGCAGATCCGCAATTGGACATACATCGACGACATCGTCGAAGGAACCATCCTCGCGGGAGAGAAAATCAGCGACGGCACGGCGATCAATCTCGGAACCATGGAGCGCATCACGGTGCTCGACTGCGCGAAAATGGTCTGCGAATTTACGGGCCACAAGGCCGAGATCAAGAAGCGCCCCGAAATGCCCACCGGCCCGTTGAATCGCGTCGCCGACAATGCATTGGCGAAGCGTCTACTCGGCTGGGAACCGAAAGTCGCCTTCCGCGACGGCTTGAAGCGCACCATCGATTGGTATTACGCCGACCGAGATCGCGAAGAAGTGAAACGCATCTTCGCCAGAATGTTGACCGAGCGCTAGGAGCCTACGGATTGGCCATTTATCGCCTCGCTGCCCCACCCGCGACGCCTTTCCCCGCCGCGCCATATCGATCCGCGGGGTACGTTTACCCTAACGCATGACCCGTTCATTTTTTCTGGAACCGCGATTCCGAACAGAGTATGGTGTTGAGGTTGCGTGGGGCAACGCGTGTTTACTTTAACGTTACTATAAGAACTTGGGATTCCGGACCCCCAATCCGGCGCATTCATGTGAGAAACCGGCTCCGCAGCCTTGCCCTCGCCGGGATGATCACAATCAAAACGAGGTTTTTCATGCCCGCAGGCGTGCTGGCCTTTGTTATTGCTCTTTTTGCATCGTTGATGCTGACCGTACCCGTCCGCGCTCTCGCGTTGCGCGTCGGCATGGTCGATCTTCCCGGACCGCGCAAGGTTCATCTTCAACCCATTCCGTTGCTGGGCGGCCTCGCAATGTATGGCGGGATCATGCTGGCGGTTCTGTTCGCCTTCGACGGCCCCGCCCGCGCGCAGAGCGCCGGCATCGTAACGGGAGCAACCTTGGTCGCCGCCGTTGGTTTTCTGGATGATCGCGGCTGGCTGCATCATCAGATCAAGCTCTTCGTCGCCATGCCGATCGCCGCGGGCGTCCTTCTAGCCAGCGGCATTCACGCCCAAGTGTTCGAGCTTCTCCTGCAGGGACACATCGGCTATTTGCTGGACGCGGCGCTCACCGTTTTCTGGGTCGTGGGCATCACCGCATCATTCAGCATCTTGGATCACATGGATGGCCTGTGCGCGGGCATCGCGGCAATGGCGTCCATTTTCTTCGCGATGCTCGCCTACCTAAACGGTCAGACGCTGGTCACCACTCTTGCGGCCGCCGTGCTCGGCGGTGCAACCGGCTTTCTGCGCTGGAATTTTAAGCCCGCAAAAATCTTCATGGGGGATGGCGGCGCGATGTTTCTCGGCTTTCTGATGGCGACGCTTGGACTTAAGCTGCGGCTCGACCACGCCAACCATCTCTCCGGATGGCTGGCGCCGCTGCTGATCCTAGGAGTCACCATTTTCGACACCACCCTGGTGACGATTTCCCGATCGCGGCGCGGCCTGCTGCCGTTCACTACACCCGGCAAGGACCACACCGCCCATCGTTTGGCCAATCTGGGCTGGGGACAGCGCGGCGCAGTGCTTGCGCTCTATTCTCTCGGCGCACTCAGCGGGGGCGCGGCCATTCTCGTGGCCTATCTGTCCTCGCTTGGGGCCTTAATTGCGGCTGTGATCGCCGCAGCTCTGGTGCTGATGGGCGTTGCATTGCTGGAAAGAGCGCCGTACGAACCCCAGGGTCGCAAGTCTGCCGCTCGCGTCTAAAAAACGCGAGATAACTTCACTTTCAATTGCCTGGTCCTCGGAAAGTTTGCTGGCCCTTTTGGATTCGTTATACTTGGACAGCTAAAGTCCCTAGCATTGACGAGTCAACCTGAACGGTTCAGTCGTCGAACAGTCCTTTAGAAATCGCAAACGCGGCGGCCTTTCAAGTCCATTGCTCTCGGCAGCCGGGGCCAACGGAGACCGTGCCACACAGCCAGGAACATTCCCGGTTTCACCGGGATAAAGATGAAATTGTAATCGTTGGCGGGTCGGCCGCCGGACTGTACACCGCAGCCGAGCTTGCCCGCGGCGGACGTCGCGTACGCGTCCTCGAATCGAAATCCGGGTTCGAGCCCGATCCCCGCACGCTGATTGTTACCGATCACTTCCGCAATCAACTTGGCCCGTCGGCAAACGCAAGCATCCTCAACGAAATTCGCCGCTTCGAGCTCTTCACCGACGGACGTTCCGCTCAGATCGCGCTATCCAAGCCGGATCTTATCATCGAACGCGCGAAGTTGATCCCTACTCTGGCGCGCGAAGCGCAAGACGCCGGCGCGCAGGTGTCGTTCCAGTCGCGCTTTCTCAGCCTCTCTCCCAATTCGCGCGGCCTGCATCTCGAAATCGAATCCGCCGGACAGCGCGAAGAATTACACGCCGCAAGCGTGATCGGCGCCGACGGCGCCACCAGCCGCGTAGCTCGCACCGCGGGATGGCCGCCGATCGAAACCGTGCCTCTCGTGCAAGCCATCGTCCGCCTGCCTAAGGATTGCCCGCCCGACACCACGCGCGTCTGGTTCGTTCCTGACGACACACCCTATTTCTACTGGCTGATTCCCGAATCACCCGAGCGTGCCGCCTTGGGCATCATCGGCGAGGGCCATGACACCGCCAAGCGCCTGACGCGTTTCCTCGAAAAAAAACAGATGGAGCCTCTGGAATGGCAAGGCGCCCAGATTCCGGTCTATCGCCGCTGGGTGCCCGTAAAACGCCGCGTCGGCAACGGCGACGTCTATCTGGTCGGCGACGCAGCGGCCCAGGTCAAGGTCACCACCGTCGGCGGCATCGTCACCGGTTTTCGCGGCGCGCTCGGAGTGGCGCAATCCATTCTGCGCAACGGCCGCAGCCGCGAATTGAAAGCGCTCCGCCGCGAACTCGATACCCACTGGCTGATTCGCCGCACCATGCATCATTTCCAGCAGAAAGACTATTCGCACCTCGTCGATCTTTTGAACATCTCAACGCGCGACACGCTGAGCGAGATCACCCGTGATGAAGCAGCTCGCCTGCTGTGGAACGTTCTTCGCCGGCAACCCCGCTTGGCCCTGCTGGGCCTTCGCGGACTACTGCTGGGAAGAAACACCTCGTCCCGGCCTGCTTCCGCCTAGCCCCACACTGTTAATCCCCGCTTTCCCAGCGCGGCTAAATCCGTCACAATAGTGCTTCGGGGTCTCGTCTTATCCAGACCTCCGGCACCCGTCCCAGGTGAATTTTCAGGAGAAACACCTTGAATCTCGCGGTAATTGGTTGTGGCTATGTTGGCCTGGTAACCGGCGCGTGTCTCGCCGAGGCGGGGCATGATGTCATCTGCACGGACGTCGACGCCGAGCGCATCGCGCAGCTCCAATCCGGCATCGTGCCCATTTACGAGCTCCACCTGGACAAGATTCTGGAATCCGCCCGCCAGTCCGGCAAAATTTCCTACACCACAAACGCCGGCGACGCGATTCGCGCCAGCGATGCGATTTTCATCTGTGTAGGCACGCCGCCAAAAGAAAACGGCGAGGCGGACCTTTCCGCCATCGATAACGTCGCACGCCAGATCGCCATCGAAGCGCGCTCTTCCAAACTAGTCATCGAAAAAAGCACTGTTCCCGCTCGCACCGGTCTTGAGCTGCGCCGCGCTCTGAACGCCTATTCGCGCAACAACGAACTGATATTTCACGTCGTCTCCAACCCGGAGTTCCTTCGCGAGGGCACCGCCGTCGAAGATTTCTTCCATCCCGATCGTATCGTTGTGGGAGTGGAAGATGAATCCTCCGCTGACGTTATGCGTGAAATTTACCGCCCCATTCTCGAACGCAATTTTCGCTGTCCGGTCCATCAGGACACTTGCCCGGTGAGCTCCGCGGCGCTGCTCCTGGTCACCACCATCAACAGCGCTGAACTCATCAAGCATGCCTCCAACTCCTTCCTCGCGCTGAAAATCAGCTACGCCAATGTCATCGCCGACCTCTGCGAAAAAATCGGCGCGGATGTGGAGGAAGTGACCCGCGCCATGGGACTTGATCCGCGCATCGGCGGCCAATTCCTCCGCGCCGGCCTCGGCTTTGGCGGCTTCTGTTTCCCCAAAGATCTTCAGGCCTTTGTGCATCTCGCCGGCACGGTTGGCGTTAATTTCGACATCCTCAAGGCTGCCGAACGCGTCAACAAACAGCGCATCGACCGCTTCCTCGAAAAAGTTCACCAGGCTCTTTGGGTTGTGAAGGGAAAGCGTGTGGCGATCTTAGGGCTCGCGTTTAAAGCCAATACCGACGACGTTCGTTTCTCCCCCGCTTTAGACGTTGCCCGGCGAATGCTCGCGGAAGGCGCGGACGTTCACGCCACCGATCCCGAGGCCATCTCGCGAGCGGAAGCCATCCTGCCGCAGATCACCTACCACCACGACCCGTACGACGCCGTGCGCGATGCCGAAGCACTCTTGATTTGCACGGAGTGGGAGGAGTTTAGTCAGCTCGATTGGGAGCGAGTCGGCAAACTGATGGCTCGCCGCCTGGTAATCGACGGACGCAACCTATGCTCCCCGGCGCTCATGCGCGAACACGATTTCGAGTATTTCTCGTTCGGACGGGAACTGGTTCGCAGCGGCCGCATGGAAGTCGGCCGCTAACCCTGGCCCGGGATTGGGTTACGCGTGCGGCTACGCCACGCCCACCCGCGTGTTCTTCGCAAACAGTTCCTTGAAGTAGGCCATCGTCACCTGCAATCCCTCTTTCAGCCCGACCTTCGGCTCCCAGCCTAGAATCCTCTTCGCTTTGGTGATGTCCGGGCAACGCTGCTTCGGGTCGTCCTGCGGCAGCGCCTCGTAAATAATCGGCGGCGCATTTTCAAAGTGCTCCCGAATCCTTTCCGCAAACTGCAGAATGGTGATTTCCTGTGGATTCCCGATGTTCGTCGGCAGGTGCTCCTCGGAAAGCATCAACCGGTAAATCCCTTCGATCAGATCGGCAACATAACAAAAACTTCGTGTCTGCTTCCCTTCACCGTACACCGTGATCGGTTTACCGGAGAGCGCCTGGTGCACGAAGTTAGGCAATGCGCGCCCATCGTTCAACCGCATGCGCGGCCCATACGTATTGAAAATGCGCACGATGTGGGTGTCCACCGCATAGTAGCGGTAATAAGCCATGGTCATGGCCTCGGCAAACCGTTTCGCTTCATCGTAGACGGCGCGCGGCCCGATCGAATTGACGCGGCCCCAATATTCCTCGGGCTGTGGCGAAACTTCTGGGTCGCCATAGCACTCGCTGGTGGACGCCAGCAAAAATTTCGCCTTCTTCGCCCGCGCCAGACCCAACGCGTTGTTCGTTCCCACCGACCCTACCTTCATCGTTTCGATGGGAAACTTCAGATAATCGAACGGACTCGCTGGCGAAGCGAAATGCAAAACGTAGTCGACTGGCCCGGTCACTTCCACGCACTCGGAAACGTCCACGCGCTCCAGCTGGAAGCGCAGGTTCTTTCCCAGGTGGCTCACGTTCGACTCTGCGCTGGTAATCAGGTTATCGAGCGCCAGAACCTCCCATCCCTCCGCAAGTAGCCGGTCGCAAAGATGCGATCCGAGAAATCCCGCACCGCCGGTAATCACCGCGCGCATTTATCCCCCTGAAATTTCGGCTTCCTAAAGCTTATCCCGCTGGCCCTGATTTCGCCGACCCTAGAAAAACAAAAATCTCCTTTTCCGCGCCGGCTTTCCTTCCGCAACGACCTCCGGCACGTAAGGCAACTCGCGCCCTTCAAACGCCGCCATGGGATTATCGAAAAAGAGCCCCCGCGCCTTGAAATCGCCAAATTGTTCCCGCACGATCTCGTACGCTGGCTGCAGACGCAGCGGCCTGCCCCGCGTGTTATGCGCATCGCTGGCCACGAAATGTACCAGACCCATCCCGATCCAACGCAACGCATCCGCTTTCGCTTTCGGTCCGAACGTCCCCGTCAGCGACCCGGCCGTCACCTGCACGTAGCAACCCAGCCGCACCCAGGAAGCCAGCAGGTTCGTCTGCGATTGGATGATCGCGTTGCGCTCCGGGTGCGTGATGATCGGGTTAAGACCCTTCAACTTCATCTCGTGCAGCGTGTGCCCGGTCGTCGGTGGAATCGAATATTCACTGAATTCTACCAGAAGGTAATTGCCTTGGTTGATGCAGAACTTCGCCGGATCCTTGCGCAGCGCTTCCAGGTTTTCCAGGTTGAGATGGAAATCGCACCCCGTCGCCAGCACCAGGCGGTCACCTAGAAGCCTCTGCAGCTGCCCGTGTAGCTCCCGCACCCGGCGATAGTCAAACTTGTATTCCGTGCTGGAGTGCGGCGTGGCAACCACATGGGTTATTCCGTCAGAAATCGCGGATTGCGCCATTGCCAGGGATTCTTTTACGTCGCTCGCCCCGTCGTCGAGGCCCGGCAAGATGTGGCAATGCACGTCAACCATATTCTCTTACTCTAACCCATATACCGGGCGGTGTCCCTTGGCCGGCGCGCTCTTCATTCTCGGAATATCCAGGCCCGACGCTTAAGAATCAACGACTTGCAAGTCTCTGAAAATCCCGTCGCTAAAGAGCCGTGGGGCTCTCCGCTGACTGCTAACTTGGAAACTTGCTGCTCCGCTTCCTTGCGCTCGCTCCTAACCCTGCTATATTAAATTGTTCTCGTGTTACCGGCCTTTTGGCCTGTGGTGCCCCCAAAAAATATTCTAGGAGCTCGACGCAACTCATGGCAATCGATCGAAAACCCGAGTTTTTCAAAGGTACCCAACTCAAAGTTGGCATCATTGGCTGTGGATACGTCGGCCTCCCCCTGGGCCTGCGCTTCGCCGAAGCCGGCCACAAGGTCACCGGGTTTGACACCGACCCGAAGAAAGTTTCCATGCTCAACGCGGGCAAGTCCTACATCGAGCACATCCCGCAAACCAAAATCCAG
>Ga0187855_10003465_pt1 | contig 11569 bp, 8 predicted proteins | sample June2016WEW_8_10_2_FD_132969 | JGI IMG/M metagenome (GOLD analysis project Ga0187855, IMG submission 132969) | Peatland microbial communities from SPRUCE experiment site at the Marcell Experimental Forest, Minnesota, USA - June2016WEW_8_10 | ecosystem: Environmental > Terrestrial > Soil >...
AAGCGAGTTGAGTTCGGCGGCGTGATCTATACCGAGTCGGCCGAGAAGGCTGCACGCTTCATCATGGACTGCAATCAGAATCTGATTCCGCTGATCTTCTTCCACGATGTGAACGGATTCATGGTCGGACGAGACGCGGAGTGGAGCGGCATCATCAAGGCGGGCGCCAAGATGGTGAACGCGGTTTCGAATTCGGTGGTGCCGAAGATCACGGTGATCGTGGGCGGATCGTTCGGCGCCGGGCATTATGCGATGTGCGGAAAGGCGTATGATCCGCGCTTTGTGTTTGCCTGGCCGACGGCGCGCTACGCCGTGATGAGCGGCGATTCGGCGGCTGGAACTCTGGTTGAAATCAAAGTCAAACAGCTCGAGCGCGGGGGCAAGAAGCTGAGCGACGAAGAACGGAAAGAACTGTACGAGTCGGTGAAACGCACCTACGATGAGCAAACGGATCCTCGCTACGGCGCGGCGCGGCTGTGGATCGACAAGATCATCGATCCGATTGAGACGCGAGATGCGATCACGCAAGCACTCGAGGCGGCATCGCTGAACCCGGACGTAGCGGAGTTCAAGGTGGGAGTGCTGCAAACGTAGATCGACTTCTCTTTCGGCGCGGACTTGCGCGGATGAATGCGGATCAGAAACAAGTGAAAGTGATTTTGATCCGTTAAATCCGTGCTAGTCCGTGGATGAGATTTCTTATGGCTGATGCCGTCAAATTGATCGAGTGTCCGCGCGATGGCTGGCAAGGGCTGAAGGGGATGATCCCTGCCGATCTGAAGGTGGATTACCTGAAGGCGTTGATCAGCGTAGGTTTCAAGCATATTGATGCGGTGTCGTTCGTGTCGCCGAAGGCGGTTCCACAGATGGCGGATTCGGAAGAAGTACTGAAAGAACTCGATCCGCCGGACGATGTGGAGATTATCGGCATCGTGGTCAACGAAAAAGGTGCGGAACGAGCGATTGCGACGAAGGCAGTATCGACATTGGGCTTTCCTTATTCGATTTCGGAAACGTTTCTGCGCAAGAATCAGAATCAATCGCCTGAGGAGGCGCTGGAAGAACTGGAAAAGATTCAGAACAAGGCCGACGAAGCGCGACTCGACGTGGTGGTATATATCTCGATGGCGTTCGGGAATCCGTATGGCGACTTGTGGAATCCCGACGAGGTGATCGAAGCGATCTCGCTGATGGAAGTCGACAATTTGCGGATGATCTCGCTGGCGGACACAGTCGGCATGGCCACGCCGCAGCAGATCAGCGAACTGGTGGGCGCGGTCATGGCAAAGTATGACTACCTCGAGATTGGCGTGCACCTGCATAGCCGTCCCGAGCAGACGGCTGAGAAGATTCTGGCGGCCTACGATGCGGGCTGCCGGCGTTTTGACTCAGTCTTGGGCGGACTGGGTGGGTGTCCGTTTGCGCAGGACGCGTTGGTTGGTAACATCCCGACAGAGAAAGTGATCGAAACACTCACTCAGCGGGGCGCTGAGTTGCCGAAACTGAAGCCGCTGGATTCGCTGTTGAAAGCGACCGCGGGGATTGGTGCAAACTTTTCCAGTTCGCTTGCGGCAGATTGATGGCTATGGACTTGCACGGACAGCGCGGATAGGACAGCCGTGATTTATTCATCGGTGTGAATCCGTACAATCCGTGGCGGGCCTCCGAATATGAACTACAGAACCGTACAACTCGCGTACGACGGCCGCGTTGCCACGATCACGCTGAACCGTCCGGAGAAGCGCAACGCCATCAGTTTCGACTTGATTGACGATCTGCTGCAGGCGCTGGACGACGTGGCGAAGTCCGAAGCGATCGTTCTGATTGTGACTGGAGCGGGCAAGGCATTCTGCTCCGGGCTGGACCTGGACAATTTGAAATCGCTGCTGGGCCGTTCGGGGGAACAGAACTTGCAGGACTCGCAGACCATGGTTCAGCTATTTCGTTCGGTCTATGAATTTCCTAAGGTAACGATCGCGGCGGTGAACGGGCCGGCCATCGCCGGAGGAACCGGAATCGCTCTGCTGTGCGACTTCAAGCTGGCGGTTCCAGAGGCGAAGTTCGGCTACACCGAAGTGCGGATCGGTTTCGTTCCCGCGATTGTTTCGACATTTCTGTTGCGGCAGGTGGGTGAAAAACAGGCCCGCGATCTTCTACTCACCGGCAGACTATTCGGAGCAGAGGAAGCGGCACGCATGGGACTGGTCAGCGAAATTGTACCGGCGGAGAATCTGATGACGCGCTCCCGCGAGTTGGCCACTCTGCTGATGGAGAACAGCCCGTCATCGTTGCGGGCGACCAAGCAGTTGCTCACCGCTCATGCCCGCGCGGAGATCGATGCCCAGATTGAATCGGCGGTGCGCGAGAACGCCGCGATCCGCACGACCGCCGACTTCCGCGAAGGGATTTCGTCGTTCCTGGAGAAGCGCAAACCGGTGTGGACGGGGAAATGAAGCCGAAGCGGCCCTACGCATTTCACGAAACCCGTCTGCGCGTGCGCTACGCGGAAACCGACCAGATGGGAGTGGTCTACCACGCGAATCATCTGATCTGGTTTGAGGTGGGCCGCGTTGAACTGATGCGGGAGATGGGCTTTTCGTACCGCGACCTCGAGCGCGAGGATGGGCGGTTCATCGCCGTGGCCGAAGCTACTTGCCGTTATCGCGCTCCGGTTTATTATGACGAGGAAGTTGTGGTGCGGACGCGACTGAAGGCAGTGCGCGAGAAAGTTATCGTCTTCAGTTACGAACTGGTGCGCGCGGAAAACAGAACTCTGCTGGCGGAGGGGGAAACCACGCACATCGTGACCGATTCACAAATGCAAGTTGCAACCCTGCCGCGGAAGTATTTAACGGCGTTCCGCGCGGCGATGGGAAAATGATCTCGCGGACTTTCATCTCGTCGAAGAAGTGACGCTGCAACATCTCATGGGGAATCTTCTTGAACGCACTCCACATCAACGGAAACGATCTTTCGCTCGAAGCGGTCGGAGAAGTCGCGAGTATCGAAGGCCGCCGTGCCGTTCTGCTGTCGCCCGACGCGCGGCAGTTGGTTAATCAGGCGCGCGCCGTCGTCGACGAAATTGTGGCGAGCAACAAACTTGCCTACGCCATCACAACGGGCGTGGGCAAATTGAGCGACGTGCGCATCGCCGGCGACCAGATTCGCGAACTGCAGGTGAACCTGGTGCGCTCGCACGCGGTTGGAGTGGGCGAACCGCTGTCCGTTACGGAAACTCGCGCCATGATGCTGTTGCGGGCAAATTCCCTGGCCAAGGGTCACTCCGGAGTGCGGGCCCTGGTCATCGACACGCTCTGCGAGATGCTCAATCGCGGCGTCACTCCGGTCGTCCCGTCGCAGGGCAGTGTGGGCGCAAGTGGCGATCTCGCGCCCCTGGCGCATCTGGCGCTGGCTCTGATTGGCGAAGGCGAGTGCGTCGACGAGAGAAACGTGCGCGTTCCCAGCGCGGAGTGTCTTAAGCGGGCGCAGATCAAGCCCCTGGTGCTGGAGGCCAAGGAAACAATTTCGCTCATCAACGGGACACAGGCGATGCTGGCCGTGGGAACTTTGGCATTGCTGGCGGCTGAAACGTTAGTCGATACCGCCGATGTTCTCGGAGGACTGTGCTGTGACGCGCTCAAAGGCACAGATGCTGCTTTTGATGAACGCATTCACCAGGCGCGGCCGCATGCTGGACAAATCAAGACTGCGGCCAACCTGCGGCGCATGTTGGAAGGCAGTGAAATCCGCGACTCGCACCGGACTTGCGGACGGGTGCAGGACGCCTACTCGCTGCGCTGCATCCCGCAAGTGCACGGCGCGGTGCGCGATACCCTGGCACACTGCCGCGAAGTGTTTGAGACAGAGGCGAATTCCGCCGTCGACAATCCGCTGGTCTTCCTTACCGATCCGAAGAACGCCGAGGGCGACGTGATTTCGGGTGGAAATTTTCATGGCGAACCGCTGGCGTTTGCGCTGGATTTTCTCGCCATCGCGCTGAGTGCGCTGGCGGGCATCAGCGAGCGGCGCATTGAAAGGCTGGTGAATCCCGCGCTGAGCGAGGGTTTGCCTCCATTTCTAGCTCCCGGCGCCGGGCTGAATTCCGGCTTCATGATGCCGCAGGTCACGGCAGCCGCGCTGGTGAGCGAGAACAAAGTGCTGGCCCATCCCGCGTCGGTCGACTCGATCACGACGTCAGGGAATAAGGAGGATTACGTCTCCATGGGAATGACGGCCGCGACTAAACTGAAACGCATTGTCGACAACACGCGGAACGTGCTGGCGATTGAGGCGATGGCCGTGGCGCAGGCACTGGATTTTCTGGCTCCGCTGAAGACTTCAAAACGCGGGCAGGCGGCGCAGGCCGCCATCCGGTCGGTGTGTCCTACGATGGAGAAAGACCGGGTGATGTACGGGGATTTTGCGCGCATCGCGGCGCTGATTGCGGGCGGAAAAGTGGCAGCGGTTCTGCGGTAGAATTCTGCGGTCGAACTCGCATCGGGAAAATGAAAACGCTCACGGAATATCTGAAATTTCATACCAAGACGCATCGCGCCTACGTGCACATTACGCCGCAAATCGAGCAGATTGTCGGCAAGAGCGGGGTGCGCGAAGGCATGGTACTAGTATCGGCGATGCACATTACCGCAGGAGTTTATGTGAACGATAATGAGAGCGGCCTGATCGAGGACATCGACGAGTGGCTGGAACATCTGGCACCGTTTCGCGAGGATTACAGGCATCATGAGACGGGTGAGGACAACGGCGACTCTCACCTGAAGGCGCTGTTGATTCATCACGAAGTCATCGTGCCGATTACTGCGGGCAAACTTGATCTGGGCACATGGCAGCGGATTTTCTATGCAGAGTTCGACGGGCAGCGGGACAAGCGGGTCATTGTGAAAGTCATGGGGGAGTGACGATATGTCGGAAGAACTAAACGAATTGCAGGAACACGCGGAGCACGCGAAACATGATCCTACGCTGGCGCCGATTTCGGTGACCATGGCGGTGCTGGCCGTGCTGGTGGCGGTGGTAACGCTGGTCGGCCATCGTGCGCATACGGAAGAAGTTGTTCTTCAGGCCAAGTCGTCTGATCAGTGGGCCTACTACCAGGCCAAGAATATCCGCAGGCATACAGACGAGCTTTTCGTCGACCTGACTTCAGTGGAAGCGACCACCGACGCTGCCGCGCTCGCCAAGCTCCGCGAAAAATATTCAGGTGAAGCGGCACGCTACAAGGACGAGCAAAAAGGGATCGAGGACACGGCCCACGAAATGGAGGCAGAAGTTGCGCACGAGAGAAATCGCGCCGATCGATTTGATCTGAGCGAAGTTTTTCTGGAAGTAGGACTGGTGGTTACATCGATCACGCTTCTCTCCGGGCGAAGAATCTTCTGGTGGCTGGGCATTGGGCTGGGCGTGGTTGGAATCGTCATTGCCGCTACGGGATTCCTGGTGCACTGAGCGTGTGCTGACGGGACTCCCTACGTCCGCAGGTCAGGACTTTCGCGACTCGATGCTCTCTCGAAGGAGGCTAGGCTTCTCTGCTCTTTTCGACGGCCGAAGCGGCCACGACCTCTTCACTCTGTCTGGGCTTGACCACCAGGAATGGACCGATCGCAAGCACATCCATGCGAGTGCGCTGGAAGCAGTCGATGGCTTCCTCCGGAGTGCAGACGATCGGTTCGTTCTCGTTGAAGCTGGTGTTCAGGATGACCGGAATCCCAGTCCTGCGGTGGAAGGCCGAGATGAGATCGTAGTACATTGAATTTTCCTCGCGAGTCACGCTCTGCAGGCGTCCGGTATCGTCCACATGGTTCACCGCACATAATTCCTTGCGCTTCTCCGGACGGATTTTGTACACGTGCAGCATGAAGGGCGAAGGATGATCGTGCTCGAAGTATTCGTGCTGATGATCGGCCATGATGGACGGGGCAAAAGGACGAAACCACTCGCGGTGCTTGATGCGGGCGTTGAGAACATCCTTCATGTTGGGCAGGCCGGGATGGGCGACGATCGAGCGATTGCCGAGCGCGCGCGGGCCCCACTCCATGCGCCCCTGAAACCAGCCGATTACATTGCCAGACGCGATCTGCTCGGCAGTTTCTTGGAGCAATGCTCCGCGTTCCATCTTGCGGCATTGCAATCCGGCGTTCTGCAGCGCGGATTGGATGCGCGACTCGGAAAACTCCGGACCCAGATAAGAATGTTTCAACTCGTGGCGGCGGGGCTGTTGCAGCACGGAATGATACGTGTGCAGAGCGGCGCCGATGGCCAGGCCTTCGTCGCCTGCAGCAGGCTGAATATACGTGCGGCGGAACGGAGTATGGTCGAACAGCTTGCCGTTGGCCACGCTGTTGAGTGCGCATCCTCCAGCCATGGCGAGATTCTCAAGCGGGACTCGTTCATGAAGCCGATTCAGCAGGTGAAAAAAGATTTCTTCAAAGCGCTGCTGCAGGGCGAATGCCAGGTCCATGTCGCGCTGGGCGATTTCGGTGTGGGGACGCCGCGGCTCGCCAAAGAGTTTTTCCATCCGGGCTGAGAAGTGGCGGGCCAGTTTCACGGTTCCGTCGGGCAAGACCTGCATCCCTTGATTGCTGCCGAGCGGCTTGAAATAGTCGAGGTCAAGGTGAAAGCCGCCGTTCTTCGGCGTGACGATTTTGTTGATCTCGTCGCGATAAGTATCTTTCCCGTAGGGAGCGAGCCCCATGACTTTGCCTTCATCTCCGTACTGGCTGTAGCCGATGAATTCGCAGATCATGGTGTAGACGCTGCCTAGAGAGTGTGGGAGGAAGACGCGGTCGAGGATTTCAATCTCGTTGCCTTCGCAACGCGCCGTCATCGTCGAGACAAAATCGCCGGAACCGTCGTAGCTGAAACCCGCAGCCTTTTCCCAGGGCGAACAATAGTAGGCGCTGGCGATGTGTGCGATGTGGTGTTCGAGATGGTGCTCCTGAAAACGGAGCTGTGTGGCGTCGACGTCCAGCGCTTTGGATAACAGCGAGCGCACGTCGCGCATCGCCTCTTTGCGCTGGCGCAGGCGAATAAAATTCAGGATCTTGGCCGGATTAGCGAGAGCGTATTGAACCTTCTTCCTAAGGTTGGCGTCGCTGTCCTGGCCGACTGCCACATGTTCGACGTCAGAGATTCTCGCGCCAACTGCATCGAGACATGCCTTGACGGCAAGCGCCGGGAATCCGCCAAAGTGTTTATGGCGGTTCAGCCGCTCCTCGGCGATGGCGAACTTCACTTCGCCGTCCAATATGATCGCGGCGGAGGCATCGGCGTGAAACATGTTGAGGCCCAGGATGAGCATGAACTACGTTTGTCTCCTCTGAAATTGAGCTTGCGATTGGATCATTCGGTCGGGTTGGGGTTTCGGCCCGCGAGCAACGCCGCGCCGCTCACGGCGAGCCGTTTTCCGGTAAGCACCGATTCATCGACACGGAGCGTCGCAAGCGTAGAGCAGACCAGTTCATCGAGAGGGATCGGCGACTGGTTCCGCTTTTGTACGGCTTGCACAAAGGCTGCCCACTCGCCGCGATGTCCTTTATCTTGACGCCAGCGTGAGTGGACGATCTCTTTGCGGCCGTCGCGCACCAGTTCGAGACGGCGAAAGTCCTCGAGCACCGCGGCGCTGCCTCCGCCGAAGACTTCAATGCGCTCCTTCGAGAACGCCCGATCGCCGTTGGCGAGATAACTGATCGTTCCCTCAGAACTGTTGGCAAAACGAAGCGCGACCAGAACGTTATCGCCGCTGTAGCGACCCGCGTTGCTGATCGCGCGGGCCTCGACTTCGACAATCGGAGATGCTGCAAGGAACATCAGAAGATCGACAAAGTGGCAGACTTCGCCCAGAATGCGGCCGCCGCCCTGCTCGCGGTCATTCACCCAGTGGTCGGGGGGAAGATAGCCGGCGTTAACGCGATAGTGCAATGCCAGCGGCTCGGAAATTGGCATGAGGAATGATTTCATCCGCACGGCCATGGGCGCGAAACGACGGTTGAATCCAACCATCATCGTCGGCCGTTCGGCGGCAGGAATTCCGAGATAGGCAGTCACAATCGAGCGCAATTCTTCCTCCGAGAGGCAGAGCGGCTTCTCGCAGAACACATGCTTCGCAGCTGCAAGCGCGGCCAGAACCTGCTTCGCGTGCAGGTGATGGCGAGTGGCGATGACTACGGCGTCGATGGCAGGGTCGCGAATGAGCTGAGATTCATCGGTAATGCAATTCTGAAATCCGAATTTGCGTTCGACGTGTTGGGCGTGAGAACCGTTCGCCGCGCATACCGAGATGAGCGTCGTGGCACTTGATGCCTTCATTGCTGGAACGAGGATGCCGGCGGCGAATACTCCAGCGCCGAGCAAGCCGACGGAGACGTCGGCGGAGGATGCAGGCCGAAACCGGGGCGCGGCGGTCGCACGCTCAGGCACAACCGCGAGCGTGGGCGAATCGGCTGCGGCGGTCGCGTATTGAATGACCACGCCCAGGAATGGCTCGCGCGACTTCCCGGTGATCAAAGTATAGGCGCTCTGTGCGCGCTCAATGGAGAAGCGGTGCGTGATCAGGGCACCGACGTCAACTTTTTTCTCGCTGAGCAGTTGGACAAATGCTTCCATGTTGCGGGTTTCGGTCCAGCGCACGTAGCCGATAGGATAGTCGCGCCCTTTCTGCTCGTAGGCCGCATCGTAACGGCCGGGGCCGTAGGAACGCGAGAGGCGGAAATCGAGTTCCTTCTCGTAGTAGGCTTTGCGCTCGATGTCCATGCCGACGGTGCCAACGGCAACCACGATGCCGCGGTCGCGTGCCACGGCGCCGGCAAGGTTGACTGGATCGCTGCTGGCCGTTTCGGCGGTGATCAGAACGGAGTCAACACCAGCGCCGCGCGATGCCTCGATGCAAAGATCACGAAACGCCGAAGGAGAACTGGCCACACCGTCCACGCCCATCCGTCGGGCCAGGTCAGCGCGCAGCGGGTCAAGGTCCATGCCAAGCACGCGGCAGCCCGCGGCCTTCAGCAGTTGGACGGTGAGTTGACCGAGCAGACCCAAACCAATCACAGCGACTAAATCTCCGAGCTTGGCTTCGGCGTTGCGTATACCGTGCAGAGCGACCGCGCCCAGGGTCGCGAAAGCGGCTTCGTCGCAAGGAACTTCGTCTCCAGCCGGGCGCTCCGGAATCCGCGCCACCAGCAATCGGGGGACGCACGCGATCTCCGCGTGAACGGCGAATCCAGCGCCGGCGCAAGCGACGCGGTCGCCGGGCTGAAGATCGGTGACGCCGTCGCCGACCGCGATCACAGTTCCGGCGCTGCTATAGCCCGGGCTCTGCGGCTGGTCGAGACGGCTGCGTACGGCTTCAATCGCCGAGAATATTCCGTCGCGCTGCACTTTACCGATCACTTCGCGCACCAGATCGGGCCGGGAGTGCGCCTTCTGCAGCAGACTCTTTCGGGCGAACTCGGCGGAGGCCCGTTCGGTGCCTGCCGAAACCACCGAGGCCGCTACGCGCACCAGCACGCAACCCGGCAGAAGTTGCGGCGCTGGAACTTCTTCCACCGTGATCTCGCCCGTGCGCGCGTGTTGGAGAACTTGTTTCATGCCGTGGCCACTTGACCGAACGGAGCCAATTCCGACTCGAATTTTCGCGCTCCACCGTCGAGAAATGTTTGCATCCACAACTCCAGAGTGAGGAATTGCCAAAGCTGCATCGACCAGTCCTGGCGGCCGCTGCGATGTTCGTCAATATAGCGCTGCACCGCGGCCGGCTGGAACAGGCCGCGGTGGCGCAGTTGCGCCGGCGAGAGCAGGTCATCCACCATTTCCTTGAGATCGTGGGCCAACCAATAGTCTACCGGAGCGGCGAAGCCGGCTTTTGGTTGCTGTAACACTTCAGGCGGCAAAATGTTCGCCATCGCTTTGCGGAAGATATATTTCGTCGTCGGCCGCAGGAAGCCTTTCAGCTTCATCGCGGGCGGAATATTCCACGCAACGAATTCTGCCAGCTCGCGGTCGAGGAAAGGTACTCGCACTTCGACCGATGATGCCATGCTCATCTTGTCGTTATAGGTGAGGTTCAGGCTGGCCATAAAAATCTTGGTGTCGAGATAAAGCATCTGGTGCAGGAAGTCGGCGTCGCTGACGCGGTCGAACGCGGCTCGGTGCCGGCTGGAAGGATCGGACGCCGAAACTTCCGCCATCAGGCCAGCGCTGTAGAGAGCGGATTTCTGGTCCGCATCGATATACGTGCAGTTCGTGATGAAGCGGTCGACAGAATTTAGCGACGCGCTGCGCCCCATTTTTTTCGCCAGGCGGAGTCGTCCCTTCAACGGAGTGCCCCGCAGGCTGGGAAGTGCGGCCAGACCGGCTTCGGCCATTCGGCGCGCAACCGAAGGAACGCGTCCGTAGGCCTGCGCCCAGTAGTGTGCGACATGTTTGCGGTATCCGGCAAACAATTCGTCCCCACCAACTCCGGAGAGAAGCACCGTCGCTTGCTTGCGAGCTTCGCGGCAAACCAGAAACGCGGTGATGATGGCGGGATCGGCGGTGGGTTCGTCCATGTGCCAGACGAGGCGCGGCAAAAGATCGGTCACATCGGGTTCGACAACGATGCGATGATTCTCGCATCCCAGGTGACGCGCCAGCCGCGTCGCGACCTCGGGATCATCAAGAGAGGTTTCGCCGACACGATACTTATTCGGGAAAGTGATGGTGTAAGTTCTGATCGGCTGCTTTGTGGCCCGAGCCATCATGGCGACGATGCCGGAAGAATCGAGGCCGGCGCTGAGAAATGCTCCGATGGGAACATCGCTCACCATCTGCGCTTCGACGGAATGACGAAAGCGCTCACGGACTTCCTCGGCCAGGTCCTCTTCCGAACGCGAGTAAGTCTGATGCGCCGGGGGAAAAGTCAGATCCCAGTATTGCGTGAGCTTCAGTTCGCCCTTGCGCAAAACTGCGTAATAACCTGCGGGCAGCTTCAAGATATGGCGGAACATCGTCTTGGGGTCGGGCACCCAGAGGAACGTCAAGTATTGGTGGAGCGATGCGGGGTCGAGTTCGGCTTCGATTTCCGGAAGCTGCAACAGCGCCTTGATTTCGGATGCAAATGCAAAGCGTTGGCCATCGTGGAAATAATAGAAGGGCTTGACGCCGAAATGATCGCGGGCCACAAAGAGCGTTGGGGTCGCTGGGCGAAGATCGCAGATGGCGAAGGCGAACATGCCGTTCAAACGCTTTACGCAGTCGGGGCCTTCTTCTTCGTAAAGGTGAATGATCACCTCGGTGTCTGTGTGCGAGGCGAAGCGGTGGCCTTTGCCTTCAAGTTCATGACGAAGTTCAGCGAAGTTATAAATCTCACCGTTGTAGGTGATCCAGACGGTGCGGTCTTCGTTGCACATCGGCATGTGGCCGACTGGAGACAAATCGAGAATGGCGAGGCGGCGGCTGCCCAGGCCGATGTAGGAGCCGTCGGGAAACTTGCGGTCCCACAGCCCGGAATCGTCGGGGCCGCGATGCGCCTGGACGTGCGTCATCCGCGCCAATGTCTCCCGATCTCCGCAATTGA
>Ga0187855_10003470_pt1 | contig 11560 bp, 8 predicted proteins | sample June2016WEW_8_10_2_FD_132969 | JGI IMG/M metagenome (GOLD analysis project Ga0187855, IMG submission 132969) | Peatland microbial communities from SPRUCE experiment site at the Marcell Experimental Forest, Minnesota, USA - June2016WEW_8_10 | ecosystem: Environmental > Terrestrial > Soil >...
CACGCCGCTGTTTGAGGATGAAATGGTGGCCATCGTTTCGCCGGAGCATCGGATGGCCGGGAAGATTTTTGCGGAGCCGCAGGACTTTGCGGAGGAGACCGTTTTTATGTATCCGCCAAAAACCGAGAGTTCATTCTTGAACGAGATTCTTGCGCCGGCGGGAGTTTCGCCGCGAAGGATTCAGGAAGTGATGCTGACGGAGGCGATCATCGAAATGGTGCGCGGCGGTTTGGGCGTGGCGGCCATCGCGCGTTGGGCGGTTGCGCCGCAACTGGCGTCAGGAGCGGTAGTGGGGCTGCCCCTGACGGCGAATGGTTTTCACAGGACATGGTCGGCGGCGCAGCTCCGGGATAAACAGGCGCCGGCTTACTTGCTGGACTTCATTCGCGTGCTGGCCGAGAATCCGATTTCCGCCAGCATGTCGAGCTGCGCAAGTCGAAACGCGAACACCGCCACGCGAAACCGGCGGAGCAGGCCCGGAAGCATGGTGCGTGTGCCGCCCAGCGGCGAGACATCGCGAAACTTCACGATGTAACTACTGGCTTGGTCCTGGCGGGCAATCCAACACGCGTCAGGCGTTCGCGGCGTGCGACGAGGGTTTCAATAGGATATCGAGATCGTCGGGATGGATGGCGCAGAGCAATGCGTCCTCGCGATCGATGTGACCGTTGCGGACCAGCGTGACCAGCGAATCCTCCAGGCTGAACGAGCCTTTCTTCTTGGTGATGGTGATTTCCTGATGCAGATGCTGCAGCGCGTTGCGGCGGATGTGGTGCCGCGCGCCGTAGCCGACCACCAGAAGTTCGGCGGCGGGAATGCGGCCGCCTCCCTTTTTCGGAAGCAGGATTTGCGTGTGCACGGCGGAGAGCGCCATCGCCAATTCCTGGCGGATGGAGTTTTGGCGCTCGAGGGGAAACGAATCGGCGATGCGCGCGACCGTGGAGGCGACATCCGTGGTGTGCAGCGTGCTGAAAACCAGATGGCCCGTTTCCGCCGCGGCAACGGCGATGCGCATGGTTTCTGTATCGCGCATTTCGCCCACCACGATGATGTCCGGCGCCTGGCGTAACGCGGCGCGGAGCGCGGTGGGAAAATCCGGCGCGTCAACGCCGATCTCGACTTGCTCGACGATACTGCGGACATGCTGGTGCTCGTACTCGATAGGATCTTCGATGATGACGATGTGACGCGCTTCGCGATGATTGATGTCGTCGATGAGCGCGGCCATCGTGGTGGACTTGCCCGAGCCTGCAGGGCCGCCAATGAGCACCAGGCCGCGCTGTAGGTGCGCCAGGGACTCGACCGACGGGGGCAGATTTAGATCCTTCAATGGCGGCACGCGGGCAGGAAGAACGCGAATTGTGGCGGCGGCGCGGCCCTGCTCGCGGTGAAGATTGATGCGAAAACGGCCAAGTCCGGTGATGCGGTAGGAAGCATCGGAGATAAAGGTTTCGCGATAGAGGTTGAGCGCGTGGCGCGGAAGCGCGGGGAGTACCGCGGCCTCGATTTCCGGGCCATCGAGAATACCCGGCTCGATCTTGCGAACTTCGCCATTCACCCGCATGCACGGCGGCGCGCCCGCAACCAGAAGCAGGTCGCTGGCGCCACGGCCGATCAGCATGGCCAGCCAGCGGTTCAGGCGCTCCGTTACGCCGAAATCGAATTCCTGCGCTTCTTGCTCGCGATCGATCTGGTTCAGCCGGGCGGCGTCATCCATAGGCGCACCTGTAGCGGTCGATTTGCGGAGCCCTGATATTGACGCAGCGCGGCGAATTAGTCCAGATGCGAGAAAAAAGCCGCTATTTGCTTGGAAATTGAACCTTGGCGTCCATTCATGGCACAGGCTGACACCTGTGAAGGCCAGAGGGAATATGAACACAGGCTGAAGCCCGCGCCACGGCACTTTCCATCAGGAGGGCTGATCTAACACGGGGAAAAGCACGTCAAATTCCGGGTCGCCGTGCAGGCACATCAAGTCGGGATCCTGGCGCGGCCAGTGATCGTTGGAATAGCCGGCTTCCTTCGACCTCTTGAGCATGACCAAGGCTTCCGGCTTCTTTCGAAGGACGCCATAGGTACAGGCCGCATTGTAGAGGACGCTGGAATCGGACGGGCGAAGTGCGACGGCCATCTCCGCGTGGCGGATCGCGTCGTCGATCCGGCCGATGTTGGCGTAATCCGCCGCCAGCAAGACGCGCGCGCGGACATCCTCTGGCACCATTTCCAGCTGCCGCTCGAGCACCAGCATTTCCATTTCGCGAAATCGCCGCGCAACTTCGCTTTTGCCCAGGCGATCCAGACAGTTGGTGTAAGGCACGTAGACGTTGTAGTCGTCCCCGTTGGCTTCGACAGCGCGCTCGATCATGTCCGCGGCTTCCTTGAAGCGCCCGGAAGCGAAGTACGCTCGGCCGAGGACATTGTAAGCACCCTCGCAGTCGGGCTTGCGATCGATGGCTTGCAGCGAGTATCGCGCCGCCTCATCGTATTGCTGCTGGGCGTAGAAAATGCGGCCACGCGCCACCAGCGCGTCCGCCAAGCGCGGGTCCAGTTCCAATGCGCGCTGGCACGCGGTTTCGGCACGCGCAATCCAGACGGGATTGCGCCCGTGATACTCAAATTGCAAGCCGCACGCGTTCGCGATACCCGCGTAGGCGGAAGCAAACAGCGGGTCCAGCTTGATGGCCTGTTCAAACATCTGGATGGCAAAGTCCAGGCTCTCGCGCCGCGTGTAGCTCCGGCCTCGGAGAAAATAGTCGTATGCCAGCGAATTTTCCGTGGGCTTGCGGGCGATCTTGCTTTCTTCCTGCGGCGTCAAATTGATGCGGAAGGCCTGCGCGATGCTGCGGGCGATTTCGTCCTGCACTTCGAAGACATCCGCCATTTCGCGGTCGTACCGCTGGGCCCACAGAGTGTGGCCGCTTTGGGTTTCGACCAATTGCGCGGTGATGCGCAAGCGATTCCCGGCGCGGCGCAAGCTGCCGCCCAGAACGTACGAAGCCTTCAGCTCCTGCCCAACCTGCGGAGCGGTTACCGACTTGTCGCGGTACGGCAGCATGGCAGGACGCGGAAAGACCTTGAGGTCGCGAATGTTGGCAAGCTCGGTGATGATGTCTTCGGTCATGCCGTCGCGGAAATACTCGTCTTCTTTGGCGCTGCTCAAATTCTCGAAATAAAGCACCGCCACGGATTTCACTTCGCGCGCGGCACTTGCCTTCGATACGACTGGCGTTCCCTTTGCCGGAGTAGTGCGGCCGGTAGACTCGCGATCCCGCTTGAGGCGTTTGAGATCGGAGCGCATCTCGGCGGCCGACTGATAACGGAGGTCGCGGTCCTTTTCGAGAGCCTTGTTGACGATATTTTCGAGCGCTACGGGAACATCGGAATTTATGCTCGCCAGAGGTTCCGGCGTCCCATTTAAGATCCCATCGAAGATAACCGCGGTGGTGTTGCCCTCAAAGGCGTGCCTTCCGGTGGCCATCTCGTACAGCACGACCCCGAAAGAGAAAAGATCCGCGCGAGCGTCCAAATCCTCCCCGCGAGCTTGTTCAGGCGACATATACGCGATCGTGCCCATAGCAGTGCCCGGGCTGGTCAGATTCATGTTCAGCACGGTCGTGCCCCGGGCGCTCGCTCCCACCGTATCGACGCCGGCCGCGGCAGCCGTCAGCTTGGCGAGACCAAAATCGAGCACCTTCGCCTGACCTGATTTCGTAATGAAAATATTCGCCGGCTTGATGTCCCGATGGGTGATGCCTCGCGCATGCGCGGCATCCAGCGCGTCCGAGATCTGGATGCTCAAATCCAGAATGCGCTCGACGGGCAGCGGCTTGCCGTCGATGACGTGCTTCAGGGTCTTGCCCTCCATCAATTCCATGACGATAAAGGGCTGGCCGTCGTAATCCGCGATTTCGTGGACGGTGCAAATATTCGGATGATTGAGGGCGGCAGCGGCGCGGGCTTCGCGCAAGAAGCGGTCGAGCGTCTGCTGATCCTTGGTGGAATCGGGCGGCAGGAACTTGAGCGCGACGTTGCGGTCGAGGATCGTGTCCCGGGCAGAATAAACGATGCCCATGCCTCCGCCGCCTAGGCTTTCTACGACGCGATAGTGAGAGACAGTTTGACCAATCATCGATAGGCGGGCCGAATTATGGGCGTTAAGGAATCTTATGTCGCGCGTTTGGGCAAGTCAACGCGGGTCGAATTTTGACCGTGTCCTAAAATTGAGTTTCAGCGGTCGGACAACTGAATGGGATTGCCGTCCGGGTCTTTGCCGTCGCAGAGGCAAAACACTTCTCCCTGCCGGACCTTGCCGAAGCTGGCGCCCCGTTTCACCAGCGTTTCCCGCAGAGCGGCGACGTCCTTGGCGTGGAACACGATCTTCGGACCCTTGCGGCCAGGCGACGACGGGCCGGAATGTAGTGCGATCCGTGCGCCACCTGCCGCGAACTCCCGCCATCCTTTTTCACTCGTGACTTGGTTTAGGCCAAGCACTTCTCCGTAGAATTTGCTCATTTTATCGATCTGTCCGGTAAACAGGATCACGCGCGCCATTTCCATCGAGAGCACCTCTATTCGATATTTGCTCAGCCAATTCCACCCAGTCTAGCAGAGGCACCTACTAGTACGTTGAAGGAAGGAGGAAAAAACAGGCTGCCGTGGAGCGGGTTTGCCCTACATCACGAGGACCGAATTCGAAAAGAGATCGGCTCAGGCTCGGCGCAAGACGATGAGAGAGATTTCCGGGGGCACGCCGAGGCGAACTGGTGCTCCAACAGTGCCGAGGCCTCGATTGACGTACAGGCGGGCTGCTTGTGGGTGCGGATGCGAAGTGGGGACGTCCGGCTCGCGGCTCACGAGAATTTCACCGGAGGGCTTGAACAGCGGCCGCTGGAACAATCCGGCAATGTAGTCGGAAATGAAGCGCGCGGGCGTCAGGCGATGGTCGAGGATTTCCACCTGGATCTGGCCACCGTGCGTATGCCCTCCCAGCGACAGCTCGATGCCGAGCTCGGCCGCGCGGTTGAAGGTGTTCGGATTGTGCGACAACAGGATGTTCGGAAGGTCGCGCCGGATGAGGGCATCCATATTCGCGAGCATTGGCGTGCGATGGCCTTCGATGCTGCGTTCCCTCTGGTAATCGACGCCAATCAAATTGAATTGCGCGCCGCGAAACGTGAGCTGCGCATTTTCCTGACGCAGCAGCTTCATCCCGAATTGCGCGAAGAGCTGCTGCGCGGCATCTTCCGCCTTGGCGTAAATCTCGTGGTTGCCGTTGCAGCCCCAGACGCCCAGCGGCGCGTGCAGGCGGCTGACTTCCTCGATGCAGTCCGCGATGGGGTCGGAGGAGCCCGTAATGAAGTCGCCGGTGACCACGGTGAGGTCGGCGCCCAGGTCGTTGGTCATGTCCACGGCGCGGCGCACGTCGGTGCGGCTCATATACCCGCTCAAATGGATGTCGCTTATCTGTGCGATCTGCATGCCGTCCAGCGCGGGCGGCAAGTTGGCCATGGGAATCTCGATGCGGCGAACCTGGTAGTTGAGGCGCTCGGCGGCAAATCCATACATGCAGCTGAAAAATGGAGTTGCGCCGGCGAGCACGCTGGCCGTGCGGAAAAAGTAGCGGCGCGAAGGGTCGGCAAGCCGCTCGACCGGCGAATGCGAAGAAGGTAGTGGCGCCCTGGCCGCAAGCTTGGCGCGCAGGTCCAGCCGGAGCCAGTTCCAAACGCGCTCCACGCCGTGAACGAGTGCTACAAACAAGAAGGCAAAAAAGGCGCTGGACAACCACAGTCCCGAAAAGATGGCGAGTACGGCGTCGCGCTGCTTCAGGTGGCCGTGGCGGCCCATGTGAAAGCCGCTCGCGACGGCAAGAAGAACGAGTACAAGCGCGAAGCAATACAGAAGCCGCGCAGCAATGCGCAGCCAACCCGAGCGCCAACGCGCGGTGGTGCGCCAGATCGCGCGATACCAAAAACGCTGGGAAAGGAAGATTGTCGTCAGGATCGTCAAACCCATGACGATCCGCAGCAAAAGCCAGCCCCAGTTCACAGGATGCTCGCTGTTCTAATCACCCCTAAGTTTACCATGTGGGTGGGCTGAGTGCGGAATACCGAGCTCGCCGGGGCCGCTTATAGGGCAATCGCGTGACCAGAACCCATTTCGCCAGTAAGATGGACGCCCGGTGGGGGATCGGTGTCCGCATCGCCTTCAGAAAGCCATTTGGTCCCCCGCCACGTCAGAACCGAATAGTTCGGCACGCGCGTCAGGTCATGGTTTGGGTGAGTCCCGCGTGCCAGACCCAAACAGTTTAAAGCGAGCAAATTCAAGGAGAGAAACATGCGAAAAGTGCTGTCGATTGCGGCGCTGGTATTGGCCGCGGGCCTTGGAGTTTCCCTGTCGTCCGCTCGGGGAGCGGCGGCCGGTAGCAGCGATGCACCGAACGCTGCGCCAAGCGCGTCAGCGGCGTTGCTGGCGCAGTGGAACGACATCGGACGCAAGCTGATCGCGATGGCGGAGGATTTTCCCGAAGACAAATATGAGTTCAAGCCGGTGCCGGAAGAACGATCGTTCGCGGCGCAACTGATCCACGCGGCCGGATCGATGTACTACTTCACGGATCTAGCGGAAGGAAAGAAGCCGCGCTATCCCGACGATCCCAAGCGCGACGACCTGAAAACGAAGGCGCAGGTAGTGGCGTTCGTGAAAAAGTGCGTGGCCGACGGCTCGGCGGAAATCAAAGCGAAGGGCGACAAGGGCATGAGCGACCTGGTGACCGACCCGGACAGCAAGCAGCAGACACCGGTGATCGATTTCGCCTACGGCCTGATCGAGCATTCCGGCGAACACTACGGGCAGCTGGTGGTGTACTACCGGGTGGCCGGCCTGGTCCCACCTGAATCGCGGCCGAAGAAGTAGGAGCACCCAAATTGTAGCTAAATATAGTGAAGCCGGGAAAAGTGAATCTTCCATTTCCTCCGGTTTTTCTTTTTTGGAGACTGTCATGCCGAAAATCGTGACCCTCGTGGCGGCGGCCGTTGTTGCTTTTCTGTTGGCGGGCTGTGCGCCTGAAAATTCGCTGTTTCCCCTGTTTACGACGAGGGACAAAAATATCGACGAAAGATTGCTTGGAGAATGGCGCATTCAAAGCGGGGCAAAGTTCAAGCCTGGAGAAGAATCCGCACGCATCGTCTTCGGGCGAAGCCAGGAGGGCGCCAGCTACGATGTGACTTTGTTCGATTTCGATAAGAAAGGAATGAATCTCGCGTCCAACGCTCACTTGTGCAGCCTAGGTAGTTTTCTATTCATCGATTTCGGAAGCCCCGACCCAGACAAACGAAAGTTTGCCGAGATTCTATTCCCCGCCATCGAGACTCACATATTCGGCCGCATCCACTTGGAAAAAGAGGCTGTGCGCATCGATTTCCTGGATGACGAGTGGGTCGCGAAACAAGGCAGCGCGGGAAAGTTGTCTCTGGCTTTTGCTCGAACGCCCGACGGACCGGTGATCTCGGCGGCCACGGAAGACCTGAGAAAGTTTGCCCTGGAACATGCCGCGGACGACGAATCGTTTTCGCAAACATACAGTCTAAGCCGCACGAAATAGGCACTTCATTCGAGGCTCGGCGGATGTTGAAGAAGCCTTAGTTGGCGGCCGCGGTTGCGCTCGCGGCGCCGTTTTCCAGCAGCGCGGTGAGCTGGGACGGATCGCTGGTCGGCGGAAGACAAGTCTGGCCTGCGCAGACCAGGGCTGCGGCTTTGTCGGCTGGAAGATGCGGGAGCGTTTCTTTCAGCGCGCCGGCGAAGTTGGCGAGCGATGCGCCCGGCGTCACCCGCAGCACCGACTTACCCAGACGGTAGACGCGGTGCGCGGCGGCTTCTAGCGCTTGCGCGGCGGGGTCGTCGGCGCGGCCAGTGACGACGATCTGCAGCGGATGATGCGTGAACAGCGTGGCTGCAAGGCCGTAGGTCGCGGCGAAAAGACCGTACTGCGGTGCGATTCCCGCAAAGGCTTCCAGCGTTTTCTGCGCGAAGGCGCGGTAGCGTTCTTCGCCGATGAACGCGTGCATGCGAGTCAGCGCGATGGCCGCGGCGGAATTGGCGCCGGGTGTAGGCGAATCCTGGAAGGGTTTGCGCCGAACTTCGAGGCCGCCCATCGGCGCGGCGTCGAACGGGCGATCGAAAAAACCGCCGCCTTCGGCATCCGCGTAACGCTCGATGGCCAGGTCCATGGTACGTTTCGCGGCTTCGAAGTAGCGCGGCTCCAGGGTGGCTTCATAAGCGTCGAGCAACGCGATAACCCCGAATACCTGGTCGTCAAGCGAGCCTTCCAGTGCGGGGCCGCCCAGGCGGTGGCCGAACCCGCGCGACTCGCTCCAAACTTCGCGCAACATGCGGTCCAGCGTTTTCAGGGCGAACGTGCGGCAATTGCTTCCGAAGCCGCCATCCAGGACCCGCGCGGCATCCAGATACGCGGAGACGAACATGGCGTTCCAGCTCACATACATGGTGGTATCGACGTAAGGAGTCTGGCGCGGTATGCGCGCGGCGAGCATTTTCCTTTTCGCAACGGCGATCGTCAGGCGCGCGGTGGACTCATCGAGGCCCAGCGTTTTCGCGATGTCGCCTGCGTTGCGCGCGATCCACAACACATTTTTCGCGGGATTGTGATGCATTTCGCCGTGGGCTTCCACGTCGTAATACAACTCCATGACGCGAGCTTCATCCGCGGGTAAAGCCGCACGAAGCTCATCCAAGGTCCAAGTGAAGTAGTCGCCGTCATCATCGAGCGAATAATCGGCGTCCTGACTGGCGTAAAAGCCGCCATTAGCCTGGTCGGAAAGCACTTCATTCACCCAGCCGATGATGCCTTCGGCCGTTTCGCGCAGGAGAGGATTCAGCGTGACCTGCCAGCCGTGCAGGTAATTCCGCAACAGCTCGGAATTGTCGTAGCTCATTTTCTCGAAGTGCGGGACCAGCCAGCGTTCGTCCACAGAATAGCGGTGAAAGCCGCCGGCGAGTTGGTCGTAAACACCGCCGCGGGCCATTTTTTCGAGCGTGGTCTCGGCGATGGCGAGCAGATGCTCGTCCGCTCGGGCAGAGGTACCGGAGCGGCCGGCTGACTGCTGGTAGCGCTCCAGAACCAGATCGATAGCCGAAGCGTGCGGAAATTTCGGCGCGCTTCCGAAACCGCCATTCTTGATATCGAACTGCTGGGTGACCGAGCGGATTTGTGCATCAATGACGCCAGGATCGAAGTCAGCGCGGGCACCCGTGAAAATCTCGGCCTGCGCGACGGCATCGGCAACGGACTTCGCGGCGCGTTCGAGGTCGGCGCGCTTGTTCTTGTAAGCATCGGCTACTGAGAGCAGCACGCGGCGGAAGCCGGGCCGGCCCATTTGATCTTCAGGCGGGAAATAGGTGCCGCCGAAGAACGGTTTGCCGTCTGGCAGAAGGAATCCCGTGAGCGGCCAGCCGCCCTGGCCGGAGAGCGCGCTGATGGCGGACTGATAGCGCGAATCGACGTCGGGGCGTTCGTCGCGGTCCACCTTCACCGGAACGAAATGCTCGTTGATGATTTTGGCGATTTCCACGTTTTCGTAGCTTTCGCGGTCGATCACGTGGCACCAGTGGCACCAGACCGCGCCGATGTCGAGCAGGATCGGCTTGTCTTCAGACTTGGCGCGGGCGAAGACGGCGTCGTTCCATTCGTGCCAGTCGATGGGCTGGTGGGCAGCCGAGCGTAGATAGGGGCTGGCGGAGTCTTTCAGGCGATTTTCGGGATGATTGGACAAGATCGAATCCTTTCAAGAATAGAGCGGGCGGGCGAATTGTGCCGAACGGCAAGACGCCGGGCTTGACTGCAAGCCCGCTGGAAACATCATGCTTTAGTTTACGCGGGCACGGGCCCTTCAAGGTTCAGGGTAAATAAGAGTGCCTGTGCTACCTAAGACGCGCTACTGCACGGTGTCGCCGGAGCCGAGATCGCGTGGATCGAGCGGCTTGCGACCGGCAAAACCTTCGTCCTGGCGGTGATAAAAGCGAATGCGATCTTCGCCGAGCCGCCAGCAGAGATAGACCTCTTCATTATTGATGCGCGACGGAAAATCGAGCAAGCCAACGTCTAAATCCTTGATCACGCACCCCGTTTCCAGGATGCGATTGAGAGCGGATTTCATCGTTTCCGCTAACTGCGTGTGCTCGACCCGAAGCACAGCCAGCTTTTCGTAGGGCACGATCACGCCGCCCATCATGGTGATGCGCGCGGCCACGGCGGAGAGATCGGTTTCCAGGCCGGCAAGTTTCTTGCGGCAGTCCATGGCTTCGAGCAGGAAGGGCTCGAGCTCCTGGCGGGTGCGCTCCGCTTCGGTCAGGGTGAATATTCGAGGCTCAGGTTCGGGATCTGGCGAATCGTCCTGATCCTGCTCGTCGTCTTCGTCTGCCATTCTGTATCCGATCTGCTGGGGACTTGGCTAAGGCGATGCTAGCGCAAACTTAACATCCGGTCGAGCGCAACTCTTGCGAAGTGTCGCGTCCGTTCCTCCACCGAAATGCGGTTGACGACGTTGCCGGACTCCAGGTTTTCCAATACCCAGAGGAGATGCTGGGGCGTGATGCGGAACATCGTGGTGCAAACACACACGCTGGAGTCGAGCGAGATGATTTTGTGGCTTGGCATTTCCTTGCTGAGTCGATTGACCAGGTGAATTTCCGTGCCGACTGCCCATTGCGAGCCTGCGGGCGAATCCGTAATGGCTTTGATAATGCCTTCGGTCGAGCCAATCTGGTCCGCCGCCTGGGTTACCTCGAAGCGGCACTCGGGATGCACGATTACGCGAATGCCGGGATGCTCGCGGCGCACGCGCTCGACGTGCTGCGGCGTGAAGCGCTGGTGCACCGAGCAGTAGCCTTTCCACAAAATCACGCGCGCGGCACGCACGGCTTCGGATGAATTGCCGCCGAATTCCTGGTATGGATCCCAGACGACCATCTGGTCCAGCGGAATGCCCATGCGAAACGCGGTGTTGCGGCCCAGGTGTTCATCGGGCAGGAACAGAACCTTTTCACCGTGTTCGAACGCCCAGCGCATTACCGCCGCGGCATTGGAGCTGGTGCAAACCGCGCCGCCGCGCTCGCCGGTGAACGATTTGATCGCCGCGGTGGAATTCATGTATGTGATCGGAATGACTCTCAGTCCGCCCTGCGAGGCTAGTTCGCTCCAACAGGCTTCCACTTGGCCGATGTCGGCCATGTCCGCCATGGAGCAGCCGGCGTTGAGGTCCGGCAGGATAACGGCCTGATGCTCGCGGCGCAGAATGTCCGCGCTCTCCGCCATGAAATGCACGCCGCAGAAAACAATGTAACGGCCGGCCGCGTCGGCGGCTTGATAGGAAAGCTTCAGGGAATCGCCGCGAAAGTCAGCAAATTTCACGACTTCATCCCGCTGGTAGTGATGCCCGAGGATGACAACGTCGCGTCCCAGACGCGCCTTTGCCGCGGCAATCCGCTCATCGAGTGAGTTGTCCGGGACCAGCAGGTAGGAGTCGAAATCGCAGCCCACACCTGG
>Ga0187855_10003471_pt1 | contig 11559 bp, 11 predicted proteins | sample June2016WEW_8_10_2_FD_132969 | JGI IMG/M metagenome (GOLD analysis project Ga0187855, IMG submission 132969) | Peatland microbial communities from SPRUCE experiment site at the Marcell Experimental Forest, Minnesota, USA - June2016WEW_8_10 | ecosystem: Environmental > Terrestrial > Soil >...
ACGTGGCCCGCGGTTTCCAGTATCCGGGCTTCGGTGGCGTCGCGAGGGACGCCGTTATGCGATCGGTTGGGATCCGGCATGAATCAAACAGCATTTTAAAACATCTGTTTGAATCGTGTCAAGAAGAAAAATGCGGGGCAGCCAATCCTGGCAGCAGTGGGGCAGGCGCTTTCGCCTGCCAACCGCTCTTCACGGTGACTTTCTGCCGCGGGCTGCGAGTGGCGCTGTTATTTAGCCCCGTAGCCGGCCAAGACGCGCTATTCTGTCAAACCAGCGCCGGCGATCCGAGTCCTCAAAATGTGATCCTGGCGGTTTGCGAAGTACCCGCCGAATTGGTGAACTGCACCTGCACCGCGACCACGTCGTCGGCATTGCCGGTGACCGGGAACAGAGCGCTCAGACCAAAAACGCCACCCAGATCGGCTCCGGCAAAGTATTGCTGGAATGCCGACGTAGCGTCCACCGTGATGTTGCCGGGCGCGATGGTATTGCCGGATTGATCGAAGAATTGGAACACGAGCTGGGATGCGCTCCGGGTGTTATCCCAACCGTTGACTTGAAGCTGCACGTTCACAGCCGTGCAGTACAACTCGCTCGGGAGGCAGCCTACATTGCGCGCAGCCACGGCGGCATCGATGCCGATGACCCCCGAGGGAATCACAACGCTGGCCTGCGCGGTGTTGCTTCCCAACATCACCGTAAAAGTCAGCGTGCCGGCCGTGGTGCCGGTTCCGAAAGAAGCCGTGGAGCCTCCGCTGAACTGTGCGCTGGACGCTCCCTGCGCGACGCTGAAATTCGCGGAGAGTGTGCCGTCCGAGAAGGCAATGGACGGGTCGTCGTCAACTTCAGCCACCGAAGGTTGGAAGGCCAACGTCACCGTTCCGCTGGCGCTCACGGGAGCGGCAGCGGCCAGGCTGACCGAGACAGTCCCCTGCTGCGCGCTGGCCGCCGTGGGGAGGTTTACCTGGATCGACGGCTGAGGTAAGACGGGGGGAGGCGCGGCGATTCCCGCGCCTTCGAGCGGAAACGAAAGCGCGCCGATCGTCAACGTAGCCTGCTGCTGTCCTGGGGCGCCAGGCGCGAATGTCACGTCCAGTTCCGCCGATGCGCCTGGCGGGACAGCCGGCCCGGACAGCGCGGCGCCCGCCAGACTGAAGGCAGTGCCGCTAAGGGGTGAAATTGCGGGAACGGTGAGAGCCGCCGCCGTCTGATTGGATAGCAGCAGCTTCAGGGTCTCGGTGGAGCCCACCTGCACGTTGCCGAAGCCTATCGTCTGCCCGGCCGCCAGCACTTGGTTGTTCAACAGAACCGTAAACCCGGGAGCGCCCGTAGCCAGCAGGATCACCGAAATCCCATCCGTCTGATTGAGCTGCAAATTGCCGCCGTAAGAACCTTGCACGCTCGGCTGAAACTGCACGGTGAAATTCAGGCCTGCGGCGGGCACCGCGGCCGGCAACTCCGTCCAATCGGTTTGGAGAACCGAGAAGCCGGTGCCGGCGAGCGAGAAATACGTGAGGTAATAAGTTGTGGCGCTGCCAGTGTACTCGAGGCGGAACACCACATCCGAAGCAGAACCCACGCTCACCGGGCCGAAATCGTAAATCGAGCCGACCGGAGTTTGCACGCCGCCCTGCACCGTGTACAGCGACAACTGTGCAGACGCCGGCGGCGCCAGAAAGCATCCGGCCAACATGAGCCATCCCAGCAGCCGAATCATGGGTTTCCTATGGTCACCGTCGGCGTGCCTATGCTTACCACGGAGCTGGAGACCGTCGAGCTGTGTGAGCCGGTGGCGCGGCTCACACCCAGAAACGCCAGGCCGCCGCCCACGGCCACCGCCGCCAGCACGATCCATTTCTTGCTAATGCCCGAGCCCATTTTGGCGGTAGTCGGCGTGATACCGGGGGATTGCCCGGCTGCTTCGTGGCCGCCCGTAGACCCGGTGGCTTCGTGTCCTGCCGCGGGTTCGGCCGCTTCGTGTGCGGTCGTCGGCCCGGCGCGGTTCTCCCCGATGAATTGGAAGCTTACGGCGCCCGCGCGGGCCTGCTCCTTTACCGCCGTGATCCGTATGCGGAATTGCCCGCCGGTGCGGTTCAGTTGCACGGCATGGATGCTGGCGTGTCCGGCGGCATCGGTGAGGACCAAGTCCGTGCGCAAGCCGTTCGAGAAGAGTCCGCTGGGACCTTCCGCCGGAAGCTGGAAACTGACTGCCGCCCCGGCTACTGGCCGGCCGGATTCGTCCGTTACCTCGACCGTGAGGGGCTTTGAGATGTGCGCGCCCGCCGGATGCACGGCGCCCTCACCTTCGAGGACTTTGATCTGCAGAACAGCGATTTGAGCGATCGCCACACAAGGAAACGCAAAAACAAGCGCCCTTGTGAGGAACGCTTTCATATAGAACTTAGGGCAGACCTCCCGGTCTGCGTGGTCAATCTGCGCGGTCAGGCAGCCCGCAACAGCACTGCCGTGATATTATCCGGACCCCCCGCGTCGCGCGCGGCATCGATCAGCTCGCGGCACTTCTGTTCCAGCGGCTCGCCATTCCGCAGAATGGCTTCTATGCGCGCCAGTTCGACCACTCCGTGCAGGCCATCGCTGCACATCATCAGCATGTCGCGAGGCTGCAGCTTGATCGCGTAGTAGTTGATCTCCAGCGGGGCGCCCGCGCCGATCGCCATCGTCAAAACATGCCTCATCGGATGGGTACGGAGGACCTCTTCGTTAAGCCCCAGCGGCCGCCCCACCTCGTTGACCCAGCTTTGGTCTTCGGTGATCGCACGCAGGCCGCTCTTGTCGAGCAGGTAGGCCCGGCTGTCGCCCACGCTGGCGATGCACAATTCTTCGCCCACCTCCAGCGCCACCACCAGCGTAGTGCCCATGCCCTCCAACGAAGAGTCGCTGCCGGCCGCTTCCAGGACGCGCCGGTTGGCTTCCTCTACCGCCGCAAGCAGCGCCTGCGAATCCCGGCTGGGGGCCGTCAGAACGCGCTCAAAAACGGTGTCGACCGCCAGGCGCGAGGCACGTTCGCCCGCCTTGGCGCCTCCCATGCCGTCGGCCAGCACATATAATCCCATCTCAGGCTCAATCAGAGAATAATCTTCGTTATTGGCCCTGACGCAACCTTTGTCGCTCAAGGCACTGGCTTCCAGCATGGTCACGCGCTCCGGGGTGGAATCAACCACACACGCGTATGTAATTTTACCGAATGCCGGGGCCACTTCGCCCACTATTTGTAACCTTGGTAGTAGCCCCAGCCCCGGGATACTCTCAATCGGCTTTTAAAAACCAGCCGTGGGGCAGGCGCTTTCGGCTGCCAACCCTTTCCCCAGCCCTACAGCACCATCACAGGATGGTAGGTGGGGCAGGCGCTTCCGCCTGCCAAGCCTTTCCCCAGCCCTACAGCACCATCATAGGATGGTAGGTGGGGCAGGCGCTTCCGCCTGCCAAGCCTTTCCCCAGCCCTACAGCACCATCACAGGATGGTAGGTGGGGCAGGCGCTTCCGCCTGCCAACCCCCTATAGCACCACCACAGGATGGTACAAATTTGGCAGCTTGGCCTCACCAATGGCGATCAGGTCGCCATCGCTCGAAACCGCCTTAATGTAACGCGATCCCTGCCGCAGCCGGAAAGGTGACACCGGGAAATTGCGGCCCTGCCGGATCTGCCCGGCCGTCAAGGGTTCCACATACACGATTGGGAAATCGGGCAGCATCTGCGCCGCTGGAATCAGCGCTTCCGCCAGGCGTCCCTCGGCGGCAAGCTCCTGCAGTTGCGGGATGGTGCGCGCCTGCTCCAGCGTGAATTCGCCGGAAGCCAGCCGCCGCAGATCGCGCAGATGCGCGCCGCATCCCAGCGCCTGCCCCAGATCGTGGGCAATCGATCGCAAATAGGTCCCCCCGGAAACGTGCGCGCGAATCCGAGCCTCGCAGCCACCCACCTCCAGCAGCGTCAGATCGTAGACCTCCACCCGCACGGGATCGAGTTCCACGCGCGTCTGCCGGCGGGCCAGCGCGTAAGCGCGCACACCGTCCACCTTCTTGGCGGAAACCGGCGGCGGCGTTTGCAGGATCTCGCCGCGGAAGCCGTCTAGCAGGCGTTCGAGCTCCTCCCGATCGACCGGCGGCTCGGTCTGCGGAGAAGTAGGCGTCCCGCTGCGGTCGTACGTGTCGGTCGAGAACCCGAACCGGATCAGCGCCTCGTAGACCTTGTGGCTGCGCGCATAGAACTGCGCCAGCCGCGTGGCGCGTCCGATCACCAGCGGCAGCACCCCCGTGGCGATCGGGTCGAGAGTGCCCAGGTGGCCCACCTTCTTAGTGTTGGCGATGCGGCGCACCTTGCTCACCACATCGTGCGAGGTCCACCCCTCCTCCTTGTTCACCACGATCACGCCATCCACGCTATGATTCTCCCATGCGGCACAATGTCGCATCCATTGTGCTCCCTGTCCGTCCGTGATACTGTACAACACAGACTCCACCGCGACCGAGAGACACCATGTCGGGTGGCTTCAGGAGGGACAGCGTATGTCGCGCGAAACACTGCTTGGATTTGCATCGCTCGCCCTGCTTACCGCCGGGTGCGCCAAAGGCCAAGACAAATTCTTGGTGACTGTCCCCGCCACGGCGAATATTTTCGCCGCCGGACAAAGCGTCGCCTTTAGCGGCACGCTTCCTCCGGTAGTCGCCTTCCCTGCCGGATCGGTCGAAGCCATAACATTTGGGGCGGGCGGGCAGGTAACCCTCGGTGGTGGGGAGCCTTTCTCAGGCCCCGACGGCATTCCATTCCCCGGCGGGACCGATCTCACCTCAATTAATGGTATTTCCGGCATCGTTGACTTCGACCGGGGCTTCTTCTTGACCGGCGTATTCCTGGACGACTCGGTTCCCAGCGGCGACGGACCGCCCATCCTGAACTTCACTCACGCCGAAGGCTTCCTGACGTTGAGCCCAGTTGTTTCAGACATTTTTCATCGGTAATGGCTTTACCGGGATTACTGACAAGACCTTCTACGTGCCTGAAGGAGCGACTCGCCTGTTCCTGGGGATTTCCGATGGCTGCGTCCTGGCGGACGGCCCTCCCGGCTGTTATAACGACAACCGGGGTAAATTCATCGCAGCCGGTTTTCTGCATCTGGCCACGAATGGCCCGACCGGCAACAATTGACGCCCGCACAAAAAGTGGGGCGGGTCCCCTGACCCGCGCCGAGCCCCCTGGCTCGGCCGTCGGAACGGGTCCGACGCAGGCGAGAGCCAACATGATTGCGCGGCGTTTCCAAAATGGCTCCCGCACGTCCAAAGGATTGATCTAGCCAAAAGGAGGATCACATGGCGATTGACATTCGAGGCCTCGCTCCGCTGCTGCAGGTCTTCGACATGCCCACATCGGTCGATTTCTACAGCGATGTCCTGGGGTTCCAGCTTGTCACCACCTCCCGGCCGGGCGACCACTTCGATTGGGCGCTTCTCAGACTCAATGGCGTCGATTTAATGCTCAACACCGCTTATGAAGCCGGCCAGCGCCCGCCGGCTCCCGATCCCGCGCGCGTAGCCGCACACGCCGACACCGTCCTTTTCTTCGGCTGCGCCGATCTGGAAGGAGCTTACAGGCGCCTCCGCGCGCAGGGCCTCGCTGTGAAGGAGCCATCCGTCGCGCACTACGGCATGAAGCAGTTGAACGTCACCGATCCCGACGGGTATAACCTGTGCTTTCAGTGGCCCGCCACTCAGGCAACCTGCGATCAGTGGCGCGCCTGGTACGGCTTCGATCCCGAGAACGTGAAAGTGGCCCCAGCGGTGTGACACAGCTATGACCACCGCGCCCTTTGCCCAAGCCGTCGAAGCCATCGTCACCGGCGACGAATCCGTCCTCGCCGCCCTCCTCCAAGCTCACCCCGGCCTGATCCACGAGCGCGCCCCACACTCCCACAAGGCCACGCTCCTCCACTACGTCGCCGCCAACGGCGTGGAGCCGCAGCGTTCACCTAAGAATGCACCCGCTATCGCCGGCATCCTCCTGGAGGCAGGCGCCGAAGTCGATGCCGTCGCATCCATCTACGGCCACTACGACACCACCCTCTGCTTAACGGTCACCAGCGTTCACCCTTTCCTGGCCGGCATTCAAGCGAGCCTGGTGGACGTCCTGATCGATCATGGCGCGCACGTGGACGGTGTGGACGATGACGGCGCGCCGCTGGGTTGCGCGCTCCTGTTCGGGTACACGGAAGCGGCCGAGCGTCTGGTTCTGCGAGGCGCCCGCGTCGACAACCTGATCTACGCCGCGGGATTGGATCGCGCGGACGTCGTGCGTCACATGCTGGCCACCGGTACGGGCACGGACAGGATTGTGCGCCGCACGGATGGCCGTGCAGGCCGCTTCTCGTTTCCCGTTGCCCGCGACGCCGATGCGCGCGAAGTTGCCATGATCGTGGCAGCCATGCATGGCCGTCTGACAACCGTGCGCGCGCTTCTGGATAGCGGCGTTCCCGTCAATGCCACGCCCTATTGCGGTCAGAGCGCGTTGCACTACGCCGCACACTTTGGCCGCACCGATGTCGTCGCGGAGTTGCTCGCCCGCGGCGCCGACACATCCCTCGTCGATACGCAGACGCACCAGACGCCCGCCCAATGGGCGCACGAAGGGGGACACTCCGCCCTCGCGGAAACGCTGGCAGCGTGGCGCCCGCTTTAGCGCGAGCGGTCCGGGGCGGTCCGTCACCAATGTCGGAAACCTTGCGCCGCTTCGTGGCGCAGGCACTCGTGCCTGCCGCGCCGGCACTCTTGCCGGCGCAGGCGAGCTATGCTCGCCTAACTTCCCGCGTGGGTTTCTGGAGATCGCGCCGGAGCGAGCTTCAGCTCGCTCTGCCGCCCAGTGGGCGGCCAGATTCCACGCTAAAATCCTCCCATGCGCATCAACCAAGTGAAACAAGCTCTGGCCGCGGGGCACCTGCAACTCGGAACCGGTTTCGGCCAGCTCCGTTCGCCAGAGATCCCGCGTATGCTGGCCGCTGCCGGCTTCCAATGGGCCTTCCTGGACACCGAGCACGGAGGCTTCGACCTGGAAACCGTGCAAGACATCTGCCGCGTGTCGCTCTTGTGCGGCCTCTCCCCCATCGTGCGTGTGGCCGACCTTCAATACGCGCTGGTGGCGCGCGCGCTCGATTGCGGCGCGCAAGGCGTAATCTTCCCGCGCGTGGAATCGCCCGAACTGCTGGAGCGCGCTATAAGTTGGACGAAGTTTCCGCCCGCCGGTGTACGCGGCTACGGGCTCACCGCGGTGCAGGTCGATTATGAAACGTTGGCCTTCCCCCAGATCGTTGCGCACGTCAACGCCAATACCATGGTCGTGCTGCAAATCGAGACCCGCAAGGCGCTCGAAGCACGCGAAGAGTTGCTGGCCGTGCCGGGCATCGACGCAGTCATGATTGGCCCGGCCGACCTCTCTATATCGCTGGGCGTAGCGGGAGAATTCGACCATCCCCGCATGATCGAGGCCATCGAAGCCGTGCGCGAAAGCTGTAATCGCCGCGGCATCGCCCCCGGCATCCAGACCCGCACCGCCCTCCTGGCACGGTTTTGGAAGGAGCGTGGCATGCGTTTCCTGGGGTGCAGCCATGACTCGGCCATGCTCTTTGAGCGCGCGGTCGAGTTGGTCAAGGCCATATCGTGAGCCGGCAGATTACGCGGCCGTTCCCTGCTAAGATAAGAGATATAAGGATCTGATATGACCTCCATGGAGCGGATTCAAGACTTCCTCGGCCGGAAGCGCCTTGCCTTCGTAGGCATTTCGCGCCAGCCGGCGGACTTCTCGCGCGCCGTCTTTCGCGAGTTTCTCGCCAGAGGCTACCAGGCCGTGCCGGTGAATCCGGAGGCCCACGAAATCGACGGACAGCCGTGCTTCGCCCACCTGCAGGACATTCAGCCGGCCGTCGACGGGGTTCTGTTCATGACTCCGCCGGCCGTTACGGACCAACTGGTGTGGGAATGCGCCGCCGCAGGCATCCAACGCGTCTGGTTGTTCCGCGGCGCCGGCCGGGGAGCCGCGACGCCCAATGCCATCCGGTTCTGCGAGGCCCAAGGTATCTCGGTGATTCCGGGCGAGTGTCCCTTCATGTTTCTTCCCGGCGGAGCGTGGTTCCATCGCATCCACGGGTTGGTGAGGAAGATCGCGGGCGCCTACCCTCAATAACGTCGATTTAAACCAAATAGACTTGGCCTTTTCTTATCGGCGTTTATCCGCGTTCATCTGCGGCTAAATTGCCTTTCTTTTGCCCACCGTGCAGATTCACCACGTCACGCAAGTAACGCTATTTGGCCCCACCGACACGGGATTGCTCGAAGTCGCCGTCTGAATCTGCACGTTGTCCGGCGCTTGCGCGGTGTTCGCCGCTTGCCCATTGGAGTTCGACACATAAGTCAAGCTCAGCGTGCCAGTCACGTTGACGCCGTTCACCTGAATCCTCACTGGCAGACTCTGTGCTGCCTTGTTCGTGATCAGGAGATAGTGCTTCCCGTTATTGCCCAGATACGCCTGTGCGTAAATAGCCGGCACCGGATTGCCGTCGTACCCTAGGATCGGAACGGTGGGCCCGCCAGTCAAGGTCGTCGGCCAGAGCTGCGAGCTGCTGTTAATCGCCTGGTTGGCCACCCCCATTGCCAGCCCCGGCGCCGAAGTATAGAACTGGAACTGCGTGTTCGGATCCGTGGCTGTGTCGGTTGAGTAGTTCGGATTCGCGGCGACCTGGGCCACTAGATAGTTCTGAAAATCGTTTACCGCCCGGATCAATCCATGCGAGTCGTAGTTGTCCGTGTACAGAGAGTTTATCCCCACTGCCTTCACGTTGGGAACCGACGACATGCGCGCCATGTACTCCGCCAGGAAAACGCCGTTGTAAAGATACGTCAAATACGGGTTGCTGTCCTGTTTGCAGCAGTTGAACTCAGTAATATACACCGGTGTCTGGGCCCCAATCAGAGGTAGCAGGTATGAATTGATGTAATCGGCTGTGCCGTGAGCCAGTATGCCGTTTAGTTTCTTCCACGTTTCTTCCGGAGTGAGAGTACCCACAATCGGATAAACATGGACGGACGACGCATTCCAATACGAAGGTGTATAAGTTGATAATACCGTGTCCCAAACCGGGTTATTGATCTTCACCCCTGGAAAAAGCCCTTCAGAAAACAGGCCGGCTGTAGCGGTGGGAGCCACCGAGACAATGTCGCTGTAATAAGGATTGAACATGCCCGCGGCATACGAGTCGGCGGTGGGAAAGATCATCGGATAAAGGTACGGCTCATTGGCAAGTTCCCACTCCTCGACGTTCAAGCCATAGCTTTGGGCAGCCTGAGCCATCTGTGTTGCGCTGGAGGGATTATTGTCCGTGTAGCCGTTGAAGCAGATGATTACCGGGCTCCCAAAAGTATTGGCGAAGGTGGCGAAATCGGAAAGGAACACGCCTCCCTTGGCCTGCGTGAGCTTCTGAGCCGTGTTCAGGATCCCCGCCGTTCCGGAATCTACCAGCGGTGGGATGCTCAGCGTCAGGTAGTCTAGCCAGTCCGTGTCGATGTGGCCGGCTTGCCAGTCGAAAGCCAGTGACGCCGTGCCGGCAGGGAATCGCAGCGAACCGGGCAGAAGCGACGCAGTGGCCGCCACAAACTTCGGATCGAAATACTCGACGCCGTTGCGCAATTGAGGAACGTTGAAGCCGCTGAACCCCGCCGGAAGGGGGGACGGCGCCGTCGTGTTGATGTTGACCGTCGTGGCTGTAACGGCATCGGCCGCCAGCACCACATGCGGGGTCAACCCAGCCGCGAGGACGGCGAGAGCAAGCTTGTAGTAGCGCGACCTTTCCTGCATTCACATTCTGCGTGCCTTGATCGCGGTCTCGGGGGAAATCCGGAATGACTGGGCAGGATTCGAGTGGAGCATCCTGCAACAGTGGCACGTTCCCTCCTGCTACTTGTTAATCTTGAATAACACGGTCCCGGCACGCAGTCAAGAAAAAATCCTCGATCTTGTACTGATGGTTCCATCGGAACTACTTTCGGCCAAGTGACAACAAATGTCATACGCTTCGCAACAGCCACCGCGCAGCCTGCCAGCCGTCAAAAGAGTTCTCACGCTACGCTGATCGGAGCCGCCGCCCTCCAACAGCCTGCGCGCCCCCACATGTTATCCTGTATTCTCGTGGCGAGTCTGGCCCCAGGGCTTCTCTTCCTCTGTCTTACAACCGGCGCATTTGCGCAATCCTCCGTCCTGCTCGACGCCATGAGCGAGGAGCTCAATCGCAATTTCTCCGTCCTGCAGGAGAAGGCCGATCCGGCGCCCTATTTCCTTTCCTATCAGGTTACCGAAGAGGATTTCCACGCGGTGTCGGCGACCCTGGGTGCCCTCACAGGCAACAACGAAGGCACCAGCCGCCGGCTGGATGTCTGCGTGAGAGTGGGCTCTCCCAAACTGGATAATTACCACCGGGTGCGCGGGGAGCGGACGCAGTTCACCGCCGGCGTGCCGCTGACTTTCGAAGATCGGCCGGAGGCCATTAAGCAGCGCATCTGGCTGGAAACTGACCGCGCTTACAAGTTGGCGGCCGAGCGGTTCATCAAGATCCGCACGAATGCCGACGTGAAGGTCGCCGAGGAAGACGCTTCCGGCGATTTCTCCCGCGAGGAACCCGCGGTCGATGTCCAGACGGTTCCCGCAGCCCGCTTTAACTCGGAGCAGTGGGCTGCGCGCGTCCGCAAGCTGTCCGAGCGATTCAACGATTTCCCCAGCATTCTGACCTCCAGCATCAACGTCCTCTACCAGCACGAAACCAAGTATTTTGCGAGCAGTGAAGGCAGCCGGTTGCGGCACGGGCGTGGGTTTGCGCGCGTGGTGGTCAGCGCACAGGCTAAGGCCCAGGACGGTACGGATCTGGCTTCCAGCGAGACCTTTGAAGCTACCGATCCGGCCGGCTTGCCGCGGGACGAAGCCGTCGCCGAGGCTGTTGCGCGCGTGGCCAAGGATTTGAAAGCGCTGCTGGTGGCGCCCGAGGCCGAGCCGTTTGCCGGCCCGGCCATCTTCTCTGGACGCGCCGCGGCGGTCTTCTTTCACGAGATCTTCGGGCACCGCGTGGAAGGGCACCGCCAGAAGGATGAGGCGGAGGGCCAAACTTTCACTAAGAGCGTGGGTGCCCGGGTGCTGCCGGATTTCCTGTCCGTGGTCTTTGATGCCACGCGAAAGAAAGCTGGCGGAGTCGAGCTGAACGGTTCCTATGCGTACGATGACGAAGGCATCGCCGCGCGGCCGGTCACCGTTGTCCAGAACGGCATTCTGAAGGCCTTCCTGATGTCCCGGTCGCCAATCCAGGGATTCGATCGCTCCAACGGCCACGGCCGCCGCCAGCCGGGCTACGAGGTGGTCTCGCGGCAGTCGAACCTGCTGGTGGAATCGTCCCACGCGGTTTCCGATGCAGCCCTGCGGGCCATGCTGATCGACGAAATCAAGCGTCAGAACAAGCCCTACGGGCTGTATTTCCGAGACGTTACCGGCGGCTTCACCAACACCCAGCGGCAGGGAA
>Ga0187855_10003475_pt1 | contig 11537 bp, 13 predicted proteins | sample June2016WEW_8_10_2_FD_132969 | JGI IMG/M metagenome (GOLD analysis project Ga0187855, IMG submission 132969) | Peatland microbial communities from SPRUCE experiment site at the Marcell Experimental Forest, Minnesota, USA - June2016WEW_8_10 | ecosystem: Environmental > Terrestrial > Soil >...
CGAGCAGCGCCGTCGAATCGGAGCCGCCGGAAACGGCGAGGAGAAGCCCGCGCAGATTTTCAAGACCACCGAACAGCGCACGCGCTTCTTCGTCGCCAACCGCTTTCTCAGCAATGGCCACGCTTTTGTTCCCGCTCCACGCTCTGCTTTACGCTCGGTGAGGCGTGCGGATATTTGCGTAGGACCTCCCCCAGCGAGGCGCAGGCCGCTTCCTTCTCGCCCAAAGCCGCGAGCGACTGGCCAAGCCGCAACAATGCCTCGGGCGCCCGAGCGGTCGCCTCGTACTTGGTCGACACGGCGAGGAACGATTCGGCGGCGTCGCGATATTGCTGCTGTTGGAACAGACTTTCGCCGAGCCAGTATTGGGCTTCCGGCGCCAAGCGGTCGCTCGGATATTGGCGCAGGAAGTTGCGGAACGTGTTGGCGGCGAGCGCATAGTCCTTATGCAGAACGTAGCCATAGCCGAGGTCGTATTCGTCCCGTGGCGTGCTGCCGGGCGGCAGCGTTGCCTGCAGGGCGCCGGTCGCGCTCGGATTACTGGGCGGCGGAGCCGGCAGATCGCCGGTCGGCGCCGCACCGCCTTGCGGCCGATTGAGCGTCGAGAGGTCGAGCGGCGCACCAAGCTGCCGGGGACCGGGAGCGGGCGCGTCGGGGATCGGTGGCGGCGGCTCGGTTGCGGCCGTCGTGGCGCCCATTGGCCGCGGTGCACCCGGTGCGTTGGGATTGAGCGCCGGGTCGAAGGCGTCGCCGCGGCGGTTTGCCGGTGGCGGCGATTCAATTTGCGCGACAGGTGGAGCGGCAGCCACCACGGGCGGCGATGCGCCCGCCGGCGACGAATATGGGGGCGGCGAATATTGAGCGGTCGGCCGCTGCGGCACCGAGGATTGCGGCCGCACCCCATCGCCGTGAGGCTGAGCGTCGGCCTGCAGACGCTGCAGCTGCTGCTCCAGCTGCTGATTGCGATACTGCAATTGCTCGATATTGCCGGTGAGCTGCCGGATCACGGCCTCGAGGCGGTTGATGCGCGTCACCAAATCCGCATCCGATTCTTGTGCGCGGGCGGCGTCGGCGCCAAGCGCGCACGCGAGAAGAGCCACGAACAGGAGGGCGGATCGGTTCATCGCCGGCGACATTGGGGTGGTATGCGGGTCGTCCTTACCATAGTTCGGCCTGCGTCCAAATTGTGACTGCCGGCCACATATGGGACGAGGCTTTTGGGCCAAACCATGCCCACGGCAATTGGCCACCTTCCAGCGTTATGGCGAGGCCCCGCAGGGCCGAAGCGATCCGGACGGTAACGCCCGGATCGCTTTGCCGTTCGCTTCGCTCAGGCTCGCAATGGCAATGACTACGAGCTCTGATTGAGCACCGTCACCGCGCGGCGGTTCTGTGACCAGCAGGAGATGTCGTTGCACACCGCGACAGGCCGTTCCTTGCCGTAGGAGATGGTGCGCATGCGCTGAGCCTGGACGCCGCGCGAGACGAGATATTCGCGCACCGTCTGGGCGCGGCGGGCACCGAGCGCAATGTTGTATTCACGGGTGCCGCGCTCGTCGGCATGGCCTTCGATGGTGAAGGCGTAGCGGTTGTAATTGTTGAGCCACTGCGCCTGCTTGTCGAGCGTCGCCCGCGCCTGCGGGGAAAGCTCCGACGAATCGGTGTCGAAGAACACGCGGTCGCCGACATTGACCACGAAATCCTGCTGGCTGCCGGGCGTCGCGGCGCCGGCCATTGCCGTCTGGTCGGGCTGCTGCTTGGCGCAAGCCGCGATGGCCAGCGCCCCCATGACGAGGGCTGCGAATTTGATGCCGCGCACGATGCTCACCACTTTCATTCCGGTGCCTCCATTGTTCCGTCGTGGCCGGACATGGTTGGTCCCTGGAGCGATCTAGCAGCGCCTTCGTTAAGCGAAGGTTCCGTCAACCTTGATGCGGCCTTACAAAAAAGCCGCCAACCCGCCCGCCACCGGGAAAGCTTTGGCAATGGATAATGCGAGGTGAATGCGGCAACGGTGTGGGGCCGCCGTGCAATTATGACAAGAGCGGCGACCAGGCGGGATCGGACGCGAAGCTCGGCGTCGGAACCTTGAGTTCGTTGCGTCCGGAGATATCGATGGTGAACAGCGAAGGTCCGGCGCTGCCGCCCGGATCGCGGAAGAACATGATGACCCGGCCATTGGGCGCGAAGGTCGGTCCCTCGTTGTGGAAGCCTTCGGTGAGGATGCGCTCGCCCGAGCCGTCCGGTTTCATCACGCCGATCCCGAATTTGCCCTCGGCCTGCCGGGTGAAGGCGATGTAGTCGCCGCGCGGCGACCACACCGGCGTCGAATGAGTGCCTTCGCCGAAGCTGATGCGCTGCGCCGACCCGCCGGATGCCGCCATGACGTAGATTTGCGGATGGCCGCCGCGGTCGGACTCGAAGCAAATCTGGGCGCCGTCAGGCGAATAGGAGGGTGCGGTATCGATCGCCGGCGTATCGGTCAGTCGGGTCATCGCCTTGGAGCGCAAGTCCATGACGAAGATGTTCGAGTTGGAGCCCTCCTGCAGACTCATGACGACGCGCTGTCCGTCCGGCGAGAACCGCGGCGCGAAGCTCATGCCGGGAAAGTTGCCGACGATCTCGCGCTGGCCGGTCTCGATGTTGAGCAGATAGACGCGCGGATCGCCCTGGCCATAGGCCATGTAGGTGATCTCCTGCGTCGACGGCGAGAAGCGCGGTGTCAACACCAGATCTTCGCCGCGCGTGAGATAACGCACGTTGGCGCCGTCCTGGTCCATGATGGCGAGCCGCTTGACGCGGCGTTCCGGCGGCCCGGTTTCGTCGACGAACACGACGCGGGTGTCGAAATAACCCTTCTCGCCGGTGAGCCGTTCGTAGATGGCGTCCGAGATGATGTGGGCGATGCGACGCCAATTGTCGGGCGTGGTGAAATATTGCTGGCCGGCGAGTTGCTGGCCGGCGAGCACGTCCCAGAGCCGGAACTCGGCCTTCAAACGCCCGTCGCTCTGGCGGGTGACGCGTCCGGTGGCAAGCGCTTGCGCGTTGATGGTGCGCCAATCGGGAAAGTGCGGCACGGCGTCAACGCTGGTGATTTTCTCGAGGAAGGCGGCGGGGTCGATCGGCGCGAACAGGCCGCTGCGCTTGAGGTCCGCGGTGATAATCTGGGTCACGCCAAGCGCGGTGTCGTTGTCGGTCGTGGCTCCGCCCATGAAATCGGAGATGGCGATCGGCAGCGGCTGGAAGTTGCCCTGGGTCACGTCGAGGCGGACGACGGCGGCGGCGTGACGGGCCGACAGGGTCAGCCCGCCGGCCAGCGCGCCCAGCGTCAGCACGCGTCGGCGGGTCATGGAAAAATCAGGCCGGTGCGAAGGCATCATGATTGTTGAATTCGCCAAATCTTGAATTCGCCGGTCAACCACCGAGCAATTCATGCGGGTCGAATTTGACTTCAATGTCTTTCCACTGATCGTAGTGCTCGGGCTTAAGCATGGTGAACGGCTGGCACAGCAGCAGCGCGCGCTTGGCACTGTCGGCAAGAGCGGGCCCTAAGGCCGAGGTCGAGCTTTCAACCACTGCGGGCTCGGACGCAAGCGAACCGTCGGCCTTGAACAGAACATGCAGGACCACAAAGAGATCGGACGAGACGTCGACCCCCGGCGGCGGACTCCAGCACTGGCTCAAGCGCGCCCGCAAGGCGTCAAGCTCGCTCTGCGACAATTGCGCCGCGCGTCCGTTCGCCGCCCCGAGCGACGGCGCGCTGTTGGGCGTTTCGGCGGTGGCCAGCTGCCGCCGCGGCTCGCGCTTGTCGAGCAGAGCCGCGACCTGATTGGCGTCGAATTTAGGAGACGGCTTTTTGGCCTCGTCCTTCCGCAATTCCTCCGCGATCTGATCGGGCTTGGATTGCGGCTCTTTCTTTTCCGGTTTCGATTTCTTCGCCTCTTCCTTTTTCAATTTTTCCCCGATCTGATCGGGCTTGAGGTCCGCCGGCTTCGGCTTCTCGGCCTTCTCGGTCGGCTTCGGTTCGGCTTTCGTTTCGGCCTTCGGCTTGGGCTCGGCAGCGGCGTCCGTGGTGATCTCCGGCTTGTCCGCAACCTTGGGGGCGAGCTGCTTGACCTGTTTCAGTTCGCCGGCATTGTCGGCCAGCGGCTTCGGTTTCTCGGCCTTCGGCGCGTTTTGCTGACCGGGCGGCGCTTGCGAAACATCGCCGCCGGTGGCGATCGCAATCGGCATGAAAGTCGACAGGTCCTCGTTCGGCTTCGAGCTGGCCAGAGTGACCAGTCCGAAGACGAGAACCGCGGCGTGGGCGCACCCCGATATGATCCAATCGGATCGCAACCCTATTCCCCCACCTTCTCGGGCACGACATTGAGCGCGGCGCCCAAGCCGGCGTCACGCAGTCTGCCCAATATCCGCATCACCTCATTATAACAGACATCCTTGTCGGCATTGACCATCACATTGGCGGTCTGGCCGTTGGCCGCCTTGATCGCCCGCAACTTGGCCTCGATCTCCGGCAGCGCGATCGGGCTTTGTCCGAGATAGATGTCGGCCTGACTGGTGCAGGTGCCGCCGCTTCTTTTGAGCGTCAAGATCAGCGGTTCCTTGTCGGCGTTGTTGACGGTGCCGGCACGCGCGTTCGGCAGGTCGACCGTGATCGACAGCGTCATCAACGGCGCCGACACCATGAAGACGATCAGCAGCACCAGCATGACGTCGACGAACGGCGTCACGTTGATCTCGCTCATCACCGCACGGCGACGGCGCCTGTGCCGGCCTGCGGATGCCGCACTGACCACGCTAGCCGCCATATCCGCCCCCTCACCCGCGCTCGTCGATCTGCCGCGACAGGATCGCCGAGAATTCGTCGGCGAAGCCTTCCAGGCGCTGCGCCTGTCGGTTCACCTCGGTGATGAACTTATTGTAGAAAATCGTCGCCGGAATGGCGGCAACAAGGCCAATCGCGGTCGCGAACAAAGCCTCGGCGATGCCGGGCGCGACCACCGCCAGCGAGGTGTTCTTCGACGCCGCGATGGACTGGAAAGAGGTCATAATGCCCCAAATCGTGCCGAACAGGCCGATGAACGGGCCGGCCGAGCCGACCGTGGCCAAGACGAGAAGCCGGCGTTCCATATGTTCGACCTCGCGCGCGATGGCGACATCCATCACCTTTTCGATGCGCATCTGCAGCCCGGCGACGGAGCGGGCATGGCCCTCGAAGCTCCTCTTCCATTCGCGCATGGCGGCAACGAACAGCGCGCCGGTCGAATGCCCCGGCTTGGCGGCGAGCGAGGTATAAAGTTCCTCCAGGGACTGGCCCGACCAGAAGGCCTGTTCGAAGCGGTCGGCGGCCTTGCGGAAGCGCGCGAACAGCATCGTCTTGTCGATGGCAATGGCCCAGACCCAGACCGAGCAGACAATCAGCCCGACCATCACCGTCTTGACCAGCCAATGGGCCTGCCAGAACAGGTGGAACAGCGAGAGGTCGGAGGATGTCAACGGCAAGGCCGACGGCACGATGTCGGCAGGATTCATGGGCGCATCCTTTCGGCGATCCGACCGGGGCCATGACCGGAGCGGCGCGCTAGCGCCTGGAACGAACACAGGGGCCAGCCGCATTGCGCGCGCCGACCAGACCCGAAATTTCGCGAGGACCCCGAGCCGGACCCGCCACCGGCGGGACCGAAATCATCGCCAAACTTGTCCAAACTAGGGCGCGCCGCCGGTCGTTCGTGCCTAACGAAGCCCCGTTGTCCTTAATGCGCCGTTAACGCCAGGCTAATGTCCGCCGGCACTGATCAAGTCAGAGGATCAGATCGGCCGCGGTGCCACCCGCGAGGATCGCCCCGGTAAAGCCGCCGCTGCCCGCGTAGGAAGAGGCGAGATACAAGCCGGGAATCGGCGTCTTCGCCGAGCGGCCGGTGCCGCGCCAGATCGGGGTGGTCGGCGGCGACGGGGCAAAACCGTAGATCGCGCCCTCGGGCGCATTCAGGTAGTTGCGCATCGAGAGCGCGGTGTTGAACACCGAGGCGACGACATGCGAGGCGAAGCCCGGAAATTCGCGATCGATCGCGTCGATGAGCGCCTGCCGCCATTGGCCACGCTTCGTATCTGAGGTTTCTTTGTCGAGCCCCGACCAGTTCGCCAGCCGATCGACGCCGACCACTGATACCGGATAAGGCGGACCGCCCAGCCCGGAATCGATGGCGGAATAGTCAACGATTGTCAGCAGCGGCTGCTCCTGCCCCGGCGCTGCGGCGAGCAGGTCTGCGCTGCGGCGGTGGTCGGACAGGGACTTCATCCAACGTGGCAGCAGCAACGTCGAATAGCTGCGGAAGCCAAGGGTCGCCGGTCGCGCCGACAGGCCGAACGTTGCCGAGAACAACGAGATCGACAGGCGACGCCCGGCATAATCCAACCAGAACCGCTCGCGCGCCGCTGCCGGCAGCATGGCGGCAAGCACGGCGGGAGCGGCATTGGCGACAATGATTGGCGCCCGAGCCTCCGCCGGCTCTTCGCCGCTCCGGCCGGCATGGACGACGCCGGACGGGCGCCCGCCAGTGTCGAGGCGGATTTCGGTCACCTGGCGGCCCATTATGATCTCGCCGCCGGCCTGCCTTGTCGCGTCGGCGAGAGCATTGCTGAGCCGCGCCGAGCCGTAGCGGACGTAGCGACCGCCGGAGGCCAGATATCCGCCCTGCGCGACGGCGAACAATATCCACCACATCGTATCGGGGTCATCGTGCCAATAGGGAAGATTTGCGGCCAACGCACATTTGACCGCCTCGTCGCTGCCGAACGCACGATCGAAGACCTGGGTGACGGAACGACGCCAGTCGCGGACCATCGGCGCCAGTTTGAAGAGTGCGCCGAAACCATCTCGCGGGTTGCGGAACGCGTCCCGACCCCGGCTCAGCAGCCCGAGGCCGACCGCGAGGCGTTCCATGTCGCCGAGCACTGCCGTGACGCCCGGTCTGGCGGGCGGGAAGCGCTCGGCCAAAGCGGTGCGGGCCGCCGGAAAATTTTCCGGCAGAACGAATGGTTGTCCCACCGGTCCTCCCCGAACTTCGTAGATCGGGCCCGTCGGCACCCACTCGACGGCGTCGAGGACGCCGATACGGGCGAGGACCGCGTGCTTGGGATCGATTGGATCCAGGGGGTCACTGGTTTCGTGGAGAGAGGCTTCAACCACCAGATCGCCGAGTCTGTAGGTCGAAGCCGCACCACCGACCGATGCGTTGCGCTCGACGACAAGCGTCTTGCGGCCGGAGCGGGCGATAAGCGCCGCCGCCGTAAGCCCGCCGAGACCGGCGCCGATCACGATGACGTCGTAGCGCTGCGCCATCGACCCCTTCCGCCGCCGCGGGTTGACTTGAAATCGCTTAAACTAGAGCGGGATGACTTATCTTCGAATCGTCATCCCGCTCTACGTTCTTGTTTTATCGCGCGTCCGGACGGAAAACCGGTTTCCACTTTTCCTGGACGCGCTCTAAGACCACCGATGCCGAGCGAGACTATTCAGCTCTGCGGCTGCGGCTGCGATTGCGGGCCTTCACTCGGCGGGCGGTCGCGGCGTTCGCTCATGAACTGATCGAACTCCGCTCGATCCTTGGCGAAACGCAGGCGCTCGAGAAATTCCTTGAACTCGCGCTGCTCTTCTTCTAGCCGCTGCAGCGTCTCGCTGCGGTAATCGTCAAAGGCGCGGTTGCCGCTCGACGGCGCCGAGCCCCAACCTGGGCCGCCGCTGCGCCCCTCCATCTTGGCGCGCATGCGGTCCATCTTCTCCTGCATGCGTTCCATCTTCCATTGCCAACGGCTCGTGTGGTTTTGCCACTGGCCGCTGCTGTGATGATGCCAGCATCCCATTCTTCCGCTCCCAATGAAAAAGGCCAAAGTTGCCAGCCCCAGCGGCCACCAGGCCATGAAGCCGAGGATCGCGAGCGCAATCCAGGCCGGCTTGCCGAGTTCGTCGAGCTTTTCAACGAGGACCATGAGGGCCTCCCTGTGTGAATGTAAATAACATTTACATCGCCTTTTGAGGCTGTCAAGAGCTTCTCGATTTCGTGAAGACCGCGTGGCGTCAGCCCGGTCGGGCGGCGCCCGGTACCCCGAGGCCGCGCAGATAAACCAGCACCTGGGCTTCCAGCAGCTCTTCGGGCGACATCGGCAAGGTGCGCCGTGCCGCATCACCGCGACCAAATAAAGAGGCAACGCCATGCGACATCGCCCAAATATGCAAGGCGACCATCAACGCCGGAGGCCTGGTGCGGAGCGGAATCTGAACGCAAAGCTTTTCGGCGGCGCCCCGCAGCACCGCGAAAGCGCGTTCGCCGGCCTCGCGTAATTCGGGATTGGTCGCGAGCGGAATACCGGCTTCGAACATCGCCGAATAGTAGGCGGGTTCGGTGCGCGCGAATGCGAGATAGGCTTTGCCAAGCCTGTCGAGCGCCACGAACACCTCCGGACGGCCGTCGTCCCACGCCCGCGCCAACACAGCCTCGAATTTCTCGAATCCGCGCAGTGCGACGCTGGCCAGAAGCTCATCGCGATCGCGAAAATGCCGATAAGGCGCCGCCGGGCTCACCCCCGCCCAACGCGCCGCCTCGGCAAAGGTGAAGCCGGCCGGTCCCTTCTGCGCGATCAGCTCGAGCGCCGCGCGCAGCAGCGCCTCTTTCAGATTGCCGTGGTGGTAGCCGCGCGGGCTTTCCTTGTCTTCCTTCGACCAGATCATGTAAATAGCTCTTACATTAAGCCGGCCGATCCGTCGACACGAGAATCTCGCTGCCGTTGAAGGCGTTTATCCGGCGCGCCGAGGCACCCACGCCCCACCATTATTTGCCGTCAGCTTGGTCCGCCCCCGGCGCCAGAAGATCCTGGTCGGCTTTCATGGCGATGCGCAGCGGTTTCGGGATCGGGCGGGCGCGGCCGCCGCTGATGAAGGCAAAGCGCACGCGGGCCTCGGCCAGAAGTTCGTCGCCGCGCATGACCCGCTGGCGCAGAATGCCGGAGGCACCCTTCACTTCCTCCGGCTCGGTGACGATCTCGAGCACATCGTCCATGCGTGCCGGCTTGAGGAAGTCGATGGTCATGGAGCGCACCACGAAGGCAAATCCCGGCGCCTCCTTTTCGGTCGCCTCGAACAGCGCCCGGTGGTCGGCGCCGATGAGACGCAGATAATTGGTGCGGCCGCGCTCCATGTAGCGCAGATAATTGGCGTGATAGACAATGCCGGTGAAGTCGGTGTCCTCGTAATAGACGCGCACGACCAGCCAATGGCGGCCGTCGCGAATTTCGCCGTCGAGCGGAATGCGGGTCATGACGTCATCTCCACGGCACCCGCTCCGTCATCGCGTGCTCCCAGTTCTTGCCATCAAACAGAAGCGGCTTGATCGTCGCGAGATCGACACCATCGAGGCAGCGGACGTTGACGTCGATCTTATCGGGATCGGAGCGTGGGATATAGAAGGCGTGGATGCCGCAGGTCGCGCAGAACGTGTGCTGCGCCGTGCCGGTGTTGAACCGATAGGTCGTCAGTGCATCGGCGCCGCTGAGAAGCTCGAAGGCGTTGCGCGCCACAATCAGATGCAAAAAGCCCTTCTTGATGCAGATCGAGCAATTGCATTCGGTGACGCGCGAAAGATCGGCCGTGACGCGAAAGCGCACGCGGCCGCAATGACAGCCGCCGGATAGTGTTTCTGCCATACCTGCTCCAGACGAGAATGTTCTGGCGACGCCTGTATCACACGCGCTGGGCAACGTCAGCGCCGGTTGCCAAGCCAGATTGTTGTCGCCGCCATCGACGCGGACGCTATATAGTCGTGCGCCGCGACGGCGCTTGGGGATGGGCATGAAGCTGCGGTTCGTGGTTGCTTTGTTTGCGCTTCTGGTCTCGGTGCCGGCACGCGCGGACTGTTCCGACGAGGCCTGCAGCTCGATCAAAAAGATCCTCGACGCCCGATCGGGCAATTTTGCAAAAATCAAGGGCAAGCCGGCACTCGACCCGCGCGGCGATCCGGTGTGGGAAGGCACGCAAGCGATCGCGGGTTTGATCGACTATTGCTACATCAACAAGCGCGGCGAAGGCTCGCGTTATGAATACCGCTGCGATTCCCAAGCCTCGCGGTCGCGGGAAAAAGCCAAAAAAATCGCCGACGGCGTAAAGACGGCACTCCAGTCGGCCGAACCGCAGCTCGTGTGGTTCGACGATCCGGCCGCGCTTGCGCTCGCCGATATCGAGGGATTTCGCGGCACCGAGGGCTGGTACGGCGGCTATGCCAAGAACAAGTCGATGCTGGTGAAGGTCGAGATCATCGTCTCCGAGGCGACCGGCAGCGTCACCGGCGTTACGATTTTCGCCAAGCCTTTGACGCGGCGCGATTTGAAATGACTTGCATCGATCGGGTTAGGCTTCCTCGTCGGCCCCGAACAGCCCGAACTGCGCCGGGTCGCGCGCCGGCTCCGGCAGGCCGAGGTGGCGGAAGGCATGCCCGGTGATCAGCCGGCCGCGCGGGGTGCGCTGCAGGAAGCCGCACTGGATCAGATAGGGCTCGATGATGTCCTCGATGGCGTCGCGCGGCTCCGACAAAGCGGCGGCGAGCGTCTCGACGCCGACCGGGCCGCCGCCGTAGTTCGCCGCGATGGTCGTGAGATAGCGCCGGTCCATGGCGTCGAGGCCGGCGGCGTCAACTTCGAGCGCGGCGAGCGCCTTGTCGGCGACGGCGCGGTCGATCGCTTGGGCGCCGGCGACAGCAGCAAAATCGCGCAGCCGGCGAAGGAGCCGCCCGGCGATGCGCGGCGTGCCGCGGGCGCGGCGCGCGATCTCGTTAGCGCCGTCCGCGGTAACCACAATGCCGAGCACGCGCGCGCCGCGGTTGACGATCTGCTCGAGCTCCGCCTCGGCATAAAAGTTCAGCCGCACCGGAATGCCGAAGCGGTCGCGCAACGGATTGGTCAGGAGCCCGGCGCGGGTGGTGGCGCCGATGAGCGTGAACTTGGCGAGATCGATCTTCACCGAGCGCGCCGCGGGTCCGGCGCCGATGATCAGATCGAGCTGAAAATCCTCCATCGCCGGGTAGAGGATTTCCTCGACCGCCGGATTAAGCCGGTGGATCTCGTCGATGAAGAGCACGTCGCGCTCTTCAAGGTTGGTGAGCAGCGCCGCGAGATCGCCGGCCTTGGCGATCACCGGGCCCGACGTGGCGCGAAAATTGACGCCGAGCTCGCGCGCCACGATCTGCGCCAGGGTCGTCTTGCCGAGCCCCGGCGGGCCGACGAACAGCACGTGATCGAGCGCCTCGCGCCGTCCCCGCGCCGCCTCGATGAACACCCCGAGATTCTTGCGCGCCTGCTCCTGACCGATGAACTCGGAAAGCCGCTGCGGACGCAGCGTCGCTTCCCCCGTATCTTCCTCGCGGCGTTCGGGCGTCACCAATTTGCGTCCGGGGCTCGTTGTCACCGCTGCGGCCCCCGGCTGTATTTGTTGGGCAGGAGTTCGCCGATCGGCACCACCGCCGGCGAGGCCCCATTCGGCACGATCACGC
>Ga0187855_10003477_pt1 | contig 11535 bp, 6 predicted proteins | sample June2016WEW_8_10_2_FD_132969 | JGI IMG/M metagenome (GOLD analysis project Ga0187855, IMG submission 132969) | Peatland microbial communities from SPRUCE experiment site at the Marcell Experimental Forest, Minnesota, USA - June2016WEW_8_10 | ecosystem: Environmental > Terrestrial > Soil >...
CTCCTGTAGTTGAATTGGTTCTTAGTCGGAACCCAATCCAGCGTATCAGGGGGCTCAGCCTCTCACCGACGGCGACACCTTTCGCTTCGGCCAGCAGTTAGCCCGCGAATTTGGACAGCAATGAAACAAGATAGATTCCAATGTCGAACGCGACCGGACAAACAAGTCGCTCAAGCCAAACTTTATGCCCGCGCACATTCCAAGCCCATCTTGTTGTCGCACGCTACATCCTCCGGCCTTCCGCCGATCGCTTGACCGCAGCGCGAGTAAACATGGTGGACCAAACTGGCAACATGCACCTCGTGCTAGGCCAAAACTACGAGGTACGATCATCGAAAACAGAGAGAATGGTCCAGTTTTGGGGGCTGGGTCAGTATTGAAGAGCTCCCGGATTGCCCCCCGGCGAATTCCTGTCAATCCGGAATAAATGGCCACCGACCTGACAGCTTTCGCGGCCATCCCAATCAGCTCAGCATGTTTTCAGAAAGAACGCTCCTGATCGGCGTAGCTGACCGCAGGTAGGAAGGCCTGCTAGCGCTTGTGTACCTCCAGCTGCACCGGCCGCGCAATTGAGTTTACCTCGGGATCGTAGTACTCATAGACTCGAGACTTGAAGGTCCGCGCGCGAATTGGATACTTCGCCCGCAGTCGGAACTTCAGTGTGACCGTGTCGCCTGGAGCGAACGAGTCGAAGTAGAGAATGGCTTGCGTCGCCGTTAGGCTGAACTTCGACAGGTGGCCGCTCTTTCGGCCGCTGCTTTTTTCCTGGTAGTCCTGCAGGTCTTCGGTGAGCAGGTCGAATCCGGGAGGAATCCCCAGATCGACCATCACCATGTTGGCCTTCTTGTCCAGATTGTTTCTCACCGTCGCGGTCGCAGTGGCGATGTCGTCCTGCGCGAGCTGCGTCCGGTCGTAGGCCACATCGATCGACAGAGGCTCGCCCGCCGGCTTCTGATCCCAAGGCTGGAAGTAATTCTCTACGACCTGATAAGCAAGTCCGCCTTTCCCCTCGAATTGAATTTCAACCGTCGCAGCACTTTTCGGATCGACATTCTTGAACACGAACTGGTGAAGCAGATCGTTGTTCTCCGGCGTCAGGGCGAGCTTTTCCGTCGGCTTGCCGTTGACCAAGACCACCAGCGTGCCGCGTACATCCGCCGCGCCCTTTTCGGTGGCACTGAGCAGAGCACGCAACGCCATGATCGTCGCCTGCGTCGTTCTCCACGTTCCATAAGCATCTTTCTTGGACGCGATGTAACTCAGGGCTTTGCGCGACGTTCCTGACGCCTCACCTGATCGCAGCAAGGCCTGCACCGCCAGCCCGGTCGTCTCCACGCTGGCGCTCGGCCCTGTCGCGTAGACGTTCGTCTCTTCCGCATCCCACCAAACCTGTTCGCCTTTTTCTATGCGCGCATCGAGCAGCATCTGGACCGCCTGCGTGGTGAATTCGCGATCGGCCGCGAAGTCGGCGGCGAAGTTGGCCACGACCGCCAACGTGTATGTGTCCACTTTCGCACTCATGTGCTTTTCGACAAACTGCTTGGCTCGTTCGACCGCCGGTCCCTGGTATCCCGTGTTCTCGAGCGACCAGGCGAGGTAGGCGGTGATGCGCAGCACGTCCGAGTTGTAACGATTGGTTGCACCCTCATTAATGAATGAAGTATCGGGCTTCCAGCTTCCATCCGCCTGCTGCTGTCCGGCGATCCACTGCTGCGTTCGCGAGATGAGTTTCGGATCCACGTCGTATACCTTCGACATGTCGTAAAACTCCATCAGGCCGTACGCAGTGAGGATCTTGTTCGCCGGCGCTTGTCCGAACCACGAGAAGCCGCCTCCGGGAACTTCGAAGGTCAGCAGACGCTGGTATCCGTTGGCGATGAATCCCTCGGCTTTGGCATGCACTTCGGGAGTGAGTTTCTTCGTTCGCTTCATATAATCGAGCGCCAACACGTTCGGGTAAGTGCTCGAAGAGGTCTGTTCAAAGCACCCGCTGGGCATGCGCAGAATGCTGTCCATGCCTTCGACAACCTGACTTAGCGGACCGGGATAGAGGCGCACAAAAATCTTGCTGGCCTCGGGAATCGCATTCGGCGGGAAGTCGACTTGGTGTTGCACCGTATTTTCGAGCCGGCCATTGAAGACGACATTTTGTTCGTGGCCGTTGGGAATCACTTCGATTTCACGCACTACGATGTCGGCGCGCTTGGCTCCGCCTTTCATACTGGCCGAAAGCGTGAGCTTGAACTTCCCGATCCGCTTCGCCTCGATGGTGAACTGTGAAGCACCGACGTGCGATGACGCAACCGTCACCGATTTGTCGCCAGTATCGTCGACTAGCGAGAACCAATCGTCCGATTCGAGATGCAGACTTACCTCTGCGGTTGAATTCGTGTAGTTGTAGATGGCCACCGGAATCGAAACGCGGTCGCCCTGCGTGAGTGCGACCGGCAAGTCGAGATCGACAAAGAAGTCCTGAAAGACCTTCAGGCTCGATGTAGAAGTGCCAAGCGAGCCATGTTGCGTGGAAGCGATCATCGCCATACGCCACGTGGTGATGGAATCGGCCATCGGAATCACGATGGTGGCGCGACCATCTTTGTCGGTGATGATCTCGGGATTGATGTAAAGCGCCTCGGGGAAATAAGAGCGCACGTGGGCCAACGGCGATTTGGAATCTTCGGCGGTTTCGCCCTTTTTGAGTGCGACAAGGTTGGTGACGTTGCGCCCGTTGAGAGGCAGTTGCCGAACCTCCCGCGAGATAGTCACTTCGCCAATCACGCCACCCGCCGTAGCCGACAAAGCCGCATCTTGCGTCTGGACCTCCATGGCTGCGGCGGAGACCTCGACCGTAACCTGCTCGGCGGCTTGGCCAACATTCAGAATGGCGGACAGCACTGCACGGTCGCGTGCGCGAAGGGTGAATCCCCCCGAGGCAATCTTGAATCCAGGCGAGGACACCCGGACCGAGTATTCACCGGCGGGCAGCCCCGAGAGAGTGAATCGCCCCGCGGCGTCTGTCTGCACGACGAATGGCTTTGCCGTGGAGATTTCGCGCACTTCCAAGCTGGCTCCCGACACCACTGCACCCGTGGGATCGGTTACAGTTCCGACGATCTCGGCGCGGCCGTTGAACGGACCGCGATCGTGCTCGATGTTGACGCCAATCGTGGTCCGACCTGGCTGCGGAGTAAGGTCCACCGATTCGTGTTGAAATAGCAACTGGGTCTGCAGGTCGTCACTGGTATTAAGTTGCCGATCCGGACCCGCGCTGCGCAGCATGTAATACATTTTCCTGGAATCCCATCGTGCAGGTTCCAATGTCAAGTTCGTGCCCCAAGCGTCGCGAAATTCCGCGCCGCCAGACCGCGCTATCCGGGCATAGATTCGAGTAAGATCCTGCTCCTTGGGATCTTCGTCGGAAACCTTTGTGAGTTCTTTTGCGATCTGACGCGCCTGCTGTTGAAGGCGCGCCTGGTAGCGAGGCCAATATTCGGAGTACTTCACCATCGGCACATCTTTGCCGAATTGCGTTTCAAACTTGTATGGATTGACGGTTTCGGTCGCAGAAAACAGAGCCCGCGCGGCCCGGTCATGCCGTTCGGCCTGCGACTCCTCAACCGGTTCGACGATTTCCGGCACGCCAATCGAGTGGATCTCGTAACGCGGCTTCATCACTTCCTGCTCGAGATAGAAGAAGACTTTCGCAAACCCCGGCTGCTTCTCCGCCAGCGCGAACACGGCCTCATCGACCACCTGCACTCCGAGCGCGGCATGAACGCCTTCGCCGTGCGAATTGGTCACGTGGAAAGCAATGCGCGCTTCGTTGCCCGGTTTGTAGTCCGGCGCATCCGCCACGGTTTCGATCTTCAGTTCGTCGGCCGGCTGTACGAAAATCAGGCGATGATCCGCAACCGGACTGGCGTTTCTGTTGAAGATGTATGCATTAAGATCAACCGTTCCTGCCATCTCGGGCGTGGCCGTCACCGAAAGCTCCGCTTCGCCGTTTTCGAGATCGAGGTCGCGCGTCAGCACCGTCTGCCCTTCCTTGATGAGATCCACGTACGCGGCCCCACGCGTTTTGGTGGAAAACACCTTCAGCTGAATGCGGTCACCAGCGCGGTACACGGCGCGTTCGGTGCGCAAAAGAACGTGGTCGTCGCCTATGCCACTGCCTTCGCGTCCCTGGAGCTCCGTTTTGCTCGACGCTCGATTTCCTTCTGCGTCGAGAGCGTCAATTTCCAGAGTTTCTGCGCCATTGCCTGGCTTGATCCGAGCGATGGCGATGCCGCCATCGTCGGTCGATACATGTTGATCGGAATTCCCCGCGGCGCGAACCGTCACCTCGGCTTTAGCCGGGGTTCCATCGGGATAAGAAGTCAGAACGAACACTTCGTTTTGGAGATGCGGAACTAGTGTTCCTCCCTCGGGAATCGCCGTGATTAGCAGCGGCGATTCGCTCACCGTAATCGGCTGGCCGCGACTCTCCGAATGTCCGGCGGAATCTTTCACCATAGCCTCGATCAGGACGCGAGCGGCGCCATGATTGATAGGCAATCCGGCAAAGTATTTCGGCAGAGTGAGATCGAAACGATAAGCTCCATCGGAGTTCGTCTTGCCGGAGGCTGACGCCATGTCCACCAACGCGACATCCATCACCGAAGCTTTGATGCCGATCTCGGCCCTATCCACGGGCTTTCCAAAAAAGTAGTTGGCGCGTACCGTGCCGGTAACGTGATCGCCAGGGCGATAGCCACGCTTTTGCCGCTTGCCATTTTCTTTTTCGTTGCCTTTCCCTTTACCGTCATCATTCCCTCTGCCGTTGTCGTCGAATTCGACCGCAACCTTGAATTTTGGAAGTACGTATCGTTCGACGTTAAGCACGATTTCAGCCGTGTTGCTGGGCGCGTCCGCATCACCCATCAGCGCATGCAGGTGGTATGTGCCGAGGTTCACTTCATCGGCCAGCCCAAATTCGGCGGAGGCAATTCCAAACTGATCGGTCTCCGTCACTTTCTTGAACACTTTATTGCCGCGGGAATCCTCGACTTCGAATGTCAGCTTATGTTTGGCCGCCGCCTCGTGATCGGACCGGTCAAGAGCCAGTGCGCGTACATGGATCGTTTGTCCCGGCTGATAAATAGGCTTTTCGGAGGTTAGAAGAATCGAAACCTTGTCCTCCAGCCGCACATCCTGCGTAAATTCCGTCGAGCCGATCGGGGTGTCCACCATGTAATGCAACTTGAAATTGCCGACCCGTCCAGCGGGAAGGCGAAACTGTGCCTCGGTCGTTCCACGTCGATTCAGCCGGCCCGTAAACAGCGTAGACGTTTTACCATCTGTAAGGACAAAGTCGATTCGCACCGAGCCGCGCCCACCAATGACTTCATCTTTCGAATCGGTGACGACAACACGCACCGCCGCCTGTCCGCCCGTCAAGTACGACTGCTGCCCAAGGATGTGAATGACAGGCGTACGCAGGATTTGCGAGATGGACTCTATGCCCTCCAACGCAGCAGTCTTCTTGTCGTCATATTCGAAGCGATATCGAACGCGGTGCCACACCAGATCGTTTAATGGCAGTGGTTTGTCTAGCCTGATCTCTTCCCGCCAAAAGCCTTGCCCCTCGGCCAGTTCAATGTGCCGCTCGGTGTGGCCGAGCACATTGTCATCCGGATCCAGGATTTCGACTGTCAACTGTCCCGCCCCAGCGAGGACGGCATGGTAGGGCACTGAAAGAGAAAGACAATTGTGGAGGTAGATGGCGGAGGCTTTTCCTGAATCCCCGTTGCCAGCGCTCGCCGGAAACAGCAGCGACAATACTGCGAGAGCCTGAAGCACACGATGCATGGCGCGTCCCCCTTGCGGCAAGCGGCCGGAGGGCCGCGCCGCGCTTATTCTTTCAATCGGAGTTCGCGCCTGATTAGGAGTTTTGCAGATTATTTTTTCGGGAGTTTTGAAAAGTTATTGCTGATGCCAGTGCGCCCCGTCTTTACTGGACCACACGACGCCGGCGTCCGTGGTTAGCAGAAAGACAGGCCCCGTGCTCGCTGCACCGGAGGTCTCGTTTTTAGGCTTCGGCGAAGCTTCACTCATGAATGTTGGTGTCAACTCGATGCGGACCGCCTTTCCCGCCCATTGCGGTTTGATCTTCTTCCATTTCTTGCCGTCATTGCGGCTCAGGAAAAGATTGCCCGCGCGATCGAGAGAAAGGAACCGCCTGCCGTGCGACACGATCGGAGCGACCGGCAGGCCGGACGGCACCGCACTGACCCGGCCCACTCCGTTCATATCTGCAACCACCTGGCCGCTCACGTTGGCCGACTCGGTTTCAACCGATGCTGCGCCGCTCGCCGCTTCTACCTCAACCACTTCTGACGCTGTTCCCGTGTCTAGCACCGGTTGCAGCATAGCCAACTCGCTCGGTTTCAACTCGATCGACTGTTGGCTTGTCTTGAAGCCACTTGCGGTCGCTGTCAACTCGTACTGTCCAGCCGGAAGTTGCGTCAGATGGAAGCTGCCATCGGTGCCGGTCGTCGTCTGACGCCTCTTGCCGGCTGCATCGCGCAGAGTTACCGTAACGCCCGCGACGACAGCGCCGGTTCGGTCCGTGATTCGGCCGGAGATTCCCGCAAGCGTCTCATTTTGCGCGCTCGCGCCCTGAATCTGCAACGGGGGCAGTTCCTTTTTCCCGGCTAAGGTGTTTTGCGCTGCCGCGCCCTTTGTGTCTGCCTGGAGCTGCTGTAGTTCCGTGAAATTCCGCCCATTTAACGGCAAATCGGATATCCTCGCGGAACTGATGGCGTTCTGCGCCAGGGCCGCATCTGCAGTCTGAACTGAGGCAGAGGGAGCGGCTACCGTTGTCTGCGGAGCAACATTTGCGGTCGCTTGCTCGTTCTTTAGTGTGGGCAAATTCAAGCCAGTTATAATCTGGCTCTGTTGCCGGGAGACGTTGGTCGCCGCCTTCGCTGCGAGGCCGCGCTGTCGTCCTCCGGATTGCGCGACCTGCTCCGAGTTGATGCTTGCCGCCCGATCTGCGTTCGTGTTTGGCGCGCCCTGCTCCAAATTGATGCTTGGCGCTGCCATCGTTCCAGGCCGCTCGGTCTCGGGCGGCCTTACGCTTGCCATCTGTTGCGGAGTCTTAGACGCGCCGTGCGGCCGGATATAGACGAACACCGCGATCAGCCCACACGCAAGCGCCGCCGCGGGCAGCCCCACTGGCACGAGCCAGCGCCAAATCCATTCCTTCTCAGGCGTTGCAGTAACTCTTTGCGGCTCCTCTTGCGGTTGCATCAGGAACACAGCTTTCCGGCACTCCGCGCATTCGGCCAGGTGCGCCAGCATCTTCTCCTGTTCGCGCGCGGTGGCTGCGCCCTCAACGAAGACACTGATCTTGTCAGCATCAGGATGTATCCCGAGTTGGAGATTCCGATTCACCCTTCTCCCTCCTTATCGGGGATCGGGTCGCCCGCCGATTTTTGCAGCAACTTACGCAGATTGATGTCCAGATCTCTGGGATCGGTCCCCAGCGCTTCCTCGGCCGCACGCTGGCTCAGGCCTCGCGCCTTGAGCGTCCGCAGTAGTTGTTTGCGCAAGCGCTTGGTTGCACGAGTCAGTTTGCGGCTAACCGTTGCGACATGCACTCGCAGGACGCGGCTCATCTCATGCAAAGTATGTTGGTCCAGGTAGTAGGCCGAGAGCAAGAAGCGTTCTTCCGCGGAAGCCTCGCTCAGCGTCATCTTTATTGCCACCCGCAAATCTTCTACTCGTTCGAGGTCAGGCTCCTCGGAAACCGCCGCCGCTAGCTCGATCTCGCCCAGCTCGGTCTCCCGCCCGATTTTCCGGTACTGGTTCACGCGACGTTGCGCCAGGATCGCCCGCAGCCACCCCATCAGCGATCCTCGCCCCGAGTATCGAAGCAACGGAGACCACCGCCTGCCTTCTCGCTCCGTCAGCCCGAACAACTCAGAGTAAAGCGCGCTCGCCAACTCTTCGCCCAAAGCCGCCGATCCTGTCATCTCCACCGCAGCTCTGGTCAGCTGTTCCTGATATTGCGCAAGAAAGCGCCGCCATGCGGACTCGCGTCCCAACGCGCATCCGCGCGCGATGGCAAGCTCCTCCAGGTGCAGAGCTCGCCAGAACATTTCCCGCTGGCGCTCACTGGGACCCTTCCCTGGTTCGAGACCGAAATTGTCCCTAGCTCCTATCGTTTCAAGGGCCTCGGCAAACTCCGCCTTGCCCAACTCCACCTGTGCTGCACCGGCTACCCTCCAAAGCTCTTCGCCTAGCTTTTCGGGCAAAAATCGGTTCTCCGGCCCGAGTTCCATCTCGACCGAGTTCCCTTTCGCTGCCGATGCGGTGCAGTCTTCTGCCCCGAAAGGTTCTGTTTGAGAAACGTTGGCAGGCGGGATATCCATGCCCGCCAATTAAATCACATCGTCCCGTCGTCGCCCATTCCGCGCGTCTGCCAACTATCGAACCGTCACGGTTTGTGCTAACTCCATTCAAGACGACGCCGTGATTTCAGCCCGATCTCGACTCTCGCTGTAGGGGTTTTATGTGCGGGATGTATGAGCGACACCAGTCAGCCACCGGTCTAGACGGAAGAACGGGGGACTAATGAGGGACTGGGGACTAATTGGGGACTGGGGACTAAACGAGGGACTGAAGTGCGTTTCTTGCGCGTACTTACAGGTGCTTAGGTGTCATCCGTGCGCTTGTAAGTTGTTTGTTATCAGTTTCCCTTTGAACTCATAACCCAAAGGTCGGTGGTTCAAATCCACCCCCCGCAACCATCCTTAAGTTTCTTTGGGTCAATCGCTTGAATATGATCGTATGAGACCCATATGGTGGTGTGCTCAGTGCCTTTTAATTCCCATTAGCGGCAGGCTGGTTTTCCCCAGCAATTTTATTGAGCAAAACTTCCACCACCATGCTGTTCGCGGCGCGCTTGTGCTCAGAAACCATGTTGCCTACGCTGATCACGCGACCCAGCATTTGGGATAAAGCAAGCGCATCGAACGCCAATGAGAGTTTGTCGTGCTTGTGCACTCTATTTGTGTTGATGAATCTAATCGGGATGAGCGACTCCGGTTTATCCCATCGCTCTGACGTCAAACGCTCCACTGCGTGAATAATCGATTCCCGATTGTGTGTGCGCGCCAAGGTCTGTATAGATAGACGCCATTTGGGCGACCGCGTCTCCTCCGAGTCGACCGTTCCAGTGATGACCTCGTCCTCTGCAAAGTCATTCACAAGTCGTTTGATTCCCTCGGAGGAGTAGGAAAGGTATTGTGTCCTAACCCAATTCGCGTAGCTATTGTTGGTTCCTGTTTCACCGAGTGATCGCAGGAAGCATTTGGTTGGACACGTGAGATAGGCTTCAAACAGATCGGAGGTAATGCGCATGATGTCCTCTGTCGTTTCTTCCTAATCAGTGCAGTGGGATAACACCTTGCATTGGCGCGGAAAAAGCGACCTTGGACCAGATGCCAGAAGCTTGGAGTGGGCTCTGTTCATCCGACAGAGGGAACCTCCGACGCCGCGTCCCGGCCGCAAATCCAAAGATACACCGTATTTTCAGCGGACTGAATTAATTAAGGCAAAATTCCTGCACAAATTAAGGCTAAATTCCCCCGGAGCCGCCATCGCATTTATTAAAGGAAAGACGACAGTTGTGGGAGGGGAGGACGGGCGACCGTCCCCTATCCCTATTGCTTCAAAACACTGTATTGACATGTGTATGTACGCCGTGGTATCTTGTGTCTGGGTCACTGGATGCAATTCGAATTCGACAAGCAAACGAACGAATACAGCCTCGCGAGACGCAGCGTTGATTTCCCAACCGCCGCCCTGATCTTCGATGACCCATACGCTATGACGATTCGAGACGTTCTTCACGATGAGGATGAGGAACGGTACAACACCGTTGGCGAATTTAGCCCAGGCTCGATTCTCTTTGTTGATCACACATTGTTCGCCGATGAAAAGGGCGAAGAAGTGATTCGGTTGATCTCGGCCCGAGCCGCAACCAGTAAGGAGAGGAAAACCTATGAAGAAGCTCACAAAAGAACAGAAGCGGCAAGCCGCCGTCATCGCCGCCAAAACCGACGCCGACATTGATTTGTTAGACGCTCCGGAAGTGGTGGACTGGAGCGGCGCGGAAATCGGAAAATTCTACCGGCCTCCGAAAAAGCCGGTAACGATGCGCCTGGACATCGACATCATCAAATGGCTAAAGAGCCACGGGCGCGGGTATCAGACAAGGGTGAATGCTCTGCTGCGGCACGCCATGAACTCACGCTGGGCCGCGCGCCACGAGGACGAGGCCCTTCGCCAAAAGGCTCAAGCTGCATACGAGGGGCTTCACGCGAAACGCGCAAGCGGCAGCATAAAACGAATACATTCTGACAAATTCCGCGCAAGAATGAAAGATGATAGCCGCGCATCGGCACGAGCGCGTTTACGGTGAAGCCGCCGAAGAAGATCATACTGGGATACTGGGTGCTAGACTCGAGCACCCGAAAACCCACGTTAAGCCGTAACGCATTCAGTCCAAAGAGGAACTCTCGTTCGCCTTTGAGAGCTCAACAAGGGAGAATCTTCGCACGATCTGTCACGCTTTCTTCTGCTTTGGCAACGAAGGGGGGTCGCGCCCAAGGAATTGGGACAACTGAAATCACTGAGGAAAGCTCTAGCATTTTTTGGACTCAGGCGATCCACGGCTGGTTAACTTTCTCTGCGCGGCCGCTGGCGGGATTGCCGGACTCGCCTGGATCGGCAAGATCATCGACGCTGTGATCAGCAAGCTGTTGAGATGAGCGGATCATCAGCATTCGGCCAAATGAACTGCATTACGAAGCAATTTGCAGCGGCGTTCCTTCCAGCCGATCAGGGATCACCGATGCAGCGAGACGCGGTGCCTGCTGCCCAACAACGTACACGGAGCAATCGAGATTTGCTGGACATGTTTCCTCCGAGCACTACAGCCGATAAAAAGCTGTGGTCCGACTGTGGTCCAATAAGTGTGCTTTGGTGTCTTTTCAATGACTTTCTGTCGTTCCCGGCGCCGTCAAGTCGTTGAAATGCACTGCTGTCGTTTAGTCTGTTGGCTAGCGCATCCAAGGTGCGAAACGTCAAGACTGGCCATCATTTGAACCCAGTTCTTTGGTTGCGGGGGGGTGGATTTGAACCAACGACCTTTGGGTTATGAGCGCGTTTTAATGGTCTACTCCAAACTACGCGGACCCATAAGTTACTGAATCCAATACCGACTGTTTCTAGCGTTTCCTGTCCCAGCGTGCGGATTTTGGCTGCAGCTCCCGCACGTTTACTGCACAGAGACTGACATCAGGGAAGTCATGGACTTGCTGGCGTTGAATATATCGCGGACGTGGAGAACTATAGTGGTCCCCGAAATTCAGACCACCTAATAAGTTAAGATTTTGGCGAAGTCGTTGAGGCAGAGGAGAGCGATGACAACGACGAGACAACGTCACAGTGCGAAGTTCAAAGCGCGGTTGGCGCTGGAGGCGATTC
>Ga0187855_10003478_pt1 | contig 11533 bp, 12 predicted proteins | sample June2016WEW_8_10_2_FD_132969 | JGI IMG/M metagenome (GOLD analysis project Ga0187855, IMG submission 132969) | Peatland microbial communities from SPRUCE experiment site at the Marcell Experimental Forest, Minnesota, USA - June2016WEW_8_10 | ecosystem: Environmental > Terrestrial > Soil >...
AGATCGTCCGGCAGCGGCCAAATCTGAGTCAATAGCGGGATGAGATGCGCGTTCCCATACTCCAGCGCGAACCCCAGTGCGAACGAAGGTGGGCGCTTCACCTTTAGCGCGGGATGGAACTCCATCAATCGAGCGATGAAAGGTTCTCGATCGTGGTACGCCGCATTCTCGATTAACTCCACCACATTGTGTTCGTCGAGCAGATCGGATTCCCGCTGTAGCCACCGGCTGAACTCGTCGAGGTCGTTTGCGTCCATCGCCGCTTGTATTTCATTCCTAACGACCGTCTGCCAGGGACCCCCGTAGTGCACTTGATGTTCGGCCAAGTAGTCGATGAACCCGCTTTGTCCACGCCATTTCTCCACTCGCTCGCCGAGCGCGGGGTCGAGCTCGATGGAACGGTTGAGAAGGAGAGCGGCTACCGGCTTATGCTTAAAACGGCAGGCACGAAGGAACGCCTGCGTGACGGCGGCGGCATCGCCACCCGGGCGGGTCCGTATGGATTCAAGACAATCGCGTACGCCCTCGTAGTCACCCAGTGCCGCCAGAATATCGAGCCTGCGCGGCGGAACACCTTTGCGCAAAAGAAGCTGCAACACTCCCTCGGCGCGGGCGCGAATTGCGCCTTCCCATATCGCCGGCTCTACCGTAGCGCCCGCATCCAAGAGAAACTCGGCGCACTCGATGCGCGTGAACATCTTTTCCCGGTTAGGATCGCCGCTGTCGCCAAACGACCCTGTGGCAAACCCAAGTAGCGATTCTCCGGAATTGCCGCGCCACGATAGAAGCGCAGGATACTCCCGAATCAGTTGCGCTAGTCGTTCGACCTCGTTGTCATGGATGGCGCGTTCCGCCTCCGCGGCGGCCCACTCCGGGCTTTTGTCTTCCAGGCGGAGCGCCGCCGCGCGAAGATCCTGCCAACCTTCGAAACCGTATTCGCGAGCGAGCGCGTGCTGCACGTCGCGTAAGACGGGCTCGCGTGAGCCATTGGGATACGCAGTTTCAAGGCGCCGGCCGGCATGCGGGTCGTTTTCGCGCAGTGCCTTGAGCCAGCGCTTGGCTTCTTTCCTCAGATTGTCGAGAGTGGTATCTGAAGTGAGCTTTCGTGACATAACCTTCCTTCCGTTTTTTGCCCAGGTCCGCTTAGCTCAGGGCCGGATGAAAGGTCTGTGCAAGACGCAAATCCAATACAGGGTGGGAGCAGGCTCCCTTGCCGCGGACAGGAGGCGCCCCAGCGCGCGCTGAAGGTAGAATCCCATACCGCTGGGGCGCCTGTCAACGGCGGCCGCCTGCCAGTTTCCAACTCCAATTGGAAGTATCGGGCCTCTCTTCGCGGGTGCGTCATCGACTTCTCGCCACGCACATGAGCGTGTAGTCGTTTTAAACCGCGGATTGGCAAGCGCGCGTGCGGAGAAGGCAGCCAAGAAAACGAATCGTCGCGCGCCGCGCTCGTGCGCATAGTCGGGCGCCTCGGAGGGCGCGACAGCATTTCCCCTTCCACCAGCTACCCTACCAGCGCCCGTCTTCGACGCCATAAGTGGCCGCCATAATCGGATGGTTGAGGAGGGCCAGCACCTTGGCCTCGCGGCTCGAATCGCGCTATGCGATCCGGACCGCTTGCAAAAGCTTGCGGCAATACTTTGACTTCTCCCATTCCGCCGGCGCCGATGCCCGGAAGGATCTCGTACGATCGCAGCCGCATTCGAGAAGAGAGAGACACAGTGTCTCCGGGCTGCGGACACGACCGGGGTAGACGGCTTCAAGGAATGCTGCTCCCCCCGGCTTCTCGGGGATCGTTGGCGTGGCACGGGTGTCTGCGAGTGGGGAAGAGGCCGGCCGGCTAGCAGGATCGGGGCGAAGAGAGTGCGGCGCATGCTTTGTCATTTTTATCGATTTTCCCTATTGACAAATATATTTGTCAATGCTCTAATAGGCCAGAATGCTTGCTGTTGAGGTGATCGACGATCCGGCGGCCGCGGTGGTGGCGCTCGATCCTGCGAGGTCCCGTCTCCTCTCGGAGTTGGCGGAACCGGCTTCGGCCGCGACGCTTGCGGGGCGGCTGGGGATCGCACGGCAGAAGATTAACTATCATTTGCGGACGCTCGAGGAACATCACCTGGTACGGGTGGCGGAAGAGCGGGCGTGGGGTGGACTGACCGAGAGACTGATGGTGGCGACGGCGTCGTCGTACATCGTGTCGCCTGTGGCGATGGGGGCTGTGGCGGCGGACCCGGGTCGTAGTATGGACCGGCTGTCGGCTAGCTACCTGATTGCGTTGGCGGCAAGGATTGTGCGCGAAGTGAAGGCGCTGCTGGGCAGGTCTGAGGAACTCGACAAGCGGTTGCCGACACTGTCGGTGGATACCGTGATCCGGTTTAGGTCGGCTGCGGATCGGGCTGCGTTTAGCAGGGAGTTGGCGGGTGCGGTGGCTGGGTTGGCGGCACGGTATCACGATGCATCGGCGCCGGGGGGGCGGGCGCATCGACTGGTTGTGGTGGCGCATCCGTTGCCGGCGAAGCGATAGGGGTTACGCGTGTGTTCGTGCGGAAGGTGGGAGAAGGGCTGCGACGGCAGAAGTGCCGGCCTCGCACCCATGCGGGCGTGCTCTACAAACAACACATTTTAAGGAAGACTAAGGAGCGATTATGAGCGTGAAGAAGGAAGAGTCTGGACGAAGGTCGATTTCCGTTGAGGTCGAGGTGACGGGGACGCCGGAGGAGGTCTGGGAGGCGATCGCTACGGGGCCAGGGGTGTCGTCGTGGTTCGTGCCGACGGAGGTGGATGAGACGGCGGGAAAGACGACAGCGCACTTCGGGCCGGGGATGGACTCCGAGGCGAAAATCACCGCGTGGGATCCACCCCGGAGGTACGCGGCAGAGAGTTCGGACATGGGGCCTGATGCTCCGACTATGGCGACGGAATGGATCGTGGAGGCGCGCGCGGGCGGAAAGTGTGTGGTCCGGGTAGTCCACAGTCTCTTTGCCAGTACGGATGACTGGGATAACCAGCTCGAGAGCCTGGAATCGGGGTGGCCGCCGTTTTTCCGAATTCTGGCACTGTACCTCTCGCGATTCCGCGGACAACGGTGCTCGTATTTCAATGCGATGAGCGTTGTACCGGGTCCGGAAGAGGCGGTCTGGAAGTCTCTGAGCAGTGCGCCGCTGAAGGGCACGGTGGAAATGACGAGAGACTCAGATCACGCATTCAAGCTGGTTCGGCTGGAGGCCCCCGCGCCGGGATTCGCGATCCTGAACACTTGTGGCATGGGATCGCAAGTGATGGCGGCGATCACCTTTTATTTGTACGGGGAGCAGGGCGCGGCCGCGGCGGCGCGCGACGAGGGGTGGTGGCAGGCGTGGATGAAGGAGCAGTTTCCAACCGCGGCTTGAGGAAACGGCCGGTGTGCGAGCGTACACAGGCGGCGACTTTTTCGGGGGTGCCGGTCGCGACAGCTTCGCCGCCGGCGTAGCCGCCTTCAGGGCCGAGATCGATCGTGTGGTCGTCGGTCTTGATGACATCGAGGTGGTGCCCGATGAAGATCGCTGTGTGCCCGGCGTCGTCTTCTCGCCGACGACGGGCAGTTAGCCCGCATTTCTCACAGACATTCGTGGTCATGGCGTGGCGCACGCACTCTTGCGTGCCCGTCGGCACTCGTGCCGACGCCTGCCCCTGACAGAGCGTTAGCATGCCTGCAGGGTGCCGGGAAGAGTCTCAACACGGCACGCGCGAGTGCGTGCGCCACGTCATCGAACCACACGTGAGAAATGCGGGTTAGGCAAAGAACGCGACGCCTTCTCTCGACGGACATGTTGAGTATGTCGGTGATGGTCTTTGCCGCGGAGGGCGGCTTCCAGGGTTTCAACTTACAACTGACAAGCCAGATTCCTGAGTCGCCCGATCTGAAACGCCCCGTAGCGGTCACACTACGGCGTTGGGTAGTCCCAAACATCGGGCGGCAGCTTATCCTTGAGCGATGCATACATGGCGTCGCGGAACAGTTTCAGAGCCGGATACGGCCGGAGGGCAATAGTGCGCTCCACAATCAGCCCCTGCTCGTTGTCCACGATGACCTCCAAGCTTTCGAACTTGTGGCCATCCATGGTCCCAACCCAGCGCATGAAGGTGGTGCGCTCATCGAGCTTAAACTCGGTTGTATAGGTACCGGAACCACGCGTAGCGCTCGACTGAGCGAAAATCGCCGCGACGACTTCACGCCCCTCGATCGGCCGTACCAGGATCGGGCTGTTGAATACGATGTTTTCGGCAAGCAGCTCGCTCACCTGGGCGGCGGTAGGCTTACCGGATTCCCGTAGTTTGCGTAAAGGATGCATTGTGATTCCTCCTATGCTGTGTTATTTGCTACTGAAATCGAGCAAAGGCTTGTCCTCGCGGCCCATCGACTCGGCATCCTTAGCAACCAGCCCTCGACCGCAGTCGCTGTGTAGAATAGCCGCCGGGTAGATAGCGGCATTTCGAGGGTGAATGAGCGGTCGCCACCTTAAGCTTTCGTTCATAGCGGCGCCTCTCACCGGGCGCCTTCTATGTGCAGCTTGCCTAGTTTGGCGGCTTCTTCGGGCGTCTTCCCGTCCTGTCGCGCGACTATGTAGGCGGCGTACCACCCCGACCAATGGTGCTTCGGGGCAGTTGGTTCGTACTCGCCATGATGCTGCTCCGTCTCACGCAAGAGATCCGTCAGCGTCGGGACGTCCAAATTGCTGAGTCCACGTCCGGGCAGGCGCGTTGTGATCTCCTGGAACAGCCAGGTGTTACCATCCGGGTCGCTGAACGTAGCAAAGGAAGAGTAGCTGCGGTGATCGGGGTCCGGCCCACTGACGCGACCGTTGCTTTCGGGACGGAATTGCGCACCCGGTTTCGAAGTATGGAACACCTCACTGACCTCGACACCACGGGCAACGAGCTCTTTGCGAGCAGCTTCAACATCGGAAACGATCAGGTAGAGACCTTGGGCAGAGCCCGGCTCGGCCGTCGTTATCTTCGTGCCGAATTGGACCGAGCACCCCGAGCCGGGAGGCGTGAATTGGACGACCCGGAATCCGTTGTCGAATGGGAAATCTGCATCGAGCCTCCACCCAAGCTTTGTGTAAAACGCTTTCGAGCGATCCACATCCGCGACTGGAATGACGATCACTTCGAACTTCATGTCCACTTTCGCGGCACTCGCGCCGCTGACCGGATCATTGTTAATTGCACTTGAGGTTGCCATTCTTTTTCTCCTATTTATTCCCCTAAATCGAAAGTTAGAGTTTTTGGAGACTCGTGTCAGGCGGCGACGAACTGCTGGAGAGCAATTCGCCGATACGGCTGCCCGGCTTATGATGAGCGGGCCGCTCCCGCTGCGCCGTTCCGGGCTTCGATGGCCTTGACCGAGCTTTCAAACGCCTTTTCCAAAACGCCCTTACCAATGGTCCCGAGCACCAAGCCGAGAAACCGTCCCTTGAGGTTCTTGCCGTCGCGTACGACGACCACGTCGATGTCGGTCAAGCCATCGGGACGACGTGTGAAGGTGTAGGTGTGGCCGGACGCGCCGCCCCACGTGTTGGAGTCGGTCGTCGTGAGGACGACGTGGTTGGGATCGGACCAGTCGTAGTGCAGGCGTTCCCAGATGCCGCCCGAGCCTTCCGTCACGTCGGCGTCGGAGGGGCCGCGGTGATGCACCTTAAGGTAATCGTCGGCGCTGTTGCCAAAAAGCTTCGAGCGGCCAGGCCCGAAGTCGGTGAGCCCGGCGACGTACTGCTCGGGCGTCGAGGTAGTTGTCTGGTGCAGGTGGATCGTGGACATGCGTTCTCCTTACTGGCGGTGTCACACCGTTCATTTGTCGTGCGGTAAACAGTTGGTTTTTCCCGTGGTGGATTCGCGGATTCTACTAGCGAGTTGTTGAGCGGCTGGCATAATAAACCAACCTTACATCGTCAGAACGACGCGGAACTGTGCGTTGCCGCTCATCATTCGCGCGTAGCCCTCGGCCGCTTTTTCGAGCGGGTAGGTTTCGATCATCGAACGCACGCCGCTCAACTCGGCGAATCGAAGCGTATCCTCGGAATCGGCCGGCGTTCCGGCAGCCCAACCTTGAATCGTTCGACTTCCAAAAATGAGCTGTGGCGGTGTGACTTCAATGGGGTCGAAAGTTGCACCGATCACCATGAGCTTCCCGTTCGGCCCCAGGCCGTCGATCAGTTCGGACATTGCCTTAGAGTTTGGGGCCGTCGCTAGAATCACCTGGGCGCCTCCCATTTTTTGCAGTTCCTGTGCTGCGTTCGTCGCTTTGCTGTCTATGTATAGGCTCGCTCCGAGTTTCTTCGCGAGCGCCGCGTTTTCGGACCCGCGACCGATGGCAGCTACCTTATATCCAAACTTATTTGCGAATTGAATTCCGAGATGGCCCAAGCCGCCGATCCCCTGCACCGCAACAAGATCGCCGGGAAGCGCCCCGCTATGCCGCAAAGAGTTGTATGTAGTGATGCCGGCGCAGAGCAGCGGCGCGGCTTCGACGGCGCTCAGAGTATCCGGTATCGCGGCTAACGCCTCGACGGGCGCCACCATGTACTCCTGATAGCCACCGTCGTAGCTAATACCTGGAATTTTCAGGTTCCGGCAATTGCGAAAATCTCCGCGCCGGCAAGAAACACATGTACCGTCCTGTCCGCCGTGCCAGCCGACCCCGACGCGCTGTCCCAACTTCCACGCAGTGACTTCCGCGCCCAGTTCGTCGATGACGCCCGCGACTTCATGTCCGGGAACGCGGGGATACTGAATGCCGGGCAAGGCGCCTTCTTTCGTGAGCGAATCGCTGTGGCAGATCCCACAGGCCTGCACTTTGATGCGCACTTGTCCTACGCCCGGCTTAGGAATCTCGCGCTCGACGATCTGGAAATCTGCTCCCGGACTGGGAATCTGCGCCACCTTCATCGGCGCCGTTGCAAGTTTTGTAGCTGGCATAATGCCTCCTAAGAATTCAGTAGCCTCTCTTACCCCGCTAACTCAAAAATGACTTCCAGCTCGGCCGGGGCGCCGAGAGGAAGGCTTGCGACTCCATACACCAAGCGGCAAGGGCTCTTGGCTTTGCCGACGACGTCTTGCAGCAGTGCCGGCGCAGCCTCGGGCCTTCCCGTCCACCTGTAGTGTGAACCGCGGCGGTATACAAAACCTTGTCTGTTTGGTTCATCACAGCTCCTTGTCTTACGATTAAGCCAGACGTATTGCAGCGGGACAATTGGACGAAAGTATCGGCGACACTTTGGTATCAGCCGGCGTATCCCGTGGCGTTCGACGATCCGCGTCGACATTCAGCCGCTTTGCAAGACGGGCCGCGGCGGCGATAGTGACCGATTGCCAATCGCGGCCGGCCGGTTCAGGCAAAATATCCACGAACTCCAGTTCATCTGCCCAGTCCTCTGCCGCAACCCGTGCCTGCTCGGGGCCGAATAACTCCGTGACCGCTCTCATGAAGGCTCCTAACCCCTTGAGGTACTCGTCGGCGCTGTTGCCAAAAAGCTTCGAGCGGCCAGGCCCGAAGTCGGTGAGCCCGGCGACGTACCGCCCGGGCGTCGAAGTGGTTGTCTGGTGCAGGTGGATCGTGGACATGCGTGCCCTCTTTCGCTTTCCGAGACTCCCGGGATTCTGAGTCTAGTCTTGATTACTCCGGTCGATGCTGTTCATACGGGCTTCTTTAGCTAAGCTAGGCGGCGACGAACTGCTGTCCGCCGTCGATGTCATAGGTTGCACCCGTCAGGGCGGTGTTGGTCATAATGTGTACGGCGAGCGCGGCCACGTCCGCCGGTCCGACCACGCGTCCGATGGGAAGCGTGGTGCGAAGCTGGTTGCGACGTTTTTCGAGTTGATCGCCCAGCAGTTCCGCGGACAAAGGCGTGTCCACGAATCCCGCGGCGATGAGGTTGACTCGCACGGGCGCGATTTCAAGCGCCAGGTTAGCGGTGAGGGCGGGGAGCGCAGCGGTGACTGCGCCAGCGATGCTCATGCCGAGCGCCGGGCGTCGACCACCAGTGCCGCCCATGAAGATCAGTGTTCCTCCGGGTCGCACTTTGTTGGCCGCGTTGCGCGCGACGTAAAGTGCCTGCAATAGGTGTTCGCCGATGAGACCGCGAATCTTCGCGAAGTCCATATCGGCGAGGCGTCCGTAGTAAGGCAGGCCGGCCGTCACCATCACGTGGTCGATTATCGGGAGGTCGCGGAAGAACCGATCGAGAGCAACAGGATCCGCGGCGTCGAAGGCCGCGGTACTCAGGGCATCAACCTCACGGGCAGCGTGTTCGAGGCGCTCGGCATTCCGGCCCGTGAGGATCACCTTGGCCCCTTCTGCACGTGCACGGCGTGCGGTTTCGAATCCGATGCCAGCGCTACCGCCGATCACAACAACGGTCTGCCCAAGGAGCTCCGAATCACGGTGGACAGTAGAAGTTACGGTGCTCATCGTTCCTCGATTCGACTAGTGGTTATGAACCGGATTTCCATTTTGGCTTCTGGGTTCACAAAATTGTACATCCACACCAGGCCCCCCCGCCAAATTCATTAACACACTTTAACATTACTTGCCCGCCGGGCCGCGGCCGGAACAGACTTTACGTTGGTCCTTCTGCGCGGCGGCTCTCGGGTGCCCTCGGGATCTCGCCGTGAGAACTACTGCCTCGCGCCGCAACGTTGTTTGGCATAGGGCTGTCGTGACCGCGTCCCTGCGGATCTTTCTCAACTGAATCCTTTGGCGGGCTACCGCCGGTGAATCCCATTTCCACAAAAACAACCGAACGAACCCAATTCCAATCGCTAACTCCTTTATCTGCTGCAATAACTCAAGAACAAGCATCCCGAATCAAACCCAATCCGATCAGCTTGACGTGGTCGGCATCCCCGCACCCAAGCGCCAGGGTGCCACACGCAGGAAAATTACCGAACGAAACGAACCCAATTTGATCCCTTTCGCAGCCCTTATGCGCATCCCAACGAGAACTATCGCCGAACCTCCACCTAGTTGGTATACTCATCGAGTCCACCGCGCCACCAATGGGCACCTCTGTCCTATTCCTGATCGTGATCCTGATCGTGATCGCGCCGATCGCGCTAGTGATCTGGATCGCCCGCACCTCGTCAAAAGCCGGCCGGCTCGAAGCCCTCGTAGCGAAGCTTACCTCGCGCGTCTTCAGCCTCGAACAAGAGCTAAAGCAGCTCCAAAAACCGGCGCCAACCGAGCCGGTGGAAGCCGCGCCTCCTCCTGTTAAAGCGTCCGTAAAAGCGCCCGCCGTCGAACCGCCCGCCGTCGAACCGCCCCGCGTGGCCCCGATAGCCGAACGCCCCATCGAACCGCCGCCCGCCCCCGCCAAACCGCGCGCCCCATCCATCGCGCCGCCCCCGCCCCAGCCTCCGCCGCCACCCCCCGCCTTCGCCCAACCCGCCGGCTTCTCCTTCCACAAGCTCCTCAACCTGGAAGAAACCCTCGGCGCCAACTGGCTCAACAAACTGGGAATCGTCATCCTGGTGATCGGCGTCGCCCTGTTCCTCGCCTACGAAATGCGCGAACTCGGCCCGGCCGGCAAGATCACCGTAGGTTATGTGGTGAGCGCGCTAATGCTGGGCGCGGGCATCTTCTTCGAGCCGCGCCAGCAATGGCAGATCCTGGCGCGCTCCGGCCTCGGCGGCGGCTGGGCGCTGGCCTACTTCACTACCTACGCCATGTATCACGTGCCCGCCGCGCGCGTGCTCACTGCGGAACCCGCCGATCTGGCCCTCCTGCTGATCGTCGCCGCCGGCATGGTGGCCCACACGCTTCGCTACAACTCGCAGGTGGTCACCGGCATCGCGTTTCTGCTGGCCCTCACTACCGTCAACATCAGCCGCGGCAACGCCTATAGCCTCGTCGCGAGCGCCATTCTTGCCGCCGCCATGGCAACCGTCGCCGTGCGCCGCCGCTGGTTCGAGATGGAGATCGCCGGCATGGCCGCGGCCTACTTCAACCACTATCTGTGGTTGCGGCCGATCATCGAGCCGATGCACGGCCACATACACAATTTCCCCGGATACACCGCCAGCGTCGCCCTGCTCTACGGCTATTGGTTGGTTTTCCGCGCCTCCTACATTCTGCGCCGCGTCGACAGCCGCCGTCAGGAGCTGCTCTCCACCATCGCCGCCGTCCTGAACGTCGCCCTGTTCATCGCCGTGAGTGGCTATCAATCGGTCCATCCCGAACTGGCGTTCCAGTTCTTCTTGAGCATCGGCGCAGTCGAGCTGGTGTTGGGCCAATTGCCCATCACGCGAAGACGCCGCGACGCGTTTGTAGTTCTGACGACCCTCGGCTCCTGCCTGCTGGTCGCGGCCTTTCCCTATCGTTACTCCGGTGCGCGCCTCTCGGGAAGCTGGTTGGCCGAAGCCGAAACCCTGTTGCTCGCCGGAGTCTTCCTGCGCGAAATCGTCTTCCGCCGTCTGGGCATGCTCGCACTTTTGGCGACCTGGATCCAACTGATCGGCAGCGATGCGGGCGCGGTCTTCGGCGAGCGCCTGTACGACATACGCGATTCCGGCCAGCCCGGCCTGGCCTTGCTCTTCGCATTGGCCGCCACGGTCTTCTATCTGAACTCGCACTGGATTCCGCGCCGCTGGCCGGATCTCATCGACACCGCCCTCGAGCGCCTATGTTTCCGCCGCCTCTCGCACATGGCCGGGATCCTGGCATTCGTCGGCGCATGGATCGCGTGGCCCCATGCGTGGACCGCAGTCGCCTGGGCCGCGCTCGGCCTGCTGCTGGCTGTGGCCGGCCGCCGCTGGAACTTGCAGGAACTATCCATCGACGCTCTAGGCTGCGCGGTCGCCAGCGTCCTGCGCGTGCTCTGCGTCAACCTTTGGGCGGATCGCCACTATCCACATTTGCCCTGGATGACGGAGCGCCTGCTCACCGTTTCGCTGGTCGTAGTCCTGTTGTATCTGGGAGCGCGCTGGGCCGGCGCAATCCCCTTCATCCGCGCCGCGCGAATCGCTCCTGTCTACACTTGGGCTGCTTCCATATTGGGCGGGTTGCTCGCGTGGTACGAGTTGCGCCCCGCGTCCGTCGCCCTGGCCTGGACTCTCGGCGCCGTCATCCTGCTGGAGTTCGGTTTGCGGCGCCAATCCGTGCACCTGCGCGTGCAAGCCTATGCCGGATTCGCCGCCAGCTTTCTGCGCCTGTTCTTCGTGAACCTCAACGCCAGCGGCCCGCTCGGTGAAATCAGCCCGCGCATCATTATCACCGCGCCACTCGCCTTGGCTTTCTACTATGCGTACGGCCGGCTCAGCGCGGAACGCCGCAACTGGATCGCCGACCTGCACTGCTTCCTCGGCACCGTCACTCTGGCTGCGCTGCTGCGATTCGACCTCGATATGGACCTGGTAGCGGTGGCCTGGGCGGCGCTGGTTCTGGCGCTGGTCGCCATCGCCTGGAAAGCCGGACGCAGAATCTTTCTCGATCAAGCCCTGCTGCTGGCCTTCGGAGTCCTGTTTCGCGGCATCTTCCACAATCTCTACGAACGCAGCT
>Ga0187855_10003485_pt1 | contig 11526 bp, 13 predicted proteins | sample June2016WEW_8_10_2_FD_132969 | JGI IMG/M metagenome (GOLD analysis project Ga0187855, IMG submission 132969) | Peatland microbial communities from SPRUCE experiment site at the Marcell Experimental Forest, Minnesota, USA - June2016WEW_8_10 | ecosystem: Environmental > Terrestrial > Soil >...
CGAGTGCGCGAAGCGACGCCCGACGCCGTAGACGATGCTGGCGGCGATTGTCAGCACCGCGAGTAGTCCGTCACCGAGAGAGAAACGCAAGGTGATCGCGACCGGAATGACGGCGCCCACGACCCAGAGCAACTGTTGACGTACGGCGAATCGCGCGAAGGTCCGACCTTGGGCACCGGGCGCGACGTGGCGTTGCGTGATCGCGTCGAAGGTCGGCTGGGCCACCGCGGCGCAAAGTCCCAGCCACCCGGCGAGGACGACCTGGGCGATCAACGTCGGATGCAACGACGCGAATCCGGCCCCCACGCCGGTCGCCAACAGCGCGAGTGTCAACAACGTCGACTCCGGGACGGCGTTTCGCACGCGCGTGACCAACGCCAGCCCCCCGAGTGCACCGAATGCGCTGAGCGCGAGCGCGAAGGCGAAGTACCCGAGCCCGGCGTGTTCGCGTCGAAGACCGAAGGCCAGGAGGAACGTCGCGAAGCCGACCGTGAAGCGCATCAGCGCCGCCGCGCCCAGTCCCCAGAGGACCTCGACGTCGCCCAAGGGATTGAGGGCGTTGCGGTCGCGTTCGGCCTGGCTAAGCCCGGCGACCTCGTCGCGCACGACCTTCGCGGGACGTTGCAGTCGAAGGCTCGCGACCGTCGCCGCGATGAAGACCACCGAGGCGGTGACCAGGACACTGGTCGCGCCGACGCCCTTCAGGATCCCCGCGCCGATCGATCCGATCACGAGTCCGCTGAGCGTGCCGAGCAACGTCAACTGCGCGTTGAAACCGGAGTAGCCCTTCTCCTGTTGGACCGCCGTGCTCGGCCACCCCGCGCCCCCGACGTGATCGGAGTGCTCGCGCAACTGGTCGGTGCGGGCCATCTCGGGAACGAGCGCCCCTCGGGTCACGACGTAGAGCTTCGAGGAGATGAGGACCACGAACGCCATCGGGAAGAGCCAGAGTGAGTTGAGGTGCTCGCTCATCATCCAACAGAACACGGCGCGCACGACCGCCGATAGGGCGACGAGGATGCGCCGACCGTTGGCCGACTTGTCGATCAGCGGTCCGAGCAACGGCGACACCACCGCGAACGGCGCGATGGTCAACAAGAGATAGGCCAGTACCCGCCCCTTGGCCTCGGTCGGTGACACGGAGAAGAAGAGTGAACCGGCCAGTGAGACCGTGACCAACGTGTCGCCGGCCATCATCAAGACGTGTACGAGCGCGAGTCGGCCGAAGGCCGTGGTTTGGTCGAAGAGTTCCTGCGCGGAGGCCCACGCGAGAGAGCCGAATCCCCGTCGTCGCACGCATATGAGCGTAGGTGATGAGTGCTCGCGCGAAAAAGCGCACGCACGCTCTGCTAAACCGTCTCGGTGCGCTGGTCCTTCTTGGCGAACCTCCCGATCGCCGTCGCTGTCGCGTGGCTGTGGTCGCTGCTCGCGTTCCTCGTGGGTCGTGTCGTGCGTCGTCACTCCACGATCGACGTGTTCTGGGGCGCCGGTTTCGTCGTGGTCTACCTCGAGAGTCTCCTCTTCGCCCACTTCGGGTATCCGATGAGTCACGTCGGCATCGCGGGACCGTCGTTCGCCAACCGCTTCGTCGTGCTGGTCTTCGTCGCGTTATGGGGGCTGCGACTGGCGTTCTATCTCGCGAGTCGCCAGCGCGGCGCGGCGGAGGACACCCGTTACGTCCTCATCATGAAAGGCGCGCGGGGTCGTAACGAGACGCTCTACGCCCTGCGAACGATCTACGGGCTCCAGGGCCTCTTGTTGTGGTTCGTCTCGATGCCGTTGCAGTGGATCGCCTTCCACGAGAACGTCGGCGCGCTGTTCGTGCCCGGACTCGCGCTGGTGGCGATCGGCGTTTTCTTCGAGGCGACCGGCGACGAACAGCTGCGTCGGTTCATCGCCGACCCGGCCACTCGCGGCACGACGATGAACCGAGGACTGTGGCGCTACACGCGACACCCCAACTACTTCGGCGACGCCGTGGTGTGGTGTGGCTTCTACGTCGTGGCGTGCGCGAGCGGCTGGGGTTGGCTCACGATCCTCTCCCCCGTCGCGATGGTCTATCTGCTGACCTCGTTGTCGGGTAAGCCGATGCTCGAGCGCAGGCTCACCAAGACCCGCGCCGGGTACGACGAGTACGTCGCGACCACGAGTTCGTTCATCCCGCGACCGCCCCGCAAGACGTGATCTAGTTCGAGAAGCAGCCCTGGTGGTAGATGACGCTCGGCAGGATCGTCGCCTTGCAGTCGGTCGCGCGCGAGACGAGGGCCCACTTCGCGCTCGACTCGTTGTAGGCCAGCACTTCGGTCACGCCGATCGCGTCTTGGCCGGTGCCGACGGTCGCCCACGCGTAGGCCCACTCACCCTCGCACCCGTAGTTCTGGATCGACGAGAGGTGGAACTCACCGTCGAAGGCCTGGCCGAGCGCCGCCGTCGTGCACGGCACGGGAGGGTTGGCCGACGCGGCACTCGAGGTGGTGCGCAGGCTCAGCACGACCAGCGCCACCAGCACGAGGACGGCGATCACGAGGCGCGACAACTTCATGTTTTCACTACACCACAAAATCGCCGTCAGGGATGCGCAACGATGACGCCGAGCAGGGCGGCCATCGAGGACTCCCACTCCGCGTTGTCGATCGGCGTGGTCGACACGTCGTCGAGGGTGCGCCCGACGAGGAGGACCTGGATGAGCACCGCGACCGAGTGCGCGGTGAGCTCTCGATTGAGCCACTCGCGCTGCTGTCCGTACTCCACGATCGACTGCAGTTCGAGGGTGAGGCGCGATTGGGTGGCGCCGATGAGCGCGCGCAGTTCGGGGCGCATCATGGAGGCCGCGACGATACGTGCTCGAAGGGCCCGCCGGGCGCGGCGTTCGTCGCTTGAGGCGAAGGTCCCGACGAGGGCCTGCAGCGACACGAGGTACTCCTCGAGGGTTCGGGCCGAGACGCTGACCAACTGCAGCGTCGCGATGTCCTCCTCGGCCAGTTTCGTGAACATCTGGTGGTAGGCGGCGTCGATGACGCCCTCTCGCGATCCGAAGTGGTGGTACACCGAGCCGTAGTTGACACCGGTCGCTTCGCAGATCTCCGGGATGCGGATGAGCGATTCGTCCGCCTTCATCAGGCGTTCACCGACCGCGTCCAGGACGGCCTGCATGACCGGCGCGGAGCGGTTCTGTTTCGCCATCAAACTATATTAACGGAATGATTCGCACCTTTGACAATCTGTATAGCGTAAACCACCTGTTCACAGGCCAATTGTTCGAATGTTGTGCTAGTCCAAACGACGCGGTCCCTTACCGGTGCGTATCGTTCGGAGGGTCGCAACGCGCCCGCGTCACCAAGTGACGGGCAGTTCCGCCATACCCCGCAAGAACGGGTGCGGTTGGTAGACCGGCGTGAAACCGTCAGCCAGTCGAAGGTTCGGGAGACGCTGCGCCAGCGTCTCGAGCGCGACTCGCGCCTCCAGACGCGCCAACGGAGCGCCGATGCAGTGATGGATTCCCCGACCGAAGGCCAGGTTCGGCGCGACGCGACCGCGATCGAGGGAGAACGAGGTGGCGTCGGCGTAGTGACGCTCGTCGCGGTTCGCCGCGAGATAGACGAGAAAGAGCTTCTGGTCGGCGCGGACCGTCTGTCCGAGGAGCTCGGTGTCGCGCGTCGCGACGCGCCACATGCCATAGACCGACGGGTCACAGCGCAGGGCCTCGTCGAAGAACTGCGGCGCGAGGTTCGGTTCCTCGACCAACGCGTGCCAACGTCCCGGCACTGACAGGAGTCGCCACAGCACGTTCGTGAGCTCGTGGGCCAGGGTCTCGTGGCCGGCGAGGAAGAGGCCGGGGACGAGCGAAAGCATCTCGCGTTCGCTGAGCGAGTACTCGTCTCGACCCCGCGCGATCACCGTCAACAGGTCGTTCTGGGGCCGAACGTAGCGCTCCTCGATGAGCCGCGCGATCATCCGGTGCATCTCCAGGATGTTGTTCGCCATCGCGAGCTGCTGGTCGAGCGGCACGCCCATGAGGAGCGCGATGGCGAGGTCGGGCCAGTCCTTCACTCCCCGACGAAGCGACGGCATGGCCTTCTTCGGCATGCCGAGGAGCAACGCCACGACCCGCAGCGGCAGCGGGTACGAGAACTGACTGAGCAGGTCGGCGTCCGAAACGTTGTCCAGTCGCCCGACCAGCTCCTCGCAGGCGTAGCGGATCATGGCTTCGTGCGACGCCACGGCACTCGTGGTGAAGGAGGACTCCATCACGGCACGCAACCTCGTGTGATCGGGCGGGTCCACGCCGATCAGGGTGCCCTCCATCGGGATCTCGTCGCCGAACAGTTCGAGCACCTCGGGTGACAGCAGTTCATTGATGGAGAGGATCTCCCTGGAACAGAACAGCTCGGGGTCTCGCAGGACCGACACGACGTCGTCGTAGCGAGTGACGATCCACGCGTTGAGGATCGGGCTGAAGAAGATGGTCCTCTCGTCGCGCGCGCGGGCCAGGACCGCGTCCGGCTCGGTCATGAAGCCCGTGTCGAAGGGGTTGAAGGCCGACTCCAGAGGAATGTTCTCGTCGGTGGTTTGGACTGCCATGGTGCCGGGACCCGCGTTCAGTTGTCAGTGGAGATTGCTCGGCGCGGACGCGCCAGTGAAATGACGTCGCCGCCAATGTACCAAGCACGAGTTTCGATCGAGCGGACTTGGCCGTCCCGCCGCGCTCGACGCGCACCGAGACGGCCCGGCGGTGGAGCCGCGGCGCTCACGACCGTAAAAGTTTGTCATCGGTGGTCACCGAATAGGTCGTGGTCACGCACTATTTTTGCTATATGGATCCGAGCGTTCAGTTCCTCTTGGGCCACGACCTTCCCGAGCCCGAAGGCGCGACGATACACTCGATCGTGCCCCAGGCGCCGGCCTCGATTGACGACGACAAGATTGGCTTCACGCTGGACGTTTCCATGCGCCTCGATCAGGAACAGTCCCAGGACATCCGCGCGGTCGTCGTACCCATCGCCGAGTCGCCGCCGCAGGACCTCGCCGACTCCGCGTAGCTGGTTACAGTGTCTCGTCGATCAGTCGATCGACTGGGATATCTCCCAGATGTACCCGTCGGGATCCTTGAAATGCGCCGTGCGACGCCCCCATTCGCGGTCCGTCGGATCGACGATGAAGGCGACGCCCCTGGACCGGAGTAGGGCGAAGGACTCGTCGACGTTCTCGACGAAGATGTTGAACAGTCCGACCGGTTTCTGTCCCTGGGTCGTGCCCAACGTCTCCCCGGGCAACATGTCCGAGGCCGACGGCACGCTCACCAGGAGGAACATCACGTCGCCCAGGAAGAGCCCGGCCGAGGTCGCGTCCCCGAACCCGAAATTGAAACCGAGGACGTCAACGTAGAAGTTCTTGGCCCGTTCGACGTCCTCGACGAACAGCACCGGTGGTCCGAATTCACCAATAGCCACACTCACGGACAACCTCCGATGCTCGATTCCGTCCCATATCCTCCATGCTGGTCAACCCAAGGTAGCGCGACCGGACGCGGTCGTTATGATGCGCTGCAGGACGTCTAGATCTCGCATCCTTCCAACCGAGCTACGTTGTGGCCTTCAAGAAGCGAGTGTGAAATGGTGCACATCGAAATGACGTTGCCGTTCCGAGAAACGTGCGGCGTCGTGGCCGCAACGCAGGTGCGGGCGCTGTCATGAGCGACGCGGCCAGCGAACGCAACGTCGTGTCGAGTCAATCTGGCGGAGCGGTGTTTCGAACCCACCGATTCTCGACGGTTGGGAAAAGAACCGGGTGGGGTCGTTGGAGAAAGATCGCACGTCGCAAGACATCTGCCGTGACGAATTTCCGCCGACCGGACACGATGGATGCATCCGAATCTGCGTAGCGACCCGTGTTCACATGACCCGCTGACCTAACTACGCGGAATCCCTCGAAAGGCGATGACTCGATGTGACGACGCGACCAACATGAGGCCGTCGCCCACGCTCGGTGTGGTGAAGTCATTGTCGACGGAGCCAATGGCGGCCCGCCGACGGACCTGGCCCGTCGACGCGTCGAGTCCGTATAGGACGCCGTTCTTCCCGACGGTCCACACCAGACCGGCCGCCACGATCGGCGGGCCACTGCCGTCCACATTCGCATTCCACAGCACACGTAGCGACGCCGGCGACTCGGTCACGCGCAGCGCGACCGTACCGTCGAGACACGGCAGGTACACGGTCATTCCTACGACCGCGCTCCCTCCGTCGATGTCGTTCGAACACACTGACGACAGGCTCGCCTCCTGGGTACCGATGCCGCCGAGATGAGCACCGTTCAAGAGATAGACGGTCGGTGACTTTCCCGCGAGAACGACCTGACCGTCGCTGAGCAAGACTGGCGATGTCGACATGTCAAGGTCGGCCGAGTTGTCCGACGGCCAGCTCGTGGGTGCGAAGTACTGCATGAGCCGTCCGGTCGACGTCAGTTCGAGCACCGAGTCACTGTCGTCGTAGCCCTGGCTCGCGTTGTACACCGACCCATTACCGACGCTGACCCACACGTGGTCGCGCGCATCGACGACCGGCGCGGCGCCACCCATCCACACGGCCCCCTGGCTGTCGCCCGGTCGATTGTCGACGGTGAAGATGGCCGGTCGTGATCCGCTCTCCTTCACAGAGATCACGCGTCCGCGGTAGGTCGCGCAGTCACCGTCGTTGCCACCCATCCCGAAGACGACGCGTCCGTCGACGAGGTTCAAACCGGTGCGCTGGAGGAGCGCCGCCGGGGTCGACCCTGACGGATCGACGCGCTCGCGAAGTTCGATGGACCCGTTCGTCGTGCGCAGGCCGAAGAGGAAATGCTCCGGGTGGCCGCGAACGAGCTCGTCGGCCACGACGAAGATCTCGTTACGTGCCGAGTCGATCACCGGTGTGCCGGTGATCCCCACGGTCGGCGCGATGTTCCCACACGGCAGGTCCGTCGACGGAACCGCTATGGCGAGGTGCCGAGACCACGCAACCGATCCGTGCAACGAGGTGAGCGCGTAGACGGTGTCGTTCTCCGTCGCGACGAAGACGTCATTCGCATAGACCAGCGGCTCGCCGTAGATCTCTCCGGACAACTCCGGCGAGGTCCACGCCCGCTTGGAGGTGGTGACGGATTGGAGGACCGTCGAGACACCACTCCCGAGTGCGTCGCCGTGATAGACGGTCCACGCGGAATCGCTCTGCGGTGCCGCCGTCGAAGGTTCCTGGGCGATGCCCACGAACGTCGAGATGACGAGTGCCCCGACGACCAACGCCGCGAGTGAACGAAGGTGCCCCATGGTCAACTCAAGCTAACGGGGAGATGTCAAATTCTCGCCATCGTGGCGACAACTGGACTAGCGATTTCCGAGCCTGGTCTGACCGTCGAGCAGTTCGCGAGCGATCTCAAGGTGTCCCGAATGCGTCGCCGTCTCTTCGATCATGTGCAGGACGACCCATCGGACACTGGGAACCTCTTGGTCGAAGTGGCGTCCCTTCGGTTTGTCCGACATCGACACCTTGGCGAGAACCGCGTCGGACATGTCGCAGATTTCTTGGTAGTTGCGAAGTACCTCGGCCGACGGTAGATCGGAGACGAACGCGGCGTACGGGTCGTACGGCACGTAGTCCTCATCCATCGAGTGGTCCTCCTGGTTGCCTTCGACGATCTGTTGGAACCAGTGATACTCCGCACCGCCCAGGTGTTCGACGAATCCCGCGGGAGTCCAGCCCGAGGGAACGACCGACCTATGCCAGTCCTCTTCGCTCAGTCCTCCCACGATCGAGCGAACCGAGGCCCGCTGGCTCTCGAGGAACTCAATCAGTGCGGTCTTTTCGTCGTCTTCTTCGCTCATGGCGTCATACTGTCACAAGAATCCCATTGACGCTCGGCCTAGATCGTTACCTCGTCCGCGTCCAGGTCGAGGATCGCCGACATGGAACGTTCGAGCATGCTCGTCGCGAGCGCCACCGCCCGGTCGTTGACGAGTTCGACGGCGCCACCCTGTAGGGGGTAGCAGAGACAGAAGAGGATCGCCCGGCGGTACCCGAGCCAGAAGTCGTCGAACGAGTAGTCGGTGACGCCGTGCTCGACCAACGTCTCGTAGTAGAGCCTGGTGAGCTCCTCTTCGTACGCGCGGCGATCCGCGACCGCGAGGCTCTGGCTCATGAAGTAGCCCAGGTCGTTCACACCGGTGGCCGCCGACGCGATGGCCCAGTCGACCAGTGAGACGGTCGACGCGTCGTCGTCGTGAAAGAAGATGTTGTCGAGGCGTACGTCGCCGTGACACAGCGTCATCGGATGGTTCTCGATGTCCTCGAGCAACGGGGGTCCGACCTCGGGCCAGCGGCTCGCGAGGTCCCGTATCCGATCAGGGATCAGGTGTCCGAAGCGCTCGTCAATGATTGGCCACGACATACTCGCGGCCTGACCGTTGAACTGCGGGTACGGCGCCCGGCTGAACCTCGGTACGTAGGACTCGCCGAGCCGCTCGTCCTGCCACCAGTGGGCGTGATGGAGGGCGAGCTGGTAGGTGACGGCCCGCGCATCCTCAATCGGACAGCCCTCGAGTTGGTCGTCGGACCGGAGTCGACCCAGGTCCTCCATCAAGATCACGAAGTCATCCGAGTCCGGATTGTGCGCCGCGTAGTAGAGCGCCGGTGGTCGCATCCCGAGCTCGGTTGAGAGGTTGCGATAGATCGCGACCTCGGTCTCGTAGAATCGGTACCCCGCCGCGATCATTCGTACCATCTCGTACGGCGGCGCGATCTTCGCCACCAGTGAGCTCGGACCGCTGCCACGCACGTAGGTGGGGGTCAGCCGGAACAGCAGACTCATGACCCCGATGCCCACCCCGATGGGCTCGATGGTGACCGCCGAGATCGAGATTGGCCCGTCGCCACCGGTGAGCGCGGAACTCAACCATTCGGACGTGATCTCCTCGGGCGACGTCGGCACCGCGACGTCGAAAAATCCAGCCATACATCCCCCCTTGGCCCAAATGAAGATTACGTCAGATCGTTCTCATTCGCACGGGCGAACCGACGCTTGTTGAATCGAGAGCGCAGCGTCAAGACGAGAATGTACCCACACGCGGGGGCGATGAAGACGTTCGGCAGTGCGATCGGCAGTCTGTCGGTGGCGAATCCGTAGATCGTCCATAGAACTGCCTGCGATGTCGCAATTGCGTAGGCGACGACACTTAATCCGGTCATGGCGAGGTGGTCATTCCTACGCCGAATCGCGCGCCACAGCTGGGGTGAGAACTGACCAACGTCAATGATCGCCGCCAGGTAGCCGATGAGAAGTATCACGCCCGAACCCGAGCCCTCGTGACGACGGAGACGATGAGGAGGCTCATGACGAGATTCACGCAGGCCGCGACGATCACCGGGACGCCATGAGTGCCGATCCCGTACACGAGCAGTAGGGCGTTGAAGAGCATTCCCGCGTAGTACGCCGTGACACTGATTCCGGACAGTGCCCTCACGTCGTGGCGCTGTTGGATGACCCGCCACCCCTGCGGAAGCCACATGAGGAGAGCGCCCAAGCTCGCGAGGTATCCGATCGCGTCGATCATCAGTCCATGTTGTCAGTTAGATTTGGGTCCGAATTCTGAGACGGGGTCTTGGGTGACCTTATTGGCTTTTCGCCTCGTTCAAAGGAGATGATCTGGTGCGCAAAGTAGTTGTCTACGAGTTGCTGTCGCTTGACGGCGTCGCCGAGGACCCGGACGAGTTCATCACCGAGTTCGATGACCTGATGGAGGAGAACCTCGATCGCGTCATCTCCGCCCAGGACACCGTGCTCCTCGGACGCCGCACGTACGACGACTGGGCTGCGTTCTGGCCGGACAGCGACATCGAACCATTCGCGAGCTTCATCAATGGCGTCGAGAAGTTCGCCGTGACCTCGACGACCCCAGAGAGGAGTTGGTCAAATGTCTCGGTCATGGACGGCGAACTGGTCGAGTTCGTCACTGACCTCAAGCAGCGCTCGGGTGCCGACATTGGAGTGCACGGGAGTATCGCACTGGCCCAATCGCTGCTCGAAGCCGGCCTCGTTGACGAACTACGCCTTGTCATCGCCCCGGCCCTGCAGATGCACGGGCGCAAGCTCTTCGACAGAGCTCTACCTACTCGACTAACTCTGACCCGTGAAGTCGCGTCGCCCTCGGGCTACCTACTCCTCGACTTCAAAGTCGGTAGCTGAGGTCGAGCATCGCTACAACGCGCGGTCAATCGTCTTGCCTAGCCATTCCGACGGCCGGTGATCTGGGTCACCCCAAAATCGCAGAATTACCCTGCGAGACTGGAACTACCGCGTTCCGGTGGCACGAACCCTCCGAGCGGTGCTAAAAGTATGTACCGGTCAGGCTGGCCGGGAAGAAAACTGGGGGTAGGACATATGGGATCTCCAACCGTGTTTGCTCCTATGGTTGACGAGAACGAACGATGACGAACAACCTTCACCGACTGAAGCAGCGTCGTGACAATGGTGAGATCGACGGCTTCACGTTGTTCGAGATCCTCATCGTCATCGTGGTTCTCGGCATCTTGGCGGCCGTCGTGATCTTCGCTCTCGGTGGCATCACCGGCGAGAGCGCCGTCGCCGCCTGCCAGGCTGACGGTGCCACGGTTTCATCGGCAATGTCCGCCTTCAATACTCAAAACCCGGGCACCGCGGTAACGATCCCGCTGCTTCTCAGTGGCACCTCCGAGGATGGTAATAACGCGTACATTCAGTCGTGGCCGATGAACACGCCGCACTACGCCTTCGAGATCTCAACGGCAGTTGGTGCGCCCGACGCCGCTGCGACCGCCGCGAACCAGTTACAGGTCGCCATCGCGCCTCCCGATGGAGTCGTCTTAGCAACTCAGAGCGAGTACTTCCCGTACAACGGTCCCAGTTCTTGCGTCGGAGTCTCGTAAGGCGAGAAACATCGAACCGACGATTTAAGGGGCAGCGCAGCGGGAGCAGCGTCGACACAATTGCGTCGATTGCCACCGTTTCGACGCCTCGCGGTGTTAAAAAAGTGTAGTGAAGAGGTCAGTGACGTTGGTCCTGTGTGTCGTGACAGTGGGCGTGGGCCTCTGGGTGATGAACACTTCCCAAACCTTGGACTCTGCGTGCACGCTTAGTGCGCGGACGGGTGGCGGTGGCGCGTGCGTCAGCGGTATGCCCTTCTACCTGCTCGGAATCGCGCTCATCGCCACGGGGGCGGTAACGGCGGTCGTCGCGCTCTCGACTTTGGTGCGCAGAATGAGGCACGAGTCGGCCCGACGGGAGCGATCGACGATCACCACCTTGCACGCACCGGAGAGTGAATCGCTACGCGACGTTGCGTGACCCGGCCGCTCCGATTTCCTTCGAGCCGTCTTCGTCCTACTGCGCGAGATCGCTCAAAGAGACCGAAACGGAGTTGATCGACTCCACTTTCGTACAGTTCCACATGATCGCGAAGGTTGTGACAGCGTCGATCGGCGTTCGCGTCGGCGACCGACCTTGCGTGGCGTGCGGGCA
>Ga0187855_10003490_pt1 | contig 11519 bp, 9 predicted proteins | sample June2016WEW_8_10_2_FD_132969 | JGI IMG/M metagenome (GOLD analysis project Ga0187855, IMG submission 132969) | Peatland microbial communities from SPRUCE experiment site at the Marcell Experimental Forest, Minnesota, USA - June2016WEW_8_10 | ecosystem: Environmental > Terrestrial > Soil >...
CAGTTATGTCACCATGGCTCTATGAGCCAGCAGCCGCAACCGCCCAAGATCCAGATGAATAACACACCCGAATACCGGGAGAACTACGCCAACAGCGTGCAGATCCGCGTCAACCTGTGGGATTTCCTCCTGCTTTTCGGATTGGTCAACCAGACTTCGCCGGACAGCGTCACCATCCAGAATTTCCAGGGGATCTTCCTTAGCCCGCAGCAGGCCAAGGCGTTGCTGAACGTGCTCCAGCAGAACGTCACCCAATACGAAACGGCTTTCGGCGAGATCAAGCTCGAGCCGCACCAGGTGGGCGGGACCGTACAGTGAGCCCGGAGCCCGCGCGGCGCCGGCAGATACGTCCTGAAACCTACCTGTACTTCCTGGCCCTGTTCGCCTTCATCGCCTTTCTGACGCACGCGCCGTTGCTGCGCTTGCCATATTATTGGGACGAGTTGGGCCAGTTCGTACCCGCCGCGCTGGACATCTTTCACAGCGGCGCATGGATCCCCCACTCGACGGTTCCGAACGTGCATCCGCCGGCCGTGATGGCGTATCTGGCCGCGTTCTGGAGCGTGGCAGGCTGCTCGCCGCTCGCGACGCGCATCGCCATGCTGCTGTTGGCCTCCGTGGCAATCCTGGTGGGTTTCCTGCTGGCTATCGAGCTTTGCCGCAATGTGCGCGGCGCGCCTGCCTTCATGGCCGTGATCCTGCTTTGCGCCTCTCCGCTGTTCTTCGCGCAAGCCATGCTCGCGCAACTGGATATGCCGGCCATGCTGTTCACCTGCCTCGCATTGCTCCTGTTTGTGCAGCACAGGACGCGGCTGGCCGCCATGGTTTGCGTGGTGCTGGTCCTGGTGAAGGAAACCGGTCTGATCGTGCCGCTGCTGTTCGGCGCGTGGCTGCTGTATGAGAAGCGCCCGCGGGACGCCGCTTGGTTCCTGTTGCCCGGACTCGCGCTGGGCGCCTGGCTGGCGGTGCTGGCTCACGGTACCGGGCACCTGTTCGGCAACTCTGAATTCACGCGGTACAACCTGTACTACCCGTTCCATCCGGTTCGATTTGCGTTTGCACTGGGCCGCCGGCTGTATTACCTCTTCTTCCAGGATTTCCACTGGATCGGGACCATCGCGATTCTGCTGGCACTGCGGTTCCGCCTGCCGAGCCGCACGCGGTTGGCAGGCGAAAGCGCCTGCGCCACTCGGGGTGGGACAGACGCTTTCGTCTGTCAACCTACCCTAGCGGTCTTCTCCACCCGCGCCTGGCGGATCGCCTGGCTCCTGATCGGCATACATGTGCTATTCCTCAGCACCGTTGGCGGCGCGATGCTGGAGCGCTACCTGCTCCCGGTACTGCCCATCGTATACACGGCGATGGTCGCCGCCATGTCGGCCTACCGGCCTACGCTCAAGGCTGCCTGCCAGCTTGCCTTGCTCGCCGGATTGATTGCGGGCAACTTCTGGAATCCGCCCTATCCCTTTCCCTTCGAAAACAACCTGTCCTTTACGGACTTCGTCAAGCTGCAGCAGGCCGCGGCGGAATTCCTCGAGCGGAATTATGCGGGAGCGCGCGTCGCCACCGTCTGGCCCCTGACTTCCGCGCTCAGCCGGCCTGAATTCGGCTACGTCAGCCGCGCCCTGCCCGTGCACAGCCTTCCCGACTTCACCGCATCCAGCGTGGATAAGGTCGACTGGCACGACGCGCGGGTCTTCGTGCTGTTCTCGCGCATGTGGGACCCGGAGTGGAGTTGGACCCGCATCGAGTTGGTGCGGAAGATCTGGCGGCGGTTCTACGGCTACGAGCCGGAACTCTCGATCCCGGACATGCGGAGCAGACCGGTGTCGCCGCTGGCCCACTGGTCGCGGCGCGGCTTGTGGATTGAGGTTTACGAGGTCAACACGGGTACGGCTGCTTCGGCGCCTTAGGATCGAACAGCGGGATATAGCGCCCGTCGACATCGGTGAACCCATACTCCTTCGCGAGCTCTGCGGCCCATAGCAACTGCCCTGTCTTGCGGAACGCCTTGGGATCGGCCGCCAGCGCCGCCACCGCGCGACCCACATATTCCGGCGACTCGCTCAAATCGAAGCGAAACTGTTTCTTGAGCGCCTCCGTACGCATCTGCATCAGCACCCGCTCCGTACGCATAAATCCTGGATTCAGCCCCACCGCCGTTACCTTCGATTTCTTGAGTTCACGGCTCATGTCCGTTACCAGGCGGTTCACGAACTCGTGGCCCAGATCCCAGAGAATCTGTCCGCGATATGCCGACACATCGGGATGCAAATTGTCGGTGACGTGAACGATGAGTCCGCGCCGCTGCTTCGCCATGATGCGGGCGGCATGCACGCTGGCAAGCCACGCGGCGTTGATGGTGCCGGCTGTGTCGTGCCAGTTACCGGCGGGCAAATCCCAAAATGGCTTGGACCATGCGGCCATATCGAAGAGCGTGCCCCAGGCGGAATTCACCATGACGTCGAGCCGGCCCTGCTCCTCTGCGACGCGCCGGAAAAGCGCGGCCGCCTGCTCTTCGTTGCCCAGATCGCAGCGCGCCGGGATGCCGTGGCCGCCGCGCGCGCAGACTTCCTCGGCGGTATCTTCCACTGTGCCAGGCGCGCCATCGGCGGGCTTGGGTCCATGGCGCGAGGTGCGCGCCGCCACATATACAGTGGCGCCGGCGTCACCCAAGGCGAGCGCGATTCCCCGCCCTGCCCCGCGGCTGGCGCCCGTAACAACAGCGATCTTTCCCTGCAATGCCTTCATAATGGCAGCATAGGCCGCCATTCCTGACACCTAGTGTCATGATTCAATTGCTGGGATCGTTTTAGTGGCTCGCGGCCACGGGGAGATTAGCGATCAATGTCCGTCGCCGCCGTCGCCATGGCCGCCATGATCGCCGCCACCGCCGCCTTGATCGCCGCCACCACCGCCGCCGTTACCGCCGCCGCCACCGCCGCCGGACGTCGGAGATGTGGCAGGGGAATTCGCAAGCGCCAGCACGCTATTCGCCGAAGACCAGACCGAGCTCGCATTTGTGCCGGCGCCTATGAAAAGGCCTGTACCGGTAAGCGCGACGAGGGCTACCAAGAGCGTGTATTCGACCAGGTCCTGGCCGCGCTCCTGGCTGATGAACCTCCTGAACCAGTTCTTCATACTCGTCTCGATTCAGTACGCGATATAGCTCGCCTCGATCTTCTCGCATATATTGGGAACAATCAAATACTCGCTTTGGTTATGGCCGAATCGCCTGCTAAAGTCTTCCTATGCGTGCCGACCGGCTGCTTTCGATCCTCCTGTTGCTCCAGGTGCACCGGCGGGTGACTGCCCGCGATCTCGCCAAACGTCTGGAGTGCTCCGAGCGGACCATTCTACGGGACATGGAGGCGTTGAGCGTTTCAGGCGTACCGGTGGTGGCCGAGCGCGGTGCGGGCGGCGGCTGGAGCCTGATCGAGGGCTATCAGACTAAGCTCACCGGGCTGAACGCGGCGGAGATCCAGTCGCTGTTTCTCGCGCGGCCCCCGCGGTTGATGGCGGATCTGGGGTTGAAGCAGGAGGCCGACGCGGCGATGATCAAGCTGCAGGCGTCGCTGCCCGCCGGGTCCCGCCAGCAGGCGGATTTCGCGCGGGAGCGGATTCTGGTGGATACGCGCGGGTGGCGCGATCCCGCGGAATCGCTCGCCTGCCTGCCCGTGCTGCTGGATGCGCTCTGGCGGGAGCGGCAGGTTCGCTTCCAATACACCCGTGTGCTCGGCGAGCAAGGCGAACGGACCGGCGATCCGTTGGGACTGGTGGCTAAGGGAAGCGTCTGGTATCTGGTGGCGAGCGTGGAGAGCGAGCCCCGCACCTATCGCGTGTCGCGTGTTCGCGAAGCGGCGATTCTGGCGCAACCCGCCCGCCGCCCGCCGGGGTTCGACCTGGCGGCTTACTGGGAACGCTCGGCGGCGGAGTTTCGTGAGAAGCTGCCGCGCTACTACGCGACTTTCCTGACAAGCCCGGCAGTGATGCGCTGGGTGCGCTATCGCGGCTGGCGGCTGGAAGAAGAAGTCGCGGAAGGGGACGCGGTACGCGTGCGGCTGCGTTTCGATACCGAAGAAGAAGCGCTGCAGTTTGCGCTCAGCTTCGGCGGCGAGATCGTGGCGGTCGAGCCGTGCGAGCTACGGGCGAAAGCGCTGGACGCCGCGTTGGCCATCGTCCAGCGGTATGCTGTGTAGTGGCGCATGCTTCAGCGCGAGCGGACCGGGGTGGTCCCTCACCAATGCCGAAAACCTTGCACCGCTTCGTGGCGCAGGCACTCCTGCCGGCGCAGGCGAGTTTTGCTCGCCTAACTTCCGTCGTGGGTTTCTGGAGAGCGTGCCGCCGTGGGCTTCAGCCCACGGTTCAAAAATTCGGCGAGCTGATCTCAGTTCGTGCGCGGCTTCTTGAATGACCGGCAATTGCCCACATTGTGGCTCAGCAGATGGCTCAGCACAAGGACCAATGGCGTTGTCCCATCCTTCGCAAGGACGCCTGCCGGCTCCGCGCAGGCTTGCGACATATCTTGCAAGATCGCGAATGCCTCGATGTCATAGTACGCGCCTGGTCGCAGAGTGACAATCGCTCTCCCGTTCTCGTCAGTGATCGCCGTGGTTTTCGTCACCGGGTTCTCCCAAATGTCATCCGCCGCGACGATGGAAGCCCGCGCGACCGGCTTTCGATCGAAGCCCAGGACGGTCACTGCAACGGGAATCGACGGCGGAGGCAAATCGGGCGGCAAAACAAATCTCAAGTTGTCGACTTTTTGACCCGCGCCGACGATCACGATCCCAGCTTCCGCGCGGTTGATCGTTCCAGGAAAAAATGCTTTCCGATAATATGGCTTGCCATCCCATGGCGCAAAGTTCATGTTCACCGCGAAGACGTACGACCCGGGAGCGAGTAGACCGAAATCGAAACTCCCGTCAGCCTCGGTCAACGCGTGGGTTGCCTCCCAGTACAAGGGATCCGGGGGGGTGGCGTGCGCCAGCTTAGCAGTTAGGAAGAGGCCGTGAGCCGGTGTGCCATCTGCGTAATAGGCTTGCCCGCGAATGTGTCCATCCACGCGCGTGCTCCAGGAAATCTCGGCGCACGCGCGATCCTGGAGCGCGACCGTGGACTTTTGGAACGGCGCATACCGATCGGGAGCCGCCGCCGACACGCTGTACTGTCCCGGCGGCAGCCCGTCTGCCTTAAACTTACCGCTCGCGTCGGATGCTACGGTCTTCGATTGCGGGCCGCGAATCGAAACGGCGATGCCGGCTAGAGCGGAGGTGTCGTATCCGCCTTCGGCGTTCAACTGCTGACTCGAAATTTCGCCGAAGATGGAACCGCCCGCTGGAGCGTGCGGGAGAGCCTCCATCCACTGAATGTCCGCATCGCCGGCCCGGCTCGTTACTTCATGCGTCCGCGTGCAGCGGCCGGTGCTGACGACGCCATCCTTGCCGGAAAACGCGTAGACAACGTAGTCGTGGCCTGTCTCGAAATCGTATCCACATGCCGACTCTTGATCGTTGGTGTGGATGACCACCTCGCGTGCCACATCTCCTCTATAGGTTTTCGATACTTCGAAGTGGACAACATACTGCCCCGGAACAATAACCGTGATCGTCTTACCGTTCGCCGTTCTTTCCTCAAGTGGCTTGTCGTAGATGTGGCCGACACTGACCACGTGTCCGAGGAATAGGATGGGTGTGCTCCAGTAAACGGAACAGACCGGCGTCGGACCGGTGCAAGAGCACCCCAGCCCGAGCTTCGCTCCGACTACAAGAACGCCCAGTACGAACGAAATTGGTTTCGTTCCCATGGGTCAATGCGTCATCGCGTAAACCACATAGTTCACGCCGATGCGGATTCCCAGCGCGGAATACTTCTCCGGGTAATGTGGATCGTCCGCCCATTCCCACGAGTCTCCAATATCCGAATTGAACGAGATGGCCACCATCACCCGGCCATGGTCGTCGTAGATGCCGCGCCAGTGAGGGATCTCGCCGTCGTTGCGGTAAGTGGTTCCGCGGGCCAGAGCCCACTCGCCTGGAACCTGATAGCGGTCGTCCAGGTTGTAAATGGTGTGGAAGATGGCGTCGCTGCTATCGATTTCCACGACGGGACGGTCCGGAAAAACGAGTTGCATGCTCTCTTCGAAGCGCTCCCACTCTTCGGTTCCCCAGAAATCGTCGAGCATGAGGAATCCGCCCCGCAGAAGATACTCGCGAAGGGCTTTGGCCTGGGCGCGGGTCAATTTCCAATCGCCCATCTCGCCGGCGCACAACCAGGGGTAATTGTAAACATCGTCTCCGTCGTCCAGGTTGACGGGCTGTTCCACTGAGCGCGCCTGAATGCGGGTCAAGCGGCGAATGGCCTGCGCAAAGTGGCGATCCGCGCGCGGATAGTCCTGTGTCCAGCTCGTGTGCCCTTCCCGCCAGTCGCCACGACCGCCATAAAAGCGGGCGTAGCGCCCGAAACGGGCGTTGGGATGGTTCGGGTACATCAAGCGGCCGAAGATCCATTCGGCCTTGTCCCGCCAGTCGTCCGGCAGCGCTACGTCATCGTATGGTTCCAGGCTGGGATAAACGCGGAAGGGCTGCTGGGAGGCACACAACGCGGTGAGTAAGATGATGCCGGCCCACCACGACTTCGGGAGCTTCATTTCCGAGTGCCTTGCCTTGAGGATAGCACTGAATGTGGGGCAGTCCTTGGCGGGTAGTGCGCTAAATCTAGCGCAGTACCCCTTAGCGAGGCTAGGCGCGCTTCGCTTCGCGGCGGATGCCCTCGGCAATCCACATCCGGAGCTGCGTCTGGTACCCTACCGACTTGGCCGCCGCGATATGCTTCGCAGCGGCGATCTGTTCGGAGCCAGACGCAGTGAAATCGGAGACCTTGCGCGGGCATGGCGGTCGCGGATCTTCCTGGCCAACGCGGCCGACGGCTTGGCCTGAGGGGCCTCGGGCAACCGATCCCATACGCTCGCGACAGAATAACTCTCGAGATACTCGGCTGCATCCTTGTCCGATGGAAACTTCGGGAGTGGCGACCTTGGGGCAGTAAGTTTTTTCTTCATCGCTCTACCTACTTGCGGCGAAATAGAGCCTATGGTGGGAAAGTTATAACTTCTCGTTGAGAATGCGCCGGCTCCTGACGTAGCTCGGCAGGTACTGCTCCAAAGTATCCGCCGTAAGCTTGGCCGGCACTTCGAAAAACCGTTTCCCTTTGGCGTAGGCGTTTGTGCAATTACGGGTTGCACGGAAGAGGGCGTCTTGAATCTCGTGCCTTGCGCGACTCTCCAAGTCGATCGGAGATGGCAGCGCGGAATCCTGCAGCTTGTCACCGTAGTGTTTGTTTAGAGCGTCACGATCGGCAACGATTAGTGATTCCATGCAAGTTGTCATAAACAACACTTGATCGTCGGTGGCTCCGGCTGGCTTCGTCCAATTGTCCCGACCCTTCAGGTGCTTCCACGTGGCTTCCAGGTCCGCCAACGGATCCTCGCTATCAATCCACATGGCGACGTAATCGCCGGCGGACTTCTCAGCGTGGCCGATCTTGAAGTCGTCAAACGCGGCGCCATGTGAACCACACGCGTGTAGCCGCGGCATCCGTCCTTCGAACCCGGACTTCTCCAGGAGCCTACGGAAGCCTTCGCGGCAGCGGATCTGCAGTTCCTTCGAGTCTGCCCCAACCGCGCCGCCTTCCAGGTAAAGCGCCGATCTCACCAGCGCGTTCCTCCGATTTCGCCGCGTGTCCACAACTCGCCCAGCCGGTACTTAGCCAGCCATTTCGTCAGATCCTCCTTCTTGAGCCGGCGCATTTCAGTCCTGTGCTCATGCTTTTCGCACACGACTACAACTTCCGGACGTTCGGTCGTCGCATCGACGAGGATGTCGGAATGTGTTGTGACGATAAGCTGTGTGCGTTGCGACGCGACCACTAGAAGGGCCGCCACCTTCGGCAGGATGTCCGGGTGCAAGCCAAGTTCCGGCTCTTCGATACAAATCAGCGGCGGCGGCTCCGGGTCGCAGAGAATTGCGAGAAGGCAAAGGTAGCGGAGCGCACCGTCGGACAGGCGCGTCGCCGGAACCGAAGAATCACCCTCGCTGAAAAAGACCTGAACGGTGCCACCCTCAACGACAGGTTCAAAATCGGTCACGCTTTCATATAGATCTTTCAGTCCTTCCAAGATGGCGGCCTTTGCTTTCGGCGTCCGCCGCAGGCGGCTCAGGAAAAGGCCCCGATTCGAAAAATCCTCTTCGAGACGATCACTCCTGATATCGGTCTTCTGGGGTTCCCGAAATACAGTGTTCCGCCCAAAAGCCCACTCCCTGTAGATACGGATCGTCTCGTAGCAGTCGGCCAGATAAGCGATCTCCGGATACTGCTCCGGATCGCGGCGCTGCGCCAGAATAGACAGCCCGGCGTTGATGGCTCCAGGCGGCAGCTTGCGTCCCCCGATGCTGCCCCTCGTGTTGATTACGGGGTGTCCGCCTTCGAAACGATAGTAAAAGAACGGCCCGCCTAGACCCTTTAGGGCCACCTCATCTTCGACGCGCTCATCCTCCAAGCGAAAGCCCTGTTCGTCGCGAAAGGATAGAACGTGCCTTAGGGACTCTGCCCCCTTCGAGTACTTGATGACGATTTCGAATCGACGCCGAGTCGCGACGCCCGCCCTTCCACAACCACTCGGAGACACCGCCGCCACGGCGTACGACACCACGCAGATCCATACTCGAAGCCGCTGAAACCGGCGCTGCGCGTATGAGGGACAGCGCTTCAATCAGGTTGGATTTTCCGGCCGCATTTGGACCAATGAGAACATTGAGCGCCTCCAATTTTAAGGGTGGTGTGCCGGGTCCGAACGAGAGCAAGTTGTCGAGTTTGATCTCCAGCAGCAGGCGCCGGTCTGCCTGGTTTATATGCTGCATCAGTTCAGTCGCCTCGCCCCGTGACCACCGCCTTCACGAAATCCCGGTTCATGCGCGCGATGACTTCCAGCTTAATATCTTTCGGACACACCGCCTCGCATTCCCCGATGTTGGTGCAACTTCCAAACAGCTCCCGGCTAACCTGCGCCACCATCGCGACAGCCCGCCGATACCTCTCGGGCTGGCCTTGCGGCAGCGTGCCGAGATGCATAATCTTGGCGCCCGTGAACAGCGCGGCCGCCGCATTCGGACACATGGCCACGCAGGCGCCGCAGCCGATACACGCGGCCGCGTCCATGGACAGGTCGGCGGCTTCTTTGGACACCAGAATCGCATTGCCATCCGGCGCGCTGCCGGTGGGCGCCGTGATGAACCCGCCTGCGGCGATGATGCGGTCGAAGGCGCCGCGGTTCACCACCAGGTCTTTGACGATGGGGAAAGCGCGCGCCCGCCACGGCTCCAGGTAAAGCTCATCGCCATCCTTGAAATGCCGCATGTGTAACTGGCACACCGTAGTGCCGCGCTGCGGACCGTGCGCCACGCCGTCGATCATGAAACCGCACATACCGCAGATGCCCTCGCGGCAATCGTGATCGAAGGCCACCGGCTCCTCGTTCTTAGCGATGAGGCTCTCGTTCAGAACGTCCAGCATCTCCAGAAACGACATCTCCGGATTCACGTCGCGGACTTCGTACCGCACCATGCGCCCCTTCTCGCTCGCATTGCGCTGCCGCCAGATGTGCAGAGTGAGATTCATTTACTTATAGCTCCGTTGACTCGGGTGCACATAGTCGAAATGCAACGGCTCTTTGTGCATCTCGGCCAGCCCATCGCCGTGGAACTCCCACGCCGCCACATAGGAGTACTCCGTGTCATTGCGTAAAGCCTCACCATCGGGCGTCTGATATTCTTCGCGGAAGTGGCCGCCGCAGGATTCATCGCGCTGCAGCGCATCGCGGCACATCAACTCGGCAAGCTCGAAGAAGTCTCCGACCCGCCCGGCTTTTTCGAGCGATTGGTTCAACTCCTCGCCGGTCCCCAGCACTTTCACGTCGCGCCAATATTGCTCGCGCAATTCGGGGATCTTCTCTAGCGCGTATTCGAGGCCCGCGGCAGTCCGCGCCATCCCGCAGTATTCCCAAACCAGCTTGCCCAGGTCGCGGTGGAACGAATCCACCGAGCGCGTGCCTTTGATCTCCAGCAGGCGTTTGGTGCGGCAGGCCACATTTGTTTCGGCTTCGCGAAAGGCCGCGTGGCTGGTGTCGACCTTGGGCAATTTCGAAGTCGCCAGATAATCGCCGATGGTATAAGGCAGGATGAAGTAGCCGTCGGCCAGCCCCTGCATGAGCGCGCTCGCGCCCAGCCGATTCGCGCCGTGATCGGAAAAGTTGGCCTCGCCGATCACATACAACCCGGGGATGGTGCTCATCAAGTTGTAGTCGACCCACAGCCCGCCCATCGTGTAGTGAATCGCGGGATAGATGCGCATGGGAACCTGGTAGGGATCCTCGCCGGTGATGCGCTCGTACATGTCGAACAGGTTTCCGTAACGCTCCTTTATGACGTGCTTGCCCAGGCGTTCCAGGGCGGCGCGGAAATCCAGGTAGACGCCCAGGCCGGACTCGCCCACGCCGCGGCCCTCGTCGCACACCGCCTTGGCATTTCGCGACGCCACATCGCGCGGCACCAAGTTGCCGAAGCTCGGATATTTGCGCTCCAGGAAATAGTCGCGCTCTTCGACCGGGATATCGTTGGGCGGACGCTTGTCGCCTTTCTTCAGCGGCACCCATATGCGGCCGTCGTTGCGCAGCGATTCGCTCATCAGGGTGAGCTTGGATTGATACTCGCCAGTTACCGGAATGCAAGTGGGATGGATCTGGGTGAAACACGGATTGGCGAACAGCGCGCCCTTCTTGTAAGCGCGCCAGATAGCCGTGGCGTTGCAGCCCTTGGCGTTCGTCGAAAGGTAATAGACGTTGCCGTAGCCGCCGGTTCCCAACACCACCGCATCGGCCCCGTGCGACTCGACTCTGCCGCTGATGAGGTCGCGGGTAACGATGCCGCGCGCCTTGCCGTCGACCACGACCAGGTCCAGCATTTCGCTGCGCGGGTACATCTTCACCTGCCCGGCGCCGATCTGCCGCTCCAGCGCCTGGTAAGCGCCGAGCAGTAACTGCTGGCCCGTCTGGCCACGCGCGTAAAAGGTGCGCGAAACCTGCGCGCCGCCGAAGGAGCGATTGTCGAGCAGACCGCCGTACTCGCGGGCAAACGGGATCCCTTGCGCCACGCATTGATCGATGATGTTGTTGCTGACCTGGGCCAGACGGTAGACGTTAGCCTCGCGCGAACGGAAGTCGCCGCCCTTCACGGTGTCGTAGAAGAGGCGGAAAACGCTGTCGCCATCGCTATGATAATTTTTGGCGGCGTTGATGCCGCCCTGCGCCGCGATCGAGTGCGCGCGCCGCGGCGAATCCTGGAAGCAGAAGCACTGTACGTTGTAGCCCAACTCCCCCAGCGTGGCTGCGGCGGATCCACCCGCCAGTCCCGAGCCAACCACGATGATGTTGTACTTCCGTTTGTTCGCCGGATTCACCAGCTTCA
>Ga0187855_10003494_pt1 | contig 11511 bp, 9 predicted proteins | sample June2016WEW_8_10_2_FD_132969 | JGI IMG/M metagenome (GOLD analysis project Ga0187855, IMG submission 132969) | Peatland microbial communities from SPRUCE experiment site at the Marcell Experimental Forest, Minnesota, USA - June2016WEW_8_10 | ecosystem: Environmental > Terrestrial > Soil >...
CGTACAATCGTATCAGGTGCGCCCAGCCGGAACCCAGGAAATCCATCAGATCCTTCGCGAGCGAATCGCCCCCCATGTGCGGGCGCTCGCCGCTTGCCGGACCAGCGCCGAGCTGTGGGGCCTCGAGTTATACCGCGCCCTGGAACCGGACATCCGGCGCGTGCTGGATACGCCGGAAGTTGGGGATTTCGGCCGAGCGGAGGCGCCGGCGCGCGCGCGCTACCGTTTCGTGGCGTGGAACGTGGAACGCGGCACCCAGTTCGACGGGCAGGTGAAGCCCTGCGCAACCACCCGTATCTGCGCGAAGCCGACGTCCTGCTGCTGACCGAAACCGACGCCGGGATGGTGCGGTCCAGCAACCGCATCGTGGCGCGGGACCTGGCTTGCGCGCTCGGCATGTACTACGCATTCGTGCCCTGTTATCTGAACCTGACGAAGGGATCGGGAGTGGAGTACGATCTGCCCGGCGCCAACGAACTCGGCCTCCACGGCAATGCGCTGCTGAGCCGTTACGCGATTGGCAATGTGCGGCCGGTTTTTCTAAAGAACGGCGTGGACATCGTGGCTTCGCGCGAGAAGCGCATCGGCCGGCAGGCGGCGGTGGCGGCGGATATCTATTTTCCGAACTTCACGGCGACGGCGGTCTCGGTGCACCTCGACGCGCACTCCACGCAGCGCCACCGTTACCTGCAGTTGCGGGATCTGCTGGATAGCCTCGATGGCCGGCAGGCGGTGGTGCTGGGCGGCGACTGGAACACCAGCACCTACAATTCCTCGCACGCCGTGCACGCCATCCTGGGCTTCTGGCTGCGCGTGACGATGGGCGTGGACAACGTGATCCGCAACCACTATCTGCACCCCTACCGGCGCTTCGAAAAGGACCTCTTCCGGCTCCTGGAGGAACGGGGCTTCGATTATCGCGCATGCAACCGTTTAGGCGAGCACACGGTGGCCTACGACGTGGAAGACTTGCGCTCGACCAAAGCCCTGCGCGACTGGGTGCCGGGCTGGTGCTTCCATTTCATCCGCTGGGCGCTACGCAACCACGGCGGCCGCTGCCCGGTGAAGCTGGATTGGTTCGCCACCCGCGGCGTGCGCTGCGAAAACCCGTTGGTGATTCACGATGTGCGTGAAGGGCGGGCCGTGCCGCTGTCGGACCACGATGCTATCGGCGTGGATGTGGTCCCGTAATGGTGGGGCGCGCGCTTTCGCCTGCCAACCCGATCGGTTTCAGAACTTTCGAGCTAGTCCTTTGGACATCATACTAGTACCGGAATCGACCAGTCTGACTCGTTTGGTGATGTATCATGGTCAGAGTTGCGTCGGCTTGGGGGGCATCCGGTGGCGGTACCTTGGCGAGTGACGCCAATTTGGGGAAAGTAATGAGATACAGTCTCAGTCTGCGCAATTGGATCTACCTTGCTTTTCTGGCTTTGGGACTGCCGGTTTCCCTGAGCGCCCAAAGTGTCACACTTTCGCCCGCCACTTTGGCATTTGGCAATCAGGCCCAGGGAACCACCAGCGCGACGAAAACGGCCACGCTGAAGAATCCGCTCGCCAAGCCCCTGACGATCGCCAGCATCGCGGTGAGCGGCGATTTCGCTCAGACCGGCGGGACTTGCCCTTCCAGCGGCACGCTGGCTAAGGAAACTAGCTGCACTATCATCGTTGTGTTCAAGCCCACCATCGTGGGGGCGGAGAGCGGCACGCTGACCGTTACGGACAACGCCAGCACCAGTACGCAGACCGCGGCGCTAACCGGAACGGGTATTGCTCCCGTCACGCTTTCGCCCACTAGCTTGGCGTTTGGAAACGAAACCGTCGGCGTTACCAGTCCAGCCATGACGGTCACTCTGACGAATCAAGAAAACGTCACGCTCAACTTTACCAGCATCGTTCCCAGCGTAGGCTTCGCCGTGGCCACCAACACCTGCGGCGCGAGCATTGTGGCGGGAGCCAGTTGTACGGTGGGTGTGACCTTCAAGCCCACAGCCCTGGGCGCCATATCCGGTACTCTGACATTTACCGACAATTCCGCAAACAGCCCGCAGACCGTCAGCCTGACCGGAACAGGCGCAGCGGCGGTATTGGTCTCGATCTCCGTGACTCCGGCTAACCCTTCGATCTTCGTGGGCGCCAACCAGGCATTCGCAGCGACCGGTACCTACAACAACCACACGACCAAGACTATTACCGGCAGCGTGACGTGGAGTTCGTCGCTGACCAGCGTGGCGACCATCGGCACGTCGGGTGTGGCCAGCGGCGTGGGGCCCGGCCAAGCCACGATTCAGGCGGCTTCCGGCTCGATCACCGGCTCGACCACGCTGACGGTGAATGCGCCGGTATTGGTCTCGATTGCGGTGACGCCGGCGAATCCTTCGATTCTCCAGGGCGGCACTCAGCAGTTCACAGCGACAGGGACGTACAACAACAACAGCACGAAGAATCTGACCAGCAGCGTGACTTGGAGTTCTTTGGCGCCAAACGTGGCGGCCATCGCCACAACAGGCTTGGCAAGCGGCGTATCGCCCGGACAGGCGACGATCCAAGCGGCTTCCGGCTCGGTCACCGGCTCGACAACACTGACCGTGACGCAGGTGTTTTTCTCGACTGGCAGCCTGAACGAGGCGCGCTATTACGACACGGCGACGCTGCTCACCAACGGCCTCGTGCTTGTGACGGGTGGCCTCGGCCCCATACCCGGTGGCGGAATCGGCGATTTGGCCAGCGCCGAACTGTACAACCCCACAGCCGGGACCTTCACATTTACCGGCAACCTGAATACGGCACGCGACGAACACACCGCCACGTTGTTCAACAACGGCTTGGTGCTCATAGCGGGAGGCTCCGACGGCGCCTTTTTGGCCAGCGCGGAGCTCTACAATCCCGCGGCCGGCACATTCGCGCTCACCGGCAGCCTCAACACCGCGCGCGATGAACATACCGCCACGCTGCTCAATAATGGCACGGTGCTGATCGCGGGAGGGGAGGGCGTCGGCTATGAGGCCCTGGCCAGCGCGGAATTGTACAGCCCCACGACCGGCAAGTTCGCGTTCACCGGCAACCTGAACACCGCGCGCTCCAGCGCGACTGCGACTCTGCTCAACAACGGCATGGTGCTGATTGCGGGCGGCTATGGGACTAGTGGCCCGTTGGCCAGCGCAGAGTTGTACAATCCCGCGAACGGCACATTCGCGTTCACCGGCAGCTTGAAGACGGCTCGTTCCAGCGCGACTGCCACGCTCCTCAATAACGGCATGGTGTTGATTGCGGATGGCTACAACTATAACGACGGTGGTCCGCTGGCCAGCGCCGAGCTATATAACCCAACTACCGGCACTTTCACAGCCACCGGCAGCTTGAGCGCTACAGGCTGGCTCGGCACCGCCACGCTCATCGGCAATGGGATGGTGCTGATCGCAGGTGGCGCGATGAATCCGGGCAACTCGGAGTTGTACAACGCGACCACGGGTACTTTCGCGTTCGCCGGCGGCCTGCAGACCGCGCGTTACCTGCAGGCCGCCACGCTGCTCGACAACGGTAGCGTCCTGCTCGCGGGTGGCTACGCCGGCAACGCCGCAGTGGCCGCCGCGGAGTTGTACCCGCCCGAGACACAGACACCGCCCAACCTCGTATCGATTTCTGTGAGTCCGGCCACGCCCACGATCGCGGTGGGCGCCAGTCAGCAGTTCATCGCCACCGGCACGTTTAGCGACAACAGCACGCAGCAACTTGTGTCGGTGACGTGGAGTTCTTCCAATACCACAGTAGCGACCATCACCGGCGATGTCACCAATCGGGGCGGGGCTTATGCCGTAGCGGCCGGCGCGGCGACTATCAGCGCGTGTGCCGGGTCCGTGTGCGGCTCCACGCTGCTGACAGCGACACCTTAGTACACCATTTCATAAATACGGTGTCGTATGCTCGGGAAGGCAAAAATTAGGGGCAGGCGGCGCTAGTGTATTTGCGGTTTGAAGCCAGGGATCATTTGAGGGTTAAAGAACCAGTGGATCGGAACGCCATAATGGTATTTAAGCCTGAAGAGCATCTGCTTTTCCAGTTCCTCTGGAAATATCAGTGTCTCTAGGTGTCCCTCTTTGGCTATTGTGATTTCACCACCTGGACCGATGGACACGTCTACGCCCTTCACTGCTCTTAGGGCAGCTACGGCCACATCGCGGGATACGCCACTACTGGACAAGCTCCCTCTGGGGAACCTCATCTAACAAGTAATTTATTTTCCCGCCTTGCAATGCCTCGTGAATGTCGTGCGCAGACACTTGGGAATAGAGTTTGTACTGCGCAGAGCTGTCAATCAAAAGGTTGGCTAGGATCTCAGGCGGCGCGAGTTGCAAGATCCCCCTGATGTGCCTGTACACCCGTAGGTGCTGGTCTATAGTCGCCCTTAGCCCTTTTTCGAAGTTAGTTTTTGCTTCTTCGACGGTTGCGCCCTGCGAGGCGTAATCAATGTCAATGCCTTGAGCGAACCACGCCGCGCCGTCTGGAACGATGACAACACGAATGTACTGAAGTGCTACGCCGTGTACCTCGCCCGTTTCGTTGCACACCTGAACTGCCACGGCGTCGCCTTCATCGCTCCCGACGGATGCCACAACAACCGGTTTAATTTTTTCCGTTTTGTGTGCCATGGTTTATTTTTTCGAGCTTTGCTCTACCTCTTAGTTAACTCAGATCTCTTCATCTCTTTATCGGCTCCCGCTTTTGGAACCGACACAATCAGCCGCCGAATTTCTCGAAGCGCTCAAATGGGGTAGGGGATGGATCGCCGATCCCTGGAACGCTTGCGATAAGGCGCGGGCGCACGTTCAACGCTCCTCTGCGCGGCGGGCGCGCATAGTTGGGCCTACTAGTTTGCTGGAGTTCGTGTCGCTCCTCATTTTGGACACCCATTAAACCGGCACCACCCCCGGTGAACCGCTCAAAATTCACCGGCCTGCATTTAATGAGCCACCGAGACGGCACCCGTGGAAACATCGCCCTCCATGGCGCAATCGCTGGGCGCACCCCGGCGCTTTCATTATCGACGACTTACTCACCTCCTGTCAAGCTGGAAGTGCCGTGATTCCAACAGCTTCGCAGCAATGCCTACACAAATAATTAAAAAGATTGGGATATCCTAGCTCAAAACGGTACTATAGTACTATTGGTTTGCAGGTTGGTAAGTCAAGTAATTTTTGCCCTCGGGAACACCCCTCTGATCGGAGCCGCGCACGTTAGCAGCGGTCTTTCCAATACGTGGCCGTAATTCCGAACGCGTGTACTTAGCAGCGGTGGGGAGCCGCTTTCGCCTGCGAGTGGCGGACGCTTCAGCGTGCCGCCGTGGGCTTCAGTCCACGGTCACATCTTTGCCCTAGCAAATGTGCGCGCCGCGGGTTTCTACGTAAACCGCATAAAGCGACTGGCTGGCCGCCATGAATAACAAATTCCGCTTGCTGCCGCCGAAGCAAAGATTGGCGCAGGTCTCCGGCAGCAGGATCTGGCCGATGCGCTCTCCCGAGGGCGTGAAGATCTGCACGCCGTCATATCCCGCGCCCACCCAGCCGCAACCCGCCCAGATGTTGCCGTCCACGTCTGCCCGAATGCCATCGGCCATGCCGGGCTTCGTGGATACGAACTCGCGGCCGTTGCGCAGGCTGCGGGAGTCGGCCACGTCGTAGACCCGAATGTTACGCGGCGCCTCCGGATAGTGGCTGGCGCCGGTATCCACGATGTAGAGCTTCTTGTAGTCGGGCGAGAAGCACAGGCCGTTGGGCTTGTACATTTCATCGTTGACGATGTCCATCTTGCCGCTCTGGGCGTCGATGCGATAGACCGCCTCCTTCAACTGCAGGTCCGCGCGCGTGCCTTCGTAGGCTGCCAGGATGCCGTAGCCGGGGTCGGTGAACCAGATGGCGCCATCGGGATGCACCACGATATCGTTCGGCGCGTTGAGCGGCTTGCCATTCCACTTATCGGCCAGAACCGTGACGGCGCCGTCCGGCTCATAGCGGACCACGCGGCGGTTGAGGTGCTCGCAGGAAACCTCGCGTCCCTGATAGTCGAAAGTATTTCCGTTGCTGTAGCCGCTGGGAGTGCGGTAGGTGCTGATGTGGCCGTCCTCTTCGAGCCAGCGCATCTGCGCGTTGTTGGGGATGTCGCTCCACACCAGATAGCGGCCAGCGCCATTCCAGGCTGGACCTTCCGCCCACAGCATGCCGCTGCGCAGGCGGCGTAAGGGCGTGTTGTTGACTCTATATTTGGCGAAGCGTTTGTCCAGGATCAGGATGTCCGGGTCCGGATAGCGCACCGGCTCTTTGCCGCTCCAATCGCGCTGCGCGCTTGCGGGTCGCGCGGCGAGCGCGGCTCCTGCGAGTACCGCGAGAAAGGAGCGTCGGGCGGGGCCGGCTTGCCGGTTTGGGTTCGGTTCTTTCATTTTTGTTTGGGATGCGAGGTGCTGTGCGCGGATGTCTCGACCAGGTATTGCCCTTCGTCCTCATCCACGGGTTGCAGGTCGGGGAAGAATCCTCTGTCGTAGGTGGCGACGCGGAAGTAGTAAACTCGGCCGGTCTCCGCGGTAAGACGGCGCAGCGAGATCGTGGACGGGCCGGCTGCGAATCCGCCCAAGTGCACGCTCGCGCAAAGGTGGTGCACTCCGGGATCGACGGAGAAGGCAAAGTAGGAACGCTCCCGGTTTGCCCCGACCCAGGCGCCATCCAGCCCTACCCGCTGCGTGATATGGAAGGACACCTGTTGAGGGATGTCCTCGATGACGTACACTACGGCTTTGCCGGCTTCGGGCTGCAGCGTAGGATGCTGGCTCTTATCCGTCTTCACATCGAACTCCACATCGTCGGCGCCGCATGCCACCGCTGCCGCTGGGAAGGCTCCGCGTTCCTCGGCATGCGCGAGTGACATCCACGGGCAGAGAATAACGACGCCGAACAGGATTCTTGTTTCAACTGAGATTTTCATTTCGCTCCAAAGCACCGCTGAAAGTATACATCAAAAGCCATGAGGCCGTTTTCGAGTTGGTACCATGAGGCATGCGTTATCGCGAATTGGGCCGCACCGGCTGGAAGGTATCGGAGATCGGCTTTGGCGCCTGGGCCATCGGCGGCGCGTGGGGCGAAACCAACGACGCAGAATCGCTGGCCGCGCTGAGCCGCGCGATTGACATGGGTGTGAACTTCATCGACACCGCGGATGTCTACGGCGATGGGCGCAGCGAACGCCTGATCGCCCGTTTGCGCAAAGAGCGCCGGAAGACGATCTACGTCGCCACCAAGGCCGGGCGGCGGCTCTCGCCTCACACCGCGGATGGATACAACGCGGCCAACCTGACGCGGTTCATCGAAGACAGCCTACGCAATCTGGAGACCGATTGTCTGGACCTGGTGCAGCTTCACTCCGCGCCATGGGAGGTCTATTACCGGCCGGAGGTTTTCGGCGCTCTGGACGATCTGGCGCGCGCCGGCAAGATTCTGCATTACGGTGTCAGCGTCGAGAAGGTGGAGGAGGCGCTGAAGGCCATCGAGTATCCGGGTGTGCAGACCGTGCAGATCGTCTTCAACGCGTTCCGGCACAGGCCGGCGGAGCTTTTCTTCCCCGAGGCGCGCCGGAGGCGGGTGGGCGTGCTGGCGCGTGTGCCGCTGGCGAGCGGGGTGTTGAGCGGCCGCATGAGTCGCGCCAGCACATTCGCGGCGGAGGACCATCGCAATTTCAACCGCTACGGTCAGGCCTTCGATCGCGGCGAGACTTTCTCGGGCGTGGATTTTGAGACAGGCTTGCGGGCCGTCGAGGAGTTGCGCAGCGTGGTCCCCGCAGGCGTCTCGCTGGCCTCGTTTTACCTGCGTTGGATCCTGATGTTCGATGCCGTCACCTGCGCGATTCCAGGCGCCAAGCGGCCGGCGCAGGTCGAGGAGAATGTGTCGGCCAGCGAACTAGCGCCGCTCACCGAAGACCAAATGCAAAAAGTGCGAGATATCTACGATCGCGACATCCGCGACCAAGTCCACCAAAGGTGGTGACACTCGTGGCGCATGCTTTAGCATGCCGCGGCGAACTTCAGTTCGCCGTCGCCGCGAGCGAAGCTCGCCTAAGAGCTTGTTGAAAGAGGCGCGGGACCGCTAGCTGATGCGCGCGGCTCTGAAACGGAGCCTCGATTTCGCAACAACCTACAGAGCCGCGACCGTGAGGGAGCGGCAGCTCGGCGCGTTTTTCAACAGTCTCTCAAAGTGCAATCTTCAAACCAATCGCATGCTGGCAGGGCCTCTCCACAGGCATCTGAACCCTTAATCCGCCCGCGTCCTGAGACCACCGTACCTGCCCCTTGTAGCCCAACAACTCAACGTTCCGAACCCTCGACGACACGGAACGCACCACCGCCTCCCCCTGCGGCCAACCCATCACAAACGCATAAAGCATGCTGCCCCGCGCAGTGAACCGGACATCCTCCGCAGTCAGGTCCCGCCGCCCGTTCTCATTGAACGCAGCCGCCGGCTTGACCCGCGCACCAGGACCCTCGCCGAACACCTTCCACGGGCGTGTCCCGTAGATTCCTTCGCTATTCACCGCCATCCAATCGGTGATCTCCGAGAGAATCTGCAACTCCTCGCGATCCGGCTCGCCGCTATTGGGCAGCGGGAAATTCAGCAGCAGATTGCCGTTCCGGCTGACAATATCGGCCAGCATATCGATCACGGTCTTGGCCGTCTTGTACCGGACGTTCCTCTTGTAATGCCAATCACCCACGCACGTATCGGTTTGCCACGGGTTGGGCCAGATCTGATCGACGACGCCGCGCTCCACGTCCAGCACGCACGTCCCAACCTCGCAGTCCTCGCGCCGCTTGCTGGTATAGACCGCCTCCACTTTGCCGCCGTGGCGTTTGGCGCTCTCGTTATAGTGATGCGCCACCAACCGAAGGCCGTATTCCTCAAACGGCAGCGCGCCGTCTGTGTAAAGCAGATCGGGCTGATACTGGTCGACCAGATCCTTGATCCTCAGGAACCACTGCCGGCGCCAGGAATCCGGTATGCCCTCGGGTCCCCATTCGAGCTCGCGGTTGGCGAATTGCGCCGCCGCAGCCCCGTGATAGAGGTCGGCATTCTTTGGATCGGCGCCGTCGTAAGGCACTCCGGCAAGCGGCCCCGTTTTGTCGCTTCCATGGCTCACCGCAAACCACTTATAACTGATCCATAAATGCTCGCTGACGCCGAACTTCAGCCCTTCCCGCAACGCGGCCTGCCGGAACATCCCCACGACGTCCTTCTTAGGCCCCATGTTCACGGCATTCCAGCGGGTGTTCCTGGAGTTCCACAGATCGAAATTGTCGTGATGCACGCCCATGCTGACGAAATACTTCGCGCCGGCCTTCTTATAGAGCCGGATCAAGTGCTCCGGATCGAACTTGTCGCCTTTCCAGGTGGGGATGACATCTTTGAAGCCGAACTTGGTGGGATGCCCGTATGTCGCGACGTGATATTTATATTGCTCGCTGCCCTGTATATACATGTTGCGGGCATACCAGTCGCCGGCTTCCGCGGCCGATTGCGGCCCCCAGTGCGCCCAGATGCCGAATTTAGCGTCACGGAACCAGTCGGGAACTTGATACTGTTTGAGGGATTCGCGGGTGCCGGTGAACGGGTCCGCGCTGGCGGCTTTTGCAGGCGCGAGCGCCGGAAGGCTCCCCGCCAGCAGGCCGAGTGCATTTCGCCGGGTCAGCGTCACGCGCCACCGGATCTAGGGCTTGGGCGGCGTGGGTTCGTCGGGACTCTTCAAGGAGTCTTTGAAACTGCGAATGCCTTGAGCCAGTCCCTTGCCGAGTTCCGGCAGCTTTTGCGGGCCGAAGAATAGCAGGGCAAGACCCAGGATCAACAGCAGATGCTGAGGCCGGAGGAGATCTTCAATCATGGTGGAACCTCTGACATGATGATAGCACGTGGGGCAGGTTGTCAACCTGCAGCCGATTGTCAATCGGCCCTGGGATCCTGCCCTACCTCGTGAAATAGCCGGTTTTCGAGCGTACAGCGAGGCCGGTCTGCCTCGGCCGGATGATCACCTTACGGAACGAGCCGTCCCGCTCCGGATTGGTGGAGATGTAGGCCAGTTCGTAGGAGGACCGCAACTCCTCGCTGATCTGCCTGAAGATCGCGTGGATGTCGGCTTGCCCGGCATCGAAGTCCGTGCCACCGGTTTCGCGCGCAATCCGCGCCATGACGCTGATGCCGTACTTGTTGCGCGCCGTCAGCCGCCCATGTTCGCGCTGCGTGTAACGCAAGCCGAAAATGCGCGTATCGCCGATCTGGGCGGTCTCGATGGCGTCCATCATATGATGCGCGATGGAATTGTCTTCGCCGTCGCTGAACACGATGAGCGCCCGCCGGCCGCATTCCGTGTGCGAGAGCTTCTCGGTAACGGCATAGTACAGCGCATCGTAAAATGCCGTGCCGAGCACGCGGTCTTCCGCCGGGCCGATTTCCGGGAAATGCCCCCCGCCGTGCTCGAAGCGCTTCAATCCGTCCAGCAACGGCGCGCCGGAAGGCGAGAAATCGCCGACCAGCCGCAAGTGATTGCCAAAGCAGACCAGAAACGCCCGATCGCGTGGAGAGAGCACGTCCTCCAGGAACGTCTCAACGTCACGGTGATGCCGTTTGATGAAGTGCTCCTGGCTGCCGCTGACGTCTGCAATCAACCCAAGGGTCAGCGGCACATCCAGGCTGCGTGCAAAGAAGGAGATGCCTGCGGCACACCATCCTCGAACACTTCGAAATCGTCCCGGGAGAGGTCGGCCGCCAGCGCGCCCCGCGCGTCCCGAACCGTGAAGCCAAGGTTGACCAGGTTAACATCGACCTGGATGTGGGGCAGGTTGGTGCGGGCCGATTGCCAATCGGCCCCAACCAATCAAACAAAGTACTGCAAGCGAAGCGTACATCATGAACCTATACGAACGCCAGCGCCGGCGAGAATGCAAAAATAGACTCTATGCGACGACGTGAATTCCTGGCCCTGGCGGGCGCCGCTCCGTTGGCCGCCGCCACTCCGCTGGCCGCCGCAACCGTCCCGCCTGCAAAAATGGCGGCCGACCCGCACCGCCCGCAGTACCACTTCCTCCCCGCCGCCAACTGGATGAACGATCCCAACGGTCCCATCTACTGGCAAGGCAAATATCATATGTTCTACCAGTACAACCCCAACGGCGCCTTCTGGGGGGACATGCACTGGGGCCACGCGGTCAGTGAAGACATGGTGCACTGGAAGCACCTGCCTATGGCGCTGGCGCCCACGCCCGGCGGTCCGGACAAAGACGGCGTTTTCAGCGGCTGCGCGGTGATCGACAACGGCGTTCCCACCGTGATCTACACCGGCGTAAATCCGGAAGTGCAATGCATCGCCACAAGCGACGACGCGCTGGCGACCTGGAAGAAGTTCGGCGGAAATCCGGTGATCGCAGGGCCGCCGGACGGCATGGCAGTAGCCGGCTTTCGCGATCCGGCCGTATGGCAAGAAGGC
>Ga0187855_10003496_pt1 | contig 11505 bp, 11 predicted proteins | sample June2016WEW_8_10_2_FD_132969 | JGI IMG/M metagenome (GOLD analysis project Ga0187855, IMG submission 132969) | Peatland microbial communities from SPRUCE experiment site at the Marcell Experimental Forest, Minnesota, USA - June2016WEW_8_10 | ecosystem: Environmental > Terrestrial > Soil >...
CGGGGAACAGATGGGGTAATCGGCCGGCGAGCTTGTGGATAGCTGAAGAATTTGGGTCCTGCGCCTCAGGCTGATGGTGAATACGAGGTCCGTGTGGACGGCCCCAAGCTTCAGAAGGAGAAGCGCAGCATGGACCATTTTGCTGGACTGGACGTTTCGGTCAAGGACACGAGTGTCTGCCGTCATTGCCCGGTCCGATCGGCACCCGCAGCACGCGCAGGAGCTTCGGTAAAACCCGCCGTACGGAATGATAGGGAGGATCGAGGAAACGTCGGCATCATTCGAAGTCCGGTCCGCGCCTCGATCCCACCCGACCAGACCGGAAGTGGTGTGTGCATCGCAGCAGAGTCCAGACTGCGCGGCGAACGCCCAATGAATCGCCGTCCGCATCAGTTTGGCCAGCGTTTGGTTTTCCTATTTTGAAAATTGTCGAGAGGCGCACGATACCGGGCGCCATGATGCAAAGGCGCGATTGCGTTTCTTTGTTGGCTAGGCCTAAGCGACGCCGACAGATTGCATCGACTTAACTCGGCCGCTCATTGATTCATCCCAAGATGCCAGCACGGACCTTACGTCCGCGCGCCCCTCAGAAGGGGAGCTTTGAATGGAGGACGGCGTCCGCGAAAAACGGGGTGCTGGTGCTGGATGCAAGTGGCCGTCGAATTCAATGAATGTGCCGCGCGCTGCGAGATGGGGGTGCTTGGGCGCCTCGTGCATAGTCATGACAGCCATGGCGCAGGCGTCAGTCCCCTCGAGCAGCGCACTCCACTCGTCGCGGGTCTTGGTCCTGAAAACGGCCTCGAGCTTCTTCCGCAGATTCGGCCAATTCGCGCGTCGTTCTGATGATCGAATTCCGAATTGTCGATCCCAACACGTTGCAGCAGTTCGGCATAGAACTGAGGCTCGACCGCGCCAAGTGAGAAATGCCTGCCGTCCTTGCATTCGTAAACACGATAGAAATGTGCGCCGCCATCGATGATATTGGTGCGCGGTTTGTCGGACCACGCGCCTATTGCCGAAAGCGCATGGAACATGGTGATCAGGCTGGCGACCCCGTCGCACATGGCGACATCGATCACCTGCCCGTGTCCCGATGAGCGGGCTTCGACGAGAGCCGCTAGAACGCCGACGACGAGATAGAGCGCGCCGCCGCCATAATCGCCGACGAGATTGAGCGGCGACACGATCTCACCGTTCGATGCCCGGAAGGAATCGAGCGCGCCCGTGACGGCGACGTAGTTGATGTCGTGGCCAGCGGCCTGAGATAACGGGCCCTCCTGACCCCAACCGGTCACGCGGCCGTAGATGAGGCGCGGGTTTTTCGAGAGCGCTACGTCGGGCCCGAGGCCGAGCTTCTCCATGATCTTTGGACGAAATCCCTCGATCAGCACGTCGGCCTTACCGATGAGTTGGAGCGCTGTCGCGACGTTTTCGGCCTTCTTGAGATCAAGCTTGATCGAACGCCGGCCGCGGTTCACTAGATCGCCTTTATCGCGTTTGAGCTGACCGGGCCGCCTGATCGTGACTATGTCGGCGCCCATGTCGGACAAAAGCATGCAGGCGAACGGGCCCGGTCCGATCCCGGCGAATTCCAGGACTTTGATGCCCTTAAGAGGGCCGGTCGGCTTGCTGGTCATTTGCGCTTCCTTGTTCCTTGGTTGCTTTTGCAAGGTCGCTCACTCGCCACCCGTGAATTACATCAGGAGCCCGCCGCTGACGGCAATGATCTGGCCGCTGATATAGTTGGATTCAGGGGTGCAGAAGAGATAGACGGCGTCCGCCGCCTCCTCTGCCGTGCCGCCTCGACCCAGCGGCACCATCTTTTCGAATGTGCTCAGGAGTTGCGGCTGGATGCCGACCTTGATCTTGCGACCGGCAACGTCGATCGTGGCTTGCTGCGCCTCGATCGCTTGCGTCAGTCGCGTGTGGATCAGGCCGAAGGCGACGCAATTGACATTGACCTTGTAGCGTCCCCATTCCTTGCATTGCGTGCGCGTGAAGCCGATCAGCGAGGCCTTGGCGGCGGAGTAGCTGACTTGGCCGGCATTGCCGTAGAGACCCGCGAGCGATGAGATGTTGACGACCTTGCGGAACACTTCGCGCCCCGCTTCGGCATCCTTCTTGGCGAGCAGACGGATCGGCTCGGCCGCCGCGCGCATGATGCGGAACGGCGCCACGAGATGCACGTCGAGCATTGCCTGAAACTGCTCATCGCTCATCTTCTGTATGGTCGAGTCCCAGGTGTAGCCGGCGTTGTTGACGATGATGTCGAGCCCGCCGAGTTTCTCCATTCCCGCACTGACGAAGCTTTCTGCAAAGCCGGGCTTCGTGACGTCGCCATTGACGGCGACCGCCTCGCCGCCGAGCGCCTTGATCTCGTCGACGACGGCTTGGCCCGGCGCCTCGTCGAGGTCGTTGACGACGACCTTGGCGCCGTGGCGGGCGAGCTTGAGCGCGATGGAACGACCGATGCCGCGTCCCGAACCGGATACGAGAGCGACTTTTCCTGCGAGATTGTTCATTTCGTTTTCCTCGTTAAAGAGCGACGACGGCTTCGCCCGAAAGTTTGACGTCTCCGGCTTCGTCCTTGGCGGTGAGAGCAAGCCGCGCGCGCTTCTCGCCATCGACTTCGAGGAGTTCTGCGACAGTTCCCTCGCAGCGGATCTTGGCGCCGAGCTGCGTGATCGCGACGAAGCGCGTCGACAACGAGCGCAATCGGTCCGGACGTACGACATCGGTGAGGGCCTGCCCGAGCATCGCCATCACGAGCATGCCTTGCGCAAACACGTCCGGGAATCCCGCCTTCTTGGCGAAGTCGATGTCGATATGCATCGGATTGTGGTCGCCGGACGCGCCAGCGTAGAGAGCGAGCGTCGTGCGCGTAATGCGCGGAAAGCTCTTGTTGACGATGAGAGAGCCAACCGCCGGTGTCGCGACGGGGTTGGTCATGACGCGATCTCCTGATTTCGCACGACAACGACGCGGATCGCGTCCGCGACATGCGCGCCGCGTTGGTTGACGATCCTAGTTGTGACGTCGATCAACGTCATCGCGCCGCCCTTTTTCTGCGTGACGCCGGTGACGGTCGATTGCAAGGTAAGCTCGTCGCCGACGACAACGGGCGCGTGATAGATAAACTTCTGCTCGCCGTGCAGCACCCTGCGAAGATCGATGTCCAACGCTTCGAGCATTTCGAAGGGATTGTCGGTGTCCATCATTTCCAGGCAGAACAAGTAGGTCGGTGGGATCGGCGTCCCCGCAAAGCCAGCCGCTTTCGCTGCGGCGGGATCGCGGTAGATCGGCTTGGTTTCGCCGAGCGTATTGAAGAAGTAGCGCAACCGTCCCGACTCGACGCGCGCATGGGTCAGCGTAAAACTGTGCCCGATCGCGGAAGGATCGACCATTGCCGTCCTCACATCTTCTCGTAGAGCGTGACGACGCAGGCGCCGCCTAGGCCGAGGTTGTGCTGAAGGGCGCGCTTGACGCCCTCGACTTGGGTCGCCTCGGCGGTCCCGCGCAACTGCCTTGTCAGCTCATAGCACTGCGCGAGGCCGGTGGCGCCGAGCGGATGACCCTTCGAAAGCAGGCCGCCGGAGGGGTTGGTGACGACCTTGCCGCCATAGGTGTTGTCGCCCGCGTCGATGAACTCCTGCGCGTCGCCCTCGGGACAAAGCCCGAGAGCCTCGTAGGTGATCAATTCGTTATGGGCGAAGCAATCGTGCAGTTCGACGACGCCGATATCCTCGGGACCTATGCCGGATTGCTCGTAGACCTTGTTCGCGGCGGCGCGCGCCATGTCGTAGCCGACCAGCCGCATCATGTCCTTCGTGTCGAAAGTGGTATGCGTGTCGGTCGTCATCGCCTGCGCGGTAATGGTGACATCTTTGTTGAGGCCGTAACGCTTGGCGAAGGTCTCGGAGACCAGTATCGCGGCCGCCCCGCCACAGGTGGGCGGGCAGGCCATCAGCCGCGTCATCACGCCGGACCAGATTATCTGATCGTTCATCACCTCGTCGACCGTGACCTCCTTGCGAAAGATCGCGAGCGGGTTGTTCTTGCCGTGACGGCTGGCCTTGGCGCGGATCTTCGCAAAGGCCTCCATCTTGGTGCCGTATTTCTTCATATGGGCGAGGCCGGCGCCGCCGAAATAGCGCAGCGCGAGCGGAATCGCCTTCGCGTCAACCAACTCGTCGGCTAGCGCATCGAACTCCTCGAATGGGCTTGGCCGGTCGGTGTAGACCGAACCGAGCGCGCCGGGCTTCATCTGCTCGAAGCCCATCGCCAGCACGCAGTCGGCGGCGCCGCTGGCGATCGCCTGACGCGCCAGAAACAGCGCGGTGGAACCGGTCGAGCAATTGTTGTTGACGTTTACGATGGGAACCCCAGTCATGCCGAGATGGTAGATCGCGCGTTGTCCGGCCGTGGAGTCACCATAGACGTAACCCGCATAGGCCTGCTCGACGAGGTCATATCCGATGCCGGCGTCGGCGAGCGCACGCCGCCCTGCTTCGGCGCCCATCTCATGATAGCTCGCGCTCGCTCCTGGCTTGGCGAAGGGGATCATTCCAACGCCCGCGACGACGACCTTGGACGACATCGGCTTCTCCTGATATTACCCACTGGACAATAAATGACCAATGGGTCATATATACCTCCGTCGCCTGTGTCAAGAAGGATCGAAACGAACATGATCGCGCCGAAAAAACGCATTGAGACGTCGCCGTGGGCGCCGTTCGAAGATCGTAGGCGCGCGCGCGACGAGAAGCGCGACGCCGTACTGCGCATGGCTGTGAGAATGTTTCTCGAGGAGGGCTATCACCGAACGCCGCTCGCCAAAGTCGCCGATCGGCTGAACATCACCAAGCCAGCGCTCTACAATTACTTTCGCAGCAAGGAAGAGATCTTGCATGAGTTGTATCGTAGGGGCGATGAGCAATACGAAGCGAGCTTCGGACGAATTGAACGCGCAGAAGGCGACGGCCTGCACAAGCTGCGTGAACTCATTCGCGCTTACGTTCACATCATCACTACGGATTCGGGCATGTGTTTTGCCCGCCTCGATGACCGCGAGTTGGGCGAAGACGCCCGCACCGAGGTACGGCGTTCCAAGCGCCGCTATGACACCGCCTTCAGGGTTCAAATCGCCGCCGGCATCGATGATGGCTCGATCCGGACTTGCAATCCCAAACTGGCGGCCTTCGCGATCATCGGCGCTCTCAACGGGATCGCCGACTGGTACCGGCTGGAAGGCGAACTCTCAGTCGAAGCCATCGCGGAGGAATTCGCGCTGCGGTTGACCGACGGGCTTGCAGCTCCGCCGAGCCGCGCACGCTCGGCGGCGGCACCGAAGGCGGCCGCGAAGAGTCGAAAGCGCTAAGCCGTCAGCGATCCGATCGCACGACTCTGCGATCGCCATTGTCGGGAGGAAGACAATGCCAGCGTTGGACATCGATCGAGCCGAATTTCTAAAGGACGAGGACATCGTCATCTTCGAGGATTCGGTGGCGAAGTTTCTTGACGAACACGCGCCGCCCTCCCGCGTCGAGAAATGGCGCGAGGCGGGGATCGTCGAACGCGCGATGTGGCGCGAGGCGGGCGAGGTCGGCTTATTATGCCTGGCGATTCCCGAGGCTTACGGCGGCGCCGGCGGCGACTTTCGCCACGAAGTCGTCCTGATGGAGCAGATGGCCAAGAAGGAGGTCAGCGGCTTTCTGGCCTCGCTCCACAGCGCGATCGTTGCGCCCTACATCCTGCACTACGGCTCCGAAGAGCAGAAGAAGAAATGGCTGCCGAAGATGGCGTCCGGCGAATGCATCGGCGCCATTGCGATGTCCGAACCCGGCGCGGGGTCGGACCTGCAAGGGGTGAAAACTTCAGCCCGGCTCGAAGGCAATCACTATGTCCTCAACGGGCAAAAGACTTTCATCAGCAACGGCCAGCTCGCCGATTTGATCATCGTCGTTGCCAAAACCGATCCCTCGCGCGGCGCGAAGGGAACTTCGCTTATTGTCGTTGAGACGGCCGAGGCGGAGGGCTTCCATCGCGGGCGCAATCTCGACAAGATCGGCATGGAAGCGCAGGACACGTCGGAATTGTTCTTCGACGATGTCCGCGTACCGACCTCGAACCTTCTGGGCGCGCAAGGAGGCCTGGGCTTCGTCCAGTTGATGCAGCAATTGCCGCAGGAGCGCCTGACGATCGGCATATCGGGCGTCTCGGTGATGGAACGCGCGCTGGAGCTGACGATCGCCTATGTGAAAGAGCGCAAGGCGTTTGGCCAGCGCCTGATCGACTTTCAGAATACGCAATTCAAACTGGCCGAGTGCAAGACCGAAGCGACGGTCGCGCGCATCTTCATCGACCGGCTGATTGGCCTGCATCTGCAAGGCAAGCTCGACGCCGCGACCGCATCGATGGCCAAATACTGGGTATCGGACCTTGAAAACAAGGTGGTCGACACGTGCCTCCAGCTGTTCGGCGGCTACGGATACATGAACGAATATCCTATCGCGCGGATGTTTCGCGATAGCCGCGCGCAAAGGATCTACGGTGGCGCCAACGAGATCATGAAGGTGTTGATCGCCCGCACGCTATGAGCCGCCGCAACGGCGGCCAAATGCGAGCGGAACCGGCGAAGGCCGGCCTGGTAAACGAAGGGAGGACCCCATGAGCACCACCTACGGTCTTCATCGCGCTGTGCTGCTGAATCGCAACGGAACCGCCGTCATGTTCGAGGATCGGCGGCGAACCTTTGCGGAGTTGGCGGATAGGGTCGCGCGTCTTGCCGGCGCCCTTAGGGAACATGGGATTGGCAAGGACGATCGGGTTGCGATCCTTAGTTTGAACCAGGACCGCTACATCGAGTTCTTTCTCGGAGTGGCCTGGGCGGGGGCGGTGGTCGTTCCCCTCAACATCCGCTGGAGCGCGCTCGAAAACGAGGATGCGGTTCGCGACTGCCGCCCGAAGATCCTCTTCGTCGACGCCGCCTTTGCCGTCATGGGCCTCGAGATCGCCAAGAAGGTCGGCACGTTGACGGTTGTCTACGCGGACGACGCGGCGGTCCCTGGCGAGGAAAGGATGCTGAACTACGAGCGTGTACTCGCCGCCGCGGCGCCGGTTCCGGACGCCGAGGCGGGCGACGACGAACTTGCGGGTATCTTCTACACCGGCGGCACCACAGGGCGTTCCAAAGGCGTGATGCTCAGCCACCGCAACCTGACGAGCAATGCGAGAAACATGCTCGCCGAGGGCATGGCCGGAGAGGACACCGTCTATCTCAACGTGGCGCCGATGTTCCATCTGGCGAACGCCGCCGCCATGTACATGCATTTCCTGGCGGGCGGTTCGCACGCGGTCTTGCGCGCGTTCACCCCGGAACGGCTCGCGCAGACGATCGAACGTTACAAGGTCACGGACGTGCTTCTGGTTCCGACGATGATCCAGATGTTTGTCGACGATCCCTCAACCGGCAAGTATGACCTTTCCTCGCTGAGAGGGATCGTCTACGGCGCCTCACCCATCAGCGAGGCGCTGATGGACCGCGCGATCCAGAAGCTGCCGACGACGAAGTTCATGCAGGCCTATGGTATGACTGAGCTTTCGCCCTGCGCGACCATCCTGCATTGGAAGGATCACATCGGCGAAGGGCGCGCCAAGGGCCGGCATCGGTCGGGCGGGCGTCCCGCCATCATGGTTGACGTGCGCATCGTCGACGCCGACGACGCGCCGGTTCCGCCGGGCGTGGTCGGCGAGATCGTCGTGCGCGGCGAGACCGTCATGATGGGATACTGGGAACGTCCGGAAGAGACCCGCAAGGCGGTCGTCGACGGCTGGATGCATACGGGCGACGGCGGCTACATGGACAAGGACGGCTATGTCTATGTCGTCGACCGCATCAAGGACATGATCATTTCCGGCGGCGAGAATGTCTATTCCGCCGAAGTCGAGAACTGCATCGCCCAGCATCCGGCCGTCGCGCAATGCGCGGTCATCGGCATTCCCAGCGAACAATGGGGCGAGTCAGTTCACGCCGTCGTGATGCGCAAGCCCGGCGCGAGCGTGACGGCCGATGACGTGATCGCCTTCTGCAAAGAGCGTATCGCCGGCTACAAGTGTCCCCGCAGCGTCAAGATACAGGACGAGATGCTGCCCCTTTCGGGCGCCGGAAAAATTCTCAAACGCGATCTGCGCGAGCCCTATTGGGAGGGCAAGACGCGAAAGGTAAATTGAGCCTGGACCGACGGGCGGACGGAGACACGCCAACATGAGCGAAGACGCGCCCCTGAAAGTGGAGGCCGTCGGTGAAGTCGATTGGGTGACCCTCGATCGGCCCGACCGCCTCAACGCGCTGAACCAGCCGCTGGCCGACGCGCTGCTGGACTATTTCCTCCGCAAGCGGCGCGACGGCGGCGCCCGCGTGATCGTGATCGCCGGGGCCGGTCGGGCCTTCTGCTCCGGCGCCGATCTCAAAGCGACGGGGCAACCCGATCAACTTCGCGACGGGGCGGACGGGGACTGGGTGCTGCGCGACGTCCTCAAGGCGATGCGGGCCTGCCCGCAGCCGATCATCGCCCTCGTTCACGGCGCGGCCGCCGGCGGCGGGCTGGCAATCGCGCTCGCCGCGGACATAATCGTCGCCGGCCGCAGCGCGACCTTCCATCCCGCCTTCATCAGGATCGGACTCTCCGGAACCGAGCTCGGCGTCAGCTGGCGGCTGCAACGCACGATCAGCCTGTCGCGCGCGCGGGAGATGCTGCTGACAGGACGCGCGATGGATGCGGCGGAGGCGTATCGGACCGGCCTTGCGGCCCGCGCCGTCGAGGATTCCGATTTGCGAGCGTGCGGAGCGTCGCTGGCGGAGGAGATGCTGAAGGCCGCGCCCGACGCGCTGCGCATCTCCAAGCGCGCCTTCGACGCGAGCCTCGAAATTCCGAGCTTCGAACTCGCGCTTGAGGTCGAAGAACGCGGGCAGATCCTGATGGTTCGTCAGCATGCCGGCGCCGCGTTCTCGATTCCGAGCAAGCGCGCCGAGGATGCGAATACGTAGGGCCCCGTCCGGCGTCGAACGCGACGCGCGCCGAGTTCGAGGAAGCGTCACGCGATCACGAGGCCCGGTCGCCGATGCATAGGAATTTCCTTGGCACGCTCTCGAAATTTGTGCGGCGCATGAGTCTCTTCATGGCCCGTTGCGACAGATATTGCAGCGCAAGCGAATGTCGGCTTTCGGAGGAACTGCGGAAGTGGGCGGCGCGCGCTCGAAACGTCGAAGATGACCCACAGCGACATAAGCCGCCGCCTTCGAGGTGATCCCCCGATCACTACCGCTGTGCTAGTCTGGGCCTTCGGAGTCCTGAGCGGGGGCAGGCAATGAAACGGCGCTCCGGCGCAAGCGATATACCCATTAAAGCGCGACGCCCAAGGTTAAAGCCGAAAAGCCGCAATCCTGCAAAGGTTGAAGGCGGTTCCTTGTCGCGCGGCGGCGCGGAGATCGAGGTCGCCCAGCTAAGGCGGGAGTTACACCAGGCGTTGGAGCGCCAGGCGGCCACTGCCGACGTCCTCAAGGTCATCAGCCATTCCACGTTCGATTTGGCGGAGGTGCTCAACACCGTGCTTGAGGCAGCCGCACGTTTGAGCGATGCCGACAAGGGTGCAATCTTCAGGCCGACCGGTAAGGACGCGGCCTACTATAATGCTGCAAGCTATCGTCACACGCCTGAATTTTTCGAACACCAGAGGCACCTAACATTCACACCAGGACGGAGCGGCGTAGTCGGCCGAGTTCTGTTGGAGGGAAAGTCCGTTCAGATCGCAGACGTTCATTCTGATCAAGAATACACTCTCCGGGAAATCGCGAGATTGGGCGACTTCCGTACAATCCTTGGCGTGCCACTCATGCGAGAAGGAGATCCAATAGGCATCCTGGTCCTGCACCGCGCGGCCGTGTGTGCCTTCACAGCTGAGCAAATTGCGCTGGTTGAGACCTTCGCTGACCAAGCGGTCATCGCCATCGAGAACGCGCGGCTTCTGAAAGAACTGCGCGAGAGAACCGAAGAGGTAGAGAAGCTAAACCGGCATCTGCAAGAGCGCGTCGTCGACCAAGTGGGTGAAATCGAGCGCATGGGCAGACTGCGGCGCTTCCTGTCTCCACAGGTGGCTGATCTGATCGTCGCCTCGGGCACCGAGAAACAGCTAGAGAGCCACCGCAGGGAGATTACCGCGCTATTTTGCGATCTACGCGGCTTCACGGGCTTCTCCGAAAGCTCAGACCCGGAAGACGTGATGGCACTCCTGCGGGACTACCATGCAGCCATCGGCGAAATCATCATCAAATATAGCGGCACGCTCGAACGTTACGCTGGCGACGGGGTAATGGTGGTGTTCAACGATCCAGTGCCGGTCGAGAAGCCAGCGCTCCAGGCGGTGTTGATGGCGCTCGAAATGCGTGACGTTATCGGAGCGCTGACCGAGAAGTGGCGTTGGCTGGGGCATGACATTGGCTTCGGCATTGGCATCGCCCACGGATTTGCGACGCTCGGCACAATCGGCTTTGAGGGACGCTTCGACTATGCCGCGATTGGAACGGTATCAAATGTCGCGTCCCGACTTTGCGATGAAGCCAAGCCGGGTCAAATCCTGATTAGCCCCCGGGTGCTGATGGCTGTTGAGTACGCTGTGACAGTCGAGCCGGTGGGTGAGTTCACGCTCAAAGGTATTCGCCGTCCTCTGGCGGCTCACAACGTACTTGCCGCCAAAGCCGCAAACTAGCTCGCTCCGACGAAGATCGTTGTCGCCTAATGGCCCGTCACGTCACTTGCCTCGATGCAGCGATACTTCCGGAGTTGGAGGACAAGCGGACATTGCGCGGACATCGTGAATGTGTAGCGATTGGACCCATTTCAGACATAAGCAGTCTCGACCTCCAGCAAACTGATTGAGTAATTTTGCTTTCAGCCTGCTGACCAATCCTTATCACTCTGTATGCTGCAATCGTGGTCCTGGTTTCAAAGGATCAAATGCAGTTCGATACAAGACGGCGCGAATCGATCATGCTGCTCGGCTGTGAAGGGGCAGTGCGACCATTGACAGTCCAATAACTATGAGGCTTTGTGGCTTTGCGCAAAGGTGGCGCGGCACTTTGCGGCGATTTCGATCTTCGACCGTTACAGCGAGGAGAAAACTATGCCAACAATTATTGGCCATCATAACATTACAAAAGGCGCGAAGCACTGGCTCACCTCACCGAAACGCAAAGAGCTTTTCGGGCCACTCGGAGTGACCAACATCCGAACATTTGTTGATCCACAAAATCCGACTCGGGTGGCTGTGCTGATGGACGTATCGGACATGGATGCTTTGATGGCGGCGATGCAGAGCAAGGCAGCTGCTGATGCGATGGCCTCTGATGGTGTAGTGCCGGAATCCTTGGTGATCCTCGTCGAATCTTAAAGGTAATCGGTCTGCTAACAAGCGGTCGCAAGATTTTGGTCGTCGGCTACGCTAGGGCGC